>Ga0265339_10004023_pt1 | contig 10158 bp, 10 predicted proteins | sample 4CB219metaG_FD_202085 | JGI IMG/M metagenome (GOLD analysis project Ga0265339, IMG submission 202085) | Rhizosphere microbial communities from Carex aquatilis grown in University of Washington, Seatle, WA, United States - 4-CB2-19 metaG | ecosystem: Host-associated > Plants > Roots >...
ACAATCCAGGAACATTTGAGGGTTCTGCTGCATGTCGCCCTTGAGCCAGAACAAATCAACGCCCAAGGCATATGTCCGCGAACGGAACTCCTCGTCTTCGAGCCCCGTCAACACGACCGTGCGCAATTCCGGAAACCGGCGGCGGACGATAGTCAGCACCTGCAACCCGTCCATCTTCGGCATTTTCAAATCGCAAACCAGCAGTCGGAACGGCTCGGCATCCAGGAGGGCGACGGCGCGCGTCCCGCTATTGACCGTGCGGATCTCGGGTTTGCTGGGGAGCTGTGCCAATGTTTCGCGGCTCACCTCCAACCAGGCGGCTTCGTCGTCCAAAATCAGGATTTTGTGGCTTGGTTCCATTCCTCTCAGCACCATGACACCCAACGCCGCAAGCCTGCTAATTCAAGCTCTAACGCGTTGCCGTCTTAAACGCCCATAGGCAAGCAGTTGTCGTTCCGTATCGCACGATATCGATGAATAATTTCACCTCTGCTTTGTGGACAGCCAGTCCAACGCTGAGACAACCTGCCGCCGTGTTTCCCTCAAACAACCGCCTGGCCTCCAGCGGGTCCCGACCGACCACCGTGGCGCGCTTCCTGCTGGGATACGGTCAACCTGCGGATTAACCGTCGGCGGGAAAAGCTGTGTGCGATGTCAAATGGAGTAAAAACAAGATTTGCCGGGTTGCTGCGAGAACTGCTGCGACGTTTTGACGAGAACGAAACCGACGTGGGCACTTCCCACCCGTCGCAACCGGCAACACAGGCGCCGCCGCTGCCGCCGCCGCCGCCGAGGGCAGCCACTCCCCTTTCACCCATGGCCACTGCCCGCTTGCAGCCAAAACCGGCCGTGACTCCCCCGCCGCCAATGCAAAACATCAACGACCTGGAGTTACCGCTCCAACCGGTCCTGGAAAACCTGCCGCCCCAACTGCGTTCCCACATGCGGCTGGCCAGCGTTGATTTGACCCGCGCCACGATCGCCATCGCCATGGGGAAGATCATGCCGCAACTGGCTCTCGGCGTTGTAAAAATTACCTTCGGGGAACTGCGCCACGCCGCACCCGGTTTGTTCGACGTTGACCAGGAATACGATTCACTGCCCGTGGTGCTGCCACTCAACGAGGTGCTCACCCGATTGAGCTCCAACTCCCTGATCCGTAATCCGGCGCAAAAGTTCATCGCCGTGCCGGCGGACATCGCCGGGCCTTTCAGCGAACGTGGCGAGGGCGTCTCCATTTCCGCGGCCGCGGCCAAACCGCAGCCTCCTTCGGTACCGCCAATGCGCATGACCACGCCCCCGCCGGTCAAGGCCTCGCCGCCGCCCGTCGTACCACCGCCCGTCGTACCGCCGCCCGTCGCGCCGCCGCCGCCAGCGTTTGTATTGCGTTCCATCAAGCCCGAACCGCCGCCGCAGCCGCAGCCACCGCCGCCGGTTACGTCCCTGCCTCACAATGGCAATGGCAATGGCAACGGCAATGGGATGTCGGTGCAACCCATTATTCCGACTTTTCCCTTTCAGCCCGCCACGCCCGCCACGCCACGCCCGGCGCCACCCGTACCCAAACCGGCGCCGGCCGCGCCGGAACCCGCCACGATTCTGGCTCCGCTGGCCGCCCTGTCGGAGAACTGGCCGGAGATTTTGCGAACGGAAATCGCACAGTTGATTTTGACCAACGCGCATGTGGCGTTGCCGGTGAATTTGGTCGAGTCCGCCCTCAAACGCGGACGCGTCATCTTCGCTTGGCGGAATCTGCGGTCCTGGATCAAACCCATGCCGCCGGCGATGTCGATCCATGACGGGCTGGAACTGGAATTACCCCTCAAGGTGGTGGCCCCACTCTTTCTGGCCGGACAAGGCGGGTCGGCCAAAACAGCCAAGGCGCATCAGCAAACCCCCCTTCCGGTGGAGATTCCCAACCTGTTTTTTGGCTTCCCACAACCGCAACCGCCCTACGAAATCCCGGAACCGACGGCCAAGGCGCCGCAGCCGGATGACACCGGTTTTGCGGTCAAACCGGCGGCGGCGGCGCCGGGACCGGATACGAATTATTACATGTGGGTCGAATCCGACACCACCCGGATGACGGCACGCCCGCCCGAGACAGAATTCAAAAGCGCGGCGGCGCCCGCGACGGATTTCAGCAGCCGCCAAAATTCACCCAAGGAAGTTATCGCGCGGGCGATGGCGCTGAATGGCGTCGCCGGCGCGCTCGTGGCGCTGCCGGATGGCTTGATGGTGGCCAGCGAGATCCCGTCTGACCTCAATGCGGACACCCTCGCAGCCTTTCTCCCCCAGATTTACGGCCGGGTAAGCCAGTGTACCCGGGAACTGCGGATGGGAGATTTAAACAATCTGAATTTCACTGTTGGCAACGTGCCGTGGAAGGTGTTCCGCATCCATGGCGTCTATTTCGCCGCGTTCGGTCGCGCTGGCGAGCCATTGCCCACCTCACAACTGGCCCTGTTGGCCGGCGAACTCGACCGCAAAAAACAATAATCCTATGGCCATCATCAACCAAGCCACTCGCGAACTGCAGGTTAAAATCGTCTATTACGGCCCGGCAATGGGCGGCAAGACCACGAACCTGGTGCAAGTCCACGACCATGTCCAGACCGCCGCCGGCAACAAGGGCAAACTGGTCTCACTGGCGACCAGCTCGGACCGCACCCTGTTCTTCGACTTCCTGCCGATTGAAGCGATGACCATCCGCGGGTTCAAGACCAAGTTCCAGCTTTACACGGTGCCCGGCCAGGTCATTTACAACACCACCCGCCAGCTCGTCTTGCGCGGCGTGGACGGCATCGTGTTCGTGGCCGATTCACAATTTGAAAAAATGCCGGAGAACGTGGAGAGCTTCCAGAACCTCATTGATAATTTACATTCGCTCAAGCTCAACCTCCACGAGATTCCGTACGTGCTGCAATACAACAAGCGCGACCTGCCCAATGTCGCTCCCACCGAATACATGGAATTTCTGCTCAACAACCGTGAAGTGCAGGTGCCGTCGTTCACCGCGACGGCCCACCGGTGCGAAGGTGTGTTCGAAACCCTGAACATGATCACGCGCCTGCTGTTACACAAGTTCATCAACCAAAGCGTTCCCCAGTACGCGTGACAGGGCTACCATGGCTACTCTCCCTCAACTCACCGAGGAGGATATTCATAGACTGGATGAAACCCTCCGCGAGTTCAACGCCAGCGCCGACGCCACCGTCTCGCTGGTGATTGACAAGGCCGGTTTTCTCATCACTCACCAGGGTGAGGCGGAAGAATTCGACCTGACCACCATCGCGGCCCTGGCTTCCGGCGCGTTCATGGCCAACCAGACCATTGCCGGCCTGGTCAGTGAGCCGACGTTCAACAGCACCTACCAGCAGGGGGAACATTTCAGCCTCTTTGTGACCAACGTGGACGAGCATTGCCTGCTGGTCGTGATCTTCAAATCCGAGACCGGCGTGGGGGTGGTCAAATACTACGCCGCCACCGCCGGCAAACGCATCGCCCGTCAGCTTAAAATCGCGCGGAAACGCGCCCCCGGCGAGGGCCTCGACCTTTCCATGCTCAACGTCGCCGATACCCAGTACTTTTTCCGCAAGAAGGAAAAGGAACCGGGCGCAAAAAAACGCCCTTGATTCCGGCTTAACCCAGCCGGTTGTGGCTGCCATCGCAGAACGGCGCGTTCTTCGAATGCTTGCAGCCACACCACGCAACGGTTTTGGCCTCGGTCAAATCCACCGATTTCGGCCCGAAACCAGTGCCTTTATGCGAACCATCACAAAACGGCTGGCCCTTTGACCGGCCGCACGCGCACCACCAAAACTTGCCCGCTTCGGCCTTTTGTACGAACGGAGATTTTTGGGCAATGACGGGTTCTGGCATAATCATTTTTCTTTCTGAATGATGAGGTAAGGGAAGGACCGGAAGAAAGCAACCTCCAAAAACCTTGGTTTAATCATCCCCGCCCCGCGGCTTCGCGGCGGCGATACTCATCCAGAATCGCGGCAGTGGCCGAGGCCCCGCAACGGCTGGCACCGAGATCGCGCACCCGCATCAAACCGTCCAGATCGCGCACGCCCCCGGCCGCCTTCACCCCGACTCGCGATGAACACGCCGCGCGCATCAGTTCCAAATCGTGCGCGGTGGCGCCCTGATAATTGTAGCCGCCGTCCGGCTGTTTCACAAAACCGAAGCCGGTGGACGTCTTCACCCAGTCGGCTCCGGCGCGTTCGCAAATCTGGCAGAGCCGGCGTTTGAAATTGTCGCTGTCCAGGCCGGCGCCGCCCTGGCCAAGATAATCGTTCTCGAAGATGACCTTCACTTTTGCTCCGTGATGGTGTGCCTCATCACACACGGCCTTCACGTCTTGCTCGACGTAATCCCAATCCCCGCCGAGGGCGTTGCCTAGGTTGATGACCATGTCAATTTCCACCGCGCCATCCCGGCAGGCCAGTTCGGTTTCATAACGTTTGGATTCGGTGCACGAATTGCCGTGCGGAAATCCGATCACACAGCCGACCCGCACGCCGCTCCCGGCCAGCCATTCGGCCGCACGCCGGACTGCGTAGGGCTTGATGCAAACGGACGCGACGCCGTATTTCACGGCGAGCTTGCAGCCGGCCTCCAGTTCCCGGTCCGTCAGGGTCGGATGCAGCAACGAATGGTCAATCATCCCGGCCAGTTGTTCGTAGGTGTATTTCACAATAGGTCAGCCTTGGGGGTTCATGAGTCTTTCGGTTCCGGCAAAATTTCCAGGGTCAGCGAATAATCCTTGTATCCCACCGCCCGCCAGAACGCGATGGCAACGGTATTTTGAACCAGCACATCCACCGTCAGCCGCTTGTTCCTCGGCCAGATTTTTGAGCGCAACATTTCCATAGCCTGACGGCCAAGGCCCCGTCGACGCCTGTTTCGCACGACAAAAAGTTGCCGCAAATGAATTTCCTCCGGTTGCTCGCGATATAGGGCGTATGCGACCACTTCCGCACCTTTTTCAAAAATCACCGCGGCGTATTCGGACGCCAGCCAGGCGCGCATCCGCTGTTCCAGTTCGGGGACCGTCATCGGATTTCGATGTCCCTCGTCGTGAATCAACTGATGGTTCAGCTCCGCGAGCGCGGTGCTATCCTTCAACGTGGCGCGGCGGAAGTTCATGCGAAGGTGTGTGGCAGGTCTTCCGCCAGCATGGCCCACCGTTCATGGTCCTTCCAGCGTCCGCCCACCTTCAGATAACGCCGTGAGAACCCTTCCCGCACAAACCCGCAACACCGCACCAGCCGGAGTGAGGCGTGATTTTTCGGCTGAATATTGGCTTCCAAACGATGAAGTTTAAGTTTCTCAAAGGCATGTTTCAGCACCAGGCGCAGCCCCTCGCGCATCAATCCCTGCCCGGCGTGGGGCGTGAACGCGTAATAACCCAGAAACGCGCCCTGTAATGCCCCGGGGATGATGTGATTCAAATGAATGGCCCCCACCATGTCGCCTGACTCGCGGAGCAGAATCAGAAAGCCCCGATGCGAATCGGAACTCATGCGCTTCACATAGGCTTCAAATTTTTTACGCGTCCTGGGCGGCGCCACCCACGAATAATGCAGGGCTCGGCTCCGCCGGACCGCCGCGTGAAACGCCGGCCAGTCACCCATCGTTGCCAATCTGGTGATTACGCGTGTTTTCAAAAATGTCATCTCCGTCAGCCATGGTCAGTACGTGCCCAGCGAGACGCGCAGGACTTGCGGCGCGGAACTGAAGTCGAGCCCCCAGTCGGTCTCGTCTCCGTTCCAGATATAAAACGAATGCCAGGTTCCATTTTCGTAACCGCCTTCCTCAACCCGCAGAAAATCACGTTGCCCGCCCGGGACCACCTTGAAATCCACCCGGCAAAATGCGCCCGTCACCAGAAATTCGTTCTCGCCGGTTTTCGCAATCAAAGCGCGGCCGATGGATGCGGCATTCCCCTTCGGACTGCCGTTGCGGCTGACCCCGTAACTGACGACGGCCTGCCAGTTGCCAAAATCCAGGGTTTGCGTGACTTCGTTTTTCTCCTCGGCCACCGCCTGGAGTTTGCCCTCAAAATTTAGCCGGGCGACTTCGCGCATGATGGGACCGAGAATTTTGTAGTCCAGCGCGACCGGCGCGAGCGAATCCTCCGTCACCCGGGACGCACCCAGTGGCTCGTTGGCATACTTGGTATAGTCGAGGCCAAAAGGCGACCAGCCCATCGTTCCGCGTCCCAGCGCGGCGAAACACATCCGGGCCTGCTCCGGACTGCTGCCCGTCTCCGGCACGAGGAGCGCATTATCCGGCCGGCTGTAAAGTTCCAGCACCTTGCGGTAACGGGTGCTGTCGTTCTGATAAATGTCCGGCGCCAGCACATCAATGGCCGGGGCCGCCACCTTCCAGATCCAGAGCACGTTGTCGGTAGCCCCGCCGCTTTCGTACGTGCCGGCCGGACCCGGAGTCAGCGGGTCGCGCAACGCGGCGTTGACGTACATCGGCAGCGGATATTCCGCCTTGCCGGCCGCGGCAACCTGCCCGATGTAACGTGCGACCGACCACGCATGAAAGTATTCATCGGCGTTGGGGCCGAAGACCTCCGACCAGTTGCCGTCCGCGGCCGGTGCGTTGGTGCCCATCGCCTTCAACAATTCAACCGGCACGGGTTGGTTGAAAAGTTTCTGTGCCTCGGGTGAATAATCGCGGATGGTGTTCCAGGAACCCGGCTCGTTTTCAACCTGCACCAGGATGACCGTGTGTTGGGGGTCCGCTGCCTTCAGGTGGCGCATGAGCGCGCTGAACGCGTGAATGTCCGCCGCCAGGGTGGCGGGCGCATGCGGCGACGGCGAATCCACCCGGCGCCCGGTCTTGCCGATGATGCGCGGGTATTTGTCCGGCTGACTTTTCATCCAGAGCGGCAGGTAATGCGAGCTGCCGTTTTTCCAGGTGCCAAACCAGAGCAACACCAGCCGCACGTTGTGCTCACGCGCCTGCTGGAGGATGGTGTCAACCACCGACGGGTCGAACTGGTCCGGCTCCGGCTCAAATTGCTCCCAATAGACCGGGATTTCCAGGGTGTTGGCGTGGAGAAAATCGATCGCCGGCCAGACCTTGGGCAGCATCGCTGGCCAGCCGCTGGAGTTGTGGCATTGCGCGCCGAGGATGAGGAACGGCGCGCCGTCCACGATCAAGGCATGGCGCCCGTCCTGGGTCACCAGATGTGGCAACGAATTGTCATCGCCCTGCGCCCACCCGAGAGTCACGCCCAAACCCGACAGGAGCAGGGCGAGTGCGGCCAGACGGAATGGACGGAAGAAGGGATTTTTGTTCTGAGGGTTCATGTGTGCATCGTAAATCGGGGTACGTGGGCGTCAAGCGCCGAGAGAGAAGCGAGCCTCTTGAACCGGCTTCCCGCTGGCTAACGGGCGAAGGATTGAAACAGTGGGGCGAGACTACGAACGAGCCGAATTCTTACATGATGACAGCTCGCGAGGACGCTCGGCCCGCCAAAAGTTGCGAAATGCACCATCACCGATCCGGCAGTACCGTCCAACTCCGGTTAATCCGCAACCTTCTCCCGAAAACGCTGGCTGCTTCGCCGCTGGCAGACATAAACAGCGCCGGCAACCAGAAGCGGTATCACTCCTCGGAACCACGGCATATGCAGATGGCTGTTCAGCGAAAAACCCATGAAAAAAGAATGCGGTTCAATCCTGCCCCACCAGATCATTGCGCAGACTGAACAGATGGCACAGGAAACCACCATCCATGTGAGCTTTACCATCGCTCGCCGCGCCAGCCAGCAGAAGAGCAGCGTCACCAAGGCAATCGCGGCGTAATCCATGAACTGATACACCGTGGTGAGATGACTAAAGGCAACCGGGTTGTCGACGACCACAAGGAGTTTCTTCCAATTCCAACCGTAGCCCAGCGCAAACCCCAACGCCAGCTGGAGCAACAGAAGCAGCGCCCACAAAATCGGATACACCAGGAGCGGTAACAGACAAAAAGTGACGACGGAATGCCGGCCCCACCAGGACGATCGCCGCAGCGCCGTCATCAACTCCTCAGCCAGGAGCAGCGGGTCTCCGAGCGACGCGTTCGCACGGGCTTCCACGTCGGCCCCGGACAATCCCTCCGCCACCGCGGCTTGTTTCAGATCTTCCCGGTGGTCGCCCACTTCCCGGATCAACCGCCGCACCTGTTTCAGGGGGCAGCCCAGCTCCACCAGCCGGCGGCGCAACGCTTCAATGAAATCAGGCATGTTGTCCCTCCATCAATCGTGAGACGCCGGTGGTTACGCGATTCCACTCGGTGGTCAATGCTTCCAGCCGTTTCCGGCCGCGGGGAGTGAGCTTGTAATAATTACGGTTCCGGCCCTCCACCTCCTGGCGCCGGCTGCTCACCTGCTTTTCCGCCTCCAGATAATGCAGGTACGGATAGATGCAGCCTTCGCCAAACGCCAGGGCCTCGCCGGTCCGGGTCCGGATTTCCTCCACAATCTGGTAACCGTACATTTCCTGGCGGGCCAGCAGGCGCAGCACCAGCAACTCCGGGACGCCGTTCAAAAAACTGGGATTGGTTTTCTTCATCGCGGTGATAATACCTATAACCATGATGCTTGTCAACCTCAAACTGTGAGGTTATGGCGGCAGAGAAATATCCCGAAGGGATTACGTCATTCAGCCCAGCGTTGACCGATGTAATCGGGCTACGCTGGGTGGCGAATCACAAATCCATATCAACCCTGAATGGATTGAATCAAACCGTGGCGTTGGCGATGCAACCCCGTTGGGGTTGTTCTTTTTTGCGGACGATGACCCAGGGTAGTCGTTTCCCTCCAACCCTGGGCTGAATGATGAAATCCCGTTGGGATTCCAAAATCGCCCGCACCCGGCCCCTTCCGCATTCGACCCGTAATTACCTTGAACTGCGCACCGTCTGGAAGCACATTCCCATCCGGATGAGGAGAGCCACCCATGATTGAACCGCTGCTGCTGACCACCGCCCGGGTCTCGACCTTCAACGGCAAGAATCTGCTCACCGGCGCGAGCGGCTTCTTCTTCGAACGCGAGGACCGGCTGTTCCTCGTCACGAGCCGGCACGTGGTGATGGATGAGCCGAGCAAACATTTTCCCGACCGCATCGAAATCGAACTTCACACCGACGCCAAAAACCTCACCCAATCAATTGGCCTTTCGATGCTGCTGTATCGCGACGGCAAGAGTGTCTGGCGCCAGGGGAAGGATTCCGGTGGTGAGATTGACGTGGCGGTGATTGAACTCGATCGCGCGGCGCTGCCGAAATCGGTGGCGATGCGGTGCTTCACGCCGGCGCATCTGGAACATTCACTCCAAGAGGCCGAAGTCGGCGCCCCGCTGCTGATTGTCGGCTTCCCGCTCGGGTTCCATGATGCGCTGCATCACCTGCCCGTCGTGCGGCAAGCGGTGATTGCCTCGTCCTTTGGCGTGCGCTTCCAAGGCCTGGGCTATTTTCTGACCGATGCCCGGACGCACCGCGGCACCAGCGGCGCGCCGGTGGTGATGCGCAGCCCGTCCACCGACGCGCAACTGCCCTGGAAACTGCTTGGCGTGCACTCTGCGAGCATGGACATGGGCGACCGCGACTTGAAACTCGATGAATCACTGGGTCTGAACTGCGCCTGGTACGCCGACATCCTGCTCACCCTGACGAAATGAGCCGCCAGGCGTTGCCGTGAACACCCCCAAACGGATTTAGCGCAAAGACGCCAAGATGCAAAGTCGCGGAGGTGTGGCAAAAATATCCCGAAGGGATTATGTCATTCGGCCCAGCGTTGCCACGACAGGGTCAGGCTACGCTGGGTAGTGAATCACAAATTGAAATCAACCCTGAAGGGGTTGAAGCAAATCACGGCGGGACGGTGATGCAATCCCGCCCGCCCCGATGCCATTTATCGGGGTTGGGGTTGATGATTTTTTCCTGGACGATGACCCAGGGTAGTCTCGCTTCCGCCTTCGCCCGGCTTTGGAGCGACGAGCCAACCCTGGGCTGAAGGATGGAATCCCGTTGGGATTCTGAAAGCGGACTTATTTTTTCTTTTGGATTTTGGCAGCGACCTTTAACCGCAATGCGTTCAACCGGATGAAGCCGGTGGCGTCGTCCTGGTTGTACGCCTTGGTGGGG
>Ga0265339_10004028_pt1 | contig 10150 bp, 3 predicted proteins | sample 4CB219metaG_FD_202085 | JGI IMG/M metagenome (GOLD analysis project Ga0265339, IMG submission 202085) | Rhizosphere microbial communities from Carex aquatilis grown in University of Washington, Seatle, WA, United States - 4-CB2-19 metaG | ecosystem: Host-associated > Plants > Roots > Rhizosphere...
GTCCTGCGTCTGCATCGGCGACAAAAGTGGCAGCAACGCACAGACCGCAGCGCGGCGATCTTTGTTCTCCTGGGGCGGGGCGATTGAGTGGGGATCTGTGTTCATCCGTGGCGTCCGAAATCCGGTGAGCTCAGGCGGCCGAAGATGCGGCGCAGCTGGCGATGGCGATGGCGGAAGAAGAAACGGAACAAATGACGCTGGAGACCGCCAAGCCAAGCGATGCGCGGCTCGAAAGTCAGCGAGTCGGTGAGCCGGCAACCGCCGGCGACGTCTTCGAGGCGGCGCTCGTGGATCCAGACGCGCTGCGTGAGCAGCGGCGACGCTTCGCGGAATCCGTAGCCGGCGTCGAGGCTGACGAAGGTCAGGTCGTCGTACTCGACCGGCAACACGCCGAACAACAACACCCAGCTGCGGAAGGCGCGCCGGCCGAGCGGCACGGCATCGAGATCCAAGCGATCCATGCCGCGCGGATGCGTCATGCGCGCCAGCGGCGCCAGCTCGGCGTTGACGCCGGCCATCGTCGCGGCATGTGCCCACACGCTGAGACGCGGCGCCGCCAACAGCGACGTCTCACTGAATTGCCAGCGGCGCGACATGGAGAGCGGTTGTTAGTTGTTAGGTTGTTAGTTGTTAGGTCTGAAAACGGTCATGGGGTATCTCAGAACTAACAACCAACAACCTAGAAACCTAACAACCCAACAACTAACAACCTTCTTCTCAGCTCTCCGCCGCGCGGCGCGCCGCCAATGCGGCTTGTACTTGTGCGACGTCGTTGGCGTCGAAGCGCACGCGGCGGAAGACCAGCAAGCCGAGCAAGGTGACGACGCTCTGCAGCGGCCCGACGAGCAACACCAGCCACCACAGCGTCTTCGGGTTCTGCACGGCGTCGGGCACGTAGCCGACCAGATCGAGCAAGGCGCCGCCGAGAAACTGGCCGAAGGCGGTCGCCAGCTTGAGGCCGAAGGCCCAGACGCCGAAGTAAGCGCCGGCGCGCTGCTCGCCGGTCATCAGCTCATCGTAGTCGACGACGTCGATCGCCTGCGAGCCGGCCAACGTCAGCGAGCCGGTGACCGCGCCGGCCAACACCATGAACAGCATCATCGCGCCGAGCTGTCCGGGCTGCACCAATACCCAGCCGAACGGCGCCACGCAGCCGAGCCCGAGACCGACCATCATGGCGCGGCTCTTGCCGACGCGTTGCGACAGCACCAACCAGAACGGAAACGACAGCGCGAAGCTGATGCCGAAGGTGAGCGCGATGATCGGGAACTGGTCGTAGAGGTTGAGCCGGTACTTCACCACGATGAGCTGGATGGAGGTGCCCATCGCCGCCGAGACGGTCATCAGACAGAAGGTCAGATAGATGAGGCGGAAGTCGCGATTGGCAAAGGTGTGCCGCAAGCCGCTGACGAAATGCGCGAAGCTGACGTTGGGCAGGCGATCGCGACCGCTGTCGCGCACCGCCAGCCCGGGCAACAGGGTCGCGGCGGCGACGATGATGGCCAGCGTAAAAGCCATCGCCGAAAAGCCGGTGCGGGCGTCGGTGTAGTTGCGCACGATCAGCATCGGCACCGAGGCGCCGGCGACGCCGCCGATCAAGCCGAGCAGCGAGCGCACCTGCACCACGGCGGTGCGTTCGTGATAGCCGCGCACCAACTCGGCGCCCCAGGCCAGATACGGAATCGTGAAGATGGTGAAGAAGGTGTACAGCACCAGGCTGATGCCGAGCATGTACCAGAGCAGGCCGTGCGGCGTGAGCCACACCGGCGGCGAGAACAGCAGATAGAAGAAGAAGGCCATCGGCACGGCGCCGATGAGCACGTACGGACGGCGGCGGCCGAAGCGCGAGCGCGTGCTGTCCGAGATGTATCCCATCGCCGGATCGGTCACCGCGTCCCACGCCTTGCCGACCAGCATCATGAAGCCGACCGCGGTCGGGCTGACGTGCAGCGCGTCGGTGTAGAAGAAGAGCAGGAAGCGGTTGACGACTTCGTTTTTCAGGTCGAGGCCGAGTTGACCGGTGCCGTAGAGAACTTTGGTGCGGACCGGCACCTCACGCTTCTGCCCCATGCGTCCGCCTGCCCTATCGGACACCGTCCGTCATCGAAAGCCCCCGACGCGCGAAGGGCTCAAAGCCGCCGCCATGCGGACGCCGCCGCGTCTCAGGCGCCGAGCCTTTCGGCGGAGGCTTTGACTCCATCGATCGCACGCCGCGGCGGGTCGGCACGATGCAGTCGCCCTCCAACCTCTGCTGATCGCGGCAGGAGTATACCTCGCGCCGTTGGCCGGTGTTGATCTGCGCTTTCACGATCTCCGCGGCGATGGCGCCGCCACGACTTCGTCGGCCGGCCTCGCACTGCGGCAGACATCTTTTCGCGCCGCCGTGCATTCGGCTGAGCGCCGCGGTCGCGGTTGCTTGCGCCGCATCTTGCGGTCGCGTGCGGTGCAGTGGAGAAGGGCACAGCGCTGGCAACGGTGGAGGCTTCGATGACGCGATGGCGGTGGCGGGGGACGATGGGCGTGTGGGCCCTGCTGAGCGCGCTGTTGAGCGCGCGCGCTGCGCACGCCGTCACGGTCGAGCGCTTCACGCCGCAGGGGTCGGTGAAAGACGTGCGCCAGGTGGTGGCGGTGTTCTCGGCTCCGGTGGTGCCGTTCGGCGATCTGCGCGCCGTGACGCCGCCGTTCACGGTCGATTGTCCGGTCGAGGGCAGCGGGCGCTGGGTCGACACGCGCACGTGGGCGTACGACTTCAAAGACAACTTGCCGGGCGGCATCCGCTGCAGCTTCAGCTTGGCGCCGGGCGTGAAAGCGCTGAGCGAGACGGCCGCTGCGCCGCCGAAGCGTCCTGCGGCAGCGGCGCCCGCGGCGGCGGCAACGCCGCAGACGTTCGAATTCGACACCGGCGGGCCGGCAATCGCCTCGACGCAGCCAAGCGACGGCGATGAGCGCATCGACGCGCAGCAGGCCTTCGTCGTCTCGCTCGACGGCGAGGCGACGGACGAATCGGTCGCCGCCCACGCCGCCTTCGAGGTCGCCGGCCTGGCGCAGCGCGTCGGTGTCGACGTGATCGCCGCGCCGCAGCGCGACGCGATCGTGGCCGCGCTGCCGTCGTGGCTGAGACCCGAGGGGCCGTACGTCGTGCTGCAGTCGCGCCAGACGTTCCCCGATGCGACCAAGATCCGCCTGGTCTGGGGCGCCGGCATCACCAGCCCAAGCGGTATTGCGACCGCCGATGAACAGACGATGGAGTATCAGACGCGCCCGCGCTTCGGGGTCGAGGTGACGTGCCAGCGCGAGAACGCCAAGAGCGACTGCATTCCGCTGACGCCGCTGACCGTACGCTTCAGCGCGCCGGTGGCGTGGGCGCAGGCGAAGCAGACCCGCTTGCGCGCCGCCGACGGCTCGATGACCGAGCCCGAAGAGCCGAGCGATCCAGATGAGACCGTCACGACGCTGCAGTTCGACGGACCGTTCCCCGAATCGTCGACCTTCACGATGGCGCTGGCGGCCGATCTGCACGACGACGCCGGGCGCACGTTGCCCGACGCGCAGCCGCTGACGGTGAAGATGGCGCCCTACCCGCCGCTGGCGAAGTTCGCCGCGCGCTTCGGCTTGCTCGAGTCGCACGCCGAGCCGGCCTTGCCGGTGACCATCCGCAATCTCGATCCGACCGTGCACGGGCAGCAGACGCGCCTGACGCACGAGCAGCCGAGCCCCTGGCGCGCCAAGCTGCAGGGCCTCTACGACAACCTCAAAGGCGAAGCGCTGCGCGTCGACAAGCCGGAGGAGATTCTGCCGTGGCTGCAGAAGCTCGCCGTCGCCAAGCGCGACCGCTCGCTGTTCGACAACCTGCAGGCGCCGGAGGCGGTCACCACGTTCACCCTGCCGCAGCCAGACGGCGCCGCGACCATGCAGGTGGTCGGCCTGCCGCTCGAGGCGCCGGGCCTGTATCTCGTCGAGCTGGCCAGTCCGCGTCTCGGCGCGGCGCTGCTCGGCGAGGACAAGCCGATGTTCGTCCCTGCCGGCGCGTTGGTCACCAACCTGGCGGTGCATTTCAAATGGGGACGCGAGAGCTCGCTGGTGTGGGTGACGACGCTCGACGATGCGCAGCCGGTGGCCGGCGCGCACATCGCCGTGCAGCAGTGCGACGGCTCGATCGTCGCGACGGCCGATACCGATGCGCAGGGGATCGCGCGCGTCAGCGGTCTGCCCGAGCCGGATCACGCGATGGCCTGCGACGCCCCCGAGCTCAGCGACTACAGCGACATCGACTATCGGGAGTACTACGCCAACCGCGCCCTGACCTCGCTCAACGCCGGCTTGCTGGTGACCGCGCAAACCGCCAGCGACCTGAGCTTCGTGCACTCGTCATGGGACCAGGGCATCGAGTCGTGGCGCTTCCGCCTGCCCTCGGAGAGCTACGACGCGCCGCTGGTGGCGCACACGATTTTCGATCGGCCGCTGTATCGCGCCGGCGAGACGGTGCACATGAAGCTCGTGCTGCGCACGCAGACGCTGGCGGGCTTCGGCACGGCGGCGCAGGCGGACTGGCCGAGCAAGGCGATCGTGCATCACCTGGGCAGCGATGAGCGCTTCGAAGTGCCGATCAGCTTCGACGCCAACGGCATCGCCGAGGCGCAGTGGCCGGTGCCGGCGGCCGCCAAGCTCGGCCAGTACGATGTGCGCCTGGTGAAGGCCGACAACAACGAGCTTGGCGCCGGCGAGTTCCGCGTCGAGCAGTTTCGCGTTCCGCTGATGAAGGCGACCGTGCAACTGCCGGCGCAGGCGTTGGTCGGCGCGTCGTCGGCGCCGGTGGACGTCGCGGTGCAGTATCTCGCCGGCGGGCCGGCGTCCGATTTGCCGGTCATCGTGCGCGCGCAGGTGCGCGACAAGACGCTGCCGGCCAACGATGCCTTCGCGGATGTGACGTTCGCCAACGGCCCGGTCACCGTCGGCATCGAGCGCACCAGCGACTCGGATGACGAGCAGAGCGACGACGAGGGCGGCGACAAACCGGCGACGCTGCAAAAGCGCGACATCGTGCTCGACGCCGCCGGCACGGCGCGGACCGAGATCACCGGCCTGCCGACGGTGGAGACGCCGCACGAGCTGTTGATCGAAGCCGAATACCGCGATCCGAACGGCGAGACGCAAACCGCCGCCGCCACGGTGCCGCTGTGGCCGTCGGGCCTGCTCCCCGGCATCGCCGTCGAGCGCTGGACCGGCGACGGCGAGGGCGACGCGTCCGCGATGACGCCGTCGATCGACACGCAGGTGGTCGTGCTCGACACCAACTTCAAACCGGTCGCCGGCGCCGACGTCACGCTCAACGCCTTCTCGCGCGTCACCTATTCGCACCGCAAGCGCGTCGTCGGCGGCTTCTACACGTACGACCACGTCGAAGAGACGAAGGCGGCCGGCCAGCTGTGCACCGGGCAGACCGATGCGCGCGGCGTCTTCACTTGCCGCGCCGTCGCCCCGGCGCGCGGCGAGCTGGTCGTGCAGGCGACGGTGACCGACGCCGCCGGCCATCCGGCCTCGGCGCACACCTCCGCCTTCGTCCCGGGCGAGGATGATGCCGCCGGCTTCGACGTGCAGCCGAGCGATCGCATGGACGTCATCCCCGAGCAGCGCGAGGTCGAGCCCGGCGCGACGGCGCGCCTGCAGGTGCGCATGCCGTTCCAGCACGCCACGGCGCTGGTGACGGTGGAGCGCGAAGGCATCGGCGCGGCGCGCGTCGTCACACTCGACGCCGCCAATCCGGTCGTCGAGGTGCCGGTCGACGGCAGCATGGCGCCGAACACGTTCATCTCGGTCCTCGCCGTGCGCGGCCGCATCGCCGGCACGCAGCCGACGGCGATGGTCGATCTCGGCAAGCCCGCCTTCCGCCTCGGCATCGCCGAGCTGCGCGTCGGCTGGCGCGATCACGCCTTGCAGGTGAATGTCACCGCCGACCAGCCGACCTACCGCGTGCGCGACAAGGCCGCAGTGGCGATCGCCGTGCGCACCGCCGACGGCGCACCGCCGCCGCCCGGCAGCGAGGTGGCGCTGGCCGCGGTCGACGAGGGTCTGCTCGAGCTGGCGCCGAACACCAGCTGGAATCTGCTCGACGCGATGATGGGCCGGCGCGGCTACGACATCACCACCGCCAGCGCGCAGCTGCAGGTGATCGGCAAGCGTCACTACGGCCGCAAGGCGCTGCCGCACGGCGGCGGCGGCGGACGGCAAGCGACGCGCGAGCTGTTCGACACGCTGCTGCTGTGGTCGGCGCGCGTGCCGCTCGACGCCGCCGGCAACGCGCAGGTACCGGTGCCGCTCAACGATTCGCTGACCGCCTTCCGCATCGTCGCCGTCGCCACCGGCGGGCTCGGGCAATTCGGCACCGGCAGCACCGAGATTCGCTCGACGCAGGATCTGATGCTGCTCTCCGGGTTGCCGCCGCTGGTACGGCAAGGCGATCGCTTCCCGGCCCAGTTCACGCTGCGCAACACCACCGAGCAGCCGCTCGACGTCAGCGTCGGCGGCACGATCACCGCCAACGGCGACGCGCCGCCGATGCTGCTCGCCGTGCAGCAGATCGCCCTCGCCGCCGGCGAGGCGCACGTCGTCGGATGGCCGATCACCGTGCCCGGCAACGCCGAGGCGCTGCATTACGCCGTCGACGCGACGGCGGCCGGCGGCGCCACCGATCGCCTCGCGGTGGCGCAGCAGGTGCGCCCGGCGGTGCCGGTGCGCACGCTGCAAGCGACGCTGCTGCAGGCCGATCGGCCGATCAGCCTGCCGCTGGCGCGCCCGGCCGATGCGCTGCCCGAGCGCGGCGGCGTCGAGGTCGCCCTCGCCGCCTCGCTCGGCGGCAACACCGCCGGCCTCGACGACTACCTGCGCAGATATCCCTACTCGTGCCTGGAGCAGCAGACGTCGATCGCCGTCGGCCTGCGCGACGAGGCGCGCTGGAAGGCGATCGCCGACGCCCTGCCCTCGTATCTCGATGGCGATGGGCTGCTGAAATACTTTCCGACCCTGCCACAGGGCAGCGAAGTGCTGACCGCGTATGTGCTGTCGGTGGCCGAAGCCGCCGGCTGGACGATTCCGGACGCCGTGCAGGAGAAGATGGTCGGCGGCCTGCGCAGCTTCGTCGACGGCAGCATCACGCGCGACTCGACGCTGCGCGCCCCCGATCTGACGCTGCGCAAGCTCGCGGCGCTGGAAGCGCTGTCGCGCGCCGGCAGCTTCGATCCCGATCAGCTCGGCAGCCTGTCGCTCGAGCCCAATCTGTGGCCGACCTCCGCCGTGCTCGACTGGTGGAGCATTCTGCAGCGCAATGAAAAGATCCCGCATCGCGCCAAGCGCCTGGCCGCGGTCGAGCAGATCGTACGCTCGCGGCTCAACGTGCAGGGCACCGTGCTCGGTTTCTCGACCGACGCAAGCGACGGCCTGTGGTGGCTGATGGCGTCGCCCGACGTCAACGCCGTGCGGCTGGTGCTGCACCTGATCGAGTTCGATCTGTGGCACGACGACGTGCCGAAGCTGATGCGCGGCGCGCTCGGCCGCCAGCAGCGCGGCCATTGGAGCACGACCCTGGCGAACGCTTGGGGCGCGCTGGCGCTGACCCACTTTGCCACGGCGTACGAGGGCGCGCCGGTCACCGGTACGACGGCTGTCGCCCTCGGCAACTCCGCGCACACGCTCGACTGGGCGAACGCACCGCTGCCGCCGACATTGCTGCCCTGGCCGCCGGCGCAGCAGGCGCTGGGGGTGACGCAGCAGGGCAGCGGCGCGCCGTGGGTGACGGTGTCGTCGCGCGCCGCCATCCCGCTGCGCGCGCCGCTGGCCAGCGGCTATCGCATCGCCAAGACGGTAACGCCGCTGGAGCCGAAGACCGCCGGCCAGCTGAGCCGCGGCGATCGGCTGCGCGTGCATCTCGACATCGACGCCGACGCCGAGATGACCTGGGTCGTCGTCGACGACCCGATCGCCAGCGGCGCGTCACATCTGGGCAGCGGCCTCAACAACGCCGGCACGATCGGCAACGACGTCAGCGACGACGCCAAGCGCGACGAGTCGGTGTCGCCGGATTTCGTCGAACGCCGCTTCGACGCCTATCGCGCCTACTTCTCCTTCTTGCCCAAGGGCCGCAGCAGCCTCGAGTATGTCGTGCGACTCAATCAGCCCGGCCACTTCGATCTGCCGCCAACGCGCACCGAAGCGCTGTACGCCCCCGAGATGTTCGGCGAGCTGCCAAATGCGCCGGTAGACGTCGCTCCATAAGCAGTCGGTAAACAGGATCCAACGCGAAGGCGCGAAGACGCGAACAGAAACAACGCCGAGAACATGAGATCCTGGATCGCAAACCGCGATTGCCGATCGGCGTGCCGTGCGCGCGGGCAGTGGTCGCCGAGCGGTGGTCCTTGGCATCTTATGATGGCGCTGCTCTGCGCATGTCTCGCAATGTTCGTCACACCGCAGTGGGCCCACGCCGCGCAGTCGGCAACGCCCGCCACGACGCAAGCGTTGTGGCCGCCGACCTTCGACAGCGTGCGCGCCGCGTTTTGTCCGTCCGACGCGCGCTTGCTCGATCGGCACGGTGTCGTGTTGCAGGAGGTGCGGCTCGATCGCACGCGGCGGCGCTTGGCGTGGACGCTGCTCAACGCGGTTTCGCCGGCGCTGACCGATGCGATGCTGGCGTCCGAGGATCGGCGCTTCTGGCAGCATGGCGGGGTCGACTGGCGCGCCATCGCCGCGGCCGCGTGGCAACGCCTGCGCGGCGGCGGCCCGCGCGGCGCCAGCACGATCACCATGCAAGTCGCGGCGCTGCTCGATCCGGCGCTCGAGCGCCGCGGCGCCCCGCGCGCGCTGGCCGACAAGTGGGCGCAAATGCGCGCCGCGTGGACGCTGGAACGCCGCTGGTCGAAGCGCGAGATTCTCGAAGCGTATCTCAACCTGGTCACCTATCGGGGCGAGCTGCAGGGCATCGGCGCCGCCAGCGCGCAGTTGTTCGGCAAGGCGCCGCACGGATTGACCACTGCCGAGTCGGCGGTGCTCGCCGCGCTGGTGCGCTCGCCCAACGCGCCACGCGCGGCGCTGGCGCGCCGCGCGGCGTTGCTCGCCGGCGTCGACGAGGCGCCCCTTTCGAGCGCGACGTCGGGCGCGCGCAACGTCGATGGCGACGCGGCCGATGCGCCGGCCGCGGTCAACGCGCTGCGCGCCGCGATCGATCGCGCCATCGACCAGCCGGCCGGCGGCGCGGCGCGGATCGCGCTGGCGCCGCACGCCGCACGCCGACTGCTGCGCGCCGCCGAGGGCGGCAGCTGTACCGACACCGCATCGACACTCGACGCCGACACCCAGCGCGCAGCGCTCGACGCCGTGCGCCGCCAGCTCGTGTCGCTGAGCGGCCGCGCCGTGCGCGACGCGGCGGTGCTGGTGGTCGACAACGCCAGCGGCGCGGTGCGCGCCTACGTCGGCTCCAGCGGGCGCTTCTCCGCCGCGCCGCAGGTCGACGGCATACTGGCGCGCCGTCAGGCCGGCTCGACGTTGAAGCCTTTTCTGTACGCAGCGGCCATCGACCAACGCTTGCTCACCGCCGCGGGGCTGCTCGACGACGCGCCGCTGGAGCTGGCGGTCGGCGGCGGCTTGTTCCAGCCGCGCAACTACGACGACCACTTTCGCGGCGCCGTCTCGGTGCGCACCGCGCTGGCCAGCTCGCTCAACATTCCCGCCGTGCGCGCGCTGCAGCTGGTCGGCGCCGACAGCTTTGCCGAGAGCTTGCGCGACCTCGGCTTTGGCGGCGTCGATCGCCCAGGCGATTTCTACGGTCCGTCGCTGGCGCTCGGCTCCGCCGACGTGACGTTGTGGCAACTGGTCGGCGCCTACCGCGCACTGGCAAACGGCGGCACATGGTCGCCGCTCAGAATGACGGTTCCGCGAGACACCGATGTGGTGGCGTGGGACGCTTCTAATGTCGTGGCGTGGGACTCCAGTCCCGTGCACCAGCTCGGCGACCCGGCAGCCGCTCGGTGGACGAGCTGGCTTTCGCCCGCGGATGAGGCCGGCGGGTCGCCAAACTGGAACGCGGGACTGGAGTCCCACGCTACGACCTCAGAACGAGCGGATGAGGCCGGCGGGTCGCCGAACCGGAACGCGGGACTGG
>Ga0265339_10004030_pt1 | contig 10148 bp, 8 predicted proteins | sample 4CB219metaG_FD_202085 | JGI IMG/M metagenome (GOLD analysis project Ga0265339, IMG submission 202085) | Rhizosphere microbial communities from Carex aquatilis grown in University of Washington, Seatle, WA, United States - 4-CB2-19 metaG | ecosystem: Host-associated > Plants > Roots > Rhizosphere...
CGTCAGCGACATAATGGTGAAGCCGATCTGTTCGCTGCCCTTCAACGCCGCCTGCATCGGGCTGTCGCCTTCTTCGATAAAGCGCGAAATGTTCTCGATCATCACGATGGCGTCGTCCACTACGAAGCCCGTGGAGATGGTCAACGCCATCAACGTGAGGTTGTTGAGCGAGTAGCCCAGCAGATACATCACGCCGAACGTGCCTACAATCGAGAGCGGCACCGAGACCGACGGAATAATGGTGGCTGCAATATTGCGCAGGAACAGGAAGATGACCATGACAACCAGCGCCACGGTAAGCATCAGCTCAAATTCAACGTCCTTTACTGACGCGCGAATGGTGAGCGTTCTGTCAGTGAGTACGTGTACCTGGACCGCCGCCGGCAGCGCGGTCTGTAGTTGCGGCAGCAGCTTGCGAATGCGGTCGACGACTGCGATGATGTTCGCGCCTGGCTGGCGCTGAACATTCACAATGACAGCGGGATGCTGGCCCATCCATGCTGCCTGCTGATTGTTTTCCGCAGCGTCGACAATGGTGGCCACGTCGGAAGCGCGCACCGGCGCTCCGTTGCGATAAGCCACAATAACGGGCTTGTAATCGTTGCTCGAGAGCAGTTGATCGTTGGCACCGATCGTAAAAGTCTGCCGCGATCCGTTCAGCGTGCCCTTTGCCTGGTCCACATTGGCGGCAGACAGCGCTGTGCGCACGTCCTCAGGGCTCAGGTTGTACGCCGCCAGTTGCGTCGGATTCACCTGGATGCGCACCGCGGGTTTCTGCCCACCGGCAATCGACACAAGGCCGACACCGGTGACCTGCGAAATTTTCTGCGCCAGGTTGGTATCGGCCGCATCTTCAATTTTGTCCAGCGGTAAACTATCTGATGTCAGCGCCAGCGTCAAAATCGGCGCATCGGCCGGGTTTACCTTGCTATAAATAGGCGGATTAGGCAGGTCACTGGGCAGAAAGCTGTTGCCCGCATTGATGGCGGCCTGCACTTCTTGCTCGGCAACGTCGATGCTCTCTTCAAGGTTGAATTCAAGGGTGATGACAGAACCGCCGCCCGAACTCTCAGAAGTCATCTGTTTGAGGCCCGGCATTTGACCGAATTGCCGCTCAAGCGGAGCCGTGACCGATGAGGCCATGACCTCCGGGCCGGCTCCCGGATAAAACGTGAGCACCTGGATGATGGGGTAATCGACCTGCGGCAGAGCCGAAATCGGCAACTGCTGGAACGCCACTCCGCCGGCAAGCAGAATAGCCGCCATCAGCAGCGAGGTCGCTACCGGGCGCAGGATGAACGGCCGGGAGGGACTGAGGCTCACTGCTGCTCCTTATTGTTTCGATGATGACCGTTCGGACCACCATTTGGATTGCTGCCGGCGCCTGCCGGCACAGCCGAGTTGGTCATCGTCTGCGGATGCCGCGCCGCGCCTGCCTGGCCTGCTCCCTGGCCGGGTGCAGCTCCCGGTGCCGCGTTCGGTCCGGCGCCTTGTCCGCGTCCACCGGCGCCGCCCTGTCTGGCTTGGCTTACGATCACCTGAGCGCCCGCCCGCAGGCGGTCTGCGCCATCCACCACAATCTTCTGCCCGGCATCAAGACCGCTATCGATGATGCTCAGTTGCCCTTGCACCAGGCCCACCTTGATGTTCTGAATCTTCGCCGTGCCGTTCTCGCCCTTCTCATCCGTATCTGCCAGCCAGACGAAGGTTCCCTGAACGCCATTCTGGACTGCCGCGGATGGGATCACCAGCGCATTGGGCCGCTGTTCCATCACCAGGTGAATGTTTACAAACTGGTTCGGGAACAGGGCATCATCTGTATTAGGGAACACAGCCTTCAGCTTCGCCGTTCCTGTGGCGGTATCAATCTGGTTGTCTGCTGTAAGCAGGTAACCCGTGGCCAGCTTTTGAGTGTCGGCCTGGTCATAGGCATCCACCGCCAAACGATGGTCCGCACGCAACTTGCCTAGTACATTGGGCAGTTGATTCTGAGGCAGGGTGAAATAAACAGCGATTGGATGGAATTGGTTGATGACGACCAGGTTGGTGGTATTCGCGGTAATGATGTTGCCCGGGTCCACCAGGCGCAAACCTATGCGCCCATCCACAGGCGACTGAATAGAACACCAGCTCAACTGCAGTTGGGCATTCTCTACGGCGGCCTTATCAGAAGAGATGGCGCCCTCATATTGCCCCTGGGCAGCCTGGTAGGTTTCCATCTGTTCCTTTGAAACAACACCAGCGTTAAACAGGGCCTGGTAGCGGGCAAACTCGGCCTGCGCATTCTTCAGCAGGGCCTGATCATGTGCCAGCGCGCCGTTGGCCTGATCGAGCGCGGTCCTGAACGGTCTCGGGTCTACCTCCATGATCGTTTGCCCGGCACGCACTTCCTGGCCTTCAGTAAATCTGACTGGCAACAACTGTCCGCTTACCCGCGCCTTGACGGTGACGCTCATGTTGGGCGTGACCGTGCCAAGGGCAGTCAGGTAGATGGGCATGGGCCGCTGAACAACTGGAACTACCTGCACCGGCACTGGTCGATTGAGCAGCGCGTTTGCCTGGCGCGTGCTTGTGGCCGCCGCCTGCTGCTGGTTGTTATAGATTCGCCAAACCACGAAGCCCACAAGCCCGGTTAACACTAGGAAGATAATAATGCGAAGCCACGGGCTCTTTTTTGTTGGGGGCTCCGCGGGTGTGCCGATTTCAGACCTGTAGTGTTCCTGAGTCGTTTCGATGGGCATGGTGTCGTTTCTCTTAGTCTTCCTTAATTTTTTGTTTCCGGAGGGCGGGGCGAGATTGGTCTGATCTATTTATAGTCAGACAATTCGCCTACGTCTTTACGGACGTACAGAATTCATGAAAGGTTTCGATTTCTACCGCATCGTGAAAGCAGCTGGCTTCCTGTTACAAAAGCCGTTACAAACGCAACGAAGCATCCGATATACCAGATGAAGTCGCGATTTATTGTAAGCGAATGGACCTCCGCACAGGCAATGGAGACAGTCCAAACGTCAACAGGACGGCTGCCAAATTGGATGCATGTTGATGAACCGCAGTTATTGCTCCGATTTCTTGCGGTCATCCAAATCGAAAGACGCCGTCCTAATTTTGCACCAGCATTGGTGCAAAATTAAGACATCTAAGCTGTCGCGTCTTCAGTTTCGTCCTCATGCAGATTGGCCGAGTTGGGCGCGACCGGTACTTCAGGCGGAACCGTCCCGTGTGGCAATGTCTGGTGAGGCAAGTGGATTCCGTCCTGAGCAAGCAGAGCATCGTAAACGGGCGTGGGCCGCCAGTGCCGTGCGAGGGCGAAAGCGCTCATATTTGCGATCATGAGGGGCAGCACCAGCCCATAGCCGCCGGTCATTTCAAACACGATCAGAACCGAAGTCATGGGAGCACGGACAATGCCGGCAAACACCGCTCCCATGCCCACGATGGCGAAGGCGCCGATCGCATCCGTCGAGTGATGGAAAACGGCCACATCGAGATAGCCCACGCATCCGCCCAACATGGCGCCCATGAACAAGGAAGGCGCGAAGATGCCTCCCGACCCTCCGCTGGAATATGAGCAGACCGTGGCCAGCAGTTTAAGCACACAGAATAGAGCCATAAACAGAAGCGGCATGGTTCCGGTGAGTGCTAGTTCAAGAGTTCCGTAGGGATCCCCGGCGATCCCATTCAGGTGAAAGAGCTGAAGTCCTACCGCTGCCAAAGCGCCGGTCGCCAAACCACCCAGTGCCGGATGCACCCACCGAGGCACGGCGTGAACTCTTTAAACCGAACCCTCAACCATAGAAGTGAATCGGTGAAAGCGATCGAAACCAAGGCCGCCAGTACGCCCAACAGCGCGTACCAGATTAAAGAAGAAGAGTTTCCGAGCACGTAGGGCCGGGGCACGTGGAACACGGGCCTCGATCCCAGGAGGCGTGCTCCACTACGGCCGCCAAAGCCGCAGCCACAATCACGCCGGAGAGCATGGTCTGGTCGAGATCGCCGATCAGCTCTTCCAGCGTGAACGTAATGGCAGCAATGGGCGCGTTGAATGCGGCTGCGATGCCGGCGGCCATGCCGACGGAAGCCATGCGCCGATGGAATTGCGGGTTAAGGCGCGCCGCCCTTGCCAACATGCTGCTGACGCCCGCGCAGATTTGGACTGTTGGCCCTTCAAGTCCCAACGAAGCGCCCGAGCCGATCTGAAGGGCGCATAGAACGAACTTGCCGATCGTTTCCCTGACCGAGATGAGACCCGAGCGAAGCGCAAAGGCTACTTTGACCTGCGGAATACCGCTGCCGGCCGCCGCTGGAGCCCAATAGGTTAATCCTAGGCCCACCATCAGACCGCCTATACCCGGAGTAAGAATGGTCCAGAAGATCCAACTATGCCCAGGCGCCGCATTGGCACGGTTGATGAGCAGCTTCTCAAGCCATCCAATGCTGAGGTGAAAGGCGACTGCGGCCAAGCCGCACAGACCACCCGCCAGAATCGTAAACGCCAGCAGACGCTGCTGCTCATTGGGCAAGCGTCGAATGACCCACGCCAGAAAACGGGGCCAATAACTTGCGATTCCCTGCCAGCAGCTCAATGCAAGCGGACCTCGTGGGGAACGGAGCGCAGGTTCCCTATTCAGGATGGGCACAGATAGGACCGCACGCCCAAAAAAGTGAACACAGTAAAGTCAGATGCAGGGGATGCATTCACATCCTGCAGAGGGACGACCAACTTCACGATCCAGAATATCGCGCCATCGCCACAGGGGGCCTTGAGTACGGGAGAACGCTGCGAAAAGTACCGGCGGCAGCGCAGGTGATCCTCCGCCGGTTCATTCACAAGCTCGTCTTCTAGTTTGTAGCTATTTCGACCAGCTCGACGCGCCGGTTCTTGGCTCGCCCATCTTCACTTCTATTGGTGGCTACCGGCGCATACGGTCCCGCGCCAAACGGAATCATCTGCGCGCTTGCCACGCCGTTCTTGGTCACCAATGCGGTGACCACCGCCTGCGCTCGCGCCTGAGAAAGCTTCACGTTCGCCGCCGGATCGCCCACCATGTCGGTGTGGCCAACGACAAAGACCTTCAGCTGCGGCTGGTCCTTCAGCAGTTTTGCAATCTCGTCCAGCGCTGGGCCCGATTCAGGCTTCAAGTCAGACTTGCCGGTATCGAAATAGATGCCATAGATGGCGACTTCACCACTTTCACTCAGTCCCTGGGTAATCGCCGCCGCATCCATGACCACTTCCTGCTTCATGCCTTCTTTTTCCACGATCCTGAGGTAAATACACATGCCGCTCGGAATGTTTGAGTGGCTCACTTCCATCCAAACTTCTTTGTCGACCTTTTTCATGCGCATGGTTGCAGTGTCATCACCTTCGTAGAGCACCTGCCCGCCTGCGGTGCGCACAGCGTTCTCAAAATTGCGCAAGATCTGAAGACCACTTGGCATGCTTGCGCCGTCTTTCAGGTTGTAGCGGAAATCGTACTTGTGTCCCTCAACCTTCACTTCCTTCGTATTGTTCCCGTCTTTCACCGTGTAGGTGTAAGCATCGAAGGGCAACTCTGTGTATTCGTAAATGAAGTAGCCGGGCATGCGGCTGACGCCCGGATAATCTTTGGACCCAGCCACGTCATCCTGGCAAAACGCGGTGGACGCAAACGCGGCGGCAGCCAGCGCAATCAGAAAACTCCGCAAAATTGTTTTCATATTCTCCCCGTGTGCTGCTGTGGTGCGAGGTGCAGATTGGGTTCAAGCCTGATAGCGTCGCGCCGCAAGACCGAAGGCGACAAAATCAGGACGCCACTATTGACCTCTGGGGATTCGCGGCGAATATAGGAGAATTGCCAACGCAATGCAAGCGAATAAGTGCGGCGTCATGGAGGTAGAGGCGCGTAAGGCCCGCCTTGCGCGTGCTACATTGAAATTCCACGGAGGACATTTTGATGGCCGCTGGGGTCCATCTTCCAGGCAGTGGGGAGACCATTGATCTGCAGCAGCAGGTAGCCCGCCTGCAGGCACTGCTCGAAGCTTCACGTCAGGTGCACTCTACCATTCACGAAACGGAAGTGCTTGAGCAGGTACTGCGCATTGTCGTCCGCGAACTGGAAATGGCGGGTGCTGCATTTCCGCACGCCGGTCTTGTTTACGGTGACGACCCGAGCGCCGGCGGCGCATCTGCCGATACTCTGTTGAGCTGGCCTCTTCCCGATCGCGCCGGCAATTCCATGGCCGAGCTCGTAGTAGCTCCGCCGGATGGCCGCGGGCTCACAATCTATGAGTCGGACTTCATAGAGGGCCTCGCCCTGCAAGCCGCGGTTGCAGTTGAAACTGCCCGCAGTCACAAACGCAACCTCGAGTTCGCGCGCGTGCAGCAGGATCTGGATGCGGCCCGCTCAATCCAGCGCTCGCTTTTGCCGAACCGGCTGCCTGAAATTGCAGGCTATTCGCTCGCCTTCCGTTCCGATACCTGCTACGAAGTGGGCGGAGACTATCTCGACATGGTGGAGCAGCCGGATGGCAAGCTGCTCATCGTTGTAGCCGACGTGGCCGGCAAGGGACTGGCTTCTGCAATCTGGTCTGTCAGCTTTCGCTCGTCGTTGCGCGGAATGGCTGTCGCCGGCATGCCTCTGGACGAATTGGCTACGCGGATGAATCAGCATCACTGGAGCGAAGGCGAAGAGGCGCGCCGCCGTTACGTTACCGCCATCTTCCTCCGCCTGGATCCCGCTTCCGGTGAAATTGAAGTTGTGAACGCCGGCCACAATCCTGGCTTCCTTGTTGAGCCCGGCGCCGAGCCGCACCAGTTCAATGCCGTCGGAACTCCCCTGGGCCTGCTGCCCGGCATGCAGTACAAGTCAGAAAAGCGGACATTCGCGAAGGGCGCGCGTCTGCTTTTCTATACCGATGGATTGACTGAGGTCTTCAAAGGGGATGAGGAGTATGGGCCGGAACGCCTTCTGAATGAATTTTTTACGTGTTCCGAGACGAAAGCCGATGATATTCTCGACTCACTGTGGCGCGCAATTAAGGACTTCTCTGATGGCGGTCCGCAATCGGACGATATGACCGCTCTCACGCTTTGCCGGGTAACTGGTCCTGGAACGGAGTCGCCGGAATGAGCGAGTCAAAACCGACTTCGGTTGAGGTGCGGCTGCCTTCACGGCTCGGTTATGAGAAAGTGGCCATGAGCACCGCCGCCGCCGTCGCCAAGCTCGTGGGCCTGCAACCCGACCGGATCGAAGATTTGAAAACCGCCGTTGCCGAGGCGTGTATTAACGCTATCGAACACGGCAACCGGCTCAACGAAAAACTCTCTGTCGGGGTCATCCTTTCGGCAAGCGACGACGTCCTTGAAGTAAAAGTGATTGACGATGGTAAGGGCATGAAGGGCCAGCCGGTCAAGCCGGACATCGATCGCAAAATGCATGGCGAAGAAGATCCCCGCGGGATGGGCATGTTTCTGATCCAGGCCCTGGTGGACGAAGCAGAATGGGTAGCCGGCATCGATGGCAAAAGCAGTTATGTCCGCCTGGTCATCCGGCTCGATAAAGATTCGTAGCAAGTTGTCGGTCCCCTATCCTTGAAAGAAAACGGAGAACAACATCGTGCAGAGCGAAACCAAGTCGCGCGCTGAACAACTCACTTCCCCAGCAGGAAATCCGGTCACCGTCCTCCGCTTCGAAGGCGATATTGCGAGCACTTCGAAAGAAGCCGTTCTGGGCGCCTATCAAGCGTTGCCCAAGGCTGAAGTCAAGCGTGTTGTGCTGGACTTTACGAAGGTGGATTACATCAATTCCAGCGGCATCGCGCTGGTGATTCAACTGCTGATTGAAGCAGCAAACTCCGGGCAGAAGGTGTGCGCCTTTGGCTTGTCCCCGCACTTCGTCAAGGTGTTTACGATGGTGGGCATTACCAAGTACGCGGGTCTGTTCCCCACCCAGGCTGAAGCCTTGGCCACGATGTAGATTTCTGCGGAACCTATTCGCGCTGCGCCGCGTACACTCCTTCGGTACGGAGTGCAGCCCATGCGAGCAGTCGTGTATCACCTTTACGGGTCGCCAGATGTTCTTGAAGTTAAGGATATCGATAAGCCCGTTCCCACCGCCGACCAGATTCTCATCCGCGTTCACAACGCCTCAGTCAATCCTTACGACTGGCATTTTCTGCGTGGCACACCATCCTTCATTCGTCTTTTCACCGGTCTTCGCCATCCCAAATCCCCGAGCCTCGGCGCAGACGTCGCCGGCGAAGTAGAAGCGATAGGCGCGCAGGTCAAACGCTTCAAGCCAGGGGAGAAGGTTTTCGGTATCGCAAATGGCGCCTTTGCGCAGTTTGCCTTCGCAAAGGAGAAAGATATTGCGCTGATGCCTGAGACGGCGACGTTTGAACAGGCCGCAGCGATACCAATGGCCGGCATTACTGCTCTGCAAGGATTACGCGACAGTGGCCGCCTGCGGTCCGGCCAAAGAGTGCTCATCAACGGGGCGGCCGGCGGCGTGGGTAGCTTCGCCGTGCAAATAGCAAAGCACATGGGCGCCAGCGTCACCGGAGTGTGCAGCACGCGCAATGTTGACTTGGTACGTTCGATGGGCGCGGACGCGGTGATCGATTACACGCGCGACGACTTCACGCGATCAGGTGCGCACTTCGACGTCGTCTTCGATCTCGTCGGCAATCGTTCACTTTCTGACATGCGGCGCGCGCTTGAGCCGCACGGTGTCTTGGTTGGCTGTGGAGGGGGAGGCCCGGATCGAGGCTCGTTTGAATTGCTGGCGGCAATGTTGGGGAATGTCGCGGCCGGTCCGTTCATTTCGCAGCGTATCGCCGGCCTGCTTGCCAAAATCAACGCCGAGGATCTTGAGTACCTTGCCGCGCTGTTCGACGCAGGCTATCTGAGGCCGGTGATCGACCGCACATTCCCGCTTGCTGAAACCGCCGCAGCTATCCGCTACGTTGAGCAATGCCATGCGCGCGGCAAGGTTGTCGTGTCCGTCTCCTGAACCAGTCGACGCTGTCGGCGCCCGTCTATTTTGCCGTTGATTTTGCTTCCGCGATTTCAAAAACAGCGATTACCGTAGCCCTGAATTCAACGCGGCGCGAGTTGATGGCGAGTTGCTGATTCTGCACCTGCATGCTGCTACCGCCGACCATCATGACGGAGTCGCCCATTCCATAGGTCGCGCCCGTCCCCATGTTAAGCGCCGGGCCGGAATAGATGCTCGAGCCCTGGTTCTGCGAGACGTTCATGAGCCGGCCGAGCTGTACACCGGACGTTGCTGCGATCTGTTCGGCGACTTTGCGTGCATTGGCGAAGGCCTCAGACGAGGCGCGCGCATGAAGCGTGGCAGGGTCTTCAACGATCCATTGGATAAAACCACCCTCATTTGCACCTGCTGCCACTGCTGTACTCAGCGCTCCGCTTGCCTGGTCAGGCTTTACGCGAATGATCCAACTCTGCGAAACCGTGAATTGCCGGTGTTCGCGATCTTCGCTGCCCATTGGAAACTGCTGCAGATCATAAACCTGCGTATGTTGCAAAGCCTGGCTTGTACTCTCAATTGCCGACTTGGGAATTCCTGAAGCGGTCAAGGCGTTCATGACCGAGTTTGAGACCTCAGTTGCGCGGTCATAACTGGTCTTGGCGTCAGGCCCGTAGAGTTTGTAACCAACGCGCACCACGGCGAGGTCGGCATCGGCAGTTACCTGCGCGGTTCCGGGCGCCGAAATGGTCCGCCGTTCAGGGCAATTACAAGTTTGATTCATCTGTCCCCAGGCAACAGGTCCGAGGCTAGCCAATCCGATTAACAACACAGTCCATCGCTTCATGTCTCGCATGATTCGCTCCGATCTAAACTGGATACCTGAATTGACAGGCATTTTACTCGCGAAGCTTAATCAGCAACCTAATTGGCGATGAAAAATGGATCGCGTAAATTCCCTTGGCTCCCGATTTGGAACTTGCGCAGCGGTACAGGATGCCGCGCGCAGTAAAAGAACTCGCCCTCTCCATCTACAAGCTGGGCCGCTTGGCGGAAATCCGAAAGCTAAAGGCTTGAGGCTAAAATGAATCATGAATCTCGACGCGATCCAGGCAGCACTGCGCGAGTCCAACATCGACGGCTGGCTGTTCTACGATCATCATCATCGCGATCCCA
>Ga0265339_10004031_pt1 | contig 10147 bp, 8 predicted proteins | sample 4CB219metaG_FD_202085 | JGI IMG/M metagenome (GOLD analysis project Ga0265339, IMG submission 202085) | Rhizosphere microbial communities from Carex aquatilis grown in University of Washington, Seatle, WA, United States - 4-CB2-19 metaG | ecosystem: Host-associated > Plants > Roots > Rhizosphere...
AGAGCAGCCAGAATCTCGGTCAGGCGCGCATCGCTGGGGTGGGCGGTGAATTCTTCCAGGGTCGCCATCCACTCTGTCGCGCGGGCGCTGGGCAGGTTGTGAACGCCAAGGTGGAATGCCTGCGAGCCGCCATAGGGCGCGCTCCACTCCACAGATACGGGAATCTGCCGCGCGCTCGGCACTGTTCGCAGAAGCATCGGCGCCTTGATCGTGTCATGGTCAGTGATCGAGACCATCCCCGCCAATCCGAGCTTCTCGATCTGCCGCATTTCCAGATCGAATGCCAGCTTGGGCGTCATGGGCGGCGTCCAGTAGCTGGCGGCGTAGTCGATGCGGACGCCGTGCATCTGCTCGGCCCGCCGCTCCAATCGGGACAGCAACGGACGCATTACTGGAAACTGATTGCCGAAGTTGGCCAGGAAATCCAGGGTCTCGCGCGATTGGTTGGTGTGACTGTGCAGCGAAACACCCGTCCGAAAGCCCGTGGGGGCTTCCTTGTCGCGCCATAGATACGAGATCGATGAACTGGGCATGTCCACTCCTCGGTTTTTCACATTTCCACAGCCAGTATCCATCTCCACCGATGAATCTCCCGTTAAGGGCGCACGAAATACCCTTCAATTCAGGCCGCGACGGACTCAAACGAGTTACCAAAATACCGAAAATACGCGGCAAAAAACGTGCTAAACCCCAATAGCTAAATTTTATGACCGGAACCGCGGAGCCGACTGTGATTGCCGTTCCATGGTCTCGAAAGCACTTGAGATTCCAGATGGATGAAATCGAGGAAAGATTCTCGTGAATTTTCGGTGAAACGTGCCACCGAAAAGCATCCCTTGTCTTGCTTCCAGAGTTTCGCTACTTTCGGGTCTTGGCGAGCTCGGGACTCAGAAAATCGTCCATGTTCCAGCCTGCCATCAGATCTTCGTCCAACGCCGGCTTCTTGCTCTCAGCGTGCGCTGCCGAGGCCGATTCGGCCGCGAGGTAGTTCTCCGTCAGGCCCTGGCGCAGTAACTCGAAGGCTTGTTCTGGCGAATCGGCAAACTGGAACAGATCGAGGTCCTTGGGAGAGATCGCGCCCGTATCCACCAACACCTCTAGATTGAACACCTTCTTCCAGTACTCCGGTCCGTAGATGACCACCGTGATCTTTTTGGTCATCTTTTGGGTCTGGGCGAGAGTCAGAATTTCAAACATCTCATCCAGCGTTCCAAAGCCTCCCGGAAAAACCACCAGAGCCTTGGCCAGGTAGGCAAACCAAAGCTTGCGCATGAAGAAGTAGTGGAACTCGAAGTTGAGCGACGGAGTGATGTAGGGGTTCGGTCTCTGTTCGAAGGGCAGCATGATGTTCATGCCGATGGTCTTGCCTCCGGCTTCATGGGCGCCGCGATTGGCTGCCTCCATGATTCCCGGACCGCCGCCAGACGTCACCACAAATCGACGCTTTCGCGAAGGAATCGTCTTGGCCCACTGCGTGAGCAGTTGTGCCAGTCGCCGCGCATCCTCGTAGTAGCGAGCCATCTCCACCGCCGCCACTGCGCGCCTGCGTTGCAGCTCTGTTGCATTTCCTGTCGCGATGTCCTTGGCCTTGGCGGGCTGCTCTTCGCTGGGCGCCGCCTGCATCGATCCCGTATTGTCTAAGAGCTCCAGCGCGTGATCGGCCTCTTCGCGTCCGTGAAAGCGCGCGGAGCCGAAAAATACCACTGTGTCCTGGATCTGCTCGCGGCGAAACCGCGCCAGTGGTTCCAGGAACTCCGACACAATCCGGATGAGACGCCCATCGGCGCTGTTCAGGAATCCAGAATTCTCATAGGCCAGCGGAGCGCGTTCCAACGGAGGTGGCGCCCCGTTTCCGGGAATCACGGCGCTCGGAGACGCTTCAGAAGCTGCGCTCTTGGGAACTCCACCGGAATTCTTCTGATTCTCCACTTTCTCGACTTTTTGATCCCTGTTCCCTGATCCCTGTTTGCTGTCTTTCATATCTCAACCATCCCGGTGGCGAATGGCGTCTTGAAACGCAATCCATAGGTTTAGAAGACCGAGGCCGGAAACGATACCGCGCACTGCACCAAGCCTGGCAAAGTCAGCCAGCCCCGAAGATTGCAGGAATATCGGATTCTGGTCCCAGAAGTTAGGCGACCATGGCGCGTAGCATATGGCGAGTCCGATGTACATGCGCAGTATGACGCGCAGAAACAGTTCGACGCGCTCGAGCCATCGTGGAACCCGATGCTGCGGGTGCGCTGCGCCTTGGGTTTCGGGCGCCGATGCGGGTGCAGGATCCAATGCCGCCGCGGCCAGTGGAGCCGGACTCACAGTGAGCGTAGATGAGGTCGATTCCGGCTGCTGCATTCGTATGCTTCTGTCCGCCTGCCCCGATTCTCTTTGAGCACAATCACTTGCGCCCTTCTCAATCGGTTGGCGTCGCGCGCGGCCAACAAGCTCGGCGCGGGGACACTGTATTGAAACGGTAACACAGCGCAGCCCGTCATGCTGACGCCGCGCGGGCCGTGGCTCATCGGCTTTCGCGGATCGCCGCAATCGGCGGCCCTAGAAGCGGTAAAACACGCCCGCCATCGGTTCGTAGATCTGTGTATATGCAGTGGTTGAGGTGTAGATGTCGGAGAGATTCGGCGCTTTGGTCATGTTGCCACGAACTTGCAAGCGCAAGCCGAAGTGAGGAACAAAGGTCCAATCCAGGCCGCCCCCATAGATAAAGTCCGGTCTTACGACACTGTTTACGGAGTATGGGCTCTGCCCCGGCACAGTGATCATCATGCCGATGCCGCCCAGAGCAAACGGCCGCAGGTTTCCGATCTTCTTCGAAAACACCCAGTTCACGCCGAATTGCGTCGCCTTGCCTGATACCTTCAGCGGTTGGCAAGCGGGAGGTGTTCCGGTGGGTCCGTTGGGAAAGCAGTTGTTTGCAAGAGTGGCATTGGGGTTGATATAGGACTCGTTCGCTGGATTAAATGAGACCTCAAACTCGTATCCAATAAGTGGATTCCTGATATGGCGCAATTCGAAAAGGCCGCCTTCGGAGTCTGTTGGCGTCTGTTTGGTGCCGGAGCCGGTGCTGCTGCTGGTGATCGTCCTGTAGCCGCTCAACGCCACGTCGGTCTGCGCTTGGGCCGTTGCGCCACACAGTGCAGCTGCTACGACCACTACGAACGCGCCTTGCATCCAAATCTTCATCCGAGTTTGAGCCTCCTGGGTTGAATGTCTCGTGTTGTGCCGTTTGCCGTGAACCCGCCCTCTGCTATCTTCAACGCATTTGGACGCTTAGACAAGTCGAAGGGATAGTTCGTCACTCCATGCTGTTCTCTGCGACGTGTGAAATCTGAGCCCGGTAGCTCACCCAACTGCGGGCAGGCCCGCAAGCGCCATGGCGATCTCCTCTGCCGGGTACTCGTAATTCTCTAGTTTACCTGCCTGGTAGTCGATATAGGATTGCATGTCGAAGTGGCCGTGCCCGCTCAAATTGAAGAGAATCGTGCGCGCCTTACCCGCGGCCTTCGCTTCAAGCGCCTGGCGAATGGCCTCGGCGATCGCATGATTCGCCTCCGGCGCGGGCACAATCCCTTCGGCCCGCGCAAACTGGATGCCCGCCGCGAATGCGTCCAACTGCTGCACCGTAGTGGCCTCGGCTAGTCCGAGGTCGATCACGTGCGAGACCAGCGGCGCCATTCCGTGATAGCGCAGCCCGCCGGCGTGAATTCCCGGAGGCATGAACGTACTGCCCAGTGTGTGCATCTTCACCAGCGGCGTCAAATGTCCGGTGTCGCCAAAGTCGTATGCAAATCTGCCCTTGGTCAGGCTGGGGCAGGCCGCAGGCTCCACGGCGACCACACGCGCATTGCATTTTCCCTTTAGTTTCTTCCCCAGGAAGGGCATCACGAGGCCCGCAAAATTCGATCCGCCGCCCGTGCAGCCGATGATTACGTCCGGTTCGTCACCGGCCAATGCCATTTGCTCGATCGCTTCCTGGCCGATCACTGTCTGGTGCAGGAGCACGTGATTCAAAACGCTGCCCAACGCGTACTTGGTCTGCGGGTCTTTCGCGGCAACTTCCACCGCTTCAGAGATCGCTATGCCTAGCGAGCCGTTCGAATGGGGATGCTCTGCGAGGATCGCCCGGCCCGACTCGGTCTCTGTGCTGGGACTGGCGACGACCGACGCACCGAAAGCTTCAATCAGTGCGCGGCGATAGGGCTTCTGGTTGTAGCTCACGCGCACCATGAAGACTTTGCAATGCAAACCGAGAAACGCGCAGGCCATCGACAGCGCAGAACCCCACTGTCCGGCTCCCGTCTCAGTGGATAGATTCTGAACGCCCTCGCGCTTGTTGTAATACGCCTGCGGCACGGCGGTGTTCAGCTTGTGCGAGCCTGCCGGGCTTACGCCTTCATATTTGTAGTAGATTCGTGCCGGCGTATCGAGCGCCTTTTCCAGGCGCCGCGCCCTCATCAGAGGCGAAGGCCGCCACTGCGCATAAATCTGCCGAACCTCTCCGGGAATCTCGATCTCGCGCTCGTTGCTCACTTCTTGCAGGATCAGGCCCATCGGAAAGAGCGGGGCGAGATCGTCGGGACCAATTGGCTTCAGCGTCCCCGGATGCAGCGGTGGCGCCAGCGGCTTTGGCAAATCGGGAAGGATGTTGTACCAGGATTGCGGAATGTGGCTTTGTGGCAGGTTGTATTGGATGGTCTCCATGCGCAACATTCTACAAGGCGCGCGTGGAAGCAATCGTGCTCCATCTCACGGTTATCAACGTTGGCTGAGCTCGCCCGTGGCCACTCTGCGATTGAACTCCGCCGACTTGTTCCGGGGAACGCTGAGCGACTGCCACCGGTCGCAGGCAAAATGTTTCGCCAGCAGCACAATCTGGCCCACGTGATGGGGATAGTGCGCCAACTGGCGATTGATGGCCTGCATGACAGTATGTGCTTCGCCGCGAATTGTGACGGTGCGCCCAAGATCGGCCTCTGTCAGCGGCTCGATGGCAGAGAAGACGCGATCCCATCCGTCGTCCCACATCGCCATCAGGCCTTCGCGTGTCGCCGGTGGCTCAACGAATTCGCTGTCGCGGTCGCGGTCGGGTTTCTCACCATCCGTCGATAGAAAGTCCGTCCATCGCGAGCGCATGTTGCCCGCCATGTGCTTCACAATGACAGCGATCGAGTTGGCCTCTTTGTCGATCACGGCGAAGAGCTGGTCGTCGGTTACCTGCTCCATGGCCCGCTCGGCCAGCCGCTTGTAATGGCGGAGCAGCGAAAGCGCGTCTTCAATGTACGAAGTGGTGAATTGGAACGCCATGGAGAAAGTGTATTCGAGGACCGCGTGGCGACGCCGCACTCACGGCTCATCGTTGTAAATGTGCACCTCGAGCTGCCCGCCTTCCACCTGCCGTGCGCGAAACATCCCCGACGTATTGAAGCTCCACGCAAGCTGGCCGTCGGGAGCAATGGCGATCACGCCGCCGTCGCCGTGAATGGGCGCGAGACGCTTCTGGATGACCTCGTCGGCAGCCTTTTGCAACGTCAAGCCCCTGTACTGAACCAGGGCGCAGATCTCGCGCGCGACGGTGTAGCGAATGAAAAACTCGCCCACTCCGGTGGCCGACACCGCGCACGATTGATTCGACGCGTACGTTCCGGCGCCGATCAGCGGCGTGTCGCCCACGCGGCCCGGCATCTTGCCCTGCAAGCCGCCCGTCGATGTTCCGGCGGCGAGGTTGCCCCTGCGGTCGAGCGCCACCACGCCCACAGTTCCGTAGCGGTGCGTGTCCGCCGCCTCCTCCATTTGCGCAACGGGCACGGCCTGGTCCGGCGGCGCGCCTGCCGGACGTGGCGGAATCGGCCTGCCCTCCTTTCGCAACTGCTTCACCAGCGACTGCCAGCGGTTCTCCGTGAAAAAGTAAGCTGCGCCCTCCTGTTCCATGCCGGCATCGAGCGAAAACGCATCGGCGCCGGGGCCGACGAGTAGAACGTACGGCGTTTTCTCCATCACCGCCCGCGCCAGAGTAATTGGATAGCGCGTGCGGGTCACATCGGCCACCGCCCCCGCGCGCAGGGTTGCCCCATCCATGATGGCCGCGTCGAGCTCCGTCTTTCCTGCCGCGGTAAAGACCGCTCCGCGCGCTGCGTTGAAGTGCGGATCGTCCTCCATCACGCGGATGGCTGCCTCAACCGCATTGAGCGCCGAACCTCCGCGATCGAGCGCCGCGGCTCCAGCCTTCACAGCCTCACTCAGCGCCTCGCGATAGGCCTTATCGCGTTCCGGACCCAATTCCGTGCGGTCAATGTCGCCTGCACCGCCATGCACAATGATGGCCCAGTGCCGGGCCTGTGGCTGCTGTGCCATTGCCAATGCTCCCGTCAGGGCGGCCCATGCGCCGAATGTGCAGATGATCTTCTTGATCTTCGCTTGCACGTGCCAATCCCCCGTCGCCTCTCATAGTAAGCCGTTCCGGCCGGCGGCTTCCTCCGCTCTGCACCGAATTCAATCGAGCTCAATCAGGAATGTTCAGTCGGAAGGTGCTTCATCCATTCCCTCGTTCCCACGTAACGGCACGATTCGGACGCGACCTTCGTCGCCTCCGCCAGCGACTCGATGAATCCGCGCCCGGTGGAAGCGAAGAAACAATAGGCGCCGTGAAAAATGTCCCCTGCGCCCGTGGTATCGACGACTTCCACTTGCGGAATGCCGATGGTCCCCGAGGACTGGCCTGAGACGAACTGAATCGGCTCCGCTCCGTTTGTGAGGGCGATGCTCGCCACTCCGCGGTTCTTCAGGAATTGAATCACATCGTCTCTCGACGCGCAGCTGGGCGGCAGAAAGTCGGCAGAGCAAATCGCAGTGTTAACGCTCTTCAAAAGCTCTTCCGTCCCCTCCTTCCAGCTTCCCCCATCAAGTACAACCGGCGTTCCCATGGAATGCGCTGCGGAAGCCCAAGCCTGGCAGGCCTGTATGAAATGGCCATCGACCAGAACAACACGCGCCTCCTTGCAAAGATTCGCGTCCACCCTCGCTGCTGGAATCGTTACGCGCGTCCCGTTGGCGGAAACGACGTTCCGATTGCCATGGCGGTCGACGGCGACCGACGACAAAACGGGAATCCCCTCAAACTCGGGGTTCAAATCTACAAGCTGAACCTTGTGCTTTTCGAGTTCCTCGCGGACCACTGCCGCAAGAGAGTTTCGCCCGACCGCCGTCACTAGCGTCGCTTCGCCGCCCAGGTGGGCGAACGCAATCGCTGCATTCGTGGCTGGCCCGCCCACGAGGACCTCCTGGCTCTTCGCCTCGATCTTCGAATTCGCCGCGGGAAACTCGTCGACGCCATAGACAATGTCAATCGTCGAAAGTCCTACAAAGACGCTGCTCGCCATCGCTCAGTTACTCCACCCAAACATTGCTAGCCTCAATTTTAGATTCGTTTGTCGCGCGTTTGGCTGGCTGGCCCGCAGCCTTGCGCATTCCGCTCTTGGCGATCGCACGTCCGGCGGTGGACAATGCTTGGGTTCCTCCAATAGAGTTCCGGCTTGCGCGACGTGAAGGTCCGGGTTTCCACTCGTCCGGCAAGAATGTCCCGAAAAGGAAGTTCTGATGCACTCAATCTGGTTTGGCGAGTTCATGGGCACGTTGGTTCTGGTGCTGCTTGGCAACGGCGTGGGTGCCGGTGTAACGCTGCGCAAGTCCTATGCAGCAGACTCCGGCTGGATGGTGATCACCACCGGATGGGCTCTGGGCGTGCTGTGCGGCGTCATGGTTGCGCAGGCCTTTGGCAGTCCTAACGCAAATTTGAACCCGGCCATCACTCTTGCCGGAGCGGTCGTCACTGGAGACTTCGCGCAGCTCCCCGTCTACTGGTCCGCCCAATTGCTCGGCGCGATGGCCGGTGCTGCATTGGTGGCCCTGCACTACGCGCCGCATTGGAGCTTGACACCTGATCCCGCGGCAAAGCTTGGCGTCTTCTGCACGAATGCCGCGGTGCGCAGTCCATTGGCAAACATCTTCAGCGAGATGTTGGGCACTGCAGTGCTTGTCGTGATTGCGGCCGCCATCTTCTCGCACGGGGTGGCGATGAACGGACCCGCGGCTGGGTTGGGTCCATGGCTCGTCGGCAGTCTGGTGTGGGGTATCGGACTTTCGCTCGGCGGCACCACCGGCTACGCCATCAATCCCGCGCGCGATCTCGGCCCCCGCATCATTCATGCGATTCTGCCCATCCCCGGCAAAGGCGGATCGAATTGGAGCTACGCGCCCATTCCCATCGTCGGCGATCTCGCTGGCGCAGTGCTCGCTGGCCTGCTGCTACGCTACGCCCATTTGTGAGGGTCTGCGCGTCTCTCGGTAAATTGTGTCGCCTTTTCCACAACGCACCGGAAATCGTCCGCGTTCGCTTCTCTTTCAAACGACGCCATCACTCAAGGCACGACGCAACCACGGCCAGCGCGGCGATGGCCGCAGTTTCGGCGCGCACAATGCGCGGGCCGAGTGACGCGGCGCGCCAGCCATTGGCGTCGAAGAGAGCTTCTTCCGTGGGAGCCCATCCGCCCTCTGGACCAATGGCAATCTCGAGAGTGGGCATTTCCGCTTTGGCCGCGCCGATGGCTTCCTCGATCGCGTGGCGCAACGTGGTTGTGCGCTCCTGTTCGGCGAGCACGATGCGCGTCGCTGTGGACACGGCCCGCAGGCGCGCCGCCAAGTCGAGAGGCTGGTGAATCAGCGGCTCATCGGAGCGGCGAGCCTGTTGCGACGCTTCGCGCGCGATGCGCCGCCAGCGCTCCGCGCGCTTCTCCGCCGCCTGGGCAAGATGCTTCTCCGTTCTTCGCGCAATCACCGGCGCAATCGCTGCGACACCAAGTTCGGTCGCTTTCTCGATGGCCCATTCCATCCGATCGAACTTGTAAACGGCCATCACCAAAGTAACGGGCAGCGCGGGGTCCGCCAAGAGCTCTCCGGCAAGATTGAAGCGAACTTCGCTCTCTTCTCCCGCCAGCGTGACCGCTGCAACCTCCGCATGGAACACGTGGCCGCCTGCCACAACATCCGCCTCCATGCCCGGTTGCGCGCGCAGCACGCGCGCTAAATGTTCGGCTTGCGTGCCCACGATCGTGGCAGTTGCTTCGTCCCAATGCTCGGCAATCCAACGGCGGCGCGTCATCGTGCAGGCCCTCTCTTTCTCTAAAGTGTACGGCGGCGCGCGTCTGCGCAGCGAGCTCGCAATTCCGTCGAATAGGTCCAAGCACCGCATCCAGAGCGGGTTTTAGCGAATTCGTCATGCGGCGCATCGGCTTTTCGCGTTGCGCGGATCGTTCTTCGCCCAAAACACTAAGGGGAACGCTTTTGAGCGTCCCCCTAGAGTGTTGCCTTTTTGGTTTGTTCAGACCGTTACTTTTTCTTCGCGGCCTTCTTGGCGGTCTTCTTTGCTTTCTTCGCTGGTTTCTTGGCTGCTTTCTTGGTTGCCATTTGCCTATTCTCCCTTTTCGATGGGTTGCATCGATTCTGCAATTAGAAACTGCAGTTGAAAAAGGTATAGATTCATGAGACATCGATGTCAAGAAAAAAACGACGTCTAAGTGAAAAAAAGATCAACAGCGATTCCGTCGCGAACCGAGGTTCAAAGAGAATCCAGAGCCGGAATTTGAAGCGTGAATGGAAATCTCTGCGCGATCGCAGCGCACTCGACGAATGCGCGCATCAAGTGCGAAGCGCGATGCACGACGCAATTCGATGCTGTGCTCAACACTCGATCACGTTCAGCGCAAGCCCCGCGAGGCTCGTCTCCTTGTAGCGCGATTGCATATCGAGGCCCGTTAGATACATGGTGCGGATGATCTGGTCGAGTGAGACTTTGTGGGCTTCAGGTTCGTTCAGAGCCAGGCGCGCAGCCTGCACGGCCTTAGCGGCGCCCACGGCGTTGCGTTCGATACAGGGAATCTGCACCAGCCCTCCGATGGGATCGCACGTCATGCCCAGATTGTGCTCCATCGCGATTTCGGCGGCGTGCTCGATCTGGCCGTCGTTGCCGCCGAGCGCTGAAGTCAGTCCCGCGGCCGCCATCGAACAGGCGACACCAACTTCGCCCTGGCAGCCGACCTCCGCTCCGCTGATCGATGCGTTCTCTTTATAAAGGACGCCGATC
>Ga0265339_10004032_pt1 | contig 10146 bp, 6 predicted proteins | sample 4CB219metaG_FD_202085 | JGI IMG/M metagenome (GOLD analysis project Ga0265339, IMG submission 202085) | Rhizosphere microbial communities from Carex aquatilis grown in University of Washington, Seatle, WA, United States - 4-CB2-19 metaG | ecosystem: Host-associated > Plants > Roots > Rhizosphere...
CGCTCGACAACCTGTCGCTGATGGCGATCGTTATCGCCACGGGATTTGTGGTCGACGACGCGATCGTGGTCATGGAAAACATCACGCGGCATATTGAAAGCGGTATGGAGCCCCTTGCCGCCGCATTGCAGGGCGCGAAGGAAATAGGGTTTACGATCTTCTCCATCAGCATGTCGCTGATTGCCGTTTTTATTCCCATCCTCATGATGGGCGGCATCATCGGGCGGCTCTTCCGCGAATTCGCGATCACGCTCTCCACGGCCGTCGTCATTTCAATGGTCATTTCGTTAACGACCACGCCCACCATGTGCGCGCACCTGCTCAAAACTCCCAGGGAGGGCGAGAAGCATAATTGGCTTTACCGAACCAGCGAAAAAGGCTTCAACAGCATGATCTGGCTCTACCGCCGATCGCTGGCGTGGGTCCTGGATAATCCCGGTCTCACCCTGGTCGTGCTTCTGCTCACCGTTGCGCTGAATGTTCTGGTTTACATCAGGCTTCCCAAGGGATATTTCCCGCAGCAGGACACAGGCATCATCATGGGCCAGGTGCAGGGCCCGCAGGACGCTTCCTTTCCCTTCATGAATTTCTCCATGGTGTCGCTGATCAACGTGGTGAAAGCGGATCCTGCCGTGGCCCATGTTCTGGCCTACACCGGCGGCGGTAACGCCGGTTTTATGTTCATGGCTCTCAAGCCCCTGAGTACTCAATGCAAAGAAGGCCCCAATTGCGACGTGCGCCAGACCTCGGCGGCGGATGTGATCAACCGCCTGCGGCCAAAAATGAATCGCCTTCCGGTTGCTTCGGCGTATTTGCAGGCCGCCCAGGACCTTCGCATCGGGGGCCGCGGCGGCGGCGCGCTTTACCAATATACGATCCAGTCCGATAACATCGATGACCTCGCACATTGGGCGCCGATTCTTTACCAAAACATTCAAAAGCTTCCTGACGTGACGGACGTGAACACCGACTGGCAGAACGGAGGACTCCAGGAGTTGCTTAACTACGACCGGGTCACCGCGGCGCGCCTGGGCCAGACACCGCAATCGCTCGACAGTGCCCTCTGCAGCGCATTTTGCCAATCGGAAGTCTCGGTGATTTACACGCAGCTCAACCAGTACTACGTGGTCATGGAAGTGGCGCCGCAGTACTGGCAGGATCCGTCGGGTCTGAATAACATCTACTTCAAGCCCCCCGGTTCTTCGTCGTCGACCGGCCTCAATGCCGTTTCTCCCTTGCTCTCCGTGGCCAAACCAAGCACCAACACGACGCCGCTTCAGGTGGCTCACACCGGGCTTTTTCCGTCAACCACCGTCTCCTTCAACCTGAAGAATGGCGCAGCGCTCAGCGATGCCACGCGCGAGGTGTCGCAGATGGAAGAAAAGCTGGCCATGCCCGGTACGGTGCGCGGCTTTTTTGCCGGGACGGCCCAGGCTTACCAGCAATCGCTGTCGTCGCTCCCGGTCCTGGTTGTCACCGCGCTGCTTTCCGTCTTCATTGTGCTCGGCATTCTCTATGAGAGCCTGGTCCACCCGTTGACCATCATTTCCACGGTGTTCTCGGCGAGCGCCGGCGCCATGCTGGCCCTGATGCTGTTCCACATCGACCTCAATATGATTTCGATCATTGGCATCATCCTGCTCATCGGCATCGTAAAAAAGAACGCCATTATGATGATCGACTTCGCCCTGCAGGCGGAACGTAACGAAGGCAAGACAACGCGGGAAGCGATTTTTGACGCCTGCATGTTGCGCTTCCGCCCCATCATGATGACCACAATGTGCGCCATCTGCGGTGCTTTGCCTCTGGCCTTCGGAACCGGCACCGGCTCAGAGCTGCGCAAGCCTCTGGGCATCACGATTGTAGGCGGGCTGCTTTTGAGCCAGGCACTTACGCTTTACACCACTCCGGTGGTTTACCTGATGATGGACCGTCTTCGCCTGCGCGCGCTCGGCCGGACACACGACACACTTCCAGCCGCCGCAGAAGAAGCTGTCTAATGGATGAAGGACATTGACCATGATTGAGCGAACCAATCGAATTCCGGCCTTATTCACCGCCAGCGCTCTGGGGTTCTTTGCACTGCTTGCCGGATGCCGCGTCGGCCCTCCGTACCACGCGCCGGCCCCTCCGTCGGTTACTGCGCCGAACTACAAAGAGTCCCCCGTCAACTTCAACGACGCCGATGGCTGGAAGGTGGCCAGCCCGCAGGATGCCATGATCAAGGGCAACTGGTGGGAGGTTTTCGGCGATCCCGAGCTGAACGCGCTCGAAGATCAGCTCAATATCAATAACCAGAACCTGAAGGAGTATTTCCAGAACTACATGGCCGCCCGAGCCACGATTGCCGAGGCGCGCTCGCAATACTGGCCGACGATTACCGCAAACCCGTCGTGGAACCGGTCGAAAAGTTCCGGAAATCTGAGCAACTCCAATCAAGCCAACCCCGGCAAGCAGTCAACTCTCTGGAGCGTCCCGATTGAGGCTTCGTGGACGCCGGATCTCTGGGGCAAGATCCGCAATGAGGTGCACGAGGCTCAATACGCCTCGCAAGTAAGCGCCGCCGACCTTGAAAACGAGAAGCTGACCGAACAGGCCAGCCTGGCCGAATACTATTTTGAGATTCGCGGCCAGGACATGCTGCAACAAATCCTCAATCAGACCGTCGCCGCCGATCAAAAGTCGCTGGCTTACAACCAGGCCCAATACGACACCGGCATCGGCGACTACATCTCGGTGATCGAGGCAAAAACAACGCTGGACGCCGCGCAGGCCGCAGCCACGAATGTGGGCCTCTTGCGTGGTCAGTATGAAAATGCCATTGCGATGTTGACCGGCAAAGTCGCCACCGATTTTTCCATTCCTGTAAAGCCAATGGTCTTCGCGCCGCCCTCAATTCCTACCGGAGTGCCCGCGCAGCTCGTGGAGCGGCGGCCCGATATCGCGGCGGCGGAGCGCACGTTGGCAGAGGAGAATGCCGTGATCGGCATCGGCTACGGCGCTTTCTTCCCGCAAGTCACGATCGGCGCCGATGCCGGATTCTCGAGCTCTGCTTTAACCAGCTTGTTTACCTGGCCAAGCCGCGTCTGGTCCATTGGCCCTTCGATCTCCGAAACCATCTTCGACGGTTGGCTCTATCGCGCCGAGTTGCATCAATATGTCGCTCAATACAACGCGGACCTGGCCACCTACCGGCAGACCGTGCTCGCCGCCTTCCAGCAGGTCGAGGACTCCATGGTCGCCACGCGGACTTATTCGCAGCAGATTCTCCGCCAGCAGGATGCGGTGAAAGACTCACAGGACTATCTCAACCTGGAACTGGTGCGCTACAACACCGGCGTTGATCCCTACGTCGATGTCATGCTTGCACAAACAACGCTGCTCAACAACGAGGAGACCCTCAACGCGCTGCAGGTTGAGGAGATGACGTCGGCAGTCGAGCTGGTACAGTCTTTGGGCGGTGGTTGGGACCGTTCGCAGCTTCCCACGCCGGCGCAGGTGGGCGCCAAAACCACCAAAGCGGACTACCCTCTGCAGCAGTAATCAATCATTGGGGAACGAACCCTTGCGCCGTAGGCGCAAAGGACATTAGCCCCGCGCTTCAGCGTGCGGATGGCGAGCAGAGATTGAATCTCGGAGTCCCGTAGGGACGGTGCCCGGATGAATCCGGCTGTCTGTCCCGATCCTCTTCACGTTTACCGGAATCGATTCGCCGGCTCAGCACCTACTGCGCCACCCGGTAACAGATGTTTTCGCCATCCAGCCGGTATTCGGCCGAGCAAACGTCGCCCCCACAGATCATGGGGTCCCCGCCGTAAAGCTGGCGGCGAGTGATCAGCCCCAGCGTCCCGCAGCGCGGGCACGACATCACGGCTACATACGGATTCTGCGCCTGCCCGAGCTTGGCCTGATTCTCAAGGACAAAAATCGTTCCCGGGTCCATCCGTTCGGGGATCCACTCTTCCAGAAAACTCAAGTCGGCTGACATCGTTCCCTCCAGGGTTGATGGTTCCGAACCATGACATTTTCCGCCAGGCTCCGTTTTTCCTGCGAAACTCTTACTGCTGTTGGATGCGTGGTTTCGATTTACGACAGTCTTGCCCGGGCAGATCGGTGAAGTCAATTCGAATCGAGGCCGGATAGTAGCAAGTGGGATTCCCCCCACCCTGACAGCCTTCACGGGTCCTGGCGAGCAGCCACCGTGGCCGGCGCGCCGTGCTTGCGGGCAAACTCGTCAATCGCCCTATAGGTCTCCTCGTTCCGCAAAATGGCCTGGACATACTCCCTTGTCTCGGTGAAAGGAATAGACTCGACAAACTCGTCGATGCCTGAATAAGGGCCGGCGGCCTGCCAATCGGCTACACGATTGTCGCCGGCGTTATATGCGGCCAGTGCATACTCCTGCACTCCGCCAAACCGGTCAAGCATCTGGCGCAAATATCGCGTTCCCAGGCGGATGTTCATTGCCGGGTCAAGCAGTTGGAAGGTCTGGAAAGAAGCGATTCCCTCTTCGTGCGCCATTTTTCTGCCCACCACCGGCAGCAACTGCATCAGCCCATACGCGTTTGCATGGGAGATCACTGAGGGATCGAACTCAGACTCCTGGCGGATCAACGAAGCCACGAGATAAGGATCAAGGTTGTTCTTCGCCGACTCGGCCTGGATCGTATCCCACCACGCCTCGGGAAACAGGATTCGCCAATACACAAGCGGAATGGACTCGATAGAGGCGGACGCCGAACCGGGCAAAGCACGCTTCAGCGAACGAACGGCACGATGAGTCTCGCCATATGAGGAGTAAATCTGCGCTTCGGCCAGCGCGCTCCAGGACGACGAACCCGGATCGGCCTTGATCTCCTGCGCAATGTACTCATTCAGCCCCGCGTTGGCGAGCAGCCGCGCTTTGGCCAGGTGAGGGCTGTCCTCGGGAAATGTGTCCACCAGGTGTGGAAGGGGCGTCGGCTGAAAGCGATCGAGTTGCGGATCGGATGCGGGCTGCGTCGCTCCCAGGGCCGACAATCGCTGGCGCGCCATCTGAGCATAGAAAAAATGCTGGTAGGCGTGAATGATGGCGCGGTAGTTGGCCGCGGCCGAGGCAGCTTGATGGTCTTGCGTTTCGTAGAGGCGCCCGCGCCAGTAGAGAGCCGAGACCGTTTCCACGGCAGATGGATAGTCTTGAATCTGTTCGTCGAAAATCCGCTCCGCATCCTTGTAGAGCCCCGACCGGTAGCTCAGCCAGCCTGACCGCCAGTGCGCGGCCGCGGCATTCTTATCCTCAGGAAACCGCGCCGCCAGTTCGCCGTAATACTGAATCGCCGTGGGGTAATCGCGCTTCAGCAAATACATGTTGCCGGCCGAAAAGAGCGCGTCCGCCAACCACGGGCTACGTGGAAACCGCGTCTCCATCTCGGAGACGATTTGCTTCTGCGTGTCGCTGTCGTCGCGTCCGCGCGCCAACTCCATCAACAGGTCAAGGCGGTGAGCGCCGTTTTCATCGGGACTATCTGGCAATGCCGTGGCCTCAGCCACCGTCAGCCGCTTTAGCTTTAACTGGCACGCGGCTTCGGATACAGCAAAACCCTGGCGTGTCGCGGCATCGAGACCCTGCTCGCGCGCCAGTGCCTGGAATTGCTCAGAGGCCTCCTCGTACCGTCCTGCGCTGTAATAGGCGTCCGCCAGGCTGCGCAATTCGGCGAGCGTCAACGTCGCTTCGGCTCCCGTCGCAGTCAGCTTGGCGCGCGCCGTTTGCGCCTCCGGGCTCAAGGGAAACTTCAGCAAAACCTTCTTGAAGACTGCTTCCGCCGCCTGTTGCTGGCCGAGCGCCTGTTCCACTTCGCCTTCCGCGAGTTGAAAGGCAGAACGGTCCGCGGCCGGAGACTCCGCAGCCGCAGCCAGCACCTGTCGTGCCGCCGTCAGGTTGCCCGTCCCGAGCAGGATGTTGGCCTCCAACTCGGGTGCCTGGACGTCAAAAATGCTCTCAGGATAGCGGTCCGTAAATCCGTGCAGAATACTCTCCGCAGCCGCGTCGTCGCCCGCTGCATGGCTCGCCTCGGCGTTGAGAAAGTCTACATAGTCGCTCAGCTCTCCATCTGCGTGGCGAGCCTGCGCCAACGCGGATTCAGCTTCCGCATAGCGCTTGTCGAGGAGGTAGGCATGGCCAAGCGCCAGATAAGCTGCCGCGGCAGCGTCGCCTGTGTGCGAGTGCGCGTAGGCCGTCACACCGGCATACGCCGCCGGCGTGCGCAGAGTGGCAAGCTGCTGGGCCATTGGCTGCAGCTCTTTTGAGGCCACGAAGGCCTGTTTGATGCGTGCCGTACGCGCCAGGCGCGTTGCGCGGCTCGATGTGTGCGACGGTGACCGATGAGCAGTCCTGGTCCGTGAAGGCGTCTTCTTCCGTGCCGGCTCGGGCTTCGCACTTGTTGCAGGGGCGCCGGGGGTGGCGTGCGCATTTGAGACCGGAGCTTTTCCCCGATGAGCGGGAACCGTCGGTGTTGGCGCCACAGGGCCATCATCAGGCGTCGACTGCGCCGTCGAGAGTGACGGACTCAACCACATCAACGCCGCCAGGGCCACGAGCGCTGGCCGCGGCATAGACGGCGTGACACGCGGCGGGGAAGAAAAGCTTCGCATATTTCCACTCTATGCTGAATTGGACGTGAGCGAACGATGCAGGGAATCACTTGCGTAACCACCCGTTCGGCGCGGAACAGTTTGGCGGGTGCCCCATCCTAAACGCGAATGCGTTTAGGGTGGGATACCACGAATCCTGGATATCCCACGCCTCGCCCGGTCTTATCGGGCGAAGGGTGCGATCCCAGCTCCGCTAACTCCGCTGGCACCGCTAGCACCGCTAACCCCAGTTTGGTCCGCAGCACCTGCGTCCGTTACACTCATCTTCTGCGGGCCTTCTTTGGGTCTGCGGCATTAGTTCGTCGGGCCCGTCAAAAAGCTTCCCTGCCGCACTGCAATCTGCGAATTTCGGGTCATCTTTATGGAACCAAACGCCATGTCGACCATCCAACCAATTGCGAGCCAGGACGAGCAGCATCCCGACGTGGCGCTGGTCGCACGGGTTCGCGAAGGCGACATTGCGGCCTACGACACGCTGGTGCACAAGTACGAGCGGCAGATCTTCAGGATTGCGCAGCACATCACGCAGAACCGTGAAGATGCTGAAGACGTGATGCAGGACGCGTTTCTCAAGGCATACGAGAAACTCGACCAATTTCAAGGAAACTCGAAGTTCTACACATGGCTGGTTCGAATCGCGGTAAACGAGAGTCTCATGCGGCTGCGCAAACGCCGCACGGGCAAACTGGTCTCGATGGACGAGGACGTAGCCACCGAAGAGGGCTCCGTTCCCCGCGACTTCGCCGACTGGGCTCCGAATCCGGAACAGAACTACACGCAGGCCGAACTGGCGGAGATTCTCAAGAAAACCATTCAGGGCCTGCCGCAGGGTTTTCGCGTGGTTTTTGTCCTGCGGGACGTGGAAGGCCTCTCCACCGAGGAAACAGCGGAGACGCTGGGATTGAGCGTTCCCGCCGTCAAGTCGCGCCTATTGCGGGCGCGCCTGCAACTGCGCGAACGGCTCACGCGCTACTTTGGCAGAAGAGCTCCGGCGATTGCACAGGCGGCCGCGGCGCCAGGCGGAGACGGAGCTGAAGCATGACCTGCACTGAGTTCCTCACAATCCTCGACGACGTGATCGACGAATCGATCGCCGTCGAAACCCGTACCGAGATTGAAGCTCACCTGCGCAAGTGCGGCCATTGCGAAGTGGTCTTGAACACCACGCGCAAGACCATCGAAATCTTCCGCTGCAACGAGATTTACGAAGTCTCCACCGAAGTGAGCGAGCGCCTGCACGCCAAGATCATGGAGAAGTGCAAAAAAGTGAAGTAGCTCCGGCCTGACCCGCGCCCTCCCAGTTTTGTTCTTCTCTCCGTACCCCAGAAATTGTCATCCTGAGCGAAGTCCGCCGCAGCGGACGAAGTCGAAAGCCTGCCCTGAGCGAGTTCGCCCGTGGCGAGCGAGTCGAACGGGGATCTGCGGTTGCTTTCCCTGCGCATCATCCACCACGAAACTGGGTGCCCCATGTCTGGATTTTCAGACCTGGGATAGCACGAACCCAGCCCTGCCCCAAACCCACTCTCATCCCGACACATATCTCTGGTCCCCCTGCAATCGCGCCATAGGCGCAGCGTTTATTAGCCCCGCGCTTCAGCGCGGGGAAGAGGCCGATTAAAGACCTCAGAGTCCCGTAGGGACGGGGCTGTCCTGGAGATCCAGGGGACAGGAGATCCCAGCGACAAGATCCCGGGGCCAGACGGGACGTTCCCTGGTGATGCAGCTCGTTTTGTTTCTGACCATCGCGCCATTTGCCAGTCCTCGGCGTCTCTAAAAGGGATCTCAAAATTTATGTAAGGAGCCAATCGTGCAAATCCATCAGCGCCTTGCTGCAACGCTATCCCTGATTCTGGGCCTCGTGGTGTCCGGGCCATCGGTCGCGCAGTCCTCCCCCGATTCGGCAGCCCCCGTTTCGCGAACAGAGACAGGCAATGCAGAAGCTGCGCCGCCCGGACTGCATGACTTCGATTTCTTGGTTGGCCACTGGCAGGTTCATCATCGAAGGCTGAAGCACCGCCTCGTCAATAGTCACGAATGGGTCGAATTCGACGGGACGTTATTCAACCAGCCACTCATGGCCGGTTACGCGAATGTCGATGACACCGTATTCGAGGCTCCGGGCGGCACCTACCGCGGCGTAGCTCCGCGATCGTTCAACGCAAAGTCGGGGCAATGGTCGATCTGGTGGATGGACAGTCGATTTCCAGACGCTCCGATCGGGCCGCCCGTAATCGGCACCTTTCGCAATGGCGTAGGAACGTTCTACGCGAACGACGATACCGAAGGCGGCAGACCGGTCCGCACAAGATTCATTTGGTCCGGGATCACACCCACCTCATGTCACTGGGAACAGGCAGAATCAACAGATGGCGGCAAAACCTGGGAGACGGATTGGATACAGGACCTCAAACGAGTGCCATAGCTCGCTCTTCAGCGCCAAAGCTCGCGCTTCAGGGACACCTCCCGTAGGGAGGATCGAAAATAGTCCAGGATGAAATCCTGGGAAAGCTCGAAGGCTCAAAGCCCGCCCCGTAGGGCCGGGCGATCACGCATCCCGCGACTGACACCCTCTCTCGTCGCCTCAGCCAATCACCTCAAACCGGTGTCAAGCCCTCTCGTCCGGTTTTGGCGCCTGTCCGATCCGTCCAACTCATTCACTCGTCTTCACTTATCCGCTCCTTCACTTTTTTCCTGAAGTTTGCCGATTATTTCCGCCAAATCGCTACACTTGTCCTAGTGAGGCAATCTGCTCGGTGGGTTGGGCAAAAGCTACTGGCCGCCTGCCGCCTCGCCGCCCGAGGCTCGAGCAGCAGCGAGTTGACACATCAGAGTGATTTTGGGCATTTTGGCGATAAAAATTCACAATAAGTATTTTATAATCAATAATTTACAAGGAAACGCCGTCGACAATTTTCGTTGAATTTAGGCGATTTTGTGGGTCGAAGAGGCCCGTTTCGGTCCTTGCGAGACGGAATTCAGGCCTCATGCGCAATCTTCGGGCCCGGTCGCTAGCAGCCGGGAACGGGGTCCTTGAACACCAGGCTGATCGGCAGCCACGGTGTAATCAGCTTCCCGTCGATCTCGCCGTCCCCAGCCGTGCTCGAGAGCGATGACCGCGTAAGCGCCACCGTGATCTTCACGTTCCCCTTCACGCAGTACTCCTCGAGCAGCGTGGCCACGCCCTGGTCAGTCGCTTCCATGTAGTCGGCGGAAAGCGTGCCCTCCGTACCGGGCAGATCAACCGCACCCATAATGATTTGATCCATCGTCATCGGCGCTTTGCCCTTCACGCTCGAAGTGTCGACGCGCGCTACGAGGATAGCCCGTGTGGCCAGCGAGTCCGACGGTGCGTCAGGATCGGCTGTGTACTTGATGGGAGGAATGGTCAGGCCCGACTTGCTGGGCTTCGCAGGCGCCGCGGCCAGCGAAAGATGGTAAGGTGGCCCCGTAAATTTGGGCTTAACTGGTATGCCGCCCTTGTCCTGGGGCCCGCACCCCGCAAGGAGCGCAAATGTC
>Ga0265339_10004033_pt1 | contig 10143 bp, 9 predicted proteins | sample 4CB219metaG_FD_202085 | JGI IMG/M metagenome (GOLD analysis project Ga0265339, IMG submission 202085) | Rhizosphere microbial communities from Carex aquatilis grown in University of Washington, Seatle, WA, United States - 4-CB2-19 metaG | ecosystem: Host-associated > Plants > Roots > Rhizosphere...
CTCAAGGCCCTCGATCAAGTTCAAAGCCAGGTCCGCGGCGCAAGCTCGGCGGTGGTTGGAACCGGAACCAGTCTGGCGTCGTTCACCGCCACCGGCACCACGGGTCCGTCCCTGATGATCTATTCTCCCACCGGCGGGAGCAATCTTCTGTATCTCTCCACCAACACGGGCGGACTCTATGAGATTTTCAGCGCCACCAACCAGCCAATGACCGTGGCCTCCAACCTCGTCAACTCGGTGGCGTTTCAGACGGTGGATTGCCACGGCAATAACATTTCATCCACCGGTCTGGAGCATTACGCCATCCGGATGACCCTGCAATTTTATAAAGTGAACTATCGGGTTCCCACCAATGTTTCCTCGTACTACACCTTCCAGACGGAGATAACTCCCCGCAGCCAGAACTGAAGCCACACCATTCAAACAAACCACGGAGACCGCCATGAGAATTGCAAGTAACATTTACCAACCATCCGTCCGGGGTTATGCCTTGTTGATGACCATGATCTTCATCAGCGTTGCGCTATTGTTGCTGGTCAGTGTGATGAACTGGACCAACAGCAGCGCCCGGCAGACGGAACGGAATAATTTGTTCGGTTTGGGCACGGGCGCCGCCGAAGCCGCGACGGAGCGGGTTATCGCCCAGATGACATTTGATTTTTTCAACCAGAATTTCGCGAGCAGCGCCAATTATTACACGACCAACAGCGCCAACCTGCTTCCGATCACGACGGGTTGGCCGGTTCAATTCTCCTTCAGCAATCCTTCGAACAGCAACCCGGTTTATGTGAGCGTAAACCCCGTTAACTGGACCACTAACTGGGGAACCTTGTTCGCCGCCAGCTTTGCGGGCGAGCATGCCTATATAGCCAATTGTACCGTCATATCCACCGCCACCGCCCTCAACCAACCGTACACCAACGTGTCGGCGACGGTTCAGGAAGGCTTTGAACTGGCAGCCATTCCCATTTTCCAAAATGCCATTTTTTATAACCTGAACATGGAGATTGATCCCGGCGCCTCCATGACCGTCACCGGCCCGGTCTTCTCCAACGGCGGTATCTGGTCCGGATCAAGCGTTCTGACGTTCAATTCCACGGTCAGCGCGGCGGGAAACATTTATAACACCAATTCGGATCCTTTTGCGTCGAGTTACACGGGCACCGGTCCCTCCAAGTATCTTACATCCTCGAATGTCAGCCAGGACACCTTGGCCCTGCCCATCGGCCAGACGAATGACCCCACTGCCATCCGGGCGCTGCTGAACCTGCCACCCGCCGGCACAACTCCGTATTCAAGCACCGGCCAGCTGTATTTTATCAACCAAACCGACTTGATCGTTTCCAATTCACCCAGCGGCAAAATTTCTGCCTATCTTCAGGATTCGAATAATGTCAACCCGCTCACCCTCATTCCTTACAATACAAACACCGTAACGTCGTACTTGGTAACCAATGGCTACACGACAAACGTAGTCACGCACGTGGTTACTCCCATTACGAGCACCGCATATACCACCAATTCTTTCTATTCGTTTGCCACCAACGCCACGTTCTATGATTACCGCGAGGGAAAAACCGTAACGGCGGTTCAACTCAACGTCGGCGCACTGACCAACTGGCTGAACAGCACGGCCGGCAACACGCTTAACAATCAGGTGTACACTGACACCGGACATTATGTTGATTCGGTCTATGTTTATAACAATGCCCCTTATACCAGCACCAGTCTGCCCGCCGTGCGGATAGCGAATGGCTCGGTCCTGCCGGATCAAGGACTGACCGTGATCACCCCCGATCCGCTCTATGTGTTGGGCAATTACAATGCCAACGGCTCGTCCCTGGGCACCACCAACACGTCCAACACCCAGCCGGCCGCCCTGTTCGGCGATTCCATTACCGCCCTTTCCACCGGCTGGAGCGACAGTTGGAACTCGAGCACCGGTCTCAGTTCGCGCAATCCTAGCGCCACCACCATCAACGCCGCGACATTTGAAGGCATTGTCCAAACGGTTGGTGCCAATTATAGCGGTGGTGTGGAAAATTTCATTCGTTTGCTGGAAAACTGGAGCGGCACGACCCTGACCTATAACGGTTCCATCGTCGTCATGTTTCCCAGCCAATACGCCACGAATAAATGGCAGCAAACCGGCGTTTATTACAATGCGCCCACGCGCAACTGGGCCTTCGACCTCAATTTCCAAACTATGAATGGACTGCCGCCACTGACCCCAAAAGTCACGAAGAAAATCCCTCAAACGTGGAGCGTTTATTGACCCGGATTGCGGGAAAACGAAAACGTTCTTCCGCCGGAACTTTCGCGCGAGTATGCTGCGAACGTGAAAGCCGCCATCCTTCACGGTCGGGAACACCTTCGAATCGAGGACATCGCCCCCCCACCGCTGAAGCCCGGTGAAGTCCGTGTCCGCATCGAGGCGGCACTCACCTGCGGCACCGACCTGAAAGTTTACAAACGCGGATATCACGCCAAAATGATTGTGCCCCCCGCCGCGTTTGGGCATGAGCTGGCTGGTGTCATTTGCGAAGTTCAAAGTCCAAAACCCAGGTCCCCGGGCTGGGACTGGAAAATCGGCGATCGCGTCGTGGCGGCCAATTCCGCGCCTTGCGGCGGTTGTTTTCACTGCTGTGAAGGCCAGGAAAATCTCTGCGAACAGTTGTTGTTCCTGAACGGCACCTACGCCGAATCCATCGTCATCCCGGCGCGGCTCGTCCAAAAGAACCTGTTGCGGCTCAAACCGGAAACCGGTTTCCGCGACGCCGCACTCGTTGAACCGCTGGCTTGCGTCGTCCAGGGAGTGGATGACACGAAACTGCGCGCCGGGCAAAATGTGCTGATCATCGGCGCCGGTCCCATTGGCTTGATGTTTGTCGCGCTGGTAAAAAATCTTGGCGGCCACGTCACCGTGGCCGGGCGGCGCGCGGCGCGATTGGACGCCGCACAGCGGCTGGGCGCGGAGCAGGTCATTGACGTTGGCGACGGCCAGGTATTGGCCGCCAAAATCCGGGGGGCGGCCCCGACGCGTTTCGATGCCGTGATTGAAGCGGTCGGCAAACCGGAAACGTGGGAGGCCGCTGGACAACTCGTGCGCAAGGGCGGCACGGTGAATTTTTTCGGCGGCTGCCCGGCCGGATCCAAAGTGTCATTCCACACGGAATTGATTCATTATTCCAATCTCACCCTCCTGGCGAGTTTTCATCACACGCCGCGGACCATCCGGCGCGCCCTGGAATTGATCGAAGCCGGCGTGATCCGCGCGCGGGATTTTGTGGACGGCGAATGCCCGTTGAGCCAATTGCCAGAACTGTTCAAGACCATGGCAGCAGGCAATCACGCCATCAAAACCTTGATCCGGGTGCACGAATAAATCGTGAGGGACGGCCTGTCGCCACCCCGAAACGGGCCGCTGATACGCGACGCTCCGGCATTATTTTAGAAAATCCTCCAAAACCTGGTGCAGCTTTTTCAGGTCCGGCAGGTTCACGTACATCATGTGGCCGGCTTCGAAGGTGGCATAGGTGATGTTTGCGTGGTAAGCCGGATCGAGTTGCATGTGGTCGAGGGCGTAACGCACCGTGTCGGGAGGACAAACCAGGTCCCGCATCCCGCCCAGCACCAGCACCTGCAGGTAGGGATTCTGGTTCATCACGGATGCCAGTTGGTCGCTCACGCTCGGATAATCGTTATGTGCGCCATAATTCCACGGCTGCACGCCGGCGATAATTTCATAGGGCAAATCGTCTTCAAACTTTAATTCCTCGCGGACATAGGCATTCATCGCCGCCGCAAACGGTCCGTAGGTCGCCGCATAAGACGGATCGAAATCGGGATATGGCGAGGCCGGGTCATCGTCGCGTCCGGTAATGCGCGCGTCGTAGGCGCCGAGGATCAAGCCCTCATCATGCAACAGCTGTTTGCGAAACAGGCTGCTATCAATCCGCAAATGGTTGTCTTCGATCACCTGTGGTTTCAAGCCGGTGAGCCGCGCGAGTTCGGCGACGATTTTTTTACGCTCGTCGGCGGGCAGCGCCGCGCCCTGCTGCAAAGCGGAAGCGTATTTACCCCTGGCAAATTCGCGCGCTTCGGCCTGCGCCCTGGGCAAATCCGCCTGCAAATCCGGCGGCAGTTTTTTGAAGTAAAACGCCGTGGCCGTGTAGTTGGGCAGGAACAGTTCAAACGGCAGGTCATTGCCCGCCCCGTCGCTGATGGTCGCAAAATCCAATACGCCCGATACCAGAACCAATCCGTTGAGATACATGCCATAGCGCGAACGCAACCGCTCCGCCAGCCCGGCGGCACGAAAGACGCCGTAACTTTCGCCGCAGAGATATTTCGGCGAGAGCCAGCGCTCATGCCGCGTCGTCCAAAGCCGGATGAATTCACCCACGGACTCCAGGTCGGCAGATTGGCTGAAAAACTGGTCGGCCTTTTCGTCCTTCGTGGCGCGGCTGAAACCCGTGGCCACCGGGTCAATGAAAACCAGATCGCTGCCGTCCAGAATTGAATACGGATTGTCCACCAGACGGAATGGCGGTTTCGGCAACGTGCCGTCCTCGTTCATCTTCACGCGGCGTGGACCCAGCGCACCGAGATGCAGCCATACCGAAGAAGAACCCGGACCGCCATTGAAACAAAACATCACCGGCCGCGTCGCGGCCTCGGACTGACCCGCACGTGTGTAAGCGACATAAAAAACCGAGGCGCTCGACGTGCCGTCGGGTTTAAGAATGGGCAGCATGCCGGTTTCGGCCACATAGGTCAGGCGCTGGCCGGCGATCACCACCGTGTTGGTGGTGAAGACCGGTTGGTGCGTTGCGTCCGGAATGGCGGCGACCTCCGACTTTTTCGCCGTGGGCCCATTGGTATCCTCGGAGGGAGAATTGGTTTTGGCCGTGTCCGCGGCGCGGACATTTACAGCCAGTGCCAGGAACAACAGCCAGTGGATTGCTTTCATTTGCATTTTCAATTTTTACACCCGGAAGACGTTTCGACAACCATTTACGCAGATTGTGTAAAACCTGTGGATAACTTTCAAGAAAAGTACTTGCCGCGACGAGTAATATTATTAGAAATATGTAAAAAATTGAATAGGCAATTTAGCATATTTGATTTTTAAAGCAGAACTCGGAATGGAACCCACGGGCAGACTCTGGATACGGAAAGACTCGGTTTTGCGGGTGTGTACCGCATACGAGAGGCCTTCGAATGCAGCCTGGAGCCCCGTCTCTGTTGGAAGGCCGGCCAGCAGCGCTATCGGGTGCTACTCATTCCGCGCCAAATAAACCCAAACCAACTCCAAACCTAAAAAATGAAAAAAAGCGCATCCTGGCTTTACCTGACACCTCTATTTCTTGGCATGATGTTGTTTCTCGAACCCGCCCGGGCCCAGTTGGCGCTCGCGGGCACAAACTACACCCAAAACTTCGACGCGATCAGCAACGGCCTCCCCACCGGCTGGTCGGTCAGACTCAACGCCACTGCGACCAACCTCGGAACAAACGCGGATTTTCCGACCGCGCCCAAAACCTGGGCAGATACCAAGGGCGAATTTGGCAATTGCGCCTCCACCCTGAGCAATTCAGGCACGAATTTTAACGGCAGCGAACCCACCGGCACCCAGACCAATTGCCTCAATCGCGCGCTGGCCTTGCGTCAAACCAGTTCGTTCGGTGATCCGGGAGCCGCCTTTGTATTGCAGCTGGCGAACACCGCGGGCTTGAGCGACCTCACCTTGAGCGTGGACCTCTGCCTTTTGAGAACCAACGGCTACACCACCATCTGGTCCGTTCAATATGCCGTCGGCAATTCACCCGTTTCGTTCACCACCCTTGGCACCTATACCAATGCAACCGTCTTCGGCGCAACGACCCAAACTTACAACCTGGGCACGAATGCCAACAACCTGTCCTCGAATGTTTGGATTCGCATCGCCGCGCTTTCGCCGGCGACCGGTTCAGGATCACGCGTCACTTTCGGCATCGATAACTTTTCACTCTCCGGGAAGACGAACGGCACTCCTATCGCGCGACCTGCCATCACCGGTATCATCCTCACCAACGGCACCGTGCAAATTGATTTTACCGGTGATGCCGCTGACGGCCCGTCCTCCTTCGTACTGCAATGTGCCGGCCAATGTCCGGGCACGTACGGCGACACCAGCGCGACCATCACGCAAATCCAGCCGGGAACCTTTCGCGCCATGTGCGCGATGAACGGACGGCAGCAATTGTATCGGATCAAACGACCGTGACCGGGGGAATTATTCGCCGATGATTTTCACCAGCACACGCTTGCGCCGGCGCCCATCGAATTCACCGTAGAATATCTGTTCCCACGGACCAAGATCGAGTTTGCCCTGGGTGATGGCCACCACCACCTCGCGCCCCATGACTTGGCGTTTCAGGTGTGCGTCGGCGTTGTCTTCGCCGGTGCGATTGTGACGGTATTGGGATGTCGGCGCGTGTGGCGCGAGCTTTTCCAACCAATCGTCGTAATCCTGCAGCAGGCCATCCTCGGCGTCATTGATGTAAACACTGGCGGTAATATGCATGGCATTGACCAGGCATAGCCCCTCCTGCACACCGCTCTTGCGAACCAGTTCCTCAATCTGATCCGTGACGTTGAGGTAATCGCGCCGATGCGGTGTCTCAAACCAGAGATGCTCGGTCAAACTTTTCACGCCCGCTTCAAATCATCGCCACAATTGCGTCGCCCATTTCCCGCGTGCCGATTTTGCGGGCGCCAGGTTCGTCGGGACTAAAAATGTCACCGGTGCGGTTGCCGGCTTTAATGGCCCCGGCCACGGCGTCTTCAATGGCCGCCGCCGCGTCATTCAACCCGAAGCTGTGCCGCAACATCAGCGCCAATGATAAAATCTGCGCGATGGGATTCGCCAGATTTTTACCCGCGATGTCCGGCGCCGTACCCCCGGCGGGCTCGTAAAAACCGAACGTGGTTTCGCCGCGGGTCGCGCCCAGGCTCGCACTGGGCAACATTCCGAGGGAACCGGCCAGCGCCGCCGCTTCATCGCTTAAAATGTCGCCGAACATGTTCTCGCACAGCATCACGTCAAACTGTGTCGGCTTGAGCATGAGTTGCATGGCGGCGTTGTCCACAAACATGTGTTCCAGCGTCACGTCCGGGTAATTTTTGCCAATGCGCGTGACGACGTCCCGCCACAGCACGCCGTTTTCCAGCACGTTGGCCTTGTCAATACTGGTGACCTTTTTCCGGCGCAACCGCGCGGCTTGGAACGCGACCCGGGCAATGCGCTCGATCTCCGGCGTCGTATAGACCATCGTGTCAATCGCCCGTTGGCCGCCGGCAACGTCCTCGGTTTTCTTCGGCTGTCCAAAATACATGCCCCCGGTCAACTCGCGCACCACCAGGATGTCAATGCCGTCACCCTGCCGTTCCGGCCGCAAGGGACACGCATGCGCCAACGCCTTCGGCAACCGCACCGGACGGAGATTGGCGAACAAACCGAACTCCTTTCGAATGCGCAGCAGGGCGGCGCGCTCGGGGCGTTCCTCCTTGGGAAGGGTCGGGTCCCGGTCCGGCAACCCGACCGAGCCGAATAAAATGGCATCGGATTTTTTGCAAACCGCGAGCGTGGCTTCCGGCAGCGCGTGGCCCACCGCATCAATGCCCGCCCAGCCAACCGGGGCTTCGGCGAGGTCGAACTTGAAACCAAATTTCTTTTCCGTGACGCGCGAAACCTTGATGGCCTCGCGCATCACTTCCGGTCCGATGCCGTCGCCGGCCAACGCTGCAATGTTGAAATGCTTCATGATTCTGGAACCGCGATGCTACGGTTTTGGCGCGCGGTGACAACGGAATTTTACGCGCTCGACATTTGGCGGTGGGAATTCAAAATCCGCACCATGGCTTTGCCTTACAAGGTCGCCACGCTGCTTTATTGTTTCAGTGAGCGCGATGACGTGCTGTTGCTCGAACGCGCGCGGGAGCCAAATCGCGGATTCTGGAGCCCCTGCGGCGGCAAGTTGAAAATGGACCTCGGTGAATCACCCTATGCCTGCGCCTGCCGGGAGGCCGGGGAAGAACTGGGCGTCGGTATCCGGACCGCGGATTTGCATTTGACCGGCCTGGTCAGCGAACACGGTTACCAAGGGCGGACGCATTGGCTGATGTTCCTGTTCGAAGTGAAGGTGAAGTTGAAAGCGCCGCCGCCGCCGCACGCCGAAGGGCGGTTCCAGTTTTTCCCGCGGGCGGCCCTGGCCCCATTGAAAATTCCCCAGACCGACCGCGAACGGATCTGGCCCTGGTTTTGGCAACATCGCGGCGGCTTTTTTGCGGCGCATTGCCATTGCCATCCGGACGGGCGCAACGATTGGACACTCGAAGAGTCAAGCGTCGAACGCCGGGGGTCGAAGGCCAAAAAGGAATTCCCCGGCACAAGGCGTCGTGCGCCCGGCTCTCGACGCCCGACCCTCGACTGATTTATGGATGAACCTGTCATTGACCTGCACAGCGATGATTATTTCATGGGCGAGGCGTTGCGCCAGGCGGTCAAGGCTTATGAAGCGGGCGAGGTTCCGGTTGGCGCGGTCATTGCGCGCGAAGGGCGCGTCATTGCCCGGGCATTCAATCAGGTCGAGCTGCTCAAGGATGCGACCGCGCATGCGGAAATGCTCGCTCTCACCCAGGCGGAGGAGGTCATGGGGGACTGGCGGTTGACCGATTGCACGCTTTATGTGACGAAAGAGCCGTGTCCGATGTGCGCCGGGGCCATCGTGCACACCCGGCTGGCGCGCGTGGTGTTCGGCGTGAGCGATCCGAAGGCCGGCGCGGCCGGCAGCGCGATGAACTTGCTGCAGTTTCCCACGCTTAACCATCGTTGTGAAGTCACTTCAGGCGTGTGCGAAACGGATTGCCGCGCGCTGTTGCAAAACTTTTTCGCGGCCCAACGGCGGTTGCCGAAACCCAGGAACGGCACTGATCTTCCCAAGAAACGGCGAGAATAAACCGCCGGTTTTTCCGGAATCAATGGCGTCAGTGTTTGCGCATCACTTGGAGCGTTTAAAAAAGCTGTCGCCTGGCTCTGAAGCCCGATTGGAAAATTCCGCGAGGTTTTGGACGGCGGCAGCCCAGGACGCTGGCGCAATCCGATTAACCCAAACCATATTGCCGGCCACAGTATTTATGAAGCCGCTCCAGCCTCGTTACGCAGAAAGGCTGTTCCCCACAAAAAAAGCAAGGCACCCCAACGGGATGCCTTGCGAAAGTTTGAATTGTAAAAATGAAACCGTTTATTGCGGGAAATTGTAATATATATTCGCATTTCCCATGCTGTTGGTGGCCTGTATCAGAGCCGATACCAAGCTTGAAGGGGTTTCCTGCTGCGAGCTCCCGTCGGCCAATCCAACGTTGCCTTCGCCCAAATGCAGGTCCCCTTGAGTATAGGACCATTTACCAAAGTCGACGCCACTTCCAGTGACCGTGTTGGCTACTCCATACCCGGAAGCAAAGCCACCGCCCGCCACACCATTGCATGAGCCGCTGAACATCAGTGTGAGATTAACCGTGCTACAAATGTTGCGATCACCCGTCAGGAGTGCCTGGGGCTGGGTATCAAGAGCATCGCCGCCAACAAAATAGCTCTCGAGGAGATAATTAGGCCCACCGTTTGCCGTTGTTAAGTTTGGCGTTTGGGGCTGCACAGTCGGGCCTGAAATGAATTCCACGTCCCAGTTCGTGCCTGCGGTACGAACGCTGTCTGATGGACAAATAATCAACTTGGGGTCGCTCACGGTGTTCGACATGACCGCAAAAACCATTGCCGGACTGTATTTGCCAGGAGGCGCCACCGTGGACGCCTGGCTGTTAACGTAGTTCTTGGCACCGCCCTGGCTGTTGTCAACCGTCATGGGATATTGGCTGTTGTTGTCATCCCCCCATACCCGGAAGGCAATGCCCAACTGCCGGAGGTTGCTCACGCAACTGATGCGTTGCGCCTTGCGTTTGGCTGCGGCCAGCGCCGGCAGCAACATGGCCGCCAAAATGGCGATGATGGCGATCACCACGAGCAGCTCAATCAGCGTGAAAGCCTTTTGTCGTTTCAGAATTCTTTTCATAAGTTGTCTGGATTTAAGTTTTGTTCAGTTC
>Ga0265339_10004035_pt1 | contig 10141 bp, 10 predicted proteins | sample 4CB219metaG_FD_202085 | JGI IMG/M metagenome (GOLD analysis project Ga0265339, IMG submission 202085) | Rhizosphere microbial communities from Carex aquatilis grown in University of Washington, Seatle, WA, United States - 4-CB2-19 metaG | ecosystem: Host-associated > Plants > Roots >...
GGGCGGCCTGCAGAGCCTCCCGAAGATCCTCCTCGTCGACCTCGGCCGCGAAGTCGCTCATGCGTTGCCAGCCCTCACTCCCCTCCTCTCGCTGGATAAACACCAGGCGCTCGGGGTCGCTCTCGAGCAGCGCTTCGACCTCGTCGGGCTCGCCGGTGATCTCCTCATCGATGGACTGGAGCACCTCTCCGGTCTTCAGGTCGAGGTATGGTGCAGCCGGATCATCGTCCGAACGTTGGCGCGCGTCGATGAGGGCTCGCATGTCGACGCGCAGATCGCGAAGTCCCATGACGATCGCTCCCTCCTCAGGTGGCTCGTTTCATCTTTGATTGACTCCGCCGTCTATATCCCTGGCGTGCGGCCCTGCTGCTCAGCTGGCTCGCTTCATTGGATCCGGCGGTGGGATCGGCTCGTGCTTTTCCTCGTAGGCTTCGATCAAGGTCACCAGCACGTCGAGCCGATCGTGCTCCGAGCTGCCGGCCTTCGCGTCCCAGAGCCCCTCGACCTCGGCCAGAGCGGTCTTGTGCTCCTTCGCATTTCGTACTGGTTTGATTTCCATCGCTACACCGTCTCCACGTCGATCCGATCGTAGTCGGCGTGAGCACCGACGAATCGGATGAACAGCATCCTCGATGCGTACTTGATGGCGACGACCAAGCGGTACTTGTTCCCGCCGATGTTGAAGACGACCCGAGAGTTGCCCACGAAGCTCGCGTTCCTGTGTTGCCGTTTGATGTCAGCCGGTGTGGCCCAGTCGGCCTTCGGTGCCTCCGCGAACCACGCCCGAAGGGGCTGCGCCGAATCCTGATGGCCCGCGCCCTTCCAGAATTCGCTGGGGCGTCTGCTAAATCGAGTAGCGGGGGCTTGATACGCGAGCTAGACATCGCGGGATCATTCGGGCGGAGGCGGCTGATGAGCCAAATCCAAACCGCGATGGATCGGACCGGGGAACGCCCGATGAGCGTGCGGACGACCCTTGGCCCGATCCGATTCACAATCGACGCGATCGGATTACCCATCGTGGCGCCTCCGCCTTATCTTCACCAGCGTAACACGCCGTGCCAAAGAAGCCCATGCCGAGCGCCGTGCTGACATCCCGTTTCGACCAGATGTTCCCGGTCCTCTCCCCGGCTGAGATCGATCGGGTCAGGCCGTTCGGCGAAGTGCGCCGCTTCAGCCCAGGGGAGCTCCTGTGTCAGGTGGGAAGGCCCGCTCCTGGGATGTACGTCATCTTGTCCGGACGGGCGGCAGTCGCCGGGCGCGATGGCCTTGGCCGATCGATGCCCGCAGCCGAGATCGCGCAGCTCGTCGGAGCCACCGTCGAGGAAATGGAGGTCATCCCAGGCGAGATCGTGGCGGACCTCGGACAGCTCTCCGACAAGCCGAGCATGATCGACATCCGGGCGATCGACGAGGTGGAGGCGATCGTCGTTCCGCCTGCACAGATTCGGGCGTTGCTCATCGCTGAAGCTGACCTAGGGGAACGCATCCTCCGTGCCCTGCTTCTTCGCCGCGTGCTCCAGATCGAGTCCGGCTTCGGAGGGCCGGTCGTCATCGGACCGCTCAGCTCTCACCGGGTGGTCAAGCTGGGTGGCTTCCTTGGACGCAACGGGACTCCCTTCCGGGTGATCGATCCCGACGAGGACGCGGATGCGGCTTCGCTGGTCGCGCGCTATGCACCGGGACCGGACGACCTCCCCGTCCTCGTGATGCCTGACGGCGTCGTGCTCAAAAACCCGACCAAGCGGGAGCTGGCGCTGGCTCTCGGTATGGTCGCAGGGACCCTGCGCAGCGAACCCTATGACGTCGCCATCGTCGGCGCGGGTCCGGCGGGACTTGCCACCGCAGTCTACGGAGCGTCCGAGGGGCTCGCGGTCCTCGTGCTGGAAGCGATGACCTTTGGAGGTCAGGCTGGCGCGAGCGCGCGGATCGAGAACTATCTCGGGTTCCCGACCGGCGTCTCGGGGCAGGCACTCATGGCTCGCGCGTTCACGCAGGCGCAGAAATTCGGTGCCGAGTTCAGCCTGATGACCGAGGTGAAACGGCTGGACTGCACCTCCGGGAACCGAGGTCCAGATCCCGTGCACATCCTCGAACTCGCCGACAGCCGGCAGGTCCGGGCGCGGGCGGTGGTAGTGGCGACCGGCGCGCAGTATCGCCGTCCGGAGATCCCAAACCTGGCGCAGTTCGAGGGCCGTGGTGTGTCGTACTGGGCCTCGCCCGTCGAGGCGCGGCTGTGCCGCGACGAGGACGTGGTCTTGCTCGGCGGAGGAAACTCCGCCGGGCAGGCCGCAGTTTTCCTATCGAGCCACGCGCGCCACGTACGCATGCTGCTACGCGGGCCGGGCCTCTCGACCACGATGTCACGCTATCTGATCGACCGAATCGCGGCGTCCTCCAACATCGCGGTGCTCTCCGAGACGGAGATCGTCGAGCTCTCCGGCACACCGGACCAGGGGCTGCAACGCGTGCGGTGGCATAACCGTCGCAGCGGAGTCGAGGAGGAGCACGCCATCTCCCACTTGTTCGTCTTCACGGGTGCCGACCCGGCCGCGAGCTGGTTGGCCGGCTGCGGCATCCCCCTCGACGAGAAGGGCTTCATCCGCACCGGCGGCGACGTGGGCTCGACCGGGCACTCCCCGCTGCCGATGGAGACCGGCGTCGAGGGAGTCTTCGCCGCCGGCGACGTCCGCTCGGGTTCGGTGAAGCGGGTCGGGGCGGCGATCGGAGAGGGCGCGGCGATCGTCGCCCAGCTACACACCTTCCTGGCCCGACGTATTTCGGCGGCAGAGTATCGCACCTGACCCTCGGCGGAGGAGACGGGACGAGGACTTCGGTGGGACATTGCTGCTCAGGAAAGGCCGACCAACGCGTCGACGACGTCGTCGATCGTCGGCATGGCCCCCATCTCCTCGGCGAGCCTACGGGCCTGGAGCCTAAGCTCCGGCGCGTCGAGCGTCGTCTGGACCGCGGCCCGGAGCGCGGCCGCGTCGGGCTTGATCAACGTGAGCCCGGCGCCCGTCGCCGCGACGAGCCGTCCGTTGTGCGGCTGATCCGCGCCCAGGGGCACGATCACCACCGGCAGACCAGCAGCAAGGCCCCCGAGCAGCGTCCCCGAGCCCCCGTGGCAAACGAGCGCGGCGACGCGTGGAAAGATATCGCGCTGCGGAATCCACTCCTCGACGTGGACGTTGGCCGGAATCGCGCCGAGCGCGCCGGGCTCCAGACCCCGGCCCGTCGTGAGGATAGCGCGCACGGGAAGATCGGCGACGGCGTCGAGCGAGGTGCGGTAGACCGAGCGGAGGTGAGGGGTGCTCCCGACTATGGTCCAGTCCCGAACGTGATGTAGACGAGCGGCCGCGGATCCTCGGCGGGCGCCCACGCCGCGGGCGCGGAGCTCGTCGCGGCCTCGACGGCGCGCACGCGAAGAGGACGTTGCATCCGCGACTCGTCGGGGACGCGGTCGAGCGACGCGGGGAAGGACGAGAAGACCGCCTCGGCGCGCAGCGACGCGCCATCGTCGGGAGGCAGGCCCGCGGCTGTGCGCAGGACATCGAGCGGCGCGCCCACGAGCGGAGGGAACACCTCTTCGAACGACATCGAGTGGACCGCGACGCGCGCGTACCGCACGCCTGCCACCTCGGCCGCGACCAGCGCCCCGTACTCGACCGAGTCGCGAACGACGAGGTCGGGCCGCCACTCGCGGATCGTCGCCTGCAGCTTCGGCAGCGCGGTCTTGGCACTCACGCCCGCGAAGATCTCGCTCGCGGCGATTGTCATCATCTCGGCCTCCGACGCCCCCCGCAGCCGCGCCCAGATCGGCGCGAGCGAGTCGTCCCCCGGATGATCGAAGGGGAGGTGCGGCAGGCCCGCGTCTCGCACCGTCTTGCTCACCTCCTCGGGCGCCGCCACTGCGACCACGTGCCGGCGCGCGACGAGCGCCCGCGCAAAAGGGAGCAACGGCTGCAGATGGCCGGCGCCGCGCGTAGACGAGAACAAGACGCGCATCGAAACCACCACCACCATCCGACGCCCGCCTGCGGCAGTCAACATCGCGCATCTTCAGATCGAGGCGCCAGATGCTGAAAATCGCCGCCCCGGCGTTACCGGAGCGGCGACATCCAGACGGAGTAGCGGGGGCGTGATTTGAACACGCGACCTTCGGGTTATGAGCCCGACGAGCTACCAGGCTGCTCCACCCCGCATCAGGTTTTGGAACCGCGCGAAGGGTGCCCCATCCCGGGGCCGCCGTCAAGGTTGTTTCGTGGCCGTCACGCGATCGAAAGGCAGAATGTTTGTCTCAGCCTCAGGGCGCGGGCGGCGCGGCCGTCGGCGCCGGCGCGGCGGCGGCGTACTTCGCGACCAGGCGACCCACGCGCGGCACGGCGGCCTCGACGTGCTTCTTGCCGGTCGGCCGCAGCTTCTCGTAGGCCTTCTTGAGGGTGCCGTTCTTCGAGCGCTGAGAGCGCTCGTCGCTGATGGCGAGCAGGGCCTCGGCGACCTCGCCGGCGCGTGCGTTGAACGCGGGGCCGATCGGCTCGTTCTTGGCCTGCGCGGCGGCGTAGAAGGGCTCCAGGCGCTTCACGAAATCGTCGAGCATGCTGTCGACGGCCTCGGAGACGAAGCCGGGCTTCACGGCCTTGACCAGCGCGTAGGCGCCCTTGACGGCCAGCCCGGTGAGCCCGCCTTTGGAATCGACTTCCTCGTCGATCAAGCGCACGCAGTCGACGATGACCTTGGGGCGATTTCCAGGGGCAAGCAGGATGTCATTGAGGGTGCTCATGGCGGCGCAATCTACCACTAGTGCCGTCGGCGTGGTACCCATCGACCATGGCGCGCCTCCGGTCGGCTCGGGCAGCCCTCGGGGTGCTCACGGGCCTGAACCTGCTCAACTACGTCGACCGCTATGTCGCCAGCGGGTCGCTCCCGAAGATCAGCGAGGATCTGCACCTCAAGGACTCCGACTCGGGACTTCTGTTCACGGTTTTGATCCTCACCTACGCGCTGGTCTCGCCCATCGCGGGCTGGCTGGGTGACCGCCGCGCGCGCCTGCCGATCGCCGCGGCCGGCGTCCTGGTCTGGAGCGTGGCCACCTTCGGCTCGGGCTTCGCGCCGACGCTCGCGGTCTTCCTGTTCATGCGTGCGCTGGTCGGCGTCGGCGAGGCCAGCTACGCGGTGGTCACGCCGCCGGTGCTCTCTGACTTCTATCCGGCGAGCGCACGCCCGCGCGCGATGTCTGTGTTTTATGCCGCGATCCCGCTCGGCTCGGCGATCGGATTCATCATCGGCGGCGTCGTCGGGCAGCACTGGGGTTGGCGGAACGCGTTCTTCATCGCCGGCGGTCCCGGCGCCCTGCTGGCCGTGTCGCTGCTCTTCCTCAGCGAGCCGCCGCGCGGCGCGCACGACGCCGCTGCGCCAGCGGCGCAGGCGAAACCCTCGACGGTCGAGGGGCTCAAGATGATGTTTTCGCGCCCGAGCTTCATCTACAACAACGCCGCTCAGGCGATCTACACCTTCACGCTCGGCGGGCTCGCGGCGTTCATGCCGACCTTCTTCCAGCGCGTGCGGCACCTGCCGCTCGACAAGGGAAGCCCGATGTTCGGCGGCATCCTCTGCCTGGCCGGGTTCGCGGGAACGCTGGTGGGCGGCCGCATCAACGAGAAGCTCGCCGTGCGCTCGCGCTCGGCGGCGTTCGATCTGTCCGCCTGGGCGTTGATCGCGTCGCTGCCCTTCACGGCGCTCGCGATCTTGTCGCCGCGGCCTGGTATCTTCTGGCCGGCGATTGGAATCACGTTGTTTTTGATCTTTCTCAGCATCGGGCCGCTCAACGCGGCCATCGCGAACGTGCTGCCGGCGGCGGTGCGCAGCCAGGGCTTCGCCGTCAACGTGCTCGCGATTCACCTGCTGGGCGACGCGATCTCGCCCTACTTCATCGGCCTCGCGTCCGACAAGCTCGGCGGTCTAAAGTGGCCGGTGTTCGGCGCGGGCTCGCTGCTGGTGCTCGCCGGTCTGGTCCTGCTCGCCGGGCGCCGCGCGTTGGAGCGGGATCTGGGGATGGCCACGTGAGCGACGACTTTCACCACGAGCTCACGATCGCGCGCGCGATCGCGGTCGAGGCGGCGGATCTGGTGAAAACCTTCCGCGGCGGCTCGCAGCTGGTCATCGACAGCAAGGCGGGCAACGAGCCGGTCACCAACGCCGACCACGCCGCCAACACGCTGATCGTCGCCAAGTTGCGCGCGGCGTTCCCCGACGACGTGGTGCTGTCCGAGGAGATCCCCGACGACGGCTCGCGCCTCGGCCGCGCGCGCGTCTGGATGGTCGACCCGATCGACGGCACGCGCGACTTCATCCTCGGCGACGACGGCTTCGCGGTGATGATCGGCCTCTGCGTCGACGGGCGGCCCAAGGTGGGCGCGGTGGCGCAGCCGGCGACGGGCAAGACTTACACCGGCATCGCCGGCGTGGGCGCCTGGCTGGACCACCGCGACACCCCGTCCGCAGCGCCGCAGCCGCTACAGACGTCGTCGATCGCGCGCCCGCCCGGCATCCGCCTCGTGGCGTCGAAGTCACACCGCACACCGCGCGTCGACGCCGTCCGCAAGGCGCTGATGATCGACGACGAGATCAACGTCGGCAGTGTCGGCCTCAAGATCGGCCTGGTCGCCGAGGCGGACCGCGATCTCTACGTCTACACCGGCGGCCGCACGAAGATCTGGGACACCTGCGGCCCGGAGGCGATCCTGGTCGGCGCGGGCGGCCGCATGAGCGATATGGACGGCAAGCCGCTCACCTACGCCGAGCCGGATCTCTACAACAACCGCGGCATCATCGCGTCCAACGGACCGCTGCACGACTTCGTGATCGGCGCGCTGGCGCCGATCCTCGCCGCGCGCGCCGACTGACTGACTATCTACTTCGGGACCCTCGGAGGGTTCCGAACCTCCGCCGGCGCTACTTGCCGGCGACGGTCATCTTGGCGACCCGGAACGTCGGCGTCTGCACCGACGAGCGCGTGTCCAGATCGTCGCCGAGCGCGTCGACGCCCTTCCACAGGTCGTCGAAGTTTGCCGAGATGGTGATTTCACTCACCGGGAAGGCGCGCTCACCGCGCTCGATCCAGAAGCCGGCCGCGCCCTGCGAGTAATCGCCGGTCACCGCGTTGAAGCCGAACCCCATGAGGTCGGTGACGTACAGGCCGCGGTCGAGCTTCTCGAGCTCGCCCGCCGGTGTGCGCCCCGGGCGCAGGATCAGGTTCGAGGTCGACACGTGCGGCCCGCCGCCGATGCCCCGCCCCGCCGACCCGGTCGAGCGCCGCCCGAGCTTGCGCGCCGCGTACACGTCGCACAGGAATGCGCGCAGCGTGCCGCCCGCGACCAGCACATTGGTGCGGCTGGCCAGCCCCTCGGCGTCGAACGGCCGCGAGCCCGGACCGCGGCGCAGCAGCGGATCGTCGACGATCTCGACCAGATTCGACGCGACCTCTGTCCCCTCGCGCTGCGCCAGGTAGGTGCTCTTGCGCCAGACCGCGCCGCCAGACATCACGCCCGCGAACTGGCCGAGCAGGCCGCGCGCCGCCTCGGGCGAGAAGACCACCGGCACCTCGCAGGTCGCGATCTTGCGCGACCCGAGCTTGGCGACCGTGCGCCGCGCCGCCTCGACCCCCACCGCCTCGGCGTCGAGCAGCGCGGCGATGTAGCGCGACGCCGTCCAGTACGACCCGTTGCGCTTCTTGCCACCCTCGTCGTCCGCGATCGGCTGCACGTACAGCGACGCGTGCGTGCCGCGGTTCGAGCCGGAAAACCCCGCCGAGGTCGCGAACGCCGACGCACCCACGCTGCTGCCGAAGACGGCGCCCTCGGAGTTGGTGATGCGCGCGTCGAGCTTGCGCGCCGCCGCCTCGGCGACGCGCGCGCGCCGGATCGCCTCGGCGACGTCGACGCTCAGCAGCGCCTCGTCCCAGAGATCGAGGTCGGGCACCTCGCGCGCCATCTCCTCGCGCGCCGGCAAGTCCCCGGTGGGATCGGGCTCGGCCAGCGCGGCCAGCGCGACCGTCTCGCGCGCCAGCCGCTCCATCGCGTCGGAAGCGAAGTCGGATGTGTACGTGACCGCGGCGCGGTGGTCCTTGAGCACGCGCAGGCCGAGAGCGCGGCTGCCCGCCTCCTTGATCAGCTCCGGCTCGCCGAGACGGATCTTGACCTCCATCTCGGTGCCGTCGCGGACCAGCACCTCGGCGCCGTCGGCGCCGGCGGCCATCGACATCGCCAGCATCTGCTCCGCCAGGCGCTGGCACACCTTGGGATCGGGCAGCGGGCGCCGGCGCGCGGGCTTGGTCACGTTGGATGTCGACATCGGCGGCGTCGCAGCGCTCACGACGTCCGCGTCCCGCCGACGGTGATCTCGGCGATCTTCATCGTCGGTGTGCCGATACCGACCGGCACCGACTGTCCGTCCTTGCCGCAGGTCCAGGTGCCGTCCGACAGCTTGAAGTCGTTGCCGAGCATGGTCACCTTTCGCAACACGTCCGGGCCGTTGCCGATCAGGTTCACGCCCTTGAGCGGCGCGGTGACCTTGCCGTCCTCGATCAGGTAGCTCTCAGTCAGCGAGAAGACGAAGTCACCGTTCGAGATGTTCACCTGCCCGCCCGAGAAGTGCTTCGCGTACACGCCGCGCTTCACCGAGCGGATGATGTCCTCCGGATCGTCCTGGCCCGGCGACATGATGGTGTTGGTCATGCGCGGCAGCGGCTCGTGGCGAAAGCTCTGGCGCCGCCCGTTGCCCGACGGATCCGACCCGAAATGCTTGGCCGAGATGCGGTCCTGCATGTAACCGACCAGGATGCCGTCCTGGATCAACACGTTGCGCCGGCCGGGGTTGCCCTCGTCGTCGACGTTGATCGATCCGCGCGCATTGCCGATCGTGCCGTCGTCGATGACCGTGCACAGCGCCGATGCGACCGGCTGGCCAAGCTGATCGGTGTAGTTCGAGGTTCGCTTGCGGTTGAAGTCGGCTTCCAGGCCGTGCCCCACCGCCTCGTGCAGAAGGATCCCCGACTCGCCCGCGCCCAGCACGACTTCCATCGTTCCGGCCGGTGCGTCGACCGCGTGGAGCATGCCGATCGCCAGGCGCGCTGCCTCGCGGCCGTGCTCCTCCGGGCTCTGCCCGGGGCGCAGAAAGTACTCCATGCCGAAGCGCCCGGCGCCGCCCGAGCGGCCGCCCTGGCGCTGCTTGCCCTCCTCGGCGACGGCGCTGACGTTGAAGCGCATCATCGGCTGCCGGTCGCGCGCGAGCCGCCCGTCGGAGCTGACCACCAGGACTTCCTTCCACTCCTCGGACAACGACGCCTCGACGCGTACGATGCGCGCGTCGGCGGCGCGCGCGGCTTTGTCGGCGCGGCGGAGCAGCTCGACCTTTTCCGTGCCGGGGTGTTCCAGCGACGGACGCGGGATCGAATAGAAGTTGGGCAGCGCGATGGGCGTGATCGCGACCGGCGCGGGCGCGCCGCCGCTCGACGCGATCTGCGCCGCCGTGCGCGCCGCCTCGAGCATGCGCTCGTCGGACAGCTCCTCGGTGTAGGCGTAACCGGTGGCGTCGCCGCGCAGCACGCGCACGCCGAGGCCCAGCGTCACGCCGCGCCCGACGGTGCGCACGCGTCCCTCCTCGAACACGAAGTCGGCGCCCGAGCGGTACTCGAAGTAGAGATCGGCGTAGTCCCCGCCCGAGCCCAGCGCCGCCGACAGCAGGCGCTCGGCGATCGCGCCGTCGATCACGTCGAGCGGCGTTGCCAGCTGTTCGCTCATGACGAAGCTCCGCTCGCGCGCCCCGCGATCCCTGCAAACACGTCGTCGATCGCCTGCGCGGCCTGGCGGATCTCTTCCTCGCCGCCGCCCAGCCACAGCCGCCCCACGGCGCCGAACGCCACCATCTCGAGCAGGTTCACCGCCGCGCGCTTCTCGGCCTCGTTGGCGGCAATCGCCGCGTAGCCGGCGGGATGAACCTCCAGCGTGTACAGCGTTTGCCCGCCCGCCAGCATGTCTCCGTGCCTCATCCTGTCAATCATGGCCGACTGATGGTCGTCGATGCCAGTGATGATCTCGCGCGAGAGCACGCGCGGCGCCAGGCGGTCCGACTCCGCCAGGTG
>Ga0265339_10004037_pt1 | contig 10137 bp, 7 predicted proteins | sample 4CB219metaG_FD_202085 | JGI IMG/M metagenome (GOLD analysis project Ga0265339, IMG submission 202085) | Rhizosphere microbial communities from Carex aquatilis grown in University of Washington, Seatle, WA, United States - 4-CB2-19 metaG | ecosystem: Host-associated > Plants > Roots > Rhizosphere...
TCGCCCGCGGCGATCGAGCGCGGCCGGCTCGCCGGCTTCCACGACTACGTCGCCAAGTTCGACCGCCCCGGCCTGATCGCCGCCCTCAAGGAGCAGACCGCCGAATTGGCCAAGGCCGCCTGACCCACGCCGCATCACCACGGCCGCCTCACACGGAGTTCAAAATGACCAGCAGGGTCCGCCATCGCAGCGTTCGTGCCGGAAGAGAGACCAGATGAAAACATGCCTTGTGGTCGATGATTCCAGTGTCGTGCGGAAGGTCGCCGCGCGCATTCTGGAGGAACTGGACTTTCAGATCGTCGAGGCCGCGGACGCCGACGACTACGCCATGAAGCCCTTCGACAAGGATATCGTCGCCGCGAAATTCCAGGAAGTCGGATCGATCCAGGTGACCTTTCCGGCGTCGACCTGACGCTTCCGCTTGCCGTTGAGAGGCCGTTCGTGACTCCGTCCGATTTCGAGTACTTGCGCAAACTGCTGAAGGACCATTCCGGTCTCGATCTGTCTGCCGACAAGCAATACCTGATTGAGAGCCGCCTGCTTCCGCTGGTGCGAAAATTCGGCCTGTCCGGCATCGGTGAACTCGTGCAGAAGGTCAGGGGCGGCTCCACGAGCGCCATCGTTCACGTGGTCGAAGCCATGACCACCAACGAGACCTTCTTCTTCCGCGACAAGATTCCGTTCGACCACTTCCGCGACACGATCATGCCCGAGGTCCTGTCCGCGCGCGCGGGCCGCAGGACGGTCCGGATCTGGTGCGCCGCGGGTTCAACCGGACAGGAGCCCTATTCGATCGCGATGTGCCTGAAGGAAATGGGCGCGATACTCGCCGGCTGGCGGGTCGAAATCCTTGCGACCGACCTCTCCCAGGAGGTGCTCGAGAAATCCAGGTCCGGCATCTACAGTCAATTCGAGGTGCAGCGCGGCCTGCCGATCCAGATGCTCGTCAAATATTTCAAGCAGGTTGGTGAGCTCTGGCAGATCAATGCCGACATCCGCGCAATGGTTCAGCATCGCCAGCTCAATCTGCTGCACGATTTTTCCCAGCTCGGTGTTTTCGACGTGATCTATTGCCGGAACGTCCTGATCTACTTCGATCAGGAAACCAAGATCAACGTCCTGGGCCGGCTCGCCAGGGCGATGGAACCTGACGGCTTTCTGGTGCTCGGCGCGGCGGAAACGGTTGTCGGGTTGACCGAGGTATTCAAGCCGTTGCCGAGCCGGCGCGGACTCTATCGGCCGAGCGGGGTATCTGCGGCGCCCGCAAAGATCCCGGCCGCCGGCATGGGCTTGCCGAAGATCGCCGCAATAGCCGGGCTCTGAGACATGGCGGACGAGGGCAAGGGTGTCGAGCGCGTAACCTTCAGCCGAGGCTATGACGTCTGCATCATGGCCATTGACGGCACGTGGCGGCGGAACTGCCAGCTCAACGCCATTTCCGACAACGACGCCACCCTCACCGTGGACGGATCCGTGCAGGGCCTCAACCTGAGGGAATTTTTCCTGCTGTTGTCCTCGACCGGGTTAGCCTATCGCCGCTGCGAACTCGTCCGGATCAACGGCTCGGAAATGGACATCCAATTTCTCAGGGGCAAGAACAGGAAGAAGAAGCCGGGCGGGTCCGGCGAGGACGTGCGGATGGACGCATGAGCCCGCGGCTGCACAATCTGGAATCGTTCCAATCTGCGCATCCATGGCGGTGCCTGCGCTGTCACAAGGCCTTAACGCTGGGTTTCCCCTGGAGGAGCCGTGAGCGGAGGGTTCGGCACGCTGGTCTGACAGGTTCGCGAATGTTAGGATCAGCAACCGCTACCATATCAATGCTGGCGGTGGAGCCTTGGATTCGGCGTTCGCATGAGGGAATCGCGCCGAAAGGACCGGCGAACGTCGAATCCGCGCCACGAGCGAGACTACTTGTGAGTTGAATCCTCCTCCCATACAAATAAGGTCAAATCTGACCGAAGGAGTGCGTGTCATTCCTAACTGTCTACGGACGATGGCACATGGCCGAGACATCTTCTTCGCGCGGCGAAATCTTGGTGGTTGACGATGATCCCGCCGTTCGCGACACGCTTTCCATGGTGCTGTCGGCGGGCGGCTATGAGGTCATCTGCTTTGCCGATGGAGCGGCGCTGCTGGCGGTGGCGCGAAACCGAATCCCCGCTGCTATTCTGCTCGACGTCCACATTCCCGGGAAATCCGGCCTTGATATCCTCAAGGAACTGCATGGCGAGGACTATCCCGCGCCGATCTTCATGATCTCGGGCCATGGCGACATCGCGATGGCAGTCAGCGCCATCAAGAACGGCGCCCTGGATTTCATTGAAAAGCCATTCCGTGGCAGCGAAATCGTGGCCCGGCTGGACGAGGCGATCGGAGCCTATGCGCGGCGGCAGGCGCAGAACTCGATGTCCAGCATTGCGTCTCTGCACTTCCCCGGCCGTGAGCCGCTGACGCGCCGCGAGCGCGAGGTGCTGGAGCAATTCGCCTCGGGCGCCTCCAACAAGGAGGCCGGACGCACCCTCGGCATCAGTCCCCGTACCATCGAGGATCATCGGGCCAACATCATGAAGAAGCTCGGGGCAAGGAACGCGGCGGATCTCGTGCGTATCGTCATGACCGCCCAACGCGCTTCCTGACGCATCGCGCCAAGGCGGTCAACGCAGCCGGACACCGGCCAGAGAGTCGCTTGGCGACGTTGCGGCCGGCGCATGATCCGGAAAAGTTTGAAGCGGTTTTCCCTCGCGACAAACGCGAAGCGTTTGCGCGGAGATCATGCGCAAACAAAGGGCAGCGAACGTCAGATCCGCTCCACGAGCGCCCTGCGGACCATCCTCGCCAGATCGGATTTGCGATAGGGCTTGGCGAGCAACAGGACCCCGGAATCGAGCCGGCCGTGATGGACAATGGCGTCTTCGGTGTAACCCGAGGTGAACAGGACTTTCAGGTCCGGCCGTTCGTTCCGCAGTTCGTCGGCGAGCTGGCGGCCGTTCGTCGCGCCCGGCATCATCATGTCGGTGAACAGCAGATCGAAGGCGTGACCGGCCTTGACGATGGCGAGAGCCTCGGCGGCGTTCGCCGCATCAAGCGTGGCGTAGCCCAGCGAATGGAGTTGCGCCAGCACGTAGTCCCTCACCAGCTTGTCGTCCTCGACGACCAGGATGGTTTCGCTGCCGCCCTCGATCTCCGAGGCAGAGCCGGCCTCGGGCTCCAGTGCCACGCCGGTGCCCGGCGGCAGATACATCTTGATCGTCGTGCCGTAGCCTTCCTCGCTGTAAATCTCGATGTGTCCGGCCGATTGCTTGACGAACCCGTAAACCATGCTCAGGCCGAGGCCGGTGCCCTTGCCAGGCCCTTTTGAGGTGAAGAACGGGTCGAACACCTTGTCGAGGATGACCGCGGGAATGCCGGTCCCGGTGTCGCTCACCGCAATCAGCGCGTAGCGCCCGGGCCGCACGTCGTCGCGCAGGCGTGCATAGTTTTCGTCGAGATAGACCGAGCCGGTCTCCAGGATCAGCTTGCCGCCATTCGGCATTGCGTCGCGCGAGTTGAGGGCCAGGTTGAGGATCGCCGTGGCCAGCTGATTGGGATCGACGAGAGCGAGGCATGTTTCGCTTGCGAACGCCGATTCGATCTCGATGTGCGCGCCGAGCGTCGGCCGCAACAGCCTGGCGGTATCGATGATCAGCGAGTTGACGTCGATCTCGCGCGGATCCAGCGGCTGCCTGCGCGCGAAGGCAAGGAGGTGTCGCGTGAGATCGGCCCCGCGCGCCGCCGCCTCGTCCATCATCCGGGTGATGGCCGCCAGCCGCGGTTCATGTGTCACCGCAGCGTCCAGAATCTCGATGGTTCCCGTGATGACGGTCAGGATATTGTTGAAGTCGTGGGCGATGCCGCCGGTGAGCTGGCCGATCGCCTCCATCTTTTCCGATTGCCTGATCCTTTCCTCGGCCGCGATCTTGTCGGTGAGATCGCGAAAAAATCCGTTGAACAGAAAGCCGTTGCGGGTCTTCATCGCGGTCAGGCTCGCCTCGGCGGTGAGTTCCCTGCCGTCGCGGCGCCGTACCTTGATTTCGCGGCGGCGGCCGAGGATCTGGCCCTGCTCGAAGCTTCGATGGCGTTCCAGCGTGGCCTTCAGTTCGTCGCGGTCCTCCCCCACGACGATCAGGTCGATGAGATTCTTGCCGAGGACCTGAGCGCGCGACCAGCCGAAGATCTGCTCGGCCTGCGGGTTCCAGTTCAGGATGCTGCCGCCCTCGTCGATCTGGACGAAGGCGTCGAGCGCGGTATCGACGATGGTGCGCGCGAGCTGCTCGCTTTCGCGCAATGTTTCCTGCGCCAGCCGGCTCTCGGTCGTGTCGCGGCCGATGAAGAAATGCCGGCGCACCGGTTCGGACCAGGCGCCCGTCCACTGCAGGGTCACTAAGCGCCCGTTCTTGTGGATGTAGCGCGAGTCGGTGATGCGGCCCTGTCGCCCGAGCCGCGAGGCGCGTATCTCCTCGCGGGAAATCTCCAGATCGTCCGGATAGATGAATTCCGCCGCGTTGCGACCGACCATCTCCTCCGGCGCATATCCGAGGATGGCCTGCGTGCTCGGGCTGGCCTGGACCAGGGTTCCCTTGCTGTCGGTGACCAGGATCAGGTCCTGGGATGTTTCAAAGATACGGCGACGCTCCTCGATCTGCCGGCGCAACGCCTGCTCGGTCCGTTTGCTTTCGGTAATGTCGTGGGCGGTCTTGGATGCGCCGATGGTCTCTCCCGACGCATTCCTGATCGGTGAAATGCTCAGCGAGACCTGCACGAGAGTGCCGTCCTTGCGCCGCCGGATGGTCTCGTGATGCTTGATGCGCTCGCCGCGGCGGATCCGCCGCAGCATCATCTCCACCTCCTCGGTCCGGTCCGCGGGCACGATCAGCTTGATGCTCTTGCCGACCGCCTCGTCCGCTGTGTAGCCGAACAGGCGCTCGGCGGCCGGATTCCACCCGGTGATGATGCCGTCGAGCGATTTGGTGATGATCGCGTCGTTGGAGGATTCGACCGCCGCGCTGAACAGCCGCTCGCGCGCGGCATAGTGGTCGCGCGAGGCCTCGGTGCGCCGGTGTTCCTGGACCTCGCGTTCGAGATCGGCGGTCCTTGCCCTTGCTTCGCTCATGACCCGCGCAAACGCCCGCGCCAGCACGCCGGTTTCGCCACCGGCATCGACCGGAATGGTGACGGGATCGTTGCGGCCGATGCTTTCGACTGCCGCCGTCAATTGACTGATCGGCCGGGTCAGCGATCTCGCAGCGACGACCGCCAGCGCGGCCGCGCAGATCATCGCCAGCAGCCCGACCAGGAGCGTGGTGTTGCCGATGGCGACCGCCGGGGCCATCAGCGCGCTGTTGGACGCGGTTTCGATGATGCCGACCCACTCCCTGCCGGCGACGATCGCCGGGGCCAGCACTGCGCCGCCCAGCCGTCCGGCACGATCCGGAACGATCTGTGACGCGCTTTGCGGCTTGCCGATCGAGGACGCAAAATAAGGGAAGTCCGCGCGCCAGTCCGTCGTCGCGCCCGGCTGTCCGGCAAATTCGCGGCTCCTGTCGGGGTGAACGAGATAGCCGCCGTTCGCGTCGACGACATAGACCTGCTCGCCCCATCGCGTCGAGGAGCGGATACGATCGAACATCGTCCGCATGTCGAGGTCGATGACGACGATGCCGAACGACTTGCCGTCCGGCGAGAAGACGGGCGTCGCGAGCCGCAGGGTCGGCTCCTTGGGCGACGTGGCGGCGCCGTCCTCCCGGTCGGGATCGATTTGCGAGACGTAGATCTGGTTCGGCGCCAGCCCGATCGCTTCCTTGAAATAGGGCCGGTCGCCTTTCCGCCGCAGTTCCGCGTCCGCGGCAATTCGAATTGCGCCGTTCGGGCCCGAGCGGTCGACGCGAAGGATCTCGCGTCCACCGTCGTCGACACCGATGAGGCGGAACTGCGAATAGAACGGCTTCGCGGAAAGGCTCGCCACCAGTTCGGTCGCCAGGCGTTCGCGCCAGGTGCTCTCCGGGATGTGATCGACCGGATCGATCCCGCCGTTGAAATGCGCGGCGATCATTCCGCGCGCCGCCGCCTCGGATGGAAAGGTTGCGAGGTCGGACCGCGCCACGCGGGCAAAGGATTGCAGGTCGCCGGCAGCCAGCCTTGCCTGCGCCTCGACGCGGTCGAGCACGCGCGGCAGCATCGCCTGTTCCAGACTGCGATAGCTCAGCCATCCGACCGCGGAAACCGCGACTGCGACCAGCAGGGTCATGGCGATGGCTAGTCGGGTGGTAAGCGTCATCTTCTCTTTTGCGCCGGCGTCGCGCACAGGCAACCTGCGCAGCGAACCGGCAAAACCGGATTGTCGTCAGGGGCCGGAATCGGCATCGCGATTCGGGGGCGAATAGCCAACGATGGCCGTTTTATGGCCGCAAGACAACCCGGCACAAAGACCAGTTTTGGCAGCCCGCAGATTGCTTCGCGGTATCTCGGGCCGCCGCCGGCGGACCAGCCGTGGGGTTTCCGCCCCCCGCACCGAGGGACGTTATCCCAGCATCTGCGGCCTGAACAGCTTGCGATATCGTCTGGTGTTCTCACCGGAGATCATGAACTCGCCGTCGCCGCGGTAATGAAGCGTCTTCGGGTATTTCGGCGAGGCCGCCACGTGCGCCTTCACGACCTCGAAGACGAAGATGTTGTATTTTCGAACCCAGCTCAAATCCACCAGCTCGCATTCGAAATTGGCGTAGCACTCCTCGATCAACGGCGCGCGGACATGGGTGCCCGGCCTGGGCGTAAGGCCGCAGTCGGCGAATTTGTCGATGTCGCGCCCCGAGCTGTTGCCTATCCTGACGACCTTCGGCGCGAGTTCGACGGTCGGAAGGTTGATCACGCACTGCCGACTTCTGCGGACGATTTCAAAGCTGTGGTTCGCGGCCGAGATGCAGCAGCCGACCAATGACGGCGTAAATTCCATCACCATGTACCAGCCCATGGTCATGATGTTGGGTTGGTCCTTGTGGGCCGAACTCACCAGCACGATCGGTCCGGGCTCGAGAAAGCGGCGGACGTCGTGGGTCGGAAAATCCTTTTTCGCGTAGTTCGGCATGATGCTCAGGGCATGATGGGAAGGTTGAGTCGTGGCCGCAACGGGAAATACGCTCCCTTCCCCTGAAAACGGGGCGCGCCGGAATACGCACTAGACGGCGCCCTTGCCGGCAAGTCCCGCCGCCCACAGCGCAAAGGCGTAGACGATCGCGACTTCATCGAGCCGGTTGAAGCGTCCCGATGCTCCGCCATGGCCCGCGCCCATATTGGTGCGCAGCAGGACCGGCCCGCCGCCGGTCATGGTCGCGCGCAGCCTTGCGATCCATTTCGCAGGCTCCCAGTAGGTGACGCGCGGATCGGTCAATCCCGCCATCGCCAGGATCGCCGGATAGGGCCTTGCGGCGACATTGTCGTAGGGCGAATAGGACAGGATGGTGCGGAAGTCCTTTTCGCTCTCGATCGGATTGCCCCATTCCGGCCATTCCGGCGGCGTCAGCGGCAGTGTGTCATCGAGCATGGTATTGAGCACGTCGACGAAGGGCACTTCCGCGACGATGCCGGCGAACAATTCGCCGGCCCGGTTCGCCACCGCGCCCATCAGCATGCCGCCGGCGCTGCCGCCATGGGCGACGATGCGCCCGAAGCCGGTGTATTTGGCCTCGCACAGCGCACGGGCGCAGGCCGCGAAATCGTCAAAGCTGTTGGTCTTCTTCTCGCGCTTGCCGTCGAGATACCAGCCCCAGCCCTTGTCGGTGCCGCCGCGGATATGCGCGATCGCGTAAACGAAGCCGCGGTCGACCAGCGACAGCCGGTTGGCGTTGAACGAGGCCGGCATCGCCATGCCGTAGGAGCCGTAGCCATACAGCAATAACGGCGCTTGTCCATCGCGCCTGAAGTCGCGGCGGTGCAACAGCGACACCGGTACCTCGGCGCCGTCATGCGAGATGGCCGTGATACGGGTGGTGACGTAGTCGGAAGTGTTGTGGCCGGAGGGGATTTCCTGGCGCTTGCGCAAGACGCGCGTGCGCTTCGCCATGTCGTAGTCGTAGACTTCCGAGGGCGTCGTCATCGACGAATAGGCAAAGCGCAGGTTCGCGGTGTCGAACTCGTAGGAGCCGATGGTGTCGAGCGAGTAGGCCGCCTCGTCGAAGGCGATGGCATGTTCTTCGCCCGATCTGAGATCGCGTATGACGATCGCGGGCAGCGCGTTGGCGCGCTCCAGCCGCACGAGATGCCCGGAATAGAGATCGTGCTCGAGGATATAGACGCCCGGGCGATGCGGGATCAGGTCGCGCCAGTTGGCGCGCCCGGGCGAGGCAAGCGGCGCGGTGACGATCTTGAAATCGATGGCGCCTCCCGCATTGGTCAGGATGAACAATTCGTCGTCGCGGTCGGCGACCGAATATTGCACGCCTTCTTCCCGCGCCGCGATCAGCCGGGGCGCGGCGTCCGGATCGGCGAGATCGATCAGGCGCTGCTCGGAGGTTTCGTGATCGCCGCCGGCGATCACGCAGAAGCGGCTGCTGGTGCTCTCATGCAGATGCGTGAACCAGCCGGGATCCTGCTCCTCGTAGATCAGGGTGTCGTCGGCCTGCGCCGTGCCCAGGCGATGACGCCAGACCTGCATCGGCCGGTGGTTGTCGTCGAGCTTGACGTAAAAGAAGCTGTTGCAGTCCGTGCTCCACACCACCCCGCCGTCGGTTTCCTCGACGAGATCGTCGCGGTCCTTGCCGCTGTCCCAGTCGCGGACGCGGATCGAGAAATACTCCGAACCCTTGGTGTCCGCGCTCCACGCCTGCAGCCGGTGATCGGGCGAATGCCGGCTGCCGCCGAACCGGAAATAGTCATGCCTGGCGGCGAGCTCGTCGCCGTCCAGCACGATTTGTTCCTCGCCGCCGTTGCGCGGCGTGCGGCCAAATATTTCGTGCTGGCCGCCCTCTCGAAACTTGCGGAAGTAGGCGTAGGCGCCGTCGGGCGACGGCACGCTGGAATCGTCTTCCCTGATCCGCCCGCGCATTTCCGCAACCAGCGTCCTTTGCAGCGGCGCGGTATGGCCGAGCAGGCTTTCGGTATAGGCGTTCTCGGCCTCCAGATATTTGCGGATATCCTGATCCAGCACCGCAGGGTCGCGCAGCACCTCCTGCCAGTTGGCATCCTTCAGCCACGCGTAGTCGTCGGTCAGCGTGATGCCGTGCGTTGTGAAGGAATGCGGCCGGCGCGGCGCGACCGGCGCAACGACGGGGGCGACGGCGTGCCTGTCCAGAATGTCTGTCACTCAAGTCCTCATTTCGATCGGGCGGGATTCTGGTTCGGAAGATATGGGCTGAGGCGGCTGATTGCCATAAGGGCGCTCGTCGCGGCCGTGCCGCGGCCTTTCCAAGGCAAAAGGCTCCTTAATTGCCCCGCAAGATGCTAGGCTCTCCCTCCCACAGCTGTGGTCCTCAGGAGGAACACGTGCGACGGCGGGAATTGATCCGGGCTCTTGGGGGGCATATTTCCTGGCCGGCTCCGGCGGCAATGCGACCGCGGCCGTCGGCAACGACTGCCGTTGAGCAATGAAGACAGGCGTCGCGATATTGGTCGTGCTGCTGATTGGCGGCGCCGCGCTGGCAAGCAGCGTGTTTGCGCCGGTTGCGCTGGCTTTCTTCATTGTTGCCCTGGTCTGGCCGGTTCAACTGCGACTGCAGGCGCGCTTGCCGAAATTGGCGGCGCTGGCAATCACGCTCCTCATGACGCTCACGGTCGGACTTGTCTTCGCCTCGCTTGTCGTGTGGGGATTTGGTCGGGTCGGCGGATCGCTCGTGGCGAATGCCAGCCGTTATCAGGCGCTCTATGAGCGCATGGTGATCTGGCTCGACGGCCATGGCGTCTCGATCGCGGGTTTGTGGGCCGAGCATTTCAACGTCGGCTGGCTGTTGCGGATGACGCAGTACGTTACGGGCCGCGTCAATACCACGCTGACCTTTTGGCTGATCGCATTGGTCTATATCACGCTGGGCTTGCTCGAAGTCGACGAGGTCAAACGCAGGGTCGAAGCGCTCGATAACCACGAAATGGCACGCATTCTCCTGGACG
>Ga0265339_10004038_pt1 | contig 10137 bp, 9 predicted proteins | sample 4CB219metaG_FD_202085 | JGI IMG/M metagenome (GOLD analysis project Ga0265339, IMG submission 202085) | Rhizosphere microbial communities from Carex aquatilis grown in University of Washington, Seatle, WA, United States - 4-CB2-19 metaG | ecosystem: Host-associated > Plants > Roots > Rhizosphere...
CCGGGGTGGGCAAGACCGTCACCATGCAGGAGCTCATCAACAACATCGCCAAGGCGTACGGGGGATACTCGGTGCTGGCGGGCGTCGGCGAGCGCACCCGCGAAGGCAACGATCTTTATCACGAGATGATCGAGTCCAACGTCAATATCGATCCCAAGAAGAACGGCTCGACCGAAGGCAGCAAATGCGCCCTGGTCTATGGCCAGATGAACGAGCCGCCGGGCGCCCGCGCCCGCGTTGCGCTGACCGGCCTGTCGGTGGCGGAATATTTCCGCGATGTCGAAGGCAAGGACGTGCTGCTGTTCATCGACAACATCTTCCGCTTCACCCAGGCGGGTTCGGAAGTGTCGGCGCTGCTTGGCCGCATCCCGAGCGCGGTGGGCTATCAGCCGACCCTGGCGACCGAGATGGGCAACCTGCAGGAGCGCATCACTTCCACCACCAAGGGCTCGATCACCTCGGTGCAGGCGATCTATGTGCCGGCCGACGACCTGACCGACCCGGCGCCCGCCACCTCCTTCGCCCATCTGGACGCGACCACGGTGCTGTCACGCGACATCGCCGCCCAGGCGATCTTCCCGGCGGTGGACCCGCTGGACTCCACGTCGCGCATCCTCGACCCCCAGGTGATCGGCGAGGAGCATTACACCGTCGCCCGCCGTGTCCAGGAAGTGCTGCAGCAATACAAGGCACTGAAGGACATCATCGCCATCCTGGGCATGGACGAATTGTCGGAAGACGACAAGCTGACAGTGGCGCGGGCCCGCAAGATCCAGCGCTTCCTGTCGCAGCCCTTCTTCGTCGCCGAGCAGTTCACCAACTCGCCCGGCAAGTTCGTCGAGCTGGCCGACACCATCCGCAGCTTCAAGGCGATCGTCGACGGCGAATATGACCACCTGCCCGAGCAGGCCTTCTACATGGTCGGCGCCATCGAGGAAGTCGCCGCCAAGGCCCAGAAGATGGCGGCGGAAACCAAGGCCGCGTGATGGCTGACAAGACAATCGCCTTCGACCTGGTTTCTCCCGAGCGGCTGCTGCTGTCCTGCACCGCCGAGATGGTCACCGTGCCCGGCAGCGAAGGCTATATGGGCGTGATGGCGGGCCATTCGCCCCTGGTCACCGCCTTGCGCGCCGGGATGATCGACGTCATGCGCGACGGCAAGGACGACCGCTATTTCATCCGCGGCGGCTTTGCCGAAGTCTCGCCCGACAAGATCATCGTGCTGGCCGAGGAGGCCATCCCGATGACCGAGATGGACCTTGCCATCCTCGACCAGCGCATTTCCGACGCCCAGCAGGACGAGATCGCCGCCAAGAGCGATGCCGAGCGCCAGAAGGCGGCGCAGCTTGTGGACGACCTGAAACTCGTCCGCGCGGCCTTCTGAAATAAAGTATACAGTGTATACTGGTTCCGGTAATTTCCGCTTTCGTAATTGGACAGCCGCACCCTCGGCGGCTAAGCCGTTAACCGGCTTTGGCGGTGCAACTCTGTTTGCTATTAAGGTGTTGCCGGAGTTGGGAGTTGAGGCATGACGGCCGCGACCGTCTACAAACAGGGATGGAGGCTTGACGAGGTCCAATGGTCGGCCTTCGACCCGTCATTGGTCGAGCCCGCCATGCTGGCCGCGGTCAAGGCCGCCGCCCTGGTCGAGTTCAACGCCCCCGATTATGTCACCTATCTGAAGCGGGTATTCCGCGACGGCGGCCCGGATATCCTCGAAGCCATCGAGCGCTGGGGCGCCGAGGAAGCCCAGCACGGCCGCGCCCTGGGGCGCTGGGCGGAGCTGGCCGATCCCGCCTTCCGGCTGGACCAGGCCTTTGTGCGCTTCCGCAAGGGCTATACCCCGGCCCATTTCGCCGGCGAAACCGACGGCTCGGTGCGCGGCTCGCGGCGGGGCGAAATGATCGCCCGCTGCGTGGTGGAAAGCGGCACCTCGTCCTATTACTCGGCGATGCGCGATGCCACCGGCGAGCCGGTGCTGCAGGAAGTCGCCGGACGAATCGCCGCCGACGAATACCGCCACTACAAGCTGTTCTACGACACCCTCAACATGCAGAGCGAACCGGACATGCCGGTCTGGAAGAAGCTGTGGATCGCCGTCGGGCGGGTGCGGGAGTCGGACGATGACGAACTCGCCTATGCCTATTACTGCGCTAATGTTCCGGCGGAAGAAGAGGCATCAAAGCCTTACAGCCGCAGGAAATATTCCCGTCTCGCCACCGCCGCCGGGATGACCATCTACCGCCGCCATCATATCCAGAGGCTGGTCCAGATGGTGGTCAAGGTGATCGGCGTCAACCCGCATGGCTGGCTGGCCCAGGGGGTCGGCGCCCTGCTGTGGCGGCGACTGCAGCGCAATGCGCAAACCGCCGCATGACTTCGCGCGGCATAAGGGGAGCAGCCAACGCGGCATTTTTCGTCTCGGCCCTCCTCGCCTTGGGCATCGACGACACCCGGCTTTACGAAACACGCCCCAGCGCTCCTGCGCCATCACGGGGCTACGTCATCGCGGTGGCAGAAAAGAAATACGGCCTTGGCGAAGTAAAAACCGTCTATATTTCACAGCAAGATAATGCACTACGCCTTGGCCTTGTCGGTCTGCTGATAGCGGGCGTGATCGTCGGCGGTTTGTTGTCGTTCAAGCGGCAGAAGTAACCCACCAAACGCCCGTCAGCGCTTGAGCCCAAACGCATACACATGGGCGTCATGGGTGACCAGAAACACCTTGCCCAGCGCCACCACCGGCTCGCTGAAATGCACCCAGCCGGGGATGATCTTCCTGCTGGAATAGAGCGGCTTGCCGGTCTCCGCGTCCAGCGCATAAAGGGTCAGGTTGCCGACCGGCGTTGAGCGGAAATGCGCGCCATAGGCGTGGTCGAAACGCTCCTCGCCCGGCTTGTGCACATTCTGGAACGCCTGCCCGCCGGTCGAGACCGCATAGACCACGCCGTTCGCCACCACCGGCGGATCGGGCATGATCATGTCGGGCGAAGTCCAGACCGGGGTCAGCACCGGCTTGTCGCCCGTGCCCGTGACCTCGAACGCCATCACGCTGCCATTCGGGACGGCGCCATTGCCGCGGGGAAAGACGGGCGCGTCCTTGGACGGCGGACCCCACATCGGGATGTAGAGGAACCGCCGGCCTTCCGGACTCACGTAGGTCGTAACGCCGCCCCAGACACCCTGGCTCGGATCGGTGCCTGCCGCCGCGTCATTGCCTAGCAGCGGAGTCTGGAACAGCGGCGTCATGTGGTTTTCGCCGCCAAGGTTCGTTGCGTCCAGCAGGCGCAGGATGCCTTCCTTCTGCGCCGTCGCCACCAGCGTCTTGCCCTGGAATTCGAACACCACCGGATTGGCGGAGCCCGAAAGATCGTGCGCCAGATTGTAGCGCCAGGTCTGCGGCGTATAGGAATCCACCAGCCGCGCCGCCTTGCCCGACAGTTTGAGGATGCTCTCGCTGAAATCGCCGCCCGCCGGATCGTAACGGCCGTCCGAGGTTTCCAGGATCACGCTGTTGTTCGGGCCCCGTGCCAGGCCGCCACGGCCCCAGGGCGCCGCCGGCCGTGCGCCGCTGGTATAGAAATGCGTCACCTCCGGATGCGCCGGATCGCGCAAATCCACCGCCGTGACGGCGGAGGGATCGGTCAGCGCCGCCTCGCGCCCGCGCCGCACCGAGCTGCCGGCGGCATACATGGCGGAGTTGGTGTCCAGCACTTCGCCGCAGGCCCGCCCGCTGGTGGTGTAGACCACATCGCCGATCAGGTTGAGGCTCCAGGCGCGGGTGAAAGGCGCCACGGTGTCAACCGGCGTCAGCTTGTCCGTGCCGTCGGCCAGCGAGAGGCCGCGCAGCTTGCCGTCGCTGGGAATGAAATAAACGATGCCTTTCGCCTTGTCGATGACCGGCGTGTCGTTCGCCGTGGCGGGGCATAGCCAGTCCGGCGGAATCTTGGGCTGCACCGGATTGGCGAAGGTCTTCTGCCAGACCATCTTGCCGCTGTCGGCATCGACCGCGAACAGCGTGTCGTCGGCGCCCAGCAGGATCACCAGATTCTTCGGGCCGCCGGGGGTGGCCGCGCCCTCCACCACCAGCGGCGCGGTGACGGTGGACAGCACGATGTCGCTCGGCGGCGTGGAAAGCGGGCTGCTCCATAGCAACTTCAACTTCGAGACGTTGTTCTTGCCGAGCGTGGTTTCGCCGCGGTTCCAGGCGGTGCGCTCCTGGTCATAGCCCCAGGTCGTCCAGTCGCGCGGCGGCGCATCCTGGGCCAGGCCCGCCAGGGGCAGCAGGGCGCCGACCAGCAGCGCGGACAACGGCATGGCCTGTCTGAACATCATTTCCTCGTTTCCCCCGGCACGTTCTTCTTGGCCGCCAGTATAGCCTTTGCCGGCGGGATGATGTGACCGATGCTTGATCGATTTGGATGAAAATTTGTTTGGTTAAGCCGGCTCGAATTTCCCGCTGGCGGGATCGCGCACCAGCATGCGCCCCGAGGCGACCCCGAAATAGGCCCCGTGCAGGGCCAGTTCGCCCTTGTCCACCGCCGCCTTCACGAAGGGGAACGTCATCAGGTTCTTGAGGCTCAGATTCACCGAGGCGAATTCCAGTTCGCGCAGATAGGCCTCGCCGTCGTCCGGCGAAATATCGATGGTCTCCGCGGCGGGCGCGATCTGGCTCATCCAGCGGCCGATGAAGTCGCTGGCGGTGAGCGGGGCGCGTTCCTCGGCAAAGGCCTTGATGCCGCCGCAAAAGGCGTGACCCAGCACCACGATGTGCCGCACCCGGAGCGCGCGCACCCCGAATTCCAGGGCGGCGCTGGTGCCATGTTGCTGGCCGCCTTCAGGTTCGTAACGCGGCACCAGGTTGGCGACATTGCGCACCACCAGCAATTCGCCTGGCGCGGCATCGAAGATCACTTCCGGCGAGACGCGGGAATCGACGCAGCCGATCACCATGATCGATGGCGATTGTCCCGAGGCCGCCAGTTCCTGGTAGCGCGAACGTTCGGCGGCGAAACGGCCGGCCAGAAAACTGCGATAGCCGCGGGTCAGCCGTTCCGGCAGCAGGGAAGTCACGTCTTGCGCTTGACCATCATCTGCTTGATCTCGCCGATGGCCTGTGCGGGATTGAGCCCCTTGGGACAGGTATTGGTGCAGTTCATGATGGTGTGGCAGCGATAGAGCCGGAACGGGTCTTCCAGATTGTCCAGCCGCTCGCCGGTGGCGTCGTCGCGGCTGTCCACCAGCCAGCGATAGGATTGCAAGAGCGCGGCCGGCCCCAGATAGCGCTCCGAATTCCACCAATAGCTGGGGCACGACGTCGAACAACAGGCGCACAGGATGCACTCGTAAAGCCCGTCCAGCTTGGCGCGGTCTTCCGGGGTCTGCTTCCATTCGGTCTCCGGCGCCGCGGTCTTGGTCTGCAGGAAAGGCTGGATGGAGGAGTATTGCGCATAGAAATTGGTGAGGTCCGGCACCAGATCCTTCACCACCGGCATGTGCGGCAGGGGATAGACCGCCACCGCCCCCGACACGTCGCTGATCGCCTTGGTGCAGGCCAGGGTGTTGCCGCCGGCGATGTTCATGGCGCAGGACCCGCACACGCCCTCGCGGCAGGAGCGGCGGAACGCCAGCGTCGGGTCGATCTCGTTCTTGATCTTGATCAGCGCGTCCAGCACCATCGGACCGCAAGAGTCCAGATCGACGGTATAGGTGTCGACCCCGGGATTGGCGCCGGAATCGGGGTCGTAGCGGTAGACCTTGAAATCCTTGGAGCGCTTTGGCTTCCTGCCATTGGCGGCGGTTTTGGCCGGCCACACTTTGCCCTTCTTGACGCGGCTGTTTTTGGGCAGGGCAAATTCGACCATTCGGCTCTCCGGCGCGGCGGCGCCCCGTGCTTAGCAAGCCCCGGCCCAACTGGCAACGCGGCTTACGAAACCTCCTCCTGCACCCGGTACCAGTCGATCCGGCGGGTGACATACATGGTCGCCCCCAGGGCGGAGAACAGCACCAGGGAACCGATCAGCAGGGCATAATCCTCGGCATTGAGGATGACATACATGAGCCCGTAGAGCATGGAGAGAATGGCACCCAGAACCAGGGCGCGGCGCCGGCTGTCCAGCACCGCGCTGGCATAGAGTCCGGTGGCCGCCACGGTCGCCGCGGCGGCGATCAGATAGGTCAGGCCGAAGCCGATATGCTCGCACAGCGACAGCAGCAGCAGGTAGAACAGCACCTGCGACACCCCGACCAGCAGATACTGCACGAAATGCAGCCGCTTCACCGACAGGGTCTCCACCACGAAAAATATCAGGAACGACAGCGCCACGAACAGGATGGCGTATTTGAGGGCGCGCTGCACCAGCTGGTAATAGTCCACCGGCTGGTAGAAGCGCACGCCGAAGGCCGGACTGGTGATGGTCAGCATCGCCGACGGCATGTTGTCCAGGGTCTGGCCGAAGCCGGGCGCCAGATACGGCACAGTCCAGGACGCGGCGAAGCCGTCGGCCCCGACCTTGCGCTCGGTGGGCAGGAAGGCGCCGAAGAAACTGGGCGAGGCCCAGCCGGAATCGATGCTCGCCACCGTGCGCCGTCCCAGGGGCGACACGCTCAGCTCGCGCGAGCCGCGCAGCACGAAGCTGGTTTCCAGCTTGAGGTCGTCCGGTCCCGCCAGCGCCAGCGGCACATGGATGCCCGAAACCCTGCTGCCGTCGGCCAGCATGCGTTCCTCGCCGAGGCCGTGACCGGGCAGGAAGGGATGGCTCTGGCCGTTGACCGAAAGCGCCGCATTGTCGGCAAGGCCATGGGGGTCCGATACCAGGATGCCGATCGACGCCTCGTTCCACAGGGCATGCGCCTCGGGCGGCAGCAGGCCGGCCAACGCCGCCTTGTCGAATTCGGCCTGAATGTGCACCTGCGCGCGATAGACCGGCACCTTGAAGATGCCGCGCCAGCGCGTTTCGGCGGACGCGTGCAGCGCCAGGTTCAGGTTCTCCGGCAGCAGCATGCGGGTTTCGCGCACCGTGGTCGCGACCGTCTTGCCGTCGATCACCTGCGAACGCTCGACGGTATAGGGCACGGTCAGCACCGGACCCGACACCACCTGCGGCCCGCCCCAGCCCGAGGCGACGTCGCTCGAAGCCTGGTCGGCGGTGTGCTCGCGGTCGGACAGGGCAAGCTGGATGAAGAACAGCGGCACCGCCATGGCGACGGTCAAGGCGGCGACCATGAAAATCTTGGCGCCCGGCGAGCGCAAAGCCCGCCCCTGCGTCACGGCTTCGGCCATTCAGCTCCTCCGTCAGCGTGCGAGCCTATGGGGATATCAAATCGTGGCGCAATCAGGACTGCACCATGACGAAGTAAAGAGTGTCACGCTCCGATCTGCTCGAACACCCAGGCGGTTTCGACGGGCTCGGCGCCCAGTGTGCCGGTCAGCACCAGCTGTTCGGTTCGCCGCACCGTGTCGCCGCCCAGATAGACGCTTTCCTCGACCCCGATCTCGCCGCCGGAGCGGAAGCGCCAACCGTCCCCGTTCGGCAGCTTGAGCAGGATGGCGCCGCCCTCCAGCCGCGACACCCGCACATCGGGATGGATGTGGAAGCGCACGGCAAACGGCAACGCCGTGCGGGCCTTGCCGGACGGCCGCACCAGCCGGTCCAGTCCCGTCAGCACCGCGCCGTCGGGCGCCAGGGTGACCCGGCGTTCATGGAGGACGCCGAACGGCTCCATCCAGGCATCATGCGCCGCTTCGACGGTCCAGCCCTGGGCGGTTTCGCTGCGGTCGCTGGGATTGTCCTTCGGTCCGCCCATCAAGCGCGGTCCCAGCAACCTGCGCGCCAGGCCCTCCGGCAGAATCTGCGCGCTCGAAGTATCGGCCAGGGTGAGCGTGGAATGGGCGGCGGTGGCGCGCAGCGGCTCGTCCCAATCGGGATGGGACGGACCGCCGGCGCCGCAATTGACGACAATGCGATGCGCCCCGGCGCTGAACTCGATGGCGCAGAAGCCGGCATGGGCCTCGCCGGCAAAGGCGCCCTCCGGCACCTTGCCGCAATCCATCAGCACCAGGCTGCGGCCGGCGGCAAGGCGCTGATAGCCGGAATGGCGGGCGTGGCTGAACAGGGCGCCGCGCACGGTATCGCGCGCCAGAAGCTCGGCGATCATGCCCGCATCGTTTTCCTGTCCGCCATTGAACAGCGCCAGCGCCCCGTCGCCATGGCGGAAGAAGCGCAGCATCGGCGCCATGCGGTCATGGACATTGCGCAGGCCATGCGGCGGCTCCTGCCGCGCGGCGGCGAGCGTCTCCAGCACCATGGCAAGCTGGCGCCAGGCGGCGAGCAAGGTCTCCGGCGAGCGGCCGGCATGGCCGCCATCGGGCAGGATCTGGCGCGCCGCTTCCGCTTCCAGCCGGACCAACCCGCTGCGGGCGCGTGGCGCATCCTCCAGGCACAAGCCGCACAGCGCCAGCGCTGCCGCCGCTTCCAGCCGCGCCAGTCCGTCCGGCGCCTCGCCGGCGACGCGCTCCAGCATGCGGGATTGCTCGCGCAGCGACACGAACAGCTTGGACCGCCACAGCATGTCGGAGCGGGCGATCACCAGATTGCCGTGGCAGAGGATATGGGTGAGGCGCCGCGCCATCACCTGGGGCGACCAGGCCGGCTCGCTGTAGCGGCCGTTGCGCGCGATCCATTGGCCGATGAGATTGCCGGCCAGCACCCGGGCGGCATCGCCACCCGCGTGAGACAATGGCGGCAGCCAGTCGAAGCCGTTCAGCGCATCGGCCCAGCGGCGCGATGGCGCCGGAAGATCGAACACCGAGACGCCCGGTTTGACATCCACAGTCTGGCCGTGAAAGCGGAAGCGGCCACGCAGCAGCGCATCGGCATCCTGCAGCCGCCGGGGCTGCGCGTCCGAGGGATGAAAGGCGATATGGTCGGCAAGCTGGCCGCGCAGCAGCAGGCGATAAGGCCAGCTTCGCCGCCGCGCCTGCCGCAGCGGCGCCACCGCCCGGTGCCAGCCGGCTGCCAGCATCTCGGGCAGCAGCGCGGCCCTCACCCTCTGAGCGCCGCGATATTGGCGGCGTAGCGCGCGGGTCCGCCCGCGAACACGGCAGTGCCTGCGACCAGGGTATCGGCTCCGGCGGCGATGGCGCGCCTGGCGGTCTCGGGGGTGATGCCGCCATCGACTTCCAGTGCGATGGCGCGCCCGGTGGCGTCGATGCGCTTGCGCGCCGCCTCGATCTTCTTCAACTGGCTTTCGATGAAGCTCTGGCCGCCGAAACCGGGATTGACGCTCATGATGAGAATGAGATCGACCAGGTCGAGCACATTGTCGATGGCGTCGATCGGCGTGCCGGGATTGAGCACGATGCCGGGCTTCTTGCCCAGGCTGCGGATCAGCTGCAGCGTGCGGTGGATGTGGGGACCCGCCTCGGGATGGACGGTGATGCCATCGGCGCCCGCCTCCGCAAACGCCGCGATGAACGGATCGACCGGGGAAATCATCAGATGCACGTCGAGCGGCTTTTTGGCGTGGGGCCGCAGCGCCTTCACCACCATGGGGCCGATGGTGAGATTGGGCACGAAATGGCCGTCCATCACATCGACATGGATGAGATCGGCGCCGGCAGCCTCGACCGCCTCGATTTCGGCGCCAAGCCTTGAGAAGTCGGCGGACAGGATCGACGGGGCGATTCGGACAGTACGGGTCATTGCGGCTCCGGGAGCATCGGCCAGGAAAAGTGTAAAGCGTTGATACGCTGACGCTATCAACTCCGTCCGGCCGTGCGACCCAAAATAAAACTCAGGGTGCGGCCCGCAAGGGCCGAGCCCTAAGTGCCGGATTCGGATACCGTCTGCAAGGCAGGGACATCGGCCGGCTGCAGCGCTCGCGGATCGCGCATCCGGGCCAGGATCAGCACCAGAACCGGCAGCCAGATGACCCGCGACTGATAGCGGTCATGGGGTTCGGCGAAGGTTCCGCAGATGATGGCGTTGCCGATCAGCGCCAGCAGCACCAGGCCGGGCAATGTCGCGTCGCTCCAGCGGCGGCGCAGGCCGGCGTGATGCAGCAGCAGCATCAGGCCCAGGATCGCCAGCACCCCCACCGGGACATGGATGAGGTTGAGGGCCTTGAAGCGCAGCT
>Ga0265339_10004039_pt1 | contig 10134 bp, 6 predicted proteins | sample 4CB219metaG_FD_202085 | JGI IMG/M metagenome (GOLD analysis project Ga0265339, IMG submission 202085) | Rhizosphere microbial communities from Carex aquatilis grown in University of Washington, Seatle, WA, United States - 4-CB2-19 metaG | ecosystem: Host-associated > Plants > Roots > Rhizosphere...
GGGCGGGCCGGCCTGGCCGATCTTGAGATAAGTGCTGATCGGCTGCGACGAGTGCATCTTGAACTGCACCGAATACTGGTGGCCCTTTTGCAGCAACAGGTGCTGCTGGCGCAGGTGCGCGTCCCATCGATTGCTGCCTTTGTTGGTGACCTCCAGGCAAAGCTCGCCTTTGTCTATGAACGAGCGGCCCGCCCCGGTGCCCGAGAACGACGCCGTCCAGGGCAACGAGCGCGTGCCTTCACTGAAGTCGTCGTTGAAGAGCAGGTTGTGCCCAACCAGCGGCGGCGGCGCCTTGTCGGGCGCGGTGCCGATCACGCCTCCCGGCGGCAGCGGCGTTGCCGTGCGACAGGCCGCCAGCAGCGCGACGACGAGCGGCAGCGCGATGCGGGCAACACGGGTGATGGACGAAGACAGACCGAGGCTAGGCGTTGCGAGGTGATTCATGGTGGTCATCCTTGCGCGACGATCGCGTCGCGGGTCCAGCGGGGGGCCAATGAGGCGGCGGCGGACGGAACGAGAAAAACACAGGAGACCGCGCTCACGCAAGACATCCTCTGTCCAGATTGGACACGGGATTTCACCTTGGCGGGAGCGGGAGCGTCTGCTATTCGTGCGGAGCCGTAACGCTCGTAACGTACGTCGCTGTCGAAATGCTTCGCCGCCTGACAATGCTCGCGATCCCGATTGCCGCCGGAGTGATCGTCGCTTGCGCCACGCGGCCGTCCCCGGCGGTCAAATACCCGCCGCGAAAGCCCGGGTGCGGGCTCAGCATCTATCACACCGACCTGCCCCCGCTGCAGGACTGGGACGACCTGGGCAGGGTCGAGGTGCTCTGCCACATCGACGACACCGAGAAAACCTGCTTGAACCGGTTGCACGCCGAGGCCTGCCGCATGGGCGGCGACATCATTTACCGCCTGCCGATCAGACCCTGGCGCCCCAAGGAAGAGGCTCTCGGTTATCGCGCCATGGTGGCGCACCGGAAGACGCCACAGCAGAAGGACGCCGGGGCGCCTGACGTCGACCCGACGCTGCCACCGCCGGCGTCGCCCGAGGAGTCGGCCGGACCAGTGGTGCCGCTCACGGGCCCGGGCTCGCTCCCGCTGGTGCCAGAAGGCGCCGCGGTCCTCGACGCTGGCAGCGCAGGCGCAGCGGTGACCCGCGACGCCGGCTCGAACGGCGGCTGAGCTTCGCCGAAGAAGATCCTGTAATGAGGAGCGGCCGATCCTTCTGAGTCGATCAGGAGGTCAGTCATGCGCCAATCCAACACGTCCCGTTCCCTGGTCCGCCTCGCCCTGATCGTTCTCGGCCCTACGGTGGCCTTCAACTGCGGCGGCGAGGCACCGACCACCGGCGGTGCCGCCGCCGATCCGGTCGGCCGCATCAGTCTGCCGCTCACCACAACCGTCGACGACCACCAGTACCGACTGAACAACGTCTACATCCAGATCTACGGCCCGCAGTACGCCGCGCTGAACAGTTACGGGTCGACCGACCCCACCTTGAATGCCAACCTCCAGACCGGCGACTACCAGGCCTACCTTTATTCGTGGACGCTGGAACGCGACGACGGCAGCGGCAACTTCGTCGGCGTCAAAGCCGATCTGATCTCCAGCTCGGCGGTGAGCTTCAGCATCTACAACGGCTCGACGACCACGATCGGATACCAGTTCCGCACCGACGGCTTCATCGTCGTGGTCGGGCAGGGCCAGCTGCGCATTGCGATCGCTGTCGACGAGACTGCGCCGGTGTGCACGCCGCTCGGCAGTGACTGCGGCGACGGTGCGTGGTGTCCGCCGACCGGCCTCACCGGCGCGGCGCTTCGCTGTTACTTCGCCGGGACGGTGGCGCTCGGTTCGCCCTGCGCGGGCCCGAGCGATTGCGTGGCGAACGCCGCCTGCATCGACTCCGGCGCCGGCCCGGTGTGCACCGCGCTGTGCCTGAGCACCGACTTCGATACGCCCTGCGCATCGGGCGGCACCTGCCAGCGCGCGACCGCCGACTACGGGGTGTGCGCACCGCTTGCAGCGTCGATGCCGTGAAGCGGGTCCGGCGGCGGCGCGACGAACATCACTTTCGCGCCGCGCGCCGGAACCGGTAGCATGCGCGCCATGAGTTCATCGACTGGCTTTCGTTCGACGTTCGTCTTCGCATTCCTGGCCGCGGCGGCGCTGGACGCGGCGTGCGGCAGCGGATCGGCCAAGGCGCCCGACGCCGGCTCGCCAGATAGCGGCAGCGACGCGGGGTCGACGATCAACAAAGCGTGGGACTGGGTCGGCGTCCTCGGCACCGGCCAGAGCCTGGCGGTTGGCGGCTACGGCAGCGAGGCGACCAACGCGCCGTCGTTCAATAATTTGAAGGTGGGGCTTGGGGCCCTGGACGTGTCGCCGTTCGATCCGACGATGGCCGATCCGGCGAGCACCGAGCTCACGATGGTCGCCCTTTCGGAGCCGACGCGCTCGGCGCCCGGCGGCTATCCCAGCGCCTATCCCCGCAATATCGACGGCGTCACGCCTCACACGGCGATGGCCGCCGAGATCACGACGCTCGCGATGAACGGCGGCGCGACTGACTATATCACCGCGCATACCGTGGTCGGCGAGGCGGGCCAGGCGATGAGCGTGATCAACAAGGCGGCCGCGGCGATGAACATCCCGTGCCAGGGCCAGTCGGCGCCGGGGTTCACCTGCTCGACAGGGCGCGCCTACGCATCGTCGCTGTTCGAGATCACCGCCATCGCCGGGCTGGCCGCCGCCGCCGGAAAGACCTACGGCGTCGGCGCCATCACGCTCATCCACGGCGAATCCGACGCGGGCAACGCGGGGTACGCGGGCGACATCTTCCAGCTCTGGTCGGACTACAACCAGGACATCAGCGCGATCACCAACCAGACGGGCAGCATCCCGATGCTGGTGTCGCAGCAGAGCTCGGTGCCCAGCAACGCGGGGCTGACATCGATCTCGGCCGCGCAGCAGGTGAAGGTCGGACAGGACCACCCCGGCGACATCATCTGCACGGGGCCCAAGTATCAGTATCCGTACTCGATGGGGACGGGTAACAACGGCGTCCACCTCAACTCGCAGGGCTACCAGCTGCTCGGCGAAAAGATGGGCCAGGTGTACTTCGAAAAGGTGGTCGCCGGGCACGACTGGCAGCCGCTGCAGGCGACCAGCGCCGAGCGCATGGGCGCGAGCATCCTGCTCGTGCATTTCCACGTCCCCGTGCCGCCGCTCGCCTGGGACGACACGATGCCCACGCCGCACGCCGCGACGGGGTCGTTCGCCGCGTGGACGATGGGACGCGGCTTCGAGGTCACCGCATCCGGCGTGCGGGCGACGATCAACGCGGTCGACATCCTGGGCGACGACACGGTGCAGATCACCTGCCAGGACGATCTCACCGGGAAGGCCGTCACTGTCGGCTACGCGATGACCACCGAGGGCACGATGTTGCCGACGAGCCCGTTCGGAGCCAATGGCACGGGAACCTTCCGCTGGGGCCACCTCAAAGATTCGGATCCTTTTTCCGGCGCGGTAACCAAGGTCGTGCAGCCGAACTACTGCGTCAGCTTTCAGCTCAGCGTCCCCTGAAGAGCGTCGCTGCTTGCAAGGTCTGCCCTCTCCCGCGGCGGACCGCAGGAGAGGGTGACTCGCTGAAGAAACGATTGCTTACTCGGTGACGGGCGTCCCGGTCTGGTCGCAGCTGTAGAACGAGTTGTATTGCCCGTTGGCGGTGAGGCCGCCCATGCTGCCGGTCACCCAGTCCTGCCAGGCGCAGGTCGGCTTGCAGCAGTCCTGCATCGTCGTCGTGCTGTAGTGCGAGCCGAAGCTCGACATGGATTTGAACGAGGGATCCTGGGCCGCCTGCACCGGCGTGGTGACGTCGGGATCGGCCGCCGGCAGCCCCTGCGGCGCGAGCTTGCAGCCGGTCACCTGCGTCAGGTGCGCCGGGCATTCGATCCGCTTGGCGTAAACCTGCCAGTTGATGTGGTAGTAGCTGGCGGCGTCGTTCGACTTCACGCATGACTGAACCGAGTCCGCTAGCGCCTGCGACGTCAGCGTCGACGACGCGAACATCTCGCACGCACCGGTGATGTTGGAGACGCAGGTCGCCGATGACAGCGTCGCGGCGGTCACGAGATTTTGGCTGTTCTTGCACCCGTCGAGCTGCGTGGCGGCGTTGAGGCCGCCCGAGCCCGGCTCGCCTTGCTCGGGGAAGGACGAGTAGAGATACAGGCCCGACGGGCTCTTCATCGACGAGAGCTTGGGATCGCACGCGTTGAACCCACCAAATCCGCCGGCGCTCATGTAGATGTCGAAGTTCTGTCCGCCGCCTGCCGAGGTGTTGAACGCCTGCACGATCAGCGGCTTGGGGATGGCGATCGCGGACGCCCCATTGCCCATCACCTGCGCCTCGTTCTCCGGCAGCGAATACACCAGCTGGTAGCACTGGCAGCAGGAGCTGCGCGCGGTCCCGTCGAGCCCGTTCATATCGACGTCGTGGCCGGCGATCGCGTAATTGAACGGCGCCGATGCGCCGAAGTCGTCGATGGCGGCCTGGAGCATCTCGGCCGACTGCAACCCGAAGCGCGGGCACAGGAACCCGACGTCGGCGCCCGGCTTCTGCGACGTGTCCTCGCAGGCATTGGCCGCCGCGCAGACGCCGCCGCAGGCGGTGTTGGTCATGCCGCGCTGGCAGCCCTGTACGAAGAACTGGTTATCGCACTGCCGAGGCGGCGGTAGCGCGTATGTGCCCGGACCGACCGCGCCGCCGGTGCCGCTGCCTCCGGTAGCACCGGCCGTGCCGCCCGCGGTGCCGCCGCCCCCGGCCTGGCCGCCGCTCCCGCTGGTGGCGCGGCCCGCGGAGCCGCCGGCGCCGGAGTGGCTGCTACCGCCGACGCACGCGGCGCCGGTGAAGAGAATCGAGGCTGCTAAGAGAGTGAGTAAGCGCATTCGCCGCCAGTATGCCCGTTGTGGGCGTCGGAGATCTCTCCGATCCCCTCCCGTCCGCGGGGGAGGGGATCGGAGAGGGGCCGGCGGGCGCTGCGGCTCGCAACGCCTGCCCTCTCCCTAACCCTCCCCCGCAGACGGGGGAAGGGATCTGAGCTCACGTACGCGAGGCCGGCGGCAACGTTGAAGGTCAGCTCAGGCAGCGGTGCACGACCTCGGCCAGCTCCTCGGTGGTGCTTGGCTTGTGCAGGACGTGGTTGATGCCGGCGTGGGCGGCGCTCTCGCGCAGGTCGTCGGAGATGTTTCCCGACGTCAAGATCACCGGAAGATCCGGCCGAATCATGCGCAGCAGCTCGGCGACCTGGACCCCGGACAGGCCGGGCATGTTGAAGTCGGTGATCGCCAGGTCGAAGCGCGAGGGATCGTCGCGCACCGACGCCAGGGCCGCCTCGGCGTTGCTGAACCCGGTCACGCGATAGCCGAGCCGTTCGAGCAGCCGCTTCGTCAGCCGCACCAGCGCTACTTCGTCGTCGAGGAACAGCACGTGCTCACCGCGCCCGCGATAGGGGGCGCGCGGGCGCGGCTCCGCGGTCTCGACCTCGCCGGCGTATTCGGGGAACAGGATCGCGAACGTTGCGCCCGCCCCGAGCGCGCTGGTGACCGTGATCGTGCCGTTGTGGTCCTTGACGATCCCATGCACCACCGAGAGCCCGAGCCCGGTGCCGACGCCCGGCTCCTTGGTCGTGAAGAACGGATCGAAGATCCGCTCGAGCGTCGCATCGTCCATACCATTGCCGTCGTCGGCCACGACCAGCCGCGCGTAGCGTCCGGGCACCGCGCCGCCGCTGGTCGTCGCGGCGTCGACGACCACGCTCTCGAGACGGATCTCGATGCGGCCCGGCTTCCCTCCGAGCGCCTGCCACGCGTTGGTGCACAGGTTCAGGAGGATCTGATGAATCTGCGTGGCGTCGGCCAGGATATTGGGCGTTCCGTCCTTCAATGCAATGCTGAGGTCGACGTTGGCCGAGATCGTCGAGCGCAGCAGGCCGGTCACTTCCTGGATCACCTCACCGAGCCGCACGACGCGCTTCGCGCTCTCGCGCCGCCGGCTGAACGCCAGGATCTGCTTGATGAGCCCGGTTGCGCGCCGGCCGGCCTGTGCGATCTCCGCCAGTTCGTCGAGCACCGGATGACCCGGGGCCACCGCCATGCGCGCGAGCTCGACGTTGCCCAGGATCGCGCCGAGGATGTTGTTGAAGTCGTGAGCGATACCGCCCGCGAGCGTACCGATCGCCTCCATCTTCTGCGCCTGCTTCAGCTGGGCCTCGAGCCGTTTGGTCTCGCGCATGTCGTGCTGCACGGTCGCGTACCCCAACGGCTCGCCGTTCGCGTCGCGCATCAGGAACGAGCTGACCTGGGTGTCGATGAGCTCGCCGGTGACCATGTGCCGGAGCTGTCCCTGACCGCGGAAGCGCCCGTGCGTGCGCAGGTTCTCGATGCGCCGGAGCCCGTCGGCGGTGTGGTAGTCGCGCAGCCGCAGCGTCTTCACGTCGCGGTCGGGATCAATCCCCAGCATGCGTCGCCCGCCCTCGTTGATGAACAGGATCTCGCCGTCGAGACTGGCCATCGAGATGAACTCGTCGCTGCTCTGGATCAGCGAGATGAAACGGTTGGCCTCCTCCTCGGCACGCACGCGCTCTCGCAGCTCGGCCTGGACTTTCTGCAGCAGCATCGCGTTCGACAACGCCAGCGCCGCGTGCTCGCCCAGGTTGCGCGCCATGCCCTGGTCGTCCTCGGTGTAGGCCGGACCACCGGCGCTCGTGCGCATCAGCGACAGGATGCCGAGCATCCGGTTCCCGCTCTGCAGCGGAACCGAGAGCAGGCTGCGGATGCCGAGGCCGCTCACCAGATCGAACCCCTCGGGCGAGCACTCGCGCCGCAGGGCCTCGAGATCGATGTGGGCGCGCAGGACCGGACGCCGCGAGCGGACGACCTCCATCGCCAGGCTCGACCGCTCGAGGAGCATCGTCACGCCGCCGTACCGGCTCTGCGCGGCCCGCGATTCGGCCGCTTCACGAAAGTGAATCGCGCTGAAGGTGATGTATTGCAGGTCCTCGGACAGCAACAACAGCACGCACCCGTCGCCGATCAGAAAGGCCACGCGCTCCGCGACGATGCGCACCAGTCGCTGGAAGTCGACGGTCGCCTCGGCGAACGCTCGCATCGTCTCCGACAGTGCCAGTAATCGCCCGTCGCTCCGCTCGGTATTCGCTCCCATGCCGGCCTCCACGCGCCCCCCCTGGTGCGTCCAAAGGGCTATTTTCGTGCGATTCCAGGCCGAACGCCAGCCGGGCCGCAGGCACGCGAGCCGCCGAGGTGAAGCGACGCTCAGTACGTGTTGGCGATGGTCGTGGCGCGCAGCGCGGCCTTCAGCGCAGCCGGCTTGGTCGCCTTGTCGGGATGGAACAGAACCGTGCGCGTCTCGCCCGGCAAGAGGTCGAAGAAGTTGTCCTCGAACCGGCCGTCGATCGCGTTCGCGGCAGTGGGATCACCGACGGTGAGGTAGACATTGCGAGCGAAGACCGGCGCGGTCACGGTCACCGCGAGCACGGGGCCGAGCGCACTGACGGCGTCGCCGCCACCGACCTCCAGCCGCAGCTCGGGCAGCGGCAGCTCCAGCTCCTTGGTCTTCACGAACGACAGGAGGTTGCGTGAAAGCGGCTCCTTCTGCCCGGCCTCGGTGAGCTCGGTGACCAGCACCACGCGCGTCGGGTCGGCGCCGCCGAGGGCCTGGGCGCGCGGCATCGACAGCAGCACGGCGCTCGCGTTGGGCAAGAGCCGCACGTCCTGGTCCTTGCGCCAGAGCTCGTGCCCCTGGAAGTCGATGAGACGCATGCTCAGGCGCGCCGGGGTCTCGGTCCGGCGGTCGGAGACGCCCCACACGTTGACGACGCCCTTCTCCTCGACTGGGCTGACCAGCACGGGCGCGAAGAACTGGCCCGCGGCGTACTGCAGCGCCTTCCAGCGGCCGTAGTAGTCGATGCTCGACCAGGAAGCCACCGGCCAGCAGTCATCGAGCTGCCAGTAAAGACTTCCCCAGTTGCGGCCCATGGCCCGGCGGTGCGCCTCGGCCGCGAACTTGATCACCGTGGCCTGCAGCACCTGGCCGACGTACAGGAACGACGCGAAGTCCTTGGGCCGGCGAAAGTCGCGATCCATGTACGTGCGGATGAGCGCGTTGCCGCGCGGGTGGCGCTGGTGCGAGAGCATGACCGGGCTGCCGATGTCCCAGTCGCTCTCCTTTGCCGTGTAACGCGCCACCGACGCAAGCTCAGGGAACGACTGGAACCCGTACTCGCTCATGAAGCGCGAGATGTTGTCGGCGTAGCTGGGGTAGGGCGCCTCGGCGTGCCAGACGCCCCAGTAGTGCATGTCGCCCCAGCCCTTGCGGTTGGCCGCCACGTTGTCCTCGTTGGCGCTGGGCGAGCTGCGCGTGTAGAAGCGGCCAGGATCTTCCGTGGCGATGATGCCGGGCAGGATCTGGTGGAACATCCGTTTGTAGTCGGCGCTGATGCGGTCCTGTGCCTTGCGCGACAGGTTGAACTTCGCCGGCCAGCCCCAGCCTTTCCACGCCGCCTCGTTCTCGTTGTTGCCAGCCCACAGCGCCAAGCTCGGGTGATTGCGCAGGCGGCGAACGTTCTCGACCGCTTCCTTTTCGACGTTGGCGACGAACGCGTCGTCACCGGGGTACATGCTGCAGGCGAACATGAAGTCCTGCCACACCAGCAGGCCCAGCTCGTCGCAAAGCGCGTAGAACTGGTCGTCCTCGTAGATGCCGCCGCCCCAGACGCGCAGCATGTTCATGTGCGTGCTGGCGGCCGACCACAGCAGGGAGCGATAGCGGTCGGGCGTGACGCGCGCGTTGAAGCTGTCGGCGGGGATCCAGTTCGCGCCCTTCATGAACACCGGTGCGCCGTTCACCTTCACATAGAAGCTCTTGCCCTCTGCGTCGCGCTGGTGCACGACCTCGAGCGTACGCAGGCCGATGCGCGTCGCGCGCGTGTCGAGCGCCGCGCCGGCCGCCGTCGCGAGCGTCGTTGCCAGCTCGTAGAGGCGCTGCGGGCCGAGTCCGTTCGGCCACCAGAGCTCCGGCTTTGCGATGCGCACGGGCAGCGTCCAGTCGTGCACACCGGCGGGCACCTCGATGTCGGCCTGCGCCAGCGCCGCGCCGCCTTCGCCGGCGATGCGAACCGCAATATGTGCGCGCCCGGCGGTCGTCGCGACGAGGCGCACCTTGGCGGTCAGGTCGGCCGCCGCAGCGTCGAGCCGGTTCTGGAAGATCTGCACGTCGTCGATGCGCGCCTCTGCCCAGGTCTCGAGCGCCACCGGCCGCCAGATGCCGCTGGTGACGAAGCGCGGGCCCCAGTCCCAGCCGTAGTGATAGGGCGCCTTGCGCGCCCACATGCTCACCATCTCTGCGCCCTGGTCATTCGCCGCGGGAAGCCGATAGCCGAGGCCCCGATACGCGCCCTGCACCTGCTCGATCGGCGAGCGGAAGCGCACGACGACCACGTTGTCGCCGGCGCGCAGCTGCGCCTTTACATCAGCGCGCCAGCTACGGAACATGTTGTCGGCGAAGAGCACCGACTGCCCATTGACGAACACCTCGGCAAACGTGTCGAGCCCGGCGAACACCAGCTCGACGTGGGCCTGCGCGAGCAGGGCGGCATCGGCGCGCAGGATCGTGCGGTACTCCCACGACTCGCGGTCGATCCACTGCTGGTCCTTTTCGTTGAGCCGGTAGAACGGATCGCCGATCTTCCCGTTGGCGAAGAGATCGGTGTGCACGCAACCGGGCACCTTTGCTGGCAGCCAGGGCTCGGGCGGATCCTTGCGCGGGGTCACGCGGTGAAACGACCAGGGCCCGTCGAGCACGCGTCGCTGGTGTGCTGGCGGCGCGGTGACGGATCCTTCGGCATGCGCCCTCGCCGAAAGGCCGAGCGCGGCCAACAAGACGCCCGCGCCGATCATTGGGCGTGCGGCTCTCATGGCGGTCACCAGCCGAGGCCGTGGTCGTACCGGAACAGCGGATCGTACTTCGCGTCGCCGACGTTGATCGGGACGTCCGCCATCGAGCGCGGCCACGAGCACGACAGCTTGCCGGTCGGCTTGACCGCGCCGGTGA
>Ga0265339_10004040_pt1 | contig 10134 bp, 3 predicted proteins | sample 4CB219metaG_FD_202085 | JGI IMG/M metagenome (GOLD analysis project Ga0265339, IMG submission 202085) | Rhizosphere microbial communities from Carex aquatilis grown in University of Washington, Seatle, WA, United States - 4-CB2-19 metaG | ecosystem: Host-associated > Plants > Roots > Rhizosphere...
CAATCAACAACGGGACAACCAACCTCGATAACTTCAACACCAATTCAAGTGGTGATTATGGGGACTGGGCCGGAAGCGCGGGAGCGGATTCTTATCTCGCGTTCGCCAGCCCCGGGATTGCCATGCCGGTTACCGGCACAGATACGACAGTTATGTCGGTCCTTGGATGGAGTCTGCAAGCTCCCATCGCCCCAGTCATCAGCACCGACACGGTCAACGCAAACAACACCATCACCATAGCTGGCACCGCGATCGCGGAAGGCACGCTGACAATTTACGACGGCGCCACGGTGCTGGGGACTACGACCGCGGCCGACAGCGAGGCCTGGAGTTTCACGACCAGCGCCTTGAGCAACGGTACCCACTCCATCACCGCAACTGTGACGGACCCCGGAGGCACAAGTGCGGCTTCCAACGCCGTTGATCCAATCATTGGCTCATCATCAGGTCCGACGATTTCTTCGCTGACCGAGACACCGTCGAGCGGCGACCTCGATGCGGGAAAGACGGTGACGCTGACGCTCACTCTGAGCGAGGTCGTCACTGTTGCGGGCGGTACCCCAACCCTTACGCTGAACGACGGCGGCTCCGCCAACTACACCAGCGGCTCAGGCTCTAATGCGCTGACCTTCAGCTATATAGTCGGGGCCGCCCAGAACACGTCCGGCCTGCAAGCCACCGCTGTCAATCTTAACTCAGCCACCATCACAGATGGCAGCGGTAACGCCGCCAATCTGTCGCTCTCCGGTCTCACCCAGATAGGGCCGCAGATCGACACCACGGCCCCGACGATCGCGTCGCTGACCGAGTCGCCGTCAAGCGGCGACCTCAATGCCGGGAAGACAGTCACACTGACGCTTAATCTCAGCGAGGTGGCGACGGTCGCGAGCGGCACACCGACGCTGACCCTTAACGATGGCGGCACTGCTACCTACACGAGCGGTTCCGGTACGAGCGCCCTGACCTTCAACTACACCGTTGGGTCCGGACAGAACGCCGCTGGGCTGACCGCAACCGCCGTTAACCTCGGCTCCGCCACAATCACCGACGGCGCCGGCAATGCTGCCAGTCTGTCGCTCTCGGGCCTGACCCAGACTGGCCCGAAGATCGACACTGCGGCTCCGACGATCGCATCGCTCACCGAGTCGCCCGCGAGCGGCGATCTCGATGCCGGGAAGATCGTCACGCTGACGCTCAACCTGAGCGGGGTCGTAACGGTCGCGGGCGGCACGCCAACGCTGACCCTCAACGACGGCAGCACGGCCAGCTATGTCAGCGGCTCGGGAACGAATGCCCTAACCTTCAGCTACGCGGTCGGGGCCGGCCAGAATACCGCAGGTCTGCAAGCGAGCGCCGTCAATCTCGGCACGGCCACCATTACCGACGGCGCCGGCAACGCGGCCAACCTGTCGCTCTCAGGTCTCACCCAGACAGGGCCGCAGATCGACACCATAGCACCGACGATCACATCGCTGACCGAGTCGCCCGCGAGCGGCGATCTCGATGCCGGGAAGACCGTCACGCTAACGCTCAACTTGAGCGAGGTCGTAACGGTGGCCGGCGGCACACCAACGCTGACCCTCAACGACGGCGGCACCGCCAGCTATGTCAGCGGCTCGGGAACGAGCGCCCTCACCTTCAGCTACACGGTCGGGGCCGGGCAAAATACCGCGGGCCTGCAAGCGAGCGCGATCAATCTCGGCTCCGCCACCATCACCGACGGCGCCGGCAACGCCGCCAACCTGTCGCTCTCTGCTCTCACCCAGACCGGGCCGCAGATCGACACCACAGCGCCGGCGATCGCATCGCTAACTGAGTCCCCATCAAGCGGTGTGCTTGATGCAGGCAAGGCGGTCACCCTGACGGTTAATCTCAGCGAGGCGGTGACGATCGCGGGTGGCACTCCGACACTCACGCTCAACGACGGCGGCACTGCGACCTACGCCAGCGGCTCCGGCACGAGCGTGCTGACTTTTAGCTACACCGTGGGAGCCGGTCAGGACACGACTGGGCTGCAAGCCACGGCTGTCAATCTCGGCTCCGCCACCATCACCGACGCGGCGGGCAACACCGCTAATCTGTCGCTCTCGGGTCTCACCCAGACCGGACCGCAGATCGATACTGCCACACCAATAGTTAGCTCGCTGACCGAAACGCCGTCCAGCGGTGACTTCAATATCGGCAACGGCCTCACTCTGACGCTCAACCTGAGCGAGGCGGTCACGGTTGCGGGTGGCACGCCGACGCTGACACTGAACGACGGCGGCAGCGCAAGCTATGTCAGCGGTTCGGGAACGAATGCCCTTACCTTTAGCTACACGGTCGGGGCCGGACAAAACACCGCGGGGCTCACCGCCACTGCGGTCAATCTCAACGCGGCCACCATTACCGATAGTGCCGGTAACGCCGCCAACCTGTCGCTCTCGGGCCTGACCCAGACTGGCCCGAAGATTGACACTACGGCGCCGACAATCGCATCGCTCACCGATTCACCATCGTCCGGCGATCTCGATGCCGGCAAGACGGTCACGCTGACGCTCAATCTGAGTGAAGCAGTGACAGTTACGGGCGGCATTCCGACGCTCACACTGAACGATGGCGGCACCGCCAGCTATGTCAGCGGCTCGGGAACGAACGCCCTCACCTTCAGCTATACGGTCGGAGCCGGGCAGAATACCGCAGGTCTGCAAGCGAGCGCCATCAATCTGGGCTCCGCCACCATCACCGACGGCGCCGGCAACGCGGCCAACCTGTCGCTCTCTGGTCTCACCCAGACCGGCCCGCAAATCGACACCACGGCGCCGACGATCGCATCGCTCACTGAGACACCATCGTCCGGCGACCTCGACGCCGGCAAGACGGTCGCACTGACGCTCAATCTGAGCGAAGCAGTGACGGTTGCGGGGGGCACTCCGACACTCACACTGAACGACGGCGGCAGCGCCAGCTATGTCAGCGGCTCGGGAACGAACGCCCTCACCTTCAATTATACGGTTGGCGCCGGGCAGAACACCACAGGCCTGCAAGCCACGGCCGTCAACCTCGGCTCCGCTACTGTCACGGATGGCGCCGGTAACACGGCCAACCTGTCTCTCTCAGGGCTGACCCAGACCGGCCCGCAGATCGACACCACCGCGCCGACCATCGCGTCGCTCACCCAGTCCCCGTCCACGGGCGACCTCGATGCCGGCAAAACCGTCACGCTCACGCTCAACCTCAGCGAGGTAGTGACGGTTGCAGGCGGCACGCCAACGCTGACCCTCAACGACGGCGGAAGCGCCAGCTACGTCGGCGGCTCCGGCACCAATGCACTCACATTCAACTACACGGTCGGGGCTGGGCAGAACACCGCGGGGCTCACCGCCACCGCCGTCAACCTCAACTCCGCCACCATCATGGATGGCGCCGGAAACGCCACCAATCTTTCGCTCTCCGGCCTCACTCAGACCGGCCCGAAGATCGATACCACGGCCCCGACGATATCGTCGCTAGGCGAGACGCCCTCGTCCGGCGACCTCGATGCCAGCAAGACCGTCACGCTCACGCTCAACCTCAACGAGGCAGTGACCGTCGCAGGCGGCACCCCAACGCTTACGCTGAACGACGGTGGCACGGCCACCTACACCGGCGGTACAGGAACGAGCGCCCTCACCTTCGCCTATACGGTCGGGGCTGGGCAGAATACCGCAGGGCTCGCCGCCACTGCAGTTAATCTCAACTTAGCCGCCATCACCGATGGCTCCGGTAACGTCGCCAATCTTTCGCTCTCAGGGCTCACTCAGACTGGTCCGAAGATCGATACCACGGCCCCGACGATATCGTCGCTGATCGAGTCACCCGCATCCGGCATTCTCGATGTCGGCAGGATTGTCACGCTCACGCTGAATTTAAACGAGGCGATGACGGTTGCGGGTGGTACGCCGACGCTGACGCTCAACGACGGCGGCACCGCCGCCTACACGGGCGGCTCTGGCAGCAGTGCCCTGACCTTCAGCTACACCGTTGCGGCGGGACAGAACACTTCTGGCCTGCAAGTCACCGCAGTCAACCTCAACACGGCCGCGATCACCGACGGCGCCGGCAATGCCGCCAACCTCTCGGTCTCGGGCCTCGCCCAGACCGGGCCCCAAATCAATACCGTCGCACCTGGTGTGCTGGCACTGACCGCGTCACCCTCGAGTGGCGATCTCGACGCCGGCAAGACTGTCATGCTGACGCTCGACCTGAGCGAGGCAGTGACAGTCACAGGTGGCACCCCGACGGTCACACTCAACGATGGCGGTACAGCCATCTATGCCGGCGGCTCCGGCACCAACGCATTGACTTTCAGCTACACGATCGCGGCCGGGCAGAACACGTCCGGCCTGCAAGCCACCGCCGTTAATCTGAACTCCGCCAGCATTACCGACGGCGCCGGCAATGCCGCAAACCTGTCGCTCTCCGGCCTGACCCAGACGGGACCGCAGATCGACACCACGGCTCCGACCATCGCGTCGCTGAGCGAAACACCCTCGAGCGGCGACCTCAACGCCGGCAAGATAGTCATCCTGACGCTGACCTTAAGCGAAGCCATAACGGTCGCTGGCGGCACTCCGACACTCACGCTCAACGATGGTGCCACCGCCACTTACACCGGCGGCTCGGGCACTAACGCACTGACTTTCAGCTATACGGTCGCAGCCGGCCAGAACACACCGGATCTGATGACAACGGCGGTCAATCTCAATTCGGCCAGCATCACCGACAGTGCCGGCAACGCGGCAAACCTGTCTTTGGCAGGCATGGCACAGGGCAGTCCTGCAATCGACACGACAGCCCCCACGATAGCATCGCTGATTGAAACGCCGTCTACCGGTGCCCTCAACGCCGGCAACGTCGTCACCTTGACCCTTAACTTCGCCGAGGCGGTGACAGTCACAGGCGGTATCCCGACCCTCACGCTCAATGATGGGGGCAATGCCACCTATACCGGTGGCTCCGGCACGAGCGCATTAACTTTCAGCTACACGATCGCGGCCGGGCAGAATACGTCTGCCCTGCAAGCAACCGCCGTAAACCTCAACACGGCCGCGATCACCGACGGCGCCGGCAATGCCGCCAACCTCTCCCTCTCGGGCCTCACGCAGAGCGGCCCGGTGATCGATTCGACGCCTCCGATCGTCTCGTCACTGACCGAGACGCCTCAAGCCGGTGATCTGCATGTCGGCAAAACCGTCGCCCTGACACTCAATTTGACCGCTCCGGTGACAGTGGCGGGCGGTACCCCGACGCTCACCCTGAATGACGGTGGCACCGCCACCTATACGGGCGGCTCGGGATCCAATGCTCTCGTCTTCAGTTACACGGTGGCAGCCGGGCAGACTACCGCGAACCTCCAAGCCCTTAGCGTCAACCTCAACTCCGCCGCAATCACCGATGGCGCCGGCGGCGCTGCCAACCTATCGCTCTCAGGACTAAGCCAGGTCGGGCCGAAAATCGGCGGCAACGGCGCAACTCCACCCAACAATTCAACATCCAGCCTACTGATGCGCACCGGTAGTGGCGCGATGGAAATTTACAACATCGGCGAAAACGGGATTTTGGCCGCAAATTCCCTGGGGAATGTAGGAACCCAGTGGCAGGTCGTGGGCCTCGGCGACTTCAGCAGCACTGCGGGCGAACATGACGACATGATGATGCGCGGCACCGGCGGTCAACTTGAAATCTATGACGTCGGCAATGATGAAATTACGTCTGCCGTGTCGATTGGACAGGTGGGCCTCGAGTGGCAAGTAGCCGGCGTCGGCGACTTCTCCAGCAGACTCAATGAAACCGACATGCTGATGCGCAACGTTAACACTGGCCAATTCGAAATCTACGACGTCAGCAACAACCAGATTACAAGCGCCGCCGCGATGGGCCAAGTCGGTCTGGAATGGCAGGTGGCCGGCTTCGGTGATTTTTCCGGAAATCCAAACGAAACCGACATGCTGATGCGCAACAGCAACACGGGCCAATTCGAGATCTACGACGTCAGCAATAACCGACTTACAAGTGCCGCGCCCATGGGTCAGGTTGGCCTCGAGTGGCAGGTGGCCGGGTTCGGGGATTTTTCGAGCAATCCGAACGAAGACGATATGCTGATGCGCAACAGCTATACCGGCCAATTCGAACTCTACGACATCAGCAAGAACAAGCTCACCTCGGCCGCCGCCATGGGACAGGTTGGTCTGGAGTGGCAGGTGGCTGGCTTCGGCGACCTCTCGGGCGGCGCCAACGAATCCGATTTGCTAATGCGCAACTCCTTCACTGGCGGGCTGGAGATTTACGACATCAGCCACAATGTTCTGACTTCCGCGGAATACGCCGGTCAGGTTGGAACTGAATGGCAAACAAGCGGCGTCGCTAATGGCCCTGCGCTTGCCTCAACGGCGCAGACAATTCAGGCTATGGCGGCTTTTGCCCCAAGCTCGTCAGCTGCGACCCCGACCTCTGTTGCAGGAAGCCTCACCCAACAAGTAGACCTCGACAGCCATTTGCTGGCACCTGCATCACAGGCTTAAGTTGTGAGCACCCGGCGAGCCATCCCGACGCCCGCCGTTACCTGAATTCGTAGGATATCCGCCACAATTAGCGAGTGAAGTGCTCCGGAAGCGTGCTCGCAATGTGTTGTCTCATCCGGTATGCCCGAAGCACGATAGAGAGGTGCCGAATACCGATGCCAAAAAGGTAACCGATCTGAAGCCCAACAATCACAACCACTGACGCTTCAGCAGCGCTCCAGGCTTGGCTGTGGTGCAGCAACGCCGCGACCGCGATGGTCATTATGGCGAGCAAAAATACTGGAAACAGAATCAATACCCTGAATCGTTGACCCAGGACTGCGCCGACCAAAATACTAATCATTCCAATAGGCGCCATCACCAAAAGATTCCCCGTGCCCTCTGTCCTTTGGCTTCAATTCGTTAGTCTCGCAGCTCTTTTCACCTCGCCCTAAAACAACGCGCCGGGCATTAACGTATTGGAGCCCTATTGGTTCCAAAACAGTTAAGCCAACCGTGCCAGCAATATCCATCTACCGTTTTCGCTCATGGGAGATGTTCACACCTAGAAAAGGTCGTCACAAGGAGAGATTCGCCTAGAATTCCGATTCCACGATTATGCCGCAAGCAGGATTCTGTTGAGACCATCGCGGTTAAAAGGTCTCCTGCAAATCGGAACGTCAATCGCCGCTCCAATCGGAAGTCCAGCCTCGGGAGCGCGATGGATCCGAGGAGCGATTTACCGCGAGCGTTTTCCTGGAGCTCGCTAATGATCAGACCGCAGTGACACCTCATCGGCCCTAATTGACCACAAATTACAACTTCACCGTGCTGAGGATGAAAGCCCGGATTGCCAGCGTTCACCATGAAATCACGACGTTAAATATAAACGAAATCTTATCCGGCTCCCGCCAGTCCTTTACCCCATTTCAATTGGAAGTAGGGGGGCGATTTGCGTTAGGCTAGTTCCGCCTTACCTCAGAAAGGCACGGTCCCGATCGCCCCCCATCCCCCGACACCCCGGCGGTCGGGACCACTGGCTTTAATTCCCGACCGGCAAAGTTCGTCAAAAGATAAAGGCTTTTTCGGGACGGGGTTCGACAAGCGCACTAAGCGAGAGGCGATCGGGGCTAATTGTTCCGATAACAGAGAGAGCCACGATCGCATTGCCACGTGGGCCACGAGATGGCGAAGGGCGCCATAGAAGCGGAAGATGCGCGGGCATTCGCGCCCACGCACCTCCTACCGCGCCTTTTAGTGATGCAAGCGGGCGAGAATTATGAGCACCCGCTCGTCGCCAATATACCTGATTCGAGATGAATAAGCGGCCGCCCGTTATGCAGATCAGTTGCGGCGCTTTCGCGCAGCTTGGGGATGAGCTACCTGAACTTGAATTCGTGCGCGATCACAACCGGTTCCGCATCCTCATGACAAATCAGCGCTTGTACCGGCAGGGCCCACAACTCGCTAACCTTCTGAGCGGGTGCTTAGCCTTGAATTCGTTCGCGCTCGTCGATGCCGACGATCGCGGCTGGGCATCGCTTCAACGAGTCCAATAATCGCACACCAAACCTTTCTGCTGTCTGCGAATAAACGACCTCCAGACAAAGAAGAAAACCAGTAGCTTTCATGTTGTCTCAAAAAGCTCGATACGCCTTCAAAACACTGATCGCTCTGTCTCGGGGAGAGCCCAATCAATTCAAGCGAGCGAAGGATATTGCAAAAACAGAGCAAATTCCTCTCAGATTTCTTGAACAGATCTTACTCGAATTACGCCGCGCAGACCTTATTGGCAGCCGAAGGGGACGAGAGGGCGGCCATTTTCTCATTAAAAGCTCCACGGAAATTAGCCTCGGGCAGGTCATGCGACTGATCGACGGGCCGGTTGCGCCGCTAAGTTGCCTATCAAAGACTGCCTACCGAAGATGCAAGGACTGCAGAGATGAGAGAACTTGTGCAGTACGGCAAGTCTTCAAGCTCGCCTACGAAGCGACCCTTCAGGTGCTGGAGAAAACCTCCATCGCCGACGCTTGTGACGATCTCGCTTTTTCATCGGATTGGGAACCGGCGCCAAAGAGTCGCGATCGGCATACTTGACAAGAATAGTCGACTTTGAAACGGTGTCCATAGGCGTGACGCGCTAGGAGTGAGTCACTGTGGTCGACCCACTGTATGTAGTGTCTGGGTTTGGTGTGGGCCTTTTGGTCGGGATGACGGGAGTTGGCGGCGGCTCCCTCATGACGCCTCTTCTGATCCTCTTGTTTGGTATTCATCCGGCCACTGCCGTGGGCACGGATCTGCTGTTTGCCGCTTCAACAAAAACAGCCGGAAGCGCAGTGCACGCTGCGGCTCGAACCATAGACTGGGCACTTGTGACGCAACTTGCCGCCGGCAGCGTGCCTGCAACGATTGCGACTCTAATCGTGCTTGCTCAATTCGATTTGAAGGATGCTGCTGCCCAGCACGTCATGACTTTGACGCTGGGTATCGTGCTGCTCATCACCGCCTTGTTTCTGCTCGCAGGGAAAGCCATCCGGCAACGCTATGGCGAGCAGCTGAGTGGCCTTGACCGCGGCACTTCGCGGACCCTTACCGTGGCGCTGGGCGCACTCATGGGTGTTCTGGTGACCACAACGTCTGTGGGCGCCGGTGCAATTGGCGTCACCGTGTTGCTGATCTTGCACCCAAGGATGCCTGTTGGACGCGTTGTGGGGTCTGATATTGCCCATGCGGTCCCCCTCACCCTTCTTGCTGGCGCCGGGCATTGGTTCCTGGGATCCGTCGATTGGAATCTTCTTGCGACGCTTCTATTGGGATCGCTGCCAGGCATCGTGTTCGGCAGTTACCTCGCGACGCGGGCGCGCGATGTCGTCGTGCGCATCACGCTTGCAAGCGTGCTCGTAATTGTAGGCGTTAGGTTACTCGGCTAGCTCAGCCTGATCAGTATTAGGATGCGATTTCCCTAACTACCATTACAAATAGATAAGCGACTTCCGACAGAGCGAGGGTTGCGCAGAAGGTCTCGAAACCTTCACCGCACCATACAATGGCCATTGGACAGTTGTCGTCACCGTTCCGTTTCTGACACTTGAAATCGCTATATCAACGTGCGCCAAAATCGGATCTCTAAACCTAGATGCCCATTGGTGATCAACGTTTTGTAATGGGCATCGCCGGGACGGAACCAAACGAGAAGGCTGTGTCGTTTGATACTGTGGGCGCGGTAGGAGGGGCAGGAGCCGCTGTGTTCCTGCCCCTCAAATGTTGCTAAGTGCGCTGCCCCGTTTTGTTCTTTACCTTTATCCAATAATTAGGAACAGCGCCCGGGAGATTGAGTTAAAATAAAGGCGTCAGTTCGGCAACTTTACCGCGCCTGTTGTTGGACTGTGCCCTTGGCCCCGGCCTGTTCACGGCCGGGGTCATTGTATTAGTCCAGCAAGATCCGGACAACAAACTCACTTTGATAAGCCATTCACTTATCGGCACTGCCGATGTGGCTTGATGATCAAAGGCGGCCAACACACGCCTGCGAACCCTCGCTAGGTCTTTTGCGCGAGGTAGCCAAGCCTAGAATCACAAGGCCGATCGCAAAGAGCGGGAATGTCGCAGGGTT
>Ga0265339_10004041_pt1 | contig 10133 bp, 11 predicted proteins | sample 4CB219metaG_FD_202085 | JGI IMG/M metagenome (GOLD analysis project Ga0265339, IMG submission 202085) | Rhizosphere microbial communities from Carex aquatilis grown in University of Washington, Seatle, WA, United States - 4-CB2-19 metaG | ecosystem: Host-associated > Plants > Roots >...
GGATGGATGAGCTTGTCGCGGATGAGCTGCCAAATGATGCGGGTCATCTCGTCGCCGTCGAGCTCGACGACGGGGTTCTTCACTTTGATCTTGGACATCGACGGCTTTCCGGCGTTTGCGGCGTGGCGGGGACGGAAGCAGGCCGTATAGCATCGCGCCCGCGACGGTCCAACTTCTGCTTTCGACGAAGATGGCGATGCGACCCGGCGAGCGACCGCACAGTAAAGCATTTGCGCGTCAATCCCTCGCCTCGCTCTCCTCCCATCCGAGACAAGCGGCGAGATGCTTGCGATATCCTATCCTCCCCGATAGGATACGAGGGGCAGACTTGCCGGCCGCCGCATCGCGAGCTCTCTCTTGAAACACGCCAGCCATCCCGAAATCGTCAAGCGCCTCAAGCGCGCCCACGGCCATCTCGGCAAGGTCCTGTCGATGTTCGAAGACGGCCGGCCGTGTCTCGATCTCGCCCAGCAGCTCCACGCGGTCGAGGCCGCCGTCGCCAACGCCAAGCGCGAGCTGATCCACGATCATGTCGAGCATTGCCTCGCCGCGTCCGAGGGCGCCGGCGCGGCGACCTTGCATGAGTTGAAGCAACTGACGAAATATCTGTGACCCTGCTTTGCCGCCCGGAGCACCTGCGTCGATGAGCGACAACCGCCCCGCCGCCCACGCCCACGTCTTCCTCGGCGCCGCGCACGCCGAGAGCGAACGCAACGTCTGGGCGGTGATCGCGCTGACCGGCGCGATGATGGTCGTCGAGATCGTCGGCGGCGCGATGTTCGGCTCGATCGCGCTGGTCGCCGACGGTTTCCACATGAGCACCCATGCCGGCGCGCTGCTGCTCGCCGCGCTCGCCTATACGATGGCGCGCCGCCGCGCCGACGATCCGCGCTTCACCTTCGGCACGGGCAAGTTCGGCGACCTCGCCGGTTTCGCCAGCGCCGTGGTGCTGGCGATGATCGCGGCGCTGATCGCCTACGAGTCGATTGGCCGCCTGATCGCGCCGCAGCCGATCTCGTTCGCCGAGGCGATCCCGATCGCCGTCCTCGGCCTGGTCGTCAACGCGCTGAGCGCCTGGCTGCTGAGCCGCGGCGGCCATGACCACCATCACGGCCATGGACACAGCCACGATCATGACCACGAAGACGAGAGTCGCGTCGTCGAGGTCAATGGCGCGCTCTATGCGTTGTCGATCGAAGAGGACGGCGTTCCGCCGCGCTGGCGCGTCGAGGCGCTCGACGGCGCCGCGCCCGAGGCCGCGTCGATCGAGCTCAGGCGGCCCGACGGCCGGCGCGAAACCTATGCGTTGGCGGTGCGCGACGGGACGTTCTGTTCCGCAGCGACCATCCCCGAGCCGCACGAATTCGTCGCCGCCTTGCGCATCGGGGCCGGCCTCGCCGAAGCGGCCTTCGTCGAACCTGATCACGGCCACGCCCACGATTCCGTCCATCGCGACAACAATCTGCGCGCGGCGGTGGTGCACGTGATGGCCGACGCGGCGGTGTCGATCCTGGTGATCGTCGGTCTGTTGCTGGCGCGCGGCTTCGGTTGGCTGTGGATGGATCCGCTCGCCGGATTGGTCGGGGCCGGCGTCATCGTCAGTTGGTCGATCGGCCTGATTCGCGATTCTGGCGCGGTGCTGCTCGACATGAATCCCGATGCGCGGTTGACTGCCGCCTTGCGCGCGGCGATCGAGCGCGACGGCGACACGCTTGTTGACCTGCATCTGTGGCGGCTCGGCCCCGGCCATCTCGGCGCGATCCTGGCGATCGATGCGGCGAGCGGCCGCGACGTCGCCGATTATCGCCGCGCCGCGATGCAGGTCAGGCGCTTCTCGCACCTGACGATCGAAGTCGAGCGCTCCAGAGCGGCGCTGGCCGCGCGCCGCTCGGTCGCCTGAAGCGGATTAACCTTTGATCAAGGAAATCGTTGAAGGCGGCGGCGAAGCGCGCAAAAGAGAGAGATTGCGGCGACGCTGGCGGGCGTCAGCCGCGGAGGCCGTTTTCCGTGCTTGAGATCTACGAAAACACTTTTCTCGAAGGCCGCAATCGCCGCCGTCATCCGCGACGCCGCGCCCGCATGCGCGCCTGGGCGGATCCGGGCGGCGTCGCGCCGGTGGTCGACTGCACGGTGCTCGACGTCTCCGATGGCGGCGCCAGCGTGATCGCGGTGAACGGAGCCGACCTGCCTGACGCCTTCGAGCTGCTGCTCGACACGCGCCGCACGATGGGCAAGGCGCAAGTCGCTTGGCGCAGCGGCGTCGCGGTCGGGGTCAAACTCGACACGTCGAAATAGCGGCGCGCCGCCTTCAGCGCGTCAGGCCTTCGTCGCTTCGCTTTCGAGGAAGCCTTCGAGCCAGTGGATGTCGTACTGGCCGTTCTGCACGTCGAGATTGCGCACCAGCGTCCGATAAAGCGGCAGCGTCGTCTCGACGCCCTCGACGACGAACTCGTCGAGCGCCCGCCTCAGCCGCATCATCGCTTCCGTGCGGTTGCGGCCATGGACGATCAGCTTGCCGATCAGCGAATCGTAATAGGGCGGGATGACATAGCCCTGATAGGCGGCCGAATCGACCCGCACGCCAAGCCCGCCGGGCGGGTGGAAATAGCTGATTTTTCCCGGCGACGGCTTGAAGGTGCCCGGATGTTCAGCGTTGAGGCGACACTCGATCGCTGCGCCCTGGATGTGCACGTCTTCCTGGGTGAAGGACAGCGGCGAACCAGCGGCGATCTTGATCTGTTCGTTGACCAGGTCGATGCCGGTGATCATTTCCGTCACCGGATGCTCGACCTGAATGCGGGTGTTCATCTCGATGAAATAGAAGCCGCCATTCTCGTAGAGGAATTCGATCGTGCCGACGCCGATGTAGCCGAGCTCGGCCATCGCGCGGGCGCAGACGCCGCCGATCTCCTCGCGCTGCGCCGCGTTGAGCGCCGGCGACGGGCCTTCCTCCCACACTTTCTGGTGCCGGCGCTGCAGCGAGCAGTCGCGTTCGCCGAGATGGATGGCCGCGCCCTTGCCGTCGCCGAGCACCTGGAATTCGATGTGGCGCGGTTTGGCGAGATATTTCTCGATGTAGACCGCGTCGTCGCCGAACGCCGACTTCGCCTCGAGCTTCGCGCTGGAGAGGGCGTTGGCGAGTTCGCTGGCTGAATTGGCGATCCGCATGCCCCGGCCGCCGCCGCCGGCGGCAGCCTTGACCAGCACCGGATAACCCACCTCGGCGGCGATCTTGGCCGCCTCCGCCTCGCTCTCGATCGCGCCTTCCGAGCCGGGCACGCAGGGAATGCCGAGCCGGGCGGCGGTGCGCTTGGCTTCGATCTTGTCGCCCATCAGGCGGATGTGATCGCCCTTGGGGCCGATGAAGGCGATGCCGTGCTCGTCGAGGATGTCGGCGAAGCGCGCATTTTCGGAGAGGAAGCCGTAGCCGGGATGGACCGCGTCAGCCCCGGTGATCTCGCAGGCGGCGAGCAGGGCAGGGACGTTGAGATAGGAATCGCGCGCCGGCGGCGGACCGATGCAGACGCTCTCGTCGGCCAGCTTGACGTGCATCGCCTCCTTGTCGGCGGTCGAATAGACCGCGACCGTGGCGATGCCGAGCTCTTTGGCCGCACGCAGCACACGGAGCGCGATTTCGCCGCGGTTGGCGATCAGGATCTTATCGAACATGCCGGGCGGCTCCTGACGGCGTGAGAGGCTCGAGCCCGCGGCGCTGGCGCCTCATTCGATGACCATCAGCGCCTGGCCATACTCCACCGGGGCGCCGTCTTCGACCATGATCTGCGTCAGCTTGCCGGACCGGTGGGCGACGATCTCGTTGAACGTCTTCATCGCCTCGACCAGCAACAGCTTGTCGCCAGTCTTCACCATCGCGCCGACCTCGACGAAGGGCTTGGCGTCGGGGGTCGGCCGCAGATAGGCGGTGCCGACCATCGGCGACTTGACCGTCCCCGGATTCTCGGCCGGGGCGGCCGCCTCCGCGGCGAGCGGGTTTGGCGCGGCGGTGGAAACCGGCGCGGCCACCGCGACCGGCGGCGCAGCGACGACGTGGGTGGCGGTCACCGCCTGGCGCTGGCGGGCGACGCGGATGCGCATGCCCTCGCGCTCGACTTCCACTTCGCTCAGATCGTTGGCGGCGGCGATTTTCGCCAGGCCGGCGACGACCGTGAGATCGAAACCGCCGGTCTCGGACGCGACGGCGGGTTTGCCCGACGGCTTCTTCATCGACACCTGCTGACGCCTTGCCCCATGACGCGATCGTTCGATTGCGATCGACCGGCGGGACCTATAGCCCGCCAGGATCGCCAAATAAAGCCCGTCGCCGCCGCGGATGGGGAAAACGTTCGACGAAACGGAACGGACTGGCGCGCAGATTTCGGAAAACAGGCGCCATTCGCCGCGCTTCGGTTCAGGCAGGGCGGGCCCAAACGTGGGTGTCGTGGAACGCCGCGCCGCCGAACGGCGCGACCGAGTCGGCGCCGGTCAGCGTGTTGACGCCCCGTCCGTCGAGGAACGCCGAAGGCGGCCAGATTCCCTCGCTGACGATCAGGCCGCGCGAGACGCCGGCGAAGGCGCGCACGTGAAGGCGCACCTCGCCGCGCGCGTTGCCGAGCCGCGCCACGTCGCCGTCGGCGAGCCCGAGCGCCGCGAGGTCTTCGGGGTGCATCAGCGCCGTCGGCCGCACTTCGCGGGCCCGCGAGGTCGCCGTCTCGGTGAAGCTCGAATTGAGGAAGTTGCGCGCTGGGGACGTCGCGAGCTTGAACGGATGGTCGTCGTCCGCCGCCTCGTTGACCGGCCAATGATCGGGTAGGGTCGGCATCTCCCGCCACCGCCCTCGAAGGCCGTCGTGGGAATAGGGCGTCGAGGGCCAATCGGCGCGCAAGTGGAACTTGCCGTCGGGATGGGCGAAGCCGTTGAGGAAATGCGCCTCCTCGAACGGCGGTTGGCAATCGAGCCAGCGCGCCGCCTCGAGTTCGGCGAGGGTGCCGCGGCCCGAAGCACGCAACGTCCAGTCGATGATTTCGCGCGGGCTCATGGCGAAGCCGGGGTGGCGCGCTCCCAGCCGCTCGGCCAGTGCGACGACGACGTCGTGGTTGGAGCGACAGCCCGGCGGCGGCTCGATCGTCTTGGGGCCGAACTGCAGATATTGGTGGCCGCCGCCAATGTAGAGGTCGTCGTGTTCGAGGAACATCGTCGCCGGCAGCACGATGTCGGCGTAGCGCGCCGTGTCGGTGAGGAACTGCTCATGCACGCAGACGAACAGGTCGTCACGCGCAAAGCCCTTCCGCACCGTCGCCTGATCGGGCGCGACGGCGAGCGGGTTGGTGTTCTGGATCAGCATCGCCCTGACCGGGCCGCCGCCTTTCAGCGCCTCCGCGTCGCCGGTCAGGATGGCGCCGACGCGCGACTGATCGAGCCGCCTGACCGAGGCGTCGCGCGTATCGAGTCCCTCGATCATCGTCTTGTCGAGCTTGAAGATGCCGCTGTTGGTGTGGAAGGCGCCGCCCCCTTCATGCGCCCACGCGCCGCTGACCAACGGCAGGCACAGCGCCGCGTGCATATTGGTCGCGCCGTTGCGCTGACGCGAAAAACCGTAACCGAGGCGGAAGAAGCTGCGCTTGTTGTGGCCGATCAGCGACGCAAATTCCTCGATTGATGTGACGGAGAGGCCGGTGATCGCGCTCGCCCATTGCGGGGTGCGCGTCTTGAGGTGGGCCTCGAGCGCTTCCGGCGCGTCGGCGTAGCGCGCCAGATAGGCGCGGTCGGCAAGTCCGTCGCGGAACAGCACGTGCATGACCGCGCAGGCGAGCGCGCCGTCTGTCCCGGGCTTCAGTCGCAGCGCGAGGTCGGCCTGACGCATCGTCTCGGTGTCGTAGATATCGATGGCGACGATCTTCGCGCCGCGCTCCTTGCGGGCGCGCGTCGCGTGGGTCATCACATTGACTTGGGTCGCGACGGCGTTCGTGCCCCAAATGACCACGACATCCGATTTCGCCATTTCGCGCGGATCGACGCCGGTGGTGCGGCCTGCCCCGGCGAGATAGCCCGGCCAGGCGACGCCGACGCAGATCGTGCCGAAATAGCGCGAATAGCGCTTGGCGTGGGTGAGGCGTTCGAGCCCGTCGCGCATGACGAGGCCCATCGTGCCGGCGTAGAAATACGGCCACACGCTTTCGGCGCCGAAGCGGCGCTCGACGTCGAGGAAGCGCTCGGCGACGCGGTCGAGCGCCTCGTCCCAGCCGATCGGCGCAAACTGGTCAGATCCCTTCGGCCCGACGCGCTTGAGCGGCTGGGTCAGGCGGTCGGGATGGTGGATGCGCTCGGCGTAGCGGGCGACCTTGGCGCACACGACACCCGCCGTGTAGCGCTGCTCTTCAGCGCCGCGCACGCGACCAATACGTTTGCCGTCGATCACCTCGACGTCGAGCGCGCAGACCGAGGGACAGTCGTGGGGGCAAACCGAAGGTCGCCGGACAATCTCGGTAGGGGGCTCGGCGACAAGCAATTCCATCGCCGCACTCTGTCAGAGCCGGCCAGATGCGACAAGCCTTGGACGCAGCGACGAAAACTCACGCTACTCAGCGACCGATGGCTCCATCAACCGGACGGCCCTGACCATCGTACCGATCGTATGCTTGGGCATAACCGCCAACTGCCGGCGACACGATTACGCCGCCCTCGCTATGCTGCGCTTCAAGGATCGAGCTGACTTCATAGCGCCAAGTGGCGACGTCCGGAGGCCGGCCGTCTTGGCCGACGCTCGAGGCTCCCGCGCCAACGACGATGAGCGACAACAGGAATGGCCGTAGCATGACAGCCTCCTCCCGTTTCCTTCGCTCGCTTCAGGCGGCGGCTTTTGGCGCCGTCGCCCGGCAAGCGCGGATATTGGACGCCCCGATTGCGACAGGGTCAAGTCCAATGTGACACGGTTACTGCGCTTGCTGCTCTTCGTCACGCAGCAGCCGGGCCGCCATCGTTCGCGTAACGCGGCCGCCGCGCGCCAAGGCCTCGCGGTCGAGCGCGGCGACCACGGCGCGCGCCGCGTCGAGCGAACGCTCGATCCGCAGTGCGACGTAGCCGATCAGCGAGGGGTCGACCACGAGTTGGCGGTCGTTGAACAGCTTGACCAGCACGGCTTGAGTCAGTTCGAGGTCCGGCGCGCCAAGTTCGACGATCGGCGCCAGGCGCAGCCGCGACAGCAGGTCCGCGGTCTTCAGCCCCCAGGCGTCGGGCGGCGCGCGTGCAGTGATCAGCGCGTCAAGGCCGCGTTCGCGGGCGATATCGATCAGGTGGAACAGGGCCGCCTCGTCGGCGCCGCCGCGATCGGCGTCTTCGATCAGCAGCGCCGGCGCGCCGGCGATTTCGCTGAGCGCGTCATGCGTCAGCGAAGCCAAGTTAATCGCGCGCGGATTGGCCTGTCGGGCCCAGATCGCCGCCAGATGGCTCTTTCCGGCCCCGCTCGGCCCGACGAGCATCAAGCTGCGCGTCGGCCAGGCGGGCCACGCCAGGATGGCGTTCAGCGCCTGGGAATTGCCCGGCGCCTCGAGGAAGTCCTCGCGCGCATAGCTCGGCGCGTGCGGCCAATCGAGAATGAGCTGGCGCGGCGTCGTGGTCACGAGATTTCCTGCGGTCCCGTCCCGCCGCGGTAGAGCTGGCTCTTGAGATAGAGGCCGATCAGATGGCGGGCGAGAACGCCCAGCGCCGCCGCTGTCGGCACCGCGATCAGCAGGCCGGTGAAACCGAACAAACTCCCGAACGCGAACAAGGCGAACATCAGCCACACCGGATGCAGGCCGATCGATCCGCCGACCAACTTGGGCGAGATGACGTTGCCCTCGAGGAACTGGCCGACCAGCACGACCGCCAGCGCCCCGAGAAATAGCGTCAGGCTCGGCCATCCCTGGACCAGGCTGACGCCGATCGACAGCACCAACGCAGTCAGCGACCCGACATAGGGGATGAAGCTGAGCACGCCGGCGATGACGCCAATCAGGAAACCAAAATCGAGGCCGACCAGCGTCAGTCCAATCCCGTACCACAAGCCGAGGAACAAGCAGACCAGCGATTGACCGCGAATGAAGCCGGCGAGCGCCTGATTGATCTCGCTGGCGATCGCCCTCAGCGCGTCGCGGTGCTGGAGCGGCAGCCAGTCGTCGATCGTCGCCACCATCTTGTTCCAGTCGACCAGCATGTAGAACGCGACGACCGGGGTGATGATGAGAAACGACAGGAAGCTGAAGATCGCCGCGCCGCCGGAGACCAGCGAACGCAGGAAGTTGAGCAGCCATTGCGCGCCCTGGGCGACGAAGTCGCCGACCGACTTCTGGATCTGGTCGCCAGAGATCATCCAGCCGGAAGCGCGCCATTCGCCGCCGTAGCGATCGAGCAGGGCGTTGCCCTGCTCGACCACCAGCGCCTGCAGCCGCATCGCGTAGCCCGGCAATTTCTGGGCGAAGCTGGCGAACTGGGCGGCCAGCGCCGGCGCGCCGATCAGCAGCAGCAACACGCCAACCAGAATGAACACGATCAGGATGATCAGCGAGGCGACGAGGCGGCTGAGGCCAAAGCGTTGCATCCGCCGCACGACCGGATCGAGCAGATAGCCAAGGGCGATGCCCGCGGCGAACGGCGCGACGGCGCCGCCAAGCAGGTAGAGCAGGTAGCCGAGCGCTAGCAACGCGACGGCCCAGACCAGGATCTGGCGTTCGAGGGTCATGACGCCCGACTCGCATGGCGTGGGGCCGGTTGCAAAAGATCCCACCGGCCGCCCCACGGGTCGGCGAAGACCGCGACCACGCCATACGCCTCGTTTCGCGGGCGTTCCAGAAAGCGCACGCCGCGCGCGCTCATCGCTGCGTGATCGCGGTCGAAATCGTCAGTCTCGAGAAAGTAGGCGACCCGCCCGCCGGCCGCTGCGCCGATGGCTTCGCGCTGGCGCGCGTCGGCGGCTTTGGCCAGCAGAAGCCGCGCGCCGGCGCCGCCCGGGGGCGCGACGACGACCCAGCGCTTGCCTTCGCCAAGCGGCGCGTCTTCGATCAACTCGAAGCCGAGCGCGGCGCGAAACCAGGCGATGGCGTCGTCATAGTCGGGGACGAGGAAGGCGATCGTAGCGAGGTTGTTGGTCAAGGGCGGCGCTCAGCGGCTCATGTGATCGAGCCATTGGGCGATATAGACCCCGCCGGAAGCCAACGTCGAGGCGGCGACCACCCAGGCGAATGGATCGGACAACGCCGAATCGTCATAGCCGAAGGCTCGCGCGCCGAGCGCCAACGCGGCGAAAGCGATCTGGGCCAGGGTGTTGAACTTGGAGATCCACACCGGCCGGATCGCGACCGGTTTTCCCAGCAGCCACGACACCACAACGGCGGCAAGGATCATCAGGTCGCGCGAGACGACGAGAATCGCCAGCGCCGGCCAAACCACGCCGATCATCGCCAGCGCGATGTACATCGAGTTGACCAGCGCCTTGTCGGCCAGCGGGTCGAGATAGGAGCCGAGTTCCGAGCGCAGGTCGAAGCGCCTGGCGATGAAGCCGTCGATCGCGTCCGAGACCCCGGCGGCGACGAAGATGAGGAACGCGGCGACGAAGCGCTGCGAGACGATCATCGTCACCGCCATCGGCGTCAGCAGAAGCCGGACGAGCGTGATCAGGTTGGGAAGATTAGCGAAAACCCAAGAGCCGGTCATAAATCTCGACGCCCTCCCTAACGCGCCCCGGCTCGCGGTCTGTCGCGATTCGGCGATCGCCGGCATTTTTGCGCGAAATGAGCCGCCGGGCGAATCGACGGCGCCGCATTCGTGATTCGCGTTGCGGAACTGTCGCCGCGTTTACGGGTTATTAGCTGTAACGTCGAGGTCGCTCGACGATAGGAATTGGAGGTTCGTCATGCGTAAGTTTTTGGCCGCGCTAGGTCTGTCGACGGCGCTTGCCGGCGCGACAGCCGTGCCGCTGGCCAGCGAGGCCGGGGCGGCGATGAGCTACGGCGGCTCGAGCGTCGCCGACCTCCAGCATCAGATCGCGCCGGCCGAAAAGGCGCAGTTCTTCTTTTGGGGCGGCAACAACTGGTGCTGGTATCCGTTCGGTTGGCGCGGTCCTGGCTGGTACTGGTGCGACTATGAATGGGACAACGGCT
>Ga0265339_10004042_pt1 | contig 10133 bp, 5 predicted proteins | sample 4CB219metaG_FD_202085 | JGI IMG/M metagenome (GOLD analysis project Ga0265339, IMG submission 202085) | Rhizosphere microbial communities from Carex aquatilis grown in University of Washington, Seatle, WA, United States - 4-CB2-19 metaG | ecosystem: Host-associated > Plants > Roots > Rhizosphere...
CGAAGGAAGCGGCCGAAGAAGCCAGAGCAGCAGCAGCGAAAAGAGCAGGCCGCCGATGGCGAATTTGAACCATACCGGCGCGGTAGACGGCGAAAAGAATCCTTCCAAAGTCCCAGCGATCACCAGCAAGGGAATAATCCCGGCCACCATCCGCGAGGCATCGACGCCGGCCATGGTCACTGAGTCGCGCCACCGATAGAGACCAGGGAAGGCCACCCCGCGTCCGAGCCGGAGGCCTGCCGCACCGGCGAGGATGATCGAAGGCAGTTCAAGTGCGCCATGTGGCGCCACAAAGCTCCACAGGTCGAGCGACATGCCGTGCTGCTGGCAGGCGGCGCCAACTACTCCCAACAGGAGGCCATTGATGAACATGAAATAGATCGGACCCAACCCAAAGACAATTCCGGTAGAAAACGCCAGGAAGCAGACCGTAAGATTGTGGGTCATGAGAAAACTGCTCATTGCAGGCGCCACCGTCACCACCGAATGGGTCCACATTTCATGACGTTCGATGGTGGCCACCATCTCCGGGCCGAGCATTTGCCGCATAAACTGGGGGCGCGCCAGGGTAAGCACCGAGCCCAGCAGAGTTCCGAATAGTGTGATGCCAAGCGAGAGTAGCACATATAGGATCTTCCGCTGGATCAGGGCCGGATAGTCGTCTCGCAAAAACAGGAAGATACTGAGGAGACTGGTGCGGCGGCTGGAATAAATGATATGGTGGGCGCGAGCCAATAGCTCATTGACATGCTCGGTGTATGCTCGGGCCGTGGAGTCCTGGCGGAGTGTGGACAAATCGCTGGCTACCTGCCGATAGAGCAGCGCAGTTTCTTGAAGTTCGGCGCGAGTTAAATGGCCCAACCGGCCGTTGTTGGCCTGCGCGAGGAGTTTGGCCAGCCGCTCCCAGTAAGGACGGCGCTTATGCAGCCACTGGTTGGAGACGATAGTTGCCATGGTCCCGATTGCAGATCAGCTTAACATTGATACCCCGGAGTTAGTTTCGATCGAGATGCCAGTTGCCGGTATTGGCAGCCGGTTTATCGCCATCGCTGTTGATTACCTGATCTGGGCGGTCCTGCTAATTATCTTCTCTTTGATCGGAGCGGTAGTTCTAGCCAGTGTTCGAGTGTTTGGAGAGGCTTCCGCGAATTGGTTGATCGGAGTCGTTCTCATCGTTGTTTTTCTCTTTCATTGGGGATATTTCACACTCTTTGAGGCCTTCGGGAATGGCCGCACGCCAGGTAAAAGGGTAGCGAAAATTCGTGTTATCCACCGCTCGGGACGCGCCATCAGCTTCGTGGAGGCGCTGGCACGCAACCTGGTCCGGTTCGTCGATTACCTGCCCAGCCTCTACGGCGTCGGAATTGTTGTCATGTTTTTCAGTAGGCTGAATCAGAGGCTGGGAGATATGGTTGCGGGAACCTTGGTGGTCCGCGATCGCGAGCCCGATTCACCCCATTGGGGTGAATCGGGCTCGCGCATGATCACAGTGCAACCCAACGATACACCAATTCCCGCGCCCCACATGAGCGTCATATTGCCAGTTCCCGCACTCGCAAAGCTCTCGACCGCGGATCTTGAAGTTCTGGAAAGCTTCTTCTCCCGCCGCCTGGATATGGATATGTCCACACGAGCCTCACTGGCTGAGCGCATCGCTCACGCGCTCCGGGCCAAGTCTGGAATAGTGATTCCAGAAGGAACGAGCGTAGAAACATTTCTTGAAGCCGTTGCACATCAGCTCAGGGAGATTGCTCGGATGAACTGATTCAACCTTTCCCCGACGCGAAAGAAGATATCGCGCAAATTCAAGATTCCCGGTGCGGCCTTCTTTACTGGCTTGGGGATTCCAGTTCCAGTTCCGCGTTCAGGTGAATTGTCCCGCCGGTGACACTAAGAGCCTTGCTCCATTGGATGAAACCTTTTTTCTTGAGCGTAATCTGATGGCTGCCGTGAGCAACAGAGACGGTAGAGGGAGTGTTGCCAACGAACGCGCCGTCGATCTCAATATCGGCTCCGGCAGGACTAGATTCGATGTTCAACGATGCCTGAACGAGATTTGATGAGGCCGCTGACGGGCCACCCTGCCTGGCTGGAGCCGGACTCGTTTGTGCAGCAGTTGATAACGGCACGGAATCGCGATGGCCCGCCGAGGATCCTAATTGAATTGGCCTTGCGTTCGAAACGGGTTTTGCGACAATAGCTTTTCCGTTCACTACCACTGCTGGGCTGGGGACCGACACAGTCGCGACCCTCTGATCCATCGGACGTTCGTTGTCGCTATTGCGAGGCTGAGTGGCACCGACCCCGCTGAGCCGGAGTACTCCCAACACGGACAAAAGCAGAACCGCTGCAGCTGCTAAAACCCAAAGCGGAACTTTGCTGTCCACTGTATGACCCAAGAGAGTCAGCATCTGCCGGAACTGCTCCCAGAGATTGAGCGTGCTGGGCCGGCCATCAGCGACTTCAGTGGGGAGTGCTTCGGATTCACTCGATGGGGGACCCAATCTCATGCTGGCGACTACTCTGGCCACCATGTCACGGTCCACCTGATTGCTCTTCATTGTGGAGCAGAGCGCCAGAGAGTTAAAGCACAAGTTGTTGATTGACCGAGGAGTACCTTTGCTGGTCTCTGAGATCAACTTGAGCGCATCTTCTGTAAATAGAGGATCGCCCGCATAGCCCGCTTGCTTTAAGCGGAAGTCGATATATTCAACGGTCTCTTGGGCGGTAAGTAATTCGAGATGACAGAACGTCGAAACGCGTTGGCGAAGTTGCACAAGAGAGTCCTGCAATAACTTATCTGTAAGCTGCGGCTGTCCTGACAAAATAATCTGCAGAAGCTTGCCCTCTGTCGTTTCGAAGTTCGTAATCAGGCGAACTCTTTCCAATACCTCATTCGAGAGGTTTTGAGCCTCGTCGATCACAACTACACATTTCCGTCCTGCGTTTGTCTCTTTAATCAGGGCTTCGCCTAGTTGGTTGTGCATTTCGGAACTGGTCTGCGCAGGAGTAACGCCGAATTCAAGCAAGATGTAGCCGACGAAGTCCCTCGGCTTGCAATCGGGGTCGATATCGAAGAGAAAAACACTGCGCGCAGTCTCCCGGGTGTCCTCAAGGAAACGGTACAAGAGCGTTGTTTTTCCCATGCCCGGGGGAGCGATCATGGCAATAAAGCCACGATTGTTATAGAAGCCATTCTCCAACGATGCTAGGGCTTCAAGATGAGTGCGGCTGGGATACATGTACCGGGGATCTGGGCTGACCCTGAAGGGATCCTCCTGAAAACCGAAGTGCTGCAGCAAAGAGTCGCTACTTTCAACCCGTCGGCGGTGCATCAAGAAACCCACATAGCCGGCCATCTCATCCGGTGAGTGGAGCGGTTGATCCATATATGAAGTTTTCCTTTTAACTTGGGATCTTGCCGGGGGATACTCATGAATATACGCCATCGATCCCAACTCTGGCTCGTTCTTTTCTAGTCCAACGGCTGAATTTGGGTGTTTGTCGGAGTGCAAATGCATCTCCTGTATTTGGTGACAGGCTGTTTTCGTTGTTTGGTCGCCAAGACACGCCTTCCGACTCTTTGGCCATCGATCTTCTGCGCGGAGCTTTGTGCAAGATCAGCAGGGCATAAAGCGGCGGTAACCTTTGTATTTGAAGGAGTTGCCTCGTTTTACGGGACGCCGTTAGATGTTTGAGAACCAAGTGCTAACCGTGCGAGCTGGGCTCAATTCCAAATTCAAGAAATCTCAACAAATAATGGGTTTGTGCTTTTTTATGACCCGTGTAAAAGCGATGAGCGGGTTCCAGGGCAGGTGGAACCCGTTGGCGAAGACCAGAGTGGGGCCAATGTCGTGGGTCGAGAGTGCAAACTCCCTCCATTTCTTTCAACTTGGCGGCCGCGTATGCGTCCGGTGACGGTCAGTGTTTATTGCGGTCTTTGGCAGCAGGAATCACATCAGGAGGACTGCGGCGAGCTCGGCCGATGCACTGCCTACCAAAGAACAGCTTAGTGAAGCCCAATTCGACGTGGTAAACTGCGCCTATGTCAGGAGTTTCCCCTTCCAGGCCTTTTAGGGAAAACATTCTAGTAGGTGTTCTCTGCCTTCTAGCGTTCTTTTTTGCCGTGGAAGCGAAACTGGCTTTGTACGTTCCAATGAACGGTCCTGGCTGCGATATACGGGCCGCGAAGGCTTGTCCCGCCGATACTCCCAGGGTTGTCGCTCACGGCATCTCATCGCCGGATTCAGCCCATCGTCTGAGTTCATTTGCCCTCCAGTTTGCGTGTGCAGAGGCATTTACGAACCAGACGATTCGTTTGCGGGGACGCGATTTCGAGGACAATCCGCAACAGGCCCAGTTGGTTGCCTCTTCTTCCAACAATGTTTTCGTCCGTCCGCCGCCAACCCTCTAGCACTCTGGAAATAGCCGAGTTGCACCTGCGCTCAATCGGCAGGTGAACCTTCCTTTTTCATTGCTAAGTGTTATCGAGGGTGTTTTCCATGTCTCTGCCTTTTTCAGCGAGAGGGCTGCGTTTTGCCCTTTTGCTCGCATCCGGAATTGTAGCTATCGGTTGTCGTCAAGCCAGGTCAACAAGTGAAGCGGTACTTCCTTCCGCGGCCGTGGCGCGTGTTGGGCGCGCGCCTCTCTCAAACCATCTTGAAGTGGCAGGCGAATTCCTTCCTTTTCAAGAAGTGGAAATTCACGCCAAGGTGGCCGGGTACATAAGGAAGATCTATGTCGATATAGGCGATCGCGTGCACACCGGGCAACTTCTTGCGGAGCTTGATGTTCCGGAAATGACCGCCCAGGTGGAGGGAGCACAGGCTGGGGTGCAACGGAGTCAAGAAGAGATTCTCCGCGCGCGCAGCGCTGTTGCGCGAGCCGAAGCCGACCATGCTGCGCTTCATGCCGCTGCGCAGCGACTGCAGCAAGCCTCCGAAACCCGGCCTGGGCTTATCGCGCAGCAGGAATTGGACGACGCGCAGGCGAAAGACACGTCGTCGGGAGCTCAGGTAGATGCGGCAAAGTCGGAGTTCTCGGCCATGGAACAGGCACTCAGCGCGGCCAAGGCAGAACATCGGCACTATGCCTCCCTAGCCGATTACTCTTCCATCACCTCACCCTTCGATGGCATTGTGACTTGGCGCTACGCTGACACAGGTGCGTTGCTGCAGGCAGGTACCTCCAATGTGGGGTCGATGCCAGTTTTGAAGCTGGCTCAAGTCAACGTGCTGCGCCTGCGACTGCCAGTTCCCGAGGCTCTGGCGCAATACGTTCGCGTTGGCGATATGGCGAAGATCCATGTTCAAGCCAACGGAGAAGAACTTACGGGAAGGGTAGTGCGCACTACAGGCGAACTGGATTTGACGACGCGATCGCTGCAAGTTGAAATCGATCTTCCCAATGGAGACGGCAAGCTGACTCCTGGAATGTATGCCGCCGTGACACTCGACATCCAGCGCAATGGCAACGGGTTGACGGTCCCAGTAGAAGCAGTGGATCGCAGCGATTCGAATCCATTTGTTTTCGTCGTCAATGCCCAGGGGCGAATAGAGAAGCGGGCGGTCAAGCTGGGAATGGAAACTCCAAATCTTATTGAGGTTACGGACGGCCTTAGGGAAGGCGAGCTAGTGGTGGCTGCCAACATGTCCTCTTTCAATCCAGGTGAAGCCGTAAACGCCAAGGAAACTGGTTCGAAGTCAATGTCGCCCAGTGCCGGCAACGGGGGGAAATAGCCTTGTCTAAATTTGCCCTCCGCTATCCGTTTTTCATTATTATGCTGTGTCTGATTGTGGTCATTGTCGGCTCGGTGACTGTAGCTCGCATGCCTGTGGATCTGTTCCCAGAGATCAAGATTCCAGTCGTGGTTGTGGCCACGTTTTACAACGGCATGCCGCCTGAGCAAATTGAAGCCAACATTACGAATCCATTTGAACGCTTCTTCACCTTGGCCAGCGGCACTGATCATATCGAGTCGCGATCGTTGACGGGTGTGAGCCTGATTCGCGTCTATTTTCAGCCCGGGACGGACCCAGATTCGGCTGTCACGTCGATTTCCAATCTGGCCATGGCGCAATTACGCCGTCTTCCGCCAGGCACTCTACCTCCCGTGGTTTTGAAATTCGATGCATCCAGCCTCCCAGTCTGCCTCATTACTCTCAAGGGCCAAGGGCTTGATGAAACACAACTGCACGACCTGGGACAATTCAATGTACGTAATCAGCTCGCAGGTGTGCCAGGGGCATCGGTTCCGCAGCCTTTTGGCGGCAAGTACAGGCAGATCCAGATCTATGTTGACCCAGTAAAGTTGGAGGCCAACGCACTGAGCCCGATGGATGTGGTGCGCTCGGTGAATCAAGCCAACGCCATTTTGCCTGCTGGCGATGTGCGCATCGGACCGCGCGACTTCAACATCTACACCAATTCGCAGTTTCCCACGACTGCCGAAATCAACAGGATGCCCCTCAAGTCGGTGGGCAACGGACAGCTGATGGTTTCCGATGTCGGCGAGGCAAAGGATGACTCCGCAATTCAGACCAACATCGTGCGCGTCGACGGGCAGCATTCCGTTTATCTGCCAATCCTCAAACAGGGAGGCGGAAGCAACACCATCGCCGTGGTCAACGGAATCAGAAATGGTCTGAATCACCTGCTCGATGTTCCCAAGTCGCTGGTTACGAAAGTCGTCTTCGATCAGTCCGACTTTGTAAAGACGGCTATTGCGAGTCTCGCTAGTGAGGGTGGCATCGGGCTCATTCTTACCGCACTGATGATCCTGGTTTTTCTGGGAAGCGGGCGGGCCACGATCGCCGTCATACTATCGATTCCTCTTTCCGCGCTAGCCGCCTTCCTCATCCTGAATCTAATGGGAGAAACCATCAATTCCATGGTGCTCGGCGGTCTGGCGCTTGCATTCTCTCGCCTCATCGATAACTCGGTCGTGGTTTTGGAGAACATCTTTCGCCATCTGGAGATGGGGGAGTCGGCCGAGGAGGCTGCTGAAAAAGGCGGGACCGAAGTTGCACTCCCGGTACTCGCCGCGACATTCACCACATCCATCGTCTTCTTCCCTGTCGTCTTCCTCTATGGTGTGAGTAGGTTTTTGTTCACCGCGCTGGCTCTTGCTGTCGTCCTATCGCTTTTTGCTTCCTATGCCGTAGCGTTCACCGTGGTGCCCCTTTTCTGCGCACGCTTTATTCGCAATGCGCATAACGAGGCCGCACACCATGCTGGGGGCAACCAGTTCGGAAGGTTCGTGCGCTGGTTCAATCGCCGTTACGACAGAACCCTGATGCACTACGACATTGCGGTGCGTAAGAGCTTGCTGAAGCCTGTTGCGACTGTAGCAGGCATCCTGGGGATATTCCTGCTCAGTCTTGCCCTGCTTCCGCTCATGGGGCGCTCTTTCTTTCCGCGTACAGATCCCGGCCAGTTTGTCATCAATATCAAAGCACCTAGCGGCACCCGCCTTGAAGTCACAGACAATTACATAGCCCAGGTCGAGGCTGATATTCGCTCTGTTATCCCATCAAAGGACCTCGGTATGATTGTCTCGAATATTGGCATCACGCCGGACTTTTCTGCAATTTACACGAGCAATTCCGGCCAGCACACAGCGTTTGTTCAAGTGAGCCTGCAGAAGGGCCACAGCAAGAGCAGCTTTGCCTACATGAACCTGGTACGCGCAAAACTCGGCAACGACCTGCCCGAGCTCTCCACATACTTCCAATCAGGTGGACTGGTCGATTCAGTCGTGAATCTCGGTCTACCCGCCCCCATCGATATCCAGGTGCAGGGAAACAACATGAAAGAGGCTTTTACAGTTGCGCGCAGACTCTCCACCGATCTACGCAAACTGGATGGCGTTAGCGATGTTCTGATTCCGCAAGACTTGGACTACCCCGGTCTGCAACTCGACGTAAACCGCGAAATGGCGGCTCGCCTTGGTCTGGATTCGAGCGAGATCGTCGATAACGTGATAACCGCGCTCACTTCAAATGGCATGATTGCGCCCAGTTATTACGTCGACACAAAAAACGGGAACAACTACTTATTGACCGTTCAGTTTCCCACGACCAAAAGCAAGTCCCTCACCGACTTCGAACAAATACCAATCCGCGCGCGCAATGGCGCCATAACGACGAACCTCGGTGCGGTCACCACTATCCGACAGATCAGCACGCCGACCGAGGTCGACCATTACGCGATTCAACGCGCGATCGACGTTTACGTTTCGCCGTCAAGTGAAGACCTCGGTGGCCTTGCGGACAAAGTGGATCACGTAATTGCGGGCACGAGGATTCCTGATGACTTGCGCGTCACACTGCGCGGGTCGGTGGATGGAATGCGCAAGTCATTTGCAAGCTTCGGCATTGGACTTATCTTGTCGGTGGTTCTGGTCTATTTGGTATTAATGGCACAGTTCGCTTCGTTTACCGATCCCTTCATCATTCTGCTGGCGATTCCACCCGGCATTATGGGCGTCATCTTACTCCTGCTGATTACACATACCACGCTTAATGTGATGTCGATGATGGGAGTAGTGATGATGACTGGCATTGTCGTCTCGAATTCGATTTTGATTGTTGAATTCACCCGATCTCTACGGAAAGAAGGAATGCCGATCGAGGAGGCCGTCGCCATGGCATGCCGGGTTAGGCTCCGCCCCGTGCTCATGACTTCGCTGGCAACTATCTTGGGAATGATTCCAATGGCGTTGGCCCTCGAAGAGGGTAGTGAACTCTATGCGCCCTTGGCGCGCGCCGTGATTGGCGGCCTCTCCGTTTCAGTGATCTTAACGGTCTTCGTTGTGCCGGCTGCGTATCTCATTGTTCATCGCAGACGCGCAACACGCGCAGAAGGAGGGCAGGCATGAAATCGCCGATTCTAGAGGGTATTCCAATCCTCATGCTCGCATTTAGTTGCAGGTTGCTGGGTGCACAGCTGGGCGTACCTCCAACGCCGCCGCCATCGTCCAGTCTCACTTTAGCCGATGCGGAGCATCTCGCGATTGAGCACAATCCGCGGATTAGTATCGCCCGTCTGCTCCAGCTTGCGCAGAACGAGATAGTGCGGGAGGTCCGTTCAAATGACTTGCCGACCGTTGGCGTGAATGCAACCGCGGTGGATTCGCATAACGGGAGCAGAATCACCGCGGGTAATCTGAATAACCCAATCGTCTATGAACGCGCGGCGGGCGGGCTGACTGTCAGCCAACTCATTACGGATTTTGGCCGAACTCGTCATCTCATCGACAGTGCTGAATCACAATCTAGAGCGCAGGCGGATGCACAACGCGCCAACACTGCAGATATTGTGCTCGCGGTCGATGACGCCTTTTACCAGGCACTCACGAGCCAGGCCGTGCTCAAAGTTGCGCAGCAGACTGTTGCCGAGCGGCAGGCGACCGTAGATCAGATCGGAGCACTCACGGCTTCCAAACTGAAATCGGCACTAGATCTAAGTTTTGCCAACGTTGAGCTCTCACAGGCTAATCTGCTACTGCTGGATGCCCAGAATAAAGCACAAGATGCAATGGCAAATCTGAACGCTCTGTTGGGCTCCGAATCGGACGATCAATACAACCTGGTCGACCCAAGGCCCAGCATTGCTCAGCCACCACCGGATGGTGCTGAATCCCTTGTTCAATTGGCATTCGCGTCGCGGCCTGACCTAGCCGCCTTGAATGAAAGCTACGCGGCCGCCAGGCAATTCAGTGCTGCCGAGCGCGCCTTGGGACGCCCCACCATTTCTGCGCTGGCAGCAACGGGTACAACACCGATTCGCGCCGACCAAATTACTTCATCTTGGTACGGAGCTGTCGGGGCCAATGTTAGCATTCCGGTTTTCAACGGTTTCCTCTTTTCAGCGCGCGCGCGCGAAGCAGACTTCCGCGCCAGCGCTGCGCAAGAAGATGTGAGGAACTTGCGCGAGTTGATCGCCCGCGACGTGCGCACTTCCGTGCTTGCGGCGCAAGTGGCGTATCGTCGCATCGATGTAACAAAGCAACTCCTCGACCAATCCAACCTCGCATTGGACCTGGCCCAGACCCGGTACAAATTGGGCCTGAGTGGAATTGTAGAGCTTAGTCAGGCGCAATTGGCCCAAACCCAGGGAGAGATCGCGTATGT
>Ga0265339_10004043_pt1 | contig 10130 bp, 10 predicted proteins | sample 4CB219metaG_FD_202085 | JGI IMG/M metagenome (GOLD analysis project Ga0265339, IMG submission 202085) | Rhizosphere microbial communities from Carex aquatilis grown in University of Washington, Seatle, WA, United States - 4-CB2-19 metaG | ecosystem: Host-associated > Plants > Roots >...
ATGGGCTATGCAGCGGAAGGTAGGTGGGTGCCACGGCTAAGCGGGCGTCGTCTGCCAGCGCGGCCGTGCGGCCGTGGACTGAGACTCGCCCAACACGGCCGCGCCCAAACGACGGGCTTAGCCGTGGCACCCACAAACAAGTGGGCCGCTAATTTCCCGGCGTGTTTGGGACTTCCCCGCCTTCGCCATCCTTGGGGGCCGGGCCGTTGTCCTGGATCTTGACGTTCTTGACTTGGATATCCTCAGTGCTGAGTTTGTTGAACTTGTTGTCGCGAACGGACCCGGCTTCCATGCGAACGCCGGTAGTCGTCTTCATCTCGATCAAATTCCCCTGCGTGACGTTTTCGCTGATCTCACAGTTGATGAATTCCACGCCGGTACAGTCGGCGAGTTTCAGGCCGCCCTGGTTGGACGAAATTGTCGTGTCGCGGAAATGAACCTTGTCGCAGTTCTTCAGCATGGCGGCCAGACTACTGCACTTGTTGATCGAGCATCCGTCCACATGCAGGTCCGTGACGCTCTCGGCGTCAATGCCAACTACGCCGCAACCGGATATCGTGCAGTCGCGAACGGTGATGCCGTCGCAGTCAGTCAGCCACAGGCATTCGGCCGAGCATGGGGCGCTGGTATGCACTAACTCCAGATTGAATAGCTCGACGTTAGTCGAACCGCCGATCTTGAGCACGTTGGAATCCGGCTCCGCCAGCAGGCGGGCCTTGGTTTCCCCTATGCACCGAATCGTCAGGTTCTTCACCCGGCTGATCTGGACGGCTGGCTCTTCTTCGGACTGGGCATAGCTGGTGCCAATCTGCACGTGCGGCCGGGGTTTGTGCTCTTCCTTTGCGAAATCCGTCAAGTTGTAGTCGCCGGGCTCTATCTGGATGATCCGATCCGAGCCAATAGCATCCACGAACTCCTTGGCCGTCTTAACTTTGTGGACAGGACGCTTGTCCGCGGCAGGCCGGGTGGCCGCAGCGGCTGGGTGCGTAGAGGGTTGGGTGGCGGACCGTGTGGTCGGACCGCTGGCAGGTTGCGTGGACGGAGCCGTCAGGTCAGCGTTGTCGGCGTGGAGCATGGTCGAGCCAATCAACGCGGCAGCGGCCAGGCACAGTGAAATAAGCAGCAAACGGGCAGTCATTCGAGGGACTCCTTTCCCTTTGAAGGTACTCCCCAGCGTCGAGAGGCGAGCATAGCGTCGAGCGGGGGAATGTCAAGAGACTCGATATCTCCGAAACCCCGGCGAAATTGGAGTATTGGCGATGCCATTTTCGTTCCATCACGACCCTTCACCACTTGTGTATATGAGCTGGCGTATAATGAGGTAATGGAACATGTCAGCAAATGAATGTTGCAGGGGTAGAACCCCGATGATAACAGGAAACAATTGGGGTCTTGATACGGAAAGGTTCTCACATGTCTACGATTGGTAAGGCGGTTATCGGTGTTCTTCTTGTGCTGTTCGTCTCGGGAACCGGGTTGAGTTGCTTGAGTGTCAACAAACCGCCGGACGAGAAGCCCAAGACGGAAGTGAACGTTGGCGGCCAGCATGGCGTTACTGTGACACATGACAAGGAGCCACCGCCAAGCAACCCATAGCAATTTCTTGAGCCTGCATAAAAAGTTAACCAACGTAGCGGGGTCTGCGGTTGTCCTTATGGAAGACTAATGACTCCAGGAGAACAGCTTATGACTCGTTATCGTTTCACATCAGCCTTGGTTGGGTTATCGATCGTCGCTCTTTGTTGGCTGTGGCCTGGTCAGGCGGCAGCCCAAGTCCATGTTGACGTCGGACCTGTTCACGTCCACGTGAACGATAGGCCGGCGCCACCGGAAGCCGTGGAGGTCCTCACGCGCGGGCCTATTCACGAGGCCTTCGCCGAGCCTATCGCACTTGACGAGGACGCGGCGCTCACGATTTCGCAAGCGCCGCCCGCGTCAATCGATGAGGCTGTTCCGGACGAAAAGCCCGCGGGTAATAACATCGTATGGATCCCCGGCTACTGGAGCTGGGATACGGATCGCAACGACTTTATCTGGGTCTCTGGCTGCTGGCGGGCGGTCCCGCCCAACTGTAGCTGGGTCCCGGGCTACTGGGCCAGTGTCAGGAGCGGCTATCAGTGGGTGCCGGGATTCTGGACAACCGCCGACACCGATGAACTCAATTACCTCCCCGCGCCGCCGGCAACCCTGGAAGAGGGGCCAATAGGTACGCCAGCCTCAGCCGACAACGTCTGGATCCCAGGCTGCTGGGTCCGCCACGAAGGCCGGTATGTCTGGCGGCCTGGATTCTGGGCAGAGGCACGCACCAATTGGGTATGGGAGCCTGCACATTACGTGTACACGCCGCACGGATGCGTATTCGTCGAGGGCTACTGGGACCGGCCGCTTGACCGCCGCGGCGTGGCGTTCCTGCCGGTTTACGCTTCCCCGCGACTTTACGGCCGTTCGGACTTCAGGTACTCGCCGCAATATGTCCTGGACCTGGGCCTCTTGACGTCCAACCTGTTCATCTCGCCGGGGCGGCACCATTACTACTTCGGCGATTACTACGGCTCCGAGTACGCCAGGGCTGGCTTCCACCCGTGGTACGAGGCACGCGAGCACCACGGCTGGTACGATCCCATTTACGTCCATGAACAGTGGAGGCATCGCGACGACCACAAGTGGGCGGAAAACCAGCGAGTGGAGTATGAGCATCGTCGAGATGATAAGGCGGCCCGCCCGGCCCGGACCTACGAGGCCATGAAGGCCCAGGCGGCCCACCTGCCGGAAAAGGATCGCAGGGACGCTTACGTGGCGAGGCCGATGAGGGATGTCGTTTCGGACAAGGCCACACCGTACAAGTTCGACAAGCTGGACACCAAGACCCGCGAAGCAACGGCCAATAACGCCAGGGACGTGCACGCCTACAGGGACCAGAGAGCCAAGTGGGAGTCGCAGCCCGTAACGCCCCGGGAGACGCTAAAGACGCCCGGCAAGGAAACGCCCAAGGCGCCGGCCGGCCAGGATACACAGGCCCAGAGGGTGAAGATCTCCAGGTCCCCCGTAACGGTCCGAGAACCGCTGCACGACAAGGATCTGACGCCGCCAGACAAGCCCAAGCAGCCGAATCTTGACCCAAATGCCAAGCCAAGGTCTGTCAAGGATACGCAGGACCGTTCAAAGGATACGCAGGACCGTTCAAAAGATAGCGACCACTCGGACAAGGACAAGTCAGGGTCGCGAGGGAATAACGGACGATAGGTTTCTCGCTCAGTGCCGTCTAATCTTCGCCGCCAGCGACTTCGCTAATACGGAGTCGCTGGCGGCATGTTTGCACGGCAGCGGGATCCGTGCCTGCCGGGTCGAACGTCATGGCGCACGCGGCGGCGTAGGCGACGGCTTCGGAGAACGCATTGGTCACGGGCGTGCCTTTGTGCACGCCCGCGACGTATGCAGCCAAGATCACGTCTCCACAGCCGACAGTGCTGACGATCTCCGTCGCATCCAGCGGCGCGACGGCATGCATCGCCACATCGCCAGTGAACAGGTACGCACCCTGGCGGCCGCAGGTGAGTAGGACATTGGCCACGCGGACCGACAGGCTGCGGGCGGCGGCGACTTGCCCTTGGTCATCACAGACATCTCGGCCCACCAGTTGCGGGAGTTCCTCGGTGTTGGGCTTAGCCAGCCACAGCGGCAGGCTGGCGACGGCGGTCAGGGCGGTGCCCGAGGTATCCACTGCCACGCGTGCGCCGTTGTTCAGGCAGCCAGTCACTAACTCCGCAAAGGCGCCGGGGGTGACGCCCGGCGGCAATGAACCGCTGAAGATGAACAGGCTTTCCGGCGCGGCCAGCCGACACAGCGTATCCTTCAGCCGATCCATGGCCGCAGCATCCACCGACAGGCCAACGTCGCGAATGTGCGTATCCTGCCGCGTGCGACGGTCGGTAATGGTGATGTTCTCTCGCGTGCGGCCGGGGAGTCGGACGAATGCATCCGTGATGAGCCCGCCAAACAGCGGCTGATACGCCGCGAAATTCTCGACGCCCAGAAACCCCGTGGCCGTGCTAGGCACGTCCATGGCGGCCAGCACGCGCGAAACGTTGACGCCCTTGCCGGCGGGCACGCGAAGAAGCTCACGGCCGACCTGGTGCGTGCCGACGGCAAAGCCATCGACCTCGATCACACGGTCGATAGCCGGGTTTAGCGTGACAGTGATAATGGTCGCAGGCATGTTGATATCATAGTCACGCGGCAATGTTCCCGCCACCCTCAAGCCGACCCTTTGGGATCGGGGGCGTGTCGAGTATATATCGAGGGTGCCACGGCTAAGCCCGTTGTTCGGGCGCGGCCGTGTTTCGCGCCAAACCATACCCGCACGGCCGCGCGAGCAAACAACGCTCGCTTAGCCGTGGCACCCTTGACACTGGCGCGGCCGTGTTTGGTGTCCAGCCGCCTCACCACACGGCCGCGCGAGCAAACAACGCTCGCTTAACCGTGGCACCCTGTTTAAGTTCTTATTTGGTTCCCAAAGACGCATCCGGCAGATCTGTCGAGGTCGCTTCCACAATAGCGGGCTCGTAGGCTGGCGCGCTTGTGGTCGTGGGTGAGCGCCACATGGCGAGTTGATCCTGCGCCCACTTGCGCCATTCCAGGCGCCTGTCCCGCAATGTTATCTGCTGCAGATAGCCTCTGGTCTCTTCGTCCCTCTTATTCAGGTATCCGATATTGACGCGGGCAAGGTTGGCCATCACCTCTTCGTTGTTCGGCTCACGCCCGAGGGCTTCGCGGTATAGCTTGGCGGCGGCCACGTAGTCCTTGGTCACTTCTTCCATGACCATGCCCAGGTTATTGACCGGCTCAGCCGAATGCCGCATTAGCTTGGCGGCCATGTCCCATTGCCTACACGCCTCGTGATAGCTTTGACTGGCGCGGGGGTAGTCCTTGCGATCGGTGCAGTTCTTGGCCTGCAGGTAGTACACCTTGCCGAGATTGTTGTACGCGGGATTGTAACCGTTGATGGAGATGGCGGTCCTGAACTCCTTCTCCGCGTGCTCGAGGTCGCGACGGGACAGATATTCCAGGCCGCACTCATTGTGCTGCCGCGCAAGCGTCGCAGGACTAATGAGCGACTTATCGTCAGCCTTAGGCTCAGGCCCACACCCAGCCAAGACCACCGCCACACACACCGCCATCAGAACACGAGCCATGGTGACTCCTTTTTCTTTCCTGGACATTCAATAAACGCTGAGGTAGCAGAGGAAGCAGAGGAAAACGAAGCAAAAGCATCACCTCTGTTACCGCATCGCCGCAGTACATCTGGCCGAGGCATTTCGCAATCCGCAATTCTCAATTCGCATTTCTTACGTTGCCTTTGGCGGGTCATAGATCAGGTAACTCACCGTCACAGTGGCTGACCACAGGTTCGCCTCGCTCTCGTCCCTGGGGGCCGACAGGCGGATTATCTTAGCGTTGAGACTGTCGTCCTTGGTAAGCAGTGCGTGAAGCATAGTCACCAATTGCTCTAAGGTCACGCGCCGGATTGCGACTTCTGTGACCTTCTCGGAGTACACGCTGTCGCCGATGTGACGGGGAGACGCCTCGGACGCGACGCGAACGATGTTGTCGGCGGCTACCCCGGCCTGCCGGGCGGCATCGCCGATAAGCTCGTTCATCGCCTTGAGCTGCTTCTCGCCCTCGGACGCCCGCATAGGCGACTGGCCAAGTTGCTCGATCTGGGCGGCCAGGTCGAGGCTGACGGCCTGGTCACGCTGCGACACGATCGCCGCCTGCCTTGCCGCAGCCATGCTGTCGTAGCTCCAGTACACCATGTACACCAGCAGCACCGCTGCGGCCATGGCCAATAGTTTGGTTCGTCTAGTCATGGTTCCTCCGCGGGCTGGTCGTCTTTGTCGCCGTCCTGGTCGCCGGATGGTTGTGTATCCACATTGTCGGCGGCGTCGAGTTCGGCGTCGGTGGCTGGCCTGGTGGCTGCACCAGGCGCGACCGCTGGGGCTGTCGCAGGCGTACCGGCGGGCATGGCCGCTGGCAAAACCGGTGGCGGGCCGGCCGGCCCAACCTCAGGCTGCGTCTGCGGCGTGGTTCCTGCGGGCGGGCCCTTGGGCGGGCGGACCTTGCCCGAGAGCGTGAACCCCACGCTGGACGCCAGACGCTCAGTCCTGGCCGGGTCCATCTCGAACCCCGCAATCTGCAGCGACTGATTGATCGCGTCCGATTCGCCCAACTCGCGGCTTTGGCCCTCCATGGAGATCGTCTCTGGGGCGATCGTGATCTCCTGCAGGTTGTATCGCACGCCGACGGGCAATGCACGCGCCACGCGCTGCAACGTGTTCAGGGCCGACACCTGCTGGGGCACTTCCTGACCCTGGCCCTTGACGCCCAACAGCCGCTGCTGCTCGGCCTCCAGCCGGCGGCGAACCATTGCAGGCACAGGCGTACTGGGGTGGAGCTTCTCGTAGACCAGTCGCTGGCCCGTGCGGGCCTCTTGGGCCTTGTCCTGGTATTGCCACGTCCGCCACCAGAGGCCGGCTGTGATTACCGCAACCAGCAGCACGGCCAGTCCGACAGCCATCCGCACCAGCTGACCCTGCTGGCCCCAGGGACTCTTCGGCGCAAGCGTATCGCGGCGGAAGTTCACGAACTCCTCACCGGCGCCGGAAATCGCCTTGTCGGCCATGCCTGCCGCCGACTGAACCGCCCACGGCCCCAATTGCTGGACCACGTGCAGATTGGCCTCGTACAGGACGCACTGGGCCGACTCGCCGCCCAATGCCGCCAGCGAACCCACAACCGTCGCCGTCACCAGGCCGTCGATGGGGTTTGCCAGTTGATCGGCCTCCAGGCAGCGGGCAAGTTCGCCAGCGTTGTCGCCCACGGTGTACCAGGCCTGGATCGCGCCCTCGTGCAGGCGGAATACCTCCGTTTGGCCGTTGAGGGCCACCAGGACGTAGTTCGTGACCGGCCCGCCGCTCATGCCCGCCCAAGCGGCGAGCACTGCCGTCGGCACGATCGCGCCGACAGCGATGCCGGCCTGCGTCAGCGGGTCAAGCAGCGCCCGCACCTTGGCGGACTGCACCGCCAGACCCAGACATTTTGCCCCACTGCTGGGCAGGAAGTCCGCCGTCAGCGCCTCGGCGTCCAGGGGCAACTGCTCTTCCAGGCGATACTCCATCGCCGAGCGCCGGCCCTTGCGGGGCAGGTTGTCGCACTCGATCAGGGCAGAGTAAACCATCGACGAGGGCAGCCCCAGGCACGCCGGGCCGCGCCGCCAACCAAGCTCCTGCAGCGCCTGGCGGATCATCGGCTCGGCGCCCTCTGCCTGCGTGACGACCCGCTGCTGCTCTGCGCAGGCGATAGTCCAGCCGGAGGCGTCGTAACTCAACAGGAACGCCGATTTCATGGGGCAACCTCCCGTGGTTTCTCCAGGGTCACACGCTCGCCTCCCACGTCCAGCGTCGCCGTAGTCTCCGTCACCGCTACCAGCTTCGCGCCGTCAATCTCCTCTCCAACGTCCACGGTCCGCGTTTGACCGGTGCTCAGCTGGAACACCGCCGAACTGGGCCCGCCAGGCCTCATCGCGACGGCCGTCCCCACCAGCACCACTCGAAGGCCCTCGTTACGCGGAACTACAGGCCCGCGTGCCACCGGCTCTACCAGCGGGCGGCGCAGATCCTTCTGATAAATCACCGAGTATGCAGCCAACGGCAGCAGGCGGTCCTGCGGATCGCTCGCCGGCCTGGTGGATGGCCCCTTGGCGACCACGGGCGGGGCCTGGTCCAGCGGCGCGAACGTAGCCACGAACGCCAGCACCACCCCCACCGCCAGCGTGGCGTTCAAGGCATAGAGCAGTTGTTTTCGTCTATGTTGGGTCATGATTCTCCGCTTCAGAACTTGAACACCCACGCCCGACCCTGGAAATCCGGCTCGTCGGGGCGTTGGACATATAGTTGATACTGTCGCCTCGCCTGGCCCTGTGCGATGACCCACAGGCTAAAGCACGTGGACGAGTCGGTCGCCAGCGGCATGAGCTTGTCGATCTGCTCCTTGGTCAGTTGCAGCGACGAGATTGCGTCATAAAGGTTCCACTCTTTTTCCGAGCGGCGGTAGCGATCAAGGGCCTGCACCTGGCCCTCGGTAAGGATTCCGCGGAAGACCTCCCGCATCACCGGCATCGGCGCGCGCCGCACGTTAATGGGCCCGGGGCCCCAGCAGGACAGGTATCTTCCAACCGGTATCCGCGTCGATGGCGGTGCCATCGGTTGGCCGGGCTGGTCGACCTTGGGCCCGGCCGTGCCCACGAGGTCCTGGGGACCCTGCAGCGTGAAGACCTGGTCAAGGCTCAGATATCGCAGCGGCAGGAACGGGTCCTCGGCGTAGGGCTGCAGCGTCGGTTTGACGACGACGGGCAGCACTTCCAGGCCGTCGGACTCCATGCGCCTGACGGCCTGCGACAGGGCCTCCTGGCCGCGGCGTGTGGCGCTGGTATCGGCCCCCATGCCCTGCCAGGCGAGCAGATTGACATTGGCCTTGGCCTGCTCGTCGCCGACCAGCAGGGTCATGGGCACGTCGCCCAGAGTGATCGGAAACTCCGCCTGCACAAGGGGGTCACCCTTGGCGGGCTGGGCCTCTGCAAGCAGGTCATCCGCCAGCGGCAGCACGGCCGCCTGGGAGCTGATGGCCCCCCACCGCATCTGCAGGCGCTGCTGCATCTGCCTGGCCTCCAGGGCTCGCTGGCCATAATGCCTCGCCGCTGCCACCAGTACCGTGCCCGACAAAGCCAGCACGACCAGCACCAGCAGGAGGACGAAGCCCGAGTTGTTTTGTGCTTTGGTCACAAGACTCCCTGAAGACGCCATCCGGCATTCGGCATTCGGCATTCGGCAAAAAACGCCAAACGCATCCACGTCTTCCGCATGCCGTCCCGGCAGATTGCCAATCTCATTTCCTGATCACGACGCATGATCAACTCCAATCCTCTCCTGGCTCCGGTATCGTGTCTTCCCGAATCCCGAATGCCGGATGCCGAATGCCGTCTTCTTCACTTCTCTCGACGCACCACGAACGTCATCTCCGGACGATTGTCGTCGAATGTCACTGTTGCGATCACCGCCGGCGGAAGGACCATCCAGAGGGGCTTGGTCTCGGGCAAGGCCTTCTTAAACGAGTACGGCACCGCCGAGCGGACGTTCACCGACGCTACGTTGGAACATACCAATTCCATGCTGGGCTCGCCCGCTGTCGAAGGCTGCTGAGTCCGCACGAGCCAGTTGCGGTCGCCAATCTTTTGCACCGCCAGGGTAACACGGCCGGGCAACTGCTGCCGCCGCATGCTGCCGCTGTCCACCGTCGATGGGGTCCGCACGGTGAACCCGGTCTCAACCAACTGCACCTCGTACGCCTGCGTAAGCTCCGCTGTCAGCAACTCGCGCAGCGGCACGTCGATCGACTGCTGCTCGTGCCGCGCCTGCTCGGCCGCGGCTGAGTGAGCCAAGCGGGCCGTGACGTTCATCGCGGCCACCGTGACAATGGTTGCGACCGCCAGGGCCGCCAGCAGTTCCACCAGCGTCAGGCCGGCACGAGTTTTCGGGGCCCTTGTGCTCATTCAGTCGGCTCCGTCTGCGGCTGGGACGTCGGCGTTGCCTGGGTACCCAGGAGCTGTTCCAGTTCCTGTTTATCGCGGTCCAGCAGGTCCTTGTCGGTCGTCAGGAGCACCTCGACTCGGGCGGCCGGCTGGTCGGCGGACCCGTCCGCGGGATACAGCGCCACCGCGACGACCTCCGCGTGCAGGGGCTTGGCCTGCGGGTTGTCCAGCACATGAGTCTGCCATCGCCACGCAGCCTGGCCAGGCACTTCGCCCTCGCCGTTGCGAGGGAACTTGCTGCGGTCGGACCACCACTGGTTGAGCAGGCCTTCCAGCACCTGGCAGGCCTCCACACGGTCGGCGGCCTGGCGGTTCTGCACCGCCAAGTTTCCCTTGGCCAGAAGCACCGTCACCAGTAGCGTTGCCAGCAGAATGCTGCCAGCCAGCGCCTCGATGAGCGTAAAGCCACGGGAAGCATTACGAATTGCGAATTGCGGATTGCGAATTGCCATTATCCCACGCCGTGGGAAGGGCGAGCCATCAGACG
>Ga0265339_10004046_pt1 | contig 10123 bp, 8 predicted proteins | sample 4CB219metaG_FD_202085 | JGI IMG/M metagenome (GOLD analysis project Ga0265339, IMG submission 202085) | Rhizosphere microbial communities from Carex aquatilis grown in University of Washington, Seatle, WA, United States - 4-CB2-19 metaG | ecosystem: Host-associated > Plants > Roots > Rhizosphere...
GGCATCTACGCGACCCGGGACGGACATATCGCGATCTCTCTTGGATCGCTTGATCTGCTGGCGGACACGCTGGATCTGCCCGCTGATCAGCGCGTTCCCGATACCGAGGCCTACCGCAGGCGCGACGAGGCGGCGGCGGCGATTGCCGCCAATCTCGCGGGGCGCACGACATCGGAATGCCGCGCGCTGCTTGAAGCGGGCGGCATTTGGCACGCGCCCATCAACGACTATGCGGATGTCGCGGCCGATCCGCAGGTCATTCACAACAGGAGCTTCCAGGTCGTGAACGGCGCGACCGGGTCGCCGATCACGCTCGTCAGCCATCCCGTGCGCTACGACGGCGAGGTTCCGCAAGTGCGTTTGCCGCCGCAGGCGCTCGGCGCGCAATCGGAAGAAATCTTGAGGGAGCTCGGCTATGACGGCGAGCAACTTCAGGATCTCTACGCCAAGGGAGCTGTCGGATTGCCGCAGTCTGGAGACTGCGGGCGAACGGCGGGCGGCACCGACCGCTAGGAGTCGTGCCGGCTTGACACGTGGATGCCGAATAAGGCTGGCGCCGCACCAGTCGTTGCGTTGGTCGCTGGAGCTGCGCGGCTTGCATGTCTTCGATCGCTAAGGCGGCGAGGCGATCGGGTACGAACGGGCGAGGAAGGGAGAAGCTATAGCAATGGCTGCGATCGGCGCGAAGGTAGGGGATGCCGTCAAGTTCTCGAAAACGGTCGGCGAATCCGACATTTATCTATTTGCCGGGTTGACCGGAGATCTTTCGCAGAATCACGTCGATGACGAGTTCATGAGCCACTCGATCTACGGCAAGCGTATCGCCCATGGCGCCCTGATGGTCGGATTCATGTCGACCGCGTCGACCAGGATGATCGAGGAAAGTCTGCGCAAGGGCATCGATTCGACGCCCGTGTCGCTCGGCTACGATGGCATACGGTTTCTGAAACCGGTCTATATCAATGACACGGTGACGGTGACTTATACAATTAGCGAGATCGACGAAGAGCGCCGCCGGACTTTGGCAAACGTTGATGTCACCAATCAGCGCGGTGAGCTCGTCGCGATCGGCAAGCATCACCTCAAATGGACGCGCAATGCAAAGCAGCGGCCGGCATCATGACCGTCCTGACCGCCGCGTCATTTCGTTTGATCATGGAACCTTGTGATGAGGAAATCAGAAACTCCGGCCTATAGCGGTCTGTTTCCGGTCGCGCCGACGCCGTTTACCGAATCCGGTGATCTCGATCTCGAAGGCCAACGACGGGTGCTGGACTGCATGATCGACCAGGGCGTCGACGGCATCTGCATTCTGGCCAATTATTCGGAGCAGTTCCTGTTGTCGGACAACGAGCGTGACGCGCTGATCGGTCTCTGCCTGTCGCATGTCGCCGGTCGCAAGCCGGTGATGGTGACGTGCAGCCATTTCAGCACCCGGATCGCGGTCGAGCGGGCGCGTTACGCCACCGAACGCGGCGCGAGCCTCTTGATGCTGATGCCGCCCTATCACGGCGCAGGGCTCAGAGCGGACGAAACAGGCATGTTGGAGCACTTCGGCCGCGTCGCCGAGGCAGCCGGGATTCCGATCATGGTTCAGGACGCGCCGCTCAGCGGCGTGACCCTGACGGTGCCGTTTCTGGCGCGTTTGGCGCGCGAGGTGCCGCTCGTCAGTTATCTCAAGGTCGAGGTGCCGTTTGCTGCGGCGAAGCTGCGAGCGCTGATTGACGCGGGCGGCGATTCCATCGTCGGCCCGTTTGACGGCGAGGAGGCCATTACCATGATGGCCGATCTTGACGCCGGGGCGACCGGCACCATGCCGAGTGCGCTGCTTCCCGATCTGTTGCGCCCCGTCATCGACAACCACAGGGCGGGCCGCCGCGCTGAAGCGGCCGCCGCCTATGCGCGCGTCTTGCCCTTGATCAATTTCGAAAACCGCCAGTGTGGCCTGCGCGCCGCCAAGAGTGTGATGGCGGAAGGCGGCGTCATCACATGCGAGGCCGTGCGCCATCCGCTCGAGCAGATTCATCCGAAAACGAGGGCGGGGCTGATCGAGCTTGCGCGCGAAGTCAATCCTCTGGCATTGCACTGGGGACGCTGATGCCAGTCGAGACTCACGTGATTTCTAATCTGTGGGTCACAAAGTGTAGCAGACGAAAAAGACCGGAGAATTGCGCATGATATCGCTGAACGCCGCGTCCATCCTGCCGCATGACGGCACCGCAGGGACGCTGGTCGGGCGGGCCTGGCTGCCTTCGGCCGGCGGCCCGTCGGTGGTGGCTGTCCGCGAGGGCGGTGTCTACGACGTCACGGCGGCCTTCCCGACCATCAGCGCGTTGGCAGAGGAAGTCGATCCGGCTGCCGCGCTTGGCAAAATTGCCGGTACGCGGGTCGGCGATCTCGACAGCATTGCGGGTAATACGCCTCCGGACAACCGCGATCCGAGCAAGCCCTGGCTCCTGTCGCCGGTCGATTTACAGGTCCTTAAAGCTGCCGGCGTGACGTTCGCGGTGTCCATGCTGGAACGGGTGATCGAGGAACGGGCGCGCGGCAATCCTTCTGCTGCAGCGGCAATCCGCGCCGAGGTGGTGCGGCTGGTCGGCGATGACCTCTCGAAGTTGAAGCCGGGCTCCCCGCAAGCGATGCGCCTGAAGGAGGTGCTGATCGCGCAGCAGGCATGGAGCCAGTATCTCGAGGTCGGAATCGGTCCCGATGCGGAGGTCTTTACCAAGGCCCCGGTGCTGTCTTCGGTCGGCGCCGGAATGGACGCAGGCCTGCACCCGAAGTCGACCTGGAACAATCCGGAGCCGGAGGTGGTGCTCGTGGTGTCGAGCTGCGGCAAGATCGTCGGTGCGGCGCTCGGCAACGACGTCAACCTGCGCGATTTCGAAGGACGTTCGGCGTTGCTGCTCTCGAAAGCCAAGGACAACAATGCGTCTTGTGCCATCGGACCTCTGCTTCGCCTGTTCGACCGGACCTTCTCTCTCGACGATGTCCGCAAGATGGATCTGACGATGGCGGTGACCGGCGAGGACGGATTTGTCCTCGAAGGCCATTCGTCGATCAGCAAGATCAGCCGCGACCCCGAGGATCTCGTGGCGCAGACGATCGGGCCTGTCCATCAATATCCTGACGGTTTTGCGCTGTTCCTGGGCACGATGTTTGCGCCGGTGAAGGATCGCGACGTCCCCGGTCAGGGTTTTACGCACAAGCGGAACGATGTCGTCACCATTGAATCGCCGAAGCTCGGCAAGCTCATCAACCGCATGCGACCGAGCGACGAATGCGAGCATTGGGATTTCGGGCTGACCGCGCTGATGAAGAGCCTCGCGGCGAGAAAATATCTCTGAGATAGGGATGGTCGGCCCCGGGAGAGCTGATCTTGCGCTCATTCCGGATTTGACGCTTATTATCGCCGTCCTGCAAATCCCGGGTTTCGTCCCGGGGTTGGTGGCTTGAAATAGGAACGATCGAACCAAGGAGAGCTTGATGTACCCGAAAGTCAGAATGTTCATTGCCGGAAAATGGACGGAGGGGTCTTCAGGCAAATCCGAAAAAATCCTCAATCCCGCCACCGGTCAGCCGATCGGGGAGACGCCGCACGCGTCGCGGGCCGATCTTGACCGCGCGCTCGAAGCCGCCAAAGCCGGGTTCGAGACGTGGCGGAAGATGTCGGCGTATGACCGCTACAAGACGATGCGCAAGGCCGCCGACATCATTCGTTCGCGGGTTGCGGAGATCGCGCCGATCATGACGCTCGAGCAGGGCAAGCCGGTCGCCGAGGCCACCGGCGAGACGGCACTCGCCGGCGACCTGATCGACTGGTTTGCCGAGGAGGCTCGCCGCGCCTATGGCAGGATCGTGCCGGCGCGTTTCGGCAACGTCGCCCAGCTCGTGACCAAGGAGCCGGTCGGCCCCGTGGCGGCGTTCACGCCCTGGAATTTTCCGATCAACCAGGCCGTGCGCAAGATTTCCGCCGCGCTTGCCGCCGGCTGTTCGATCATCGTCAAGGGCCCCGAAGAGACGCCGGCGAGCTGCATGGAACTGGTTCGCGCCTATGCCGATGCGGGCATTCCGGCCGGCGTCGTCAATCTGGTGTTCGGCGTCCCCTCCGAAGTCTCGGAATATCTCATCCCCCATCCGATCATCCGCAAGATCTCCTTCACCGGTTCGACCGCCGTCGGCAAGCACCTCGCGGCGCTTGCCGGCGCGCACATGAAGCGGGTCACGATGGAGCTTGGCGGCCATGCGCCGGCGATCGTGTTCGAGGACGCCGATGTCGACAATGCGGTCAAGATTCTCTCGGCGAACAAGTTCCGCAACGCCGGCCAGGTCTGCGTGGCGCCGACGCGATTCCTGGTCCATGAAAGTGTTTATGAGCCGTTCGTCGACAAGTTCGTCGTGGTGGCCAAGGGGCTCAAGGTCGGGAGCGGGCTCGAGAAGGACACGCGGATGGGGCCGCTCGCCAATCCGCGGCGGGTCGACGCGATGGAGAGTCTGGTCGCCGATGCCGTCCAGCGCGGCGCCAAGGTGCGTACCGGCGGCAACCGCATCGGTAATGAAGGCTTCTTCTTCGAGCCGACGGTGCTCACGGATGTTCCGCGCGAGGCGCGCATCATGAACGAGGAGCCGTTCGGCCCGGTCGCGCCGATCACGGCCTTCAAGAGCTATGACGAGGTCATCACCGAGGCCAATCGCCTGCCTTACGGACTTGCCGCCTACGCCTATACGCGTTCAAGCAAGACAATGGCCGCGATCGGGGCCGATATCGCAAGCGGCATGGTGTCCATCAATCACCATGGTCTCGCCCTCCCCGAGGTTCCATTCGGCGGAATCAAGGATTCCGGCTACGGTTCGGAAGGTGGCCTTGAAGCTATCGAGGGATACCTCAACACCAAGTTCGTGACCCAGGCCAGCGCCTAGCTGCCAGCTGAGGCTAGTGTCCCGAATCCGAAGTTCGCATCATTTTGCGGCAACCTCTTCTGCGAATTTCGGATTCGAAAGGACACTAGAAATCTATGATTCTAGTGTGGTTTTGGTTCAGATGTTCTCTTGGAGGACCCGCAGCGAAACTGAAGAGAACTTCTGAACCACCACACCAGGACCGTTCGTCGTGCGCCGCGCGGGCGACCTCATGCAAACGTGATGCGCAGTGCGGATGCGTCAAAAGAACGTCGGAGCGGGCTGCACAAAGCCCGCTCAAGCGGAAGATCGAAGAAGATATGGCAAGCCGGCCGTGGCGGCGAAGAGCGGCAGCGCAGCGTTCTCCCCCATAAGGTGTATTGACGATACATCTTTGAAGCCTAGACTTGATCGCGATGGTGACTGCCTGGATGGAACAGTCCTGTCGTCTTTCCGGTTCGAGCACCAGTTCCCGAACGTCGCCCGACAGGCCCGTTTGCAACACAGGTTGCACCTTAACAGCTTGAGGGAAGGGCAAGATGGCTGCCGACTATGTAGCTGGCGATCTGCACGCGCACGACCATCCGACCGGATGGCGGCGTTACCTGTATTCGACCAATCACAAAGACATCGGCACGATGTACTTCGTGTTCGCGATGTGTGCCGGACTGATCGGCGGAGGACTGTCCGTTGCGATCCGAGCCGAATTGCAGCAGCCCGGCTTACAGATTTTTACAAGCACGCACACGTATGACGTATTCGTGACCAGCCACGGGCTGATCATGATCTTCTTTACGCTCATGCCGGCCATGATGGGCGGTTTCGGCAACTGGCTGGTACCCTTGATGATCGGCGCGCCGGATATGGCTTTCCCGCGCATGAACAACATCTCGTTCTGGCTGCTCCCTTCGTCGTTTGCGTTACTCGTCATCTCGATGTTCGTCGAAGGAGAACCGGGCTCGCTTGGAGCCGGCACCGGCTGGACCCTGTACGCGCCGCTATCGACGTCTGGCCATCCGGGCCCCGCCGTCGATTTCGTGATCTTGTCGCTGCACCTGGCTGGCGCGTCTTCGATCCTGGGCGCGATCAACTTCATCACCACGATCTTCAACATGCGCGCGCCCGGCATGACCATGCATAAAATGCCGCTGTTCGTGTGGGCGGTCCTTGTGACGGCGTTTCTGCTGTTGTTGGCGCTTCCTGTACTGGCCGGCGCGATCACGATGCTGTTGACTGATCGCAATTTCGGAACAACGTTCTTCGCTGCCGAGGGCGGCGGCGATCCGCTATTGTTCCAGCACCTCTTCTGGTTCTTCGGCCATCCAGAGGTCTACATCATGATCCTGCCCGGCTTCGGCATCATCAGCCAGGTCGTCTCAACATTCAGCCGCAAGCCCGTTTTCGGGTATCTCGGCATGGCCTATGCGATGATCGCGATCGGCTTCATCGGCTTCGTCGTCTGGGCCCACCATATGTACACCGTTGGCATGACCAGCAGCGCACAGGCCTACTTTGCTGCGGCCAGCATGGTGATCGCTGTCCCGACCGGCGTGAAGATCTTTTCGTGGATCGCAACCATGTGGGGCGGCTCCATCACCTTTGAAACACCGATGTTATGGGCGATCGGCTTCATATTCGTGTTCACGATCGGCGGCGTCACTGGTGTGGTGCTCGCAAATCCGGGTCTTGATCGGTCGTTCCAGGACACCTATTACGTCGTCGCACATTTCCATTACGTGCTGTCGCTCGGCGCTGTCTTCTCGATCTTCGCGGGCTGGTATTACTGGTTTCCGAAGATCACCGGGTACATGTATTCGGAAACTCTGGGAAAGCTGCATTTCTGGTTGACCTTCGTCGGCGTCAACCTCGCGTTTTTCCCGATGCACTTCCTCGGTCTGGCGGGAATGCCGCGACGCATTGCCGACTATCCGGACGCGTTCGCGGGCATGAACGAGATTTCCTCGATCGGAGCCTATATTTCCGCCGTCGGCCTGCTCGTCTTCTTTGCAGGCCTCGCCTACGCCTTTGCCCGTAAGGTGAGGGCAGGCAACAACCCGTGGGGAGCAGGCGCGACAAGTCTCGAGTGGACACTGTCATCGCCGCCGCGCTTCCATGAATTTGACGTTCTGCCGCAAATTCGATGATCGTGGCGATGCGACAGATCTGATCCGGAGATTTGGCTGCATTGCAGTCAAAGTGCGCGCTCGTAAGATGCAGCTCAGGAATAACGTCGATGAGCAAGAAGAACATCGCGGCAGATCATGTCAAACTCAAGCGGGCCTATGAACCACCCGCCGTCGACGACGGCGCGCGGATTCTCATAGATCGGCTCTGGCCACGCGGGGTGAAGAAGGCGAACGCCGCAATCGATGAATGGATGAGGGAGATCGCACCCAGCACCGAATTGCGCAAATGGTTTGGGCATGATCCGAAACGCTGGCCGGAGTTTCAGCACCGCTACGAGTCGGAGATTCGACAGCATCCTGAGCAATTCGAGCGGTTGCGGGCCCTTGCGCGACACGGGCGGATTACGCTCGTGTTCTCGGCCCGCGATCAAGCACACAACGATGCTGTGGTGCTGAAGGACCTTCTCCTGGGTCACAGATAGGCGAGCGGATCGACGTCGATAAGCTTGCAGGCCTCGATCAACGCTGTAGCAAGGCATGCGTAAGACTTGCCGCCGTTACGATTGCTTAGTCGATCGTTCGCATCATCGGTGGGCTTGTTCCACCCACGGAAGCAACGATCATTGCGGTGCCGTTCTCGGCAGGATGAGCCGAAGGGTCGTGCCCGCGCCGGGCTCGCTTTCAAGCTCGAGCCGGCCACCCAGGCGTTCCGTGACGATAGTGTAGACGATATGCAGACCAAGGCCGGTGGCTCCCTGGTGGCGCTGGGTCGTGAAAAATGGATCGAACGCCTGCCGTCTCACCTCGGGAGTCATGCCGCAGCCGTCGTCGGCAAACCGAAGCTCGACATGGTCGCGCCCGGCGGCGATTAATTTGATATCGATGGCTCCCTTGCGGTCGTCAGGGAACGCATGCGTCATGGAATTGATGGCGAGATGGGTCAGAACCTGGCCGAAGGGCCCCGGGTAGCTGTCCATCGCGAGATTGGGCTCGCACCGCAAGTTGAGTGCGATGCCGCGCTCTTGCAGCTCCCGTTGCAGATGCCACAGAACCTGTTCGGTCAGTTCGCCCGCCTCGAAACTGCGTCGATGCAACTGGCCTTGAGCGGCGGCAACCTGCTTGAATGATTGAACGCGTTCGGCAGCGCGGCCCAGATTTGCCACCAACTGCGCGGAGGCGTCGCGAATGAGGCGCAAGAATTCATTCAGGCTCGACCGCCTCAGATCGCCACGGGCGACTTCCGCGGCGAACGACTCGGCTTTGCACTGAAGCGTGGAGGCAACCGTCAGGCTGATGCCGACAGGGGTGTTGACCTCATGGGCGACGCCGGCCACCAGCCGGCCCAATGCGGCAAGCTTTTCGGCTTCGATCAGCGAGTCCTGGGTCTCGCGGAGACGCCGCAGCGCGGTTTCGGCCGCGTCCCTGGCGTTGCGGACTTCCTGCTCGGCGCGCTTGCGCTCGGTGATCTCTTCGGCGGCGACGTTGACCGCGACGATTTTGCCGCTGGGCGCGCGCAGCGGATGCCAATAGGTCATCCACGAACGTTCCTCGACTTGATCGGCGCGCTGGCCTGCGACCTCAATGCCGATCACCGGCTCGCCCGTCTCCATGATCGAGCGCACGATCCGCTCGACCGAATCCGCCAGTGCCGGCACGCAATCCCGGACCGAGCGCCCAAGGTGATCCTCGACCGAGATGCCGCATATCTCGGTGAGGCGCTGGTTGATCTGGAGGTAGCGGCAATCCGGAGAGAGGCAGGCAAGTCCGATGGGCGCAGTGTCATAGATGAGTTGCAGCGCGGGTTGCTGCGAAAGCAGCACCGTTTCGGCGGCAGGCGACGCTCTCGTGTTGGCCACGCGTGCCTCGTTATCGCTCAGCGCCCTTGCGGCGTCTGGTCAACGCTACGTCTCATGCCGCATTGGTTACGAACCCTCGCGTCTAAAGCGCAGTCAGGTGCCAAAAGAATGGCAAGATCCGCCCATCGCCAATTCGCGTAGCCGATGAGAGGCGGATTGCCTCGCGGCGAGGAACATATGGCGCGCGGAGCCTTTGGGATCAGCGAGACCGACCTTCCAAGATCAGTGCCCGGTTCCAAATGAACAAGCTTTGGCCGCGATCGCCCCGCACTCTGTTACCGGAAACGATTTCGCATTGTCCTGCCAGGCAGCGGGAGTTTTGCCATGTATCGTCGCCTATCGGTTGTCGTCGTTTTGATTTCCCACGCCTGCGCAGCCCAGGCTGAGAGTGGCCTTGCTTCGTACTACAGCGGACGCGGTCATGGCCGCGAGATGACCTGCGCCCATCGCACGCGGCCCTTCGGAAGCATCGTTACGGTGACCCACGCCGGACATTCGATACGTTGCCGCGTCAACGATCGAGGGCCATTTGTTCGCGGCAGGATCATTGACGTATCGCTCAGTGCGGCCCGTGCGCTTGGCATGATGCGATCAGGCGTCATTTCGGTGTCGGTTCAGTAGCGCCGTCGATCCTCGGCTGTCCAGCCGGCCAAGCGGCCGGGTTCTGAAGCTGCTCAATAACACAATGGGCCTTCCCGCCGTGCGACGTCACACGTCATCGTGGTTTCGAATGACGGATCAAAGCCATTGGCAAAAACGTAGTATGGGGGGAGCCCCATGAGGGTTCCTGAGCACGAGGGTGCGCCGGCTGCCATTGCCGGCCCCCTTTTCGTTTGACGACATCTCCTTAGCTAGTGGTCCGATCCTAACATTCGCATCCCATCCGGGAGCCACGTTTGCGAATGTTAAGATCAAAGGACCACTAGCAAGTCATTGTTGCTAGTGTCCCTTTGGTTCTGACATTCGTAAAAGGGACTCGCTGCGATGTGATACGAATGTCAGAACCGGGACACTAGCCTCTGTAGGAGGAGTGAATCGATGGAACTCAAGGACATTCCGAGGCGCGAGGAAGTCTTGATAGTCGCCGAGGCGCAGCAGCGTCTCGATCGCGTGATCATCGCCGAGCACTTCGACCGCCGCGTGGCGTCTTTTTCCGAGATCTCGCACGTTGCGCGGGCTGTGTGGATTGGCACGCTTCGCGGAGCGCCCATGACGGCGGAGAAGATCGCGCACACGATCGGG
>Ga0265339_10004050_pt1 | contig 10118 bp, 8 predicted proteins | sample 4CB219metaG_FD_202085 | JGI IMG/M metagenome (GOLD analysis project Ga0265339, IMG submission 202085) | Rhizosphere microbial communities from Carex aquatilis grown in University of Washington, Seatle, WA, United States - 4-CB2-19 metaG | ecosystem: Host-associated > Plants > Roots > Rhizosphere...
TGCCGCTGCAGGTTCGAAAGGCTGACCGTGTCGTCATCGACAATGCCGATGGTGCCGATACCCGCCGCCGCCAGATACAGGATCACCGGGCTGCCCAGCCCGCCCGCACCGACCACCAAAACGCGTGCTGCCTTGAGTCGGGCCTGGCCCACACCGCCGACCTCGCGCAAGACGATGTGACGGGCATAGCGTTCAAGTTCGTCATCAGTCAGGCTCATGGACTGTGCATAGCCGATCAGCGCAATAGTGTCGCTATCACCGTAACTACATGAAATATAACATATATCTGTAATTGTTTGAAGCGTCACAAAGATTGCCGCACAATGAGGCAGGGCCTATGGTGCCCGAAATTTCCAAGGGTGTTTTCATGTCAGCGCAAGGCCTCGAAGCCCAGGGCTTCCGTAACCTCAAGGCAGTCAACTGGAATATGAATGTTCCGGAGCTTTATGAGGAGGCCATCCGCCGCGGCGAGGGCACCCTTGCCAAGGACGGTCCCTTCGTCGTGCTCACCGGTCAGCACACCGGCCGCTCCGCGACCGACAAGTTCGTCGTGCGGGACGCCGACACCGAGAACAATGTCTGGTGGGACAACAACAAGCCGATGAGCCCGGCGCATTTCGATGTGCTCCATGCGGACATGCTCAAATTCGCCGAGGGCCGCGAGTTGTTCGCGAAGGATCTCTATGGCGGCGCCGATCTCGAACACCGTTTGCCGGTGCGCATCGTCACCGAATTCGCGTGGCATTCGCTGTTCGTGCATCAGCTATTGATCCGTCCGACGGCCGATCAGCTCAAGGGCTTCAAGCCGGAATTCACGATCATCGATCTACCGAATTTCGAGGCCGATCCGGCGAAGCATGGCTGCGCGTCCAAGACGGTGATCGCGGTCAATTTCACCAAGAAGACCATCCTGATCGGCGGCACGTCCTATGCCGGCGAGATGAAAAAGTCGGTCTTCACGATCATGAACTACCTGCTGCCCGCCAAACGCATCATGTCGATGCATTGCTCGGCCAATATGGGCAAGGGTGGCGATACCGCGATCTTCTTCGGCCTCTCGGGAACGGGCAAGACGACCTTGTCGGCCGATGCGTCGCGCACCCTGATCGGCGACGATGAGCATGGCTGGAGCGAGCACGGCGTCTTCAATATCGAAGGCGGCTGCTATGCGAAAGTGATCAAGCTCTCACGCGAGGCGGAGCCGGAAATCTATTCGACCACCGAGCGTTTCGGTACCGTGCTCGAGAACGTGATGATGGATCCCAAAACGCGCACACTCGATCTCGACAGCGCGCATTACGCGGAAAATACGCGCGCCGCCTATCCGATCGATTTCATTCCGAATGCGAGCGAGACCGGACGCGGCGGGCATCCCAAGAACGTCATCATGCTGACGGCGGACGCTTTCGGCGTGCTGCCGCCGATCGCGAAGCTCACGCCCAGCCAGGCGATGTACCACTTCCTCTCCGGCTTCACGGCGAAGGTCGCGGGTACAGAGAAGGGCCTCGGCAAGGAGCCGCAGCCGACCTTCTCGACCTGTTTCGGCGCGCCGTTCATGCCGCGCCATCCGAGCGAATACGGCAATCTGCTGCGTGACCTGATCGCGCAGCACGGCTCCGACTGCTGGCTGGTCAACACCGGCTGGACGGGCGGCGCTTTTGGCGTCGGATCTCGTATGCCGATCAAGGCAACGCGCGCGTTGCTGGCCGCGGCACTCGACGGCTCGCTCGCGCATGCCGAGATGCGCGTCGATCCGCATTTCGGTTTCCGCGTTCCGGTTGCGGTGCCGGGCGTCGATACCAAGATCCTGAATCCGCGCGATACGTGGGCCGACAAGGCGGCTTACGACGCGCAGGCGAAGAAACTGGTTGGCATGTTCCGCGAGAACTTCAAGAAGTTCGAGCAGCACGTCGGCAAGGACGTACTCGAAGCCGCGCCGGCGCTGGCGGAAGCGGCAGAGTAAGCTCCTCTCTCTATTGGAATGCAGAAAGGCCCGCGATGCTTTCGCGGGCCTTTTTATTGTCTCCGATAGACCCACACCCTCGCCGGCGGGAGGTTCAGCCAGATGACCGCAGCCTGCTTCAGATCAACGCCCTGCGGCGCCGGGACCGGCGGCCTGATACGATAAGAGAACTGGATGAACGGCGCGCCTGGCGCGAGACGGCGGAAGATGTCGTCGAGCAAGCCCGTGCGCATCGCCATCGGAAAGTTGACAAGCGGCAGGCTGGAGACGACGGCCGCGAGCGGACCGCTCAGCCTTCCATCCAGCGTCTTTTCGAGATTGAAGGCATCGCCCTCGATCACCTGCACGCCGGGGCAGCGCTCGCGCACCCGCGCGGCAAAACCCGAATCGTATTCGACCGCGGTGAGGCGGGCCGGCGCGATGCCGCGGTCGAGCAACGCTTCCGTCACCACGCCGGTACCGGGGCCGAGTTCGAGCACGGGAAGCCCGCTTTTCAAATCGACCTCGCGCGCCATCGCACGGCCGAGCGCGCGGCTCGACGGCGCAACCGCGCCGGTATGCACCGGCCTTGCGATCAGGCGGGCGAGGAAGCGAATCTGGTCCAGCATCGATACGGCGAAGCTTACGCCTTTTCGCCGCTGTTCCAGAATTCTTTCAGCTTGGCCATGAAGCCTTCGGATTCCGGATTGGTGCCTTCAGCGCTTTCCTTTTCGAAAGCGCGCAGCAGCTCCTTCTGCTTCTTGCTGAGCTTGGCCGGTGTCTCCACCGCCACCTCGACGTAGAGGTCGCCGGTCATGCCGCCGCCGCGCAGCACGGGCATGCCCTTGCCGCGCAGACGGAACTGGCGGCCGGATTGCGTCGCTTCCGGAATGTTGATCTTCGCGCGCCCGCCATCGAGCGTGGGAACCTCGATCGAGCCGCCGAGAGTCGCCTGCACGAAGGAGATCGGCGCGCGGCAATAAAGATCGTGGCCGTCGCGCTGGAAGATGGCGTGCGGCGCGACCGAGATGAAGATGTAGAGGTCGCCGGCCGGTCCGCCGTTCAATCCGGCCTGTCCTTCACCGGAAAGACGAATGCGCGTGCCTTCCTCAACACCGGGGGGCACATCGACCGAGAGCGTGCGTTCCTTCTGCACATGGCCCGCGCCTTTGCATTGCTTGCACGGGTTGCGGATGATCTTTCCGGTGCCGCGGCATTGCGGGCAGGTGCGTTCGATGGTGAAGAAGCCGTTCTGCGCGCGCACCTTGCCGATGCCTGAACAGGTCGGACATTGCTCGGCCTTCGAGCCGGCCTCCGCGCCGGTACCGCCACAGCTTTCGCAGGCCACCGCGCTCGGCACCTTGATCTGCGCGGAGCGGCCTTTGAACGATTCCTCGAGGGATATCTCGAGATTGTAACGCAGATCGCCGCCGCGATTCTGACGGCGGCGATTCTTGCCGCCACCGAATTCGCCGAACAGATCGTCGAAGATGTCGGTGAACGAAGACGCGAAATCGAACGGGTTTCCGCCGCCACGTCCGCCCATGCCCTGCTCGAACGCGGCATGGCCGAAGCGGTCATAGGCCGCGCGCTTCTGATCGTCCTTCAGGACGTCATAGGCCTCGTTGATTTCCTTGAATTTGATTTCGGCGGTGTGGTCGCCGGGATTCTTGTCGGGATGGAACTCCATCGCGAGCTTGCGATAAGACGCCTTGAGTTCGGTGACCGGCGCACCCTTCTTGCAGTTCAGGACGTCATAGTAATCGCGTTTGCTCATCGCCCAGCCGAGTGAATGAAAAGCCCTCGGGGCCACTCATCGCGAGCGGCCCCGAGGATATTGTCTTCAGGACTTCTTGTTCTCGTCGACTTCCGAGAATTCGGCATCGACGACGTTATCGTCCTTCTTGGCCTCGCCTTCGGCGCCGGGCGCAGCACCTTCACCGGCTGCCTGCTGGGCCTTGTACATGGCCTCGCCGAGCTTCATCGATGCCTGGGCCAGAGTCTGGGTCTTGGCCTGGATGTCGTCGGCGTCGTCGCCTTTCAGCGCTTCCTTCAAGCCCGCGATCGCGTTCTCGATGGCGGTGCGCTCGCCGGCATCAACCTTGTCGCCATGCTCAGACAGCGCTTTCTCGGTCGAATGGACCAGCGCGTCACCCTGGTTCTTCGCTTCGGCTGCGGCGCGGCGCTTCTTGTCGTCGGCCGCGTGGGCTTCGGCTTCCTGCACCATTTTCTTGATGTCGGCATCCGACAGGCCGCCAGACGCCTGGATGCGGATCTGCTGCTCCTTGTTGGTCGCCTTGTCCTTCGCGGTCACGTTCACGATGCCGTTGGCATCGATGTCGAAGGTGACTTCCACTTGCGGCACGCCGCGCGGCGCGGGCGGAAGGCCCGCGAGGTCGAAGCGGCCGAGCGATTTGTTGTCCGCCGCCATTTCACGCTCGCCCTGGAAGACGTTAATCGTCACCGCCGTCTGATTGTCCTCAGCCGTCGAGAAGATCTGCGACTTCTTGGTCGGAATCGTGGTGTTGCGGTCGATCAGGCGGGTGAACACGCCCCCCAGCGTCTCGATGCCGAGCGACAGCGGTGTCACGTCGAGAAGGAGAACGTCCTTCACTTCGCCTTTCAGCACGCCGCCCTGGATCGCGGCGCCGATGGCGACCACTTCATCCGGGTTGACGCCCTTGTGCGGCTCCTTGCCGAACAGCTGCTTCACTGCTTCCTGGACTTTTGGCATGCGGGTCATGCCGCCGACGAGAATGACTTCGTCGATCTGGTTCGCGCTAACACCGGCGTCCTTCAACGCCTGCTTCACGGGCGCGACGGTCTTCTGGATCAAGTCGTCGACCAGCGCTTCGAGTTTCGCGCGCGTGATCTTGATCGTCAGGTGCTTCGGGCCCGAGGCATCGGCGGTGATGAAGGGCAGATTTACTTCCGTCTGCATCGCGGACGAAAGTTCGATCTTCGCCTTCTCGGCGGCATCCTTCAGACGCTGCAGCGCGAGCTTGTCGGCGCGCAGGTCGATGCCGTTCTCTTTCTTGAACTCGTCGGCCAGATAGTTGACCAGACGCAGGTCGAAGTCTTCGCCGCCCAGGAACGTGTCGCCGTTGGTCGACTTCACTTCGAAGACGCCGTCGCCGATCTCCAGAACCGACACGTCGAACGTGCCACCGCCAAGATCGTAGACCGCGATGGTCTGACCCGTGCCCTTCTTGTCCATCCCATAGGCCAATGCCGCGGCCGTCGGCTCATTGATGATGCGCAGCACTTCAAGGCCCGCGATCTTGCCGGCGTCCTTGGTCGCCTGGCGCTGCGCATCGTTGAAGTAAGCCGGCACGGTGATGACGGCCTGCGTGACCTTCTCGCCGAGATGGGCCTCGGCGGTCTCCTTCATCTTCTGAAGGATGAAGGCCGAAACTTCCGACGGGGCGAATTTCTTGGAATCGCGACCAGCGACCCAGGCATCGCCATTGTCCGCCTTCAGGATCTTGTACGGGACCATGCCGATGTCCTTCTGGGTCATCGGATCGTCGAACCGGCGCCCGATCAGGCGCTTGATCGCGAAGAAGGTGAATTCGGGATTGGTGACCGCCTGGCGCTTGGCCGGCTGGCCGACGAGGCGTTCGCCGTCCTGGGCGAAGGCCACGATGGAGGGCGTGGTGCGCGCGCCTTCCGCATTTTCGATGACTTTGGGGGCGCTGCCCTCCATGACCGCGACGCACGAATTGGTGGTGCCGAGGTCGATGCCGATGACTTTTGCCATGTCTGTTTCCTCTTTTGGGCGACGGGTTCCTGGCCTTCGTACGAAGCGCCCTCCGGGCCGTCCCCGAAAAACGTAAAAAACCGCAGCAAAAGCCGGGAAAAGGCCCTTACCGTGTCAGGGGGTATATAGGGAGGGGTGCGGGCGGCGGCAAGGGCGGTGCGGCGACGGACTTTACTGTCGGATCATTGTTTGGACGGCGCGGGCGCCCGAAGCAAGGTATTGAAAAAATTGCTCTTTCCATCATGTGGGCCAGGCCCGGTTTAGTTGAGCTTCCAGATCGCCGCATTCAGCAGTGTCGCGAAGCTGACCCAGGCGACATAGGGCAACATGAGAAGCCCTGCCGCCCTGTCCCGGCGGACGAACGCGATGGCGGTCCAGACGATTATCAGGAGCAGAACGGCGACTTCCGCCAGGGCCCAGCCCACGGCATGGGCGCCAAAGAAGATGAACGACCAGGCGGTGTTCAGCGCCAGTTGGACGAAGAACACGATCATCGGACGGGAGCGCAGCCCCGCCACCCGCCACACTCGCCAGGCCGCGACGGCCATCAATACATAAAGCGTGGTCCACACCGGCCCGAAGATCCAGCCCGGCGGATTGAAGCTCGGCTTGGCGAGTTGGGCGTACCAGCCCGCGATCTGCGGATAGGTCACCAGCCCGCCGGCCGCCCCCGCCGCCTGCGTCAGCAGCAGGAAGGCGAGCAGCGCGCCGTAGTGGCGCGAAGAATGTGTCGTGCTGGCATGCGACATGGCGATCTCCGCGATTAGCAGTCGCGCTTAAACGAAGTCGCGGCGCGTGCGGATCAATTCCGGCGCGATATGTTGTGACCGCTGGTCCGGCTGACACCGCTCGGCGTCACGGATCGATGCCGAACAGAAAGCCGTCGTGGCCGGCCGCGGATCCCAGCATGTACTCGCCAGGCGGCAGCGGCTGGCTCGGCACGATCTTGAAGAAATTGGCGCCGTACTTGGTCGCAGTGAAGGCGATGGCTTGGCCGCGGCTCGAATCGCTTTCATGCACCGCGAAGGCGCCGACATTGACGAGCGGCAGGAAGCGTTCGGCATTGCCCTCCTTCAGGGCGAAGAACTGGATCAGCGTCATCGGGTCCTGATCCTGCGACGCGACGCGGACGATGAACTCGACGGGGCCGGACTTGAAACGCACCGGCGACGTCGTGCCGGCGAAGCTGTCATGCGCCTCGGCGCCGCCGAAGCCAAAGCCGCGCACGCGGGTCTGTTGCACCGGCGTAAGCCGTTCCAGCGGGACGTACGGCCCCACCGCTCCGCCGCGGCCGGCGAAGATGCCGACATATTCCGGCAGGCCGGTGTCCTTCGCCATCACCTCGCCGCTCAAAAGGCTGACCGCAACGGCAATCGCGGCAAAGATCAGACGTCTCATGGAAGCCCCCCCGGTATTGTTGAATTTACAAGTTTATATCATCGCATTACTTCGCGCGGTAGGAGCATTCCTTTGAATACATGCGGGCGCGGCCCCTAAAGGCGTCCGCTATACGGGCAGGTGGCCCAGCCGCCGCCACTCAAGACGCGGTCAAAAACCGCCTCAGGCGATATGCCATCTTGCCTTGGGGCGGAACATGCGCGAAGTGGAATGACCAGGGGGAACCATTGCCCCAATCCCAGCAAGGCTGGGCGGCCTTTACGCCCAAGCTGATCACGGTCTTCCGCGAAGGCTACAGCCGCGACGCGCTGAAGGCCGACGTCCTCGCAGGGCTGACCGTCGCCATCGTCGCGATGCCGCTGTCCATGGCGCTCGCCATCGCCAGCGGCGTGGGGCCGGAGCGTGGCCTATTCACCGCCGTGGTCGCGGGCCTTCTCATCTCCGCGCTCGGCGGCAGCCGGGTGCAAATCGGCGGGCCGACCGGCGCCTTCGTCGTTGTCGTCTTCGATATCGTCGCCCGCTACGGCTATGACGGGCTCGCGGTCGCGACGCTGATGGCCGGTGCGATGCTGATCGCGGCCGGATTGCTGCGCCTGGGCACCTTCATCAAATACGTGCCCTATCCGGTGGTGGTCGGCTTCACCACCGGCATCGCCCTCATCATCTTTTCGAGCCAGGTCGGCGATCTTCTGGGCCTCACGCTCGCCAAAGTGCCGGGCGACGTCGCCGGCAAATGGCAGGCCTACGCCGCCGCCCTGCCAAGCGTCACGCCGGCCGCGCTCGCCATCACGCTCGGCGCGCTGGCCGCCATCGTGGCGCTCCAGCGTGTCGCGCCGCGCTGGCCGGCCTTCCTGATCGCGCTCGCCGCAGCGTCGCTCGCCGCCTGGGCGCTGCATCTTCCGGTCACGACCATCGGCACCCGCTTCGGCCAGATCCCCTCGATGCTGCCCGCCCCGCATCTGCCGTCCTTCACGCTTGCCGAGCTGCGCGCGCTGGTGCCGTCTGCTTTCACCATCTTCGTGCTCGGCGGGATCGAATCGCTGCTCTCCGCCATGGTGGCCGACGGCATGACGGGACGGCGCCACCGCTCCAACGGCGAGCTGGTGGCGCAAGGCATCGCCAATATCGCCAGCGCCTGCATGGGCGGCATCCCCGCGACCGGCGCGGTGGCGCGCACTGCGACCAACATCCGCGCCGGCGGCCGCACGCCGATCGCCGGCATCGTGCACGCGCTCGCGGTGCTGCTGATGATGGTGGCGCTGGCGCCGTTGCTGTCGCTGGTGCCGCTCGCCGCGCTCGGCGCGGTGCTGGTGATCGTGTGCTGGAACATGGCGGAACTCGGCGCCTTCCGCGCCATCCTGCTCGGTCCCCGCGACGACATGATCCTGCTGGTCGTGACGTTCTTCCTCACCGTCGCCGTCGATCTCTCCGTCGCGATCGGCACCGGCGTGGTGCTGTCGTCCTTCTTCTTCATGCACCGCATGGCCAAGGCGGTGGAGAGCGAGACCGGCACCGTCCTCATCGCCGCCGACGGCGAGGAAGACGAATCCGACGCCGACCAGCTGCGCGGCTTGCTGCCCAAAGGCGTGGAGGTGTTCTCCTTCAATGGCCCGTTCTTCTTCGGCGCCGCGGCGCATTTCGAGCGCACCCTGGCGCGCAGCGGCGGGCGGCCGCGCGTGATGATCCTGCGGATGGAGAACGTGCCCCTGATCGACGCCACCGGCGCCTCGATCCTCAAGAAATTCTTCGGCTCGGCGCGCGCCAAGGGCACGCGCATCGTGCTGAGCGGCCTCAAGCCCGCGCCGGCGCGCACGCTGCACGCGATGGACGTCGACGCGATCGAGACGCCGGACTATCCGGCGGCACTGACCAAGGCGCGCGAACTGACTGGCGCATAGAACGTGCGGTTGTGTAGCCGCGGCGCGTGTTGTCTGCGTCAGCAGGGCCGCCCTCCCTTGAACCCTGCATGAGGCTTCTTTCTAATGCGCGCCGGCAATCGCCGCAGGGGGATGAACTTGCAGCTTCGCGTTTCGCGTATCGCGCCGCTTCTGTGCGTCGCAGCTTTATTGACCTTCACCGGAGCGTCAGGCGCAGCACGGGAGGAGGCCGTTCCGCTGCGCGGGTGGGACAAGAAAATCGACAAGATGATCGGGCGCGATTCGCAGCGCTGGCTTTTCAATCGATACGATTACGGCAGCGTGCGCAACGCGCGGCGCAGGGCGACGTCGGATGACGGCCACACGATCATCGTCGCCGCCGACTACACCTACAACAACGGCATCGACGGATATGTGAACATCGTCGTCACCGACGGCGAGGTGACCTGCATCGAGTACTGGGACAAGCCCGGCGCCTGCGCCAGCTATATGCCGGCGGAACTGAATGCCCTGCGGTCCTCGCCGGGCGGCGGGAACTATTCCAGCAGCGATTCGAGCGGATGCGATATGGGCTGTCAGAGCGACCGCCAGCGCGAGTACCAGAATCAAAACGGGCAGTAGCGCCGGGCGTCATCCGCGCCGCGCGTGATCCTCCAGCACGTCGGCGATGCAGGCGGTCACTCTTTTGCCCGTCGCGATGTGGAGGAATTCGTTCGGCCCGTGCGCGTTCGATTTGGGCCCCAGCACGCCGGTGATGACGAACTGCACGCCGGGGAATTTCTCGCCCAGCATGCCCATGAAGGGAATCGAGCCGCCTTCGCCCATGAACGCCACCGGCTTGCCGAAATGCCGCTCGCTCGCCCGCGTCAGCGAGTCCTTCAGCCAGGGCGCCAGCGTCGGCGCGTTCCAGCCCGATTGCCCGCCATCGGCGTCGAACTCCACGACCGCACCATAAGGCGGCGCGGCCTCGAGCGCCTGCTTGATCGTCGCGGTCGCCTTCCCCGCATCGCAGGTCGGCGGCAGGCGGATCGACAGCTTCACGGTGGAGTAGGGCAAGAGCACATTGCCGGCATTCTCCGGCTCGGGATAGCCGTCCATGCCCGTCACCGCGAGCTGCGGCCGCCACGTCCGGTTCAGGATC
>Ga0265339_10004053_pt1 | contig 10117 bp, 13 predicted proteins | sample 4CB219metaG_FD_202085 | JGI IMG/M metagenome (GOLD analysis project Ga0265339, IMG submission 202085) | Rhizosphere microbial communities from Carex aquatilis grown in University of Washington, Seatle, WA, United States - 4-CB2-19 metaG | ecosystem: Host-associated > Plants > Roots >...
TTCTGGGTACGCAGCATAGTGATGTGCGCTGCAAGTACGACGATATCGCTCGCGTCTTTCAAGACGTTATCTGGCACACCGAACAACCGATCCTCCGCACGGCGCCGGCCCCGCTCTATATGCTCGCCCGCTCGGTACGGGGGAGTGACATCAAGGTGGTGCTAACCGGTGAGGGAGCCGATGAAGTCCTGGGCGGGTACGACATTTTCAAGGAAGCAAAAATTCGTCGATTCGGTGCTAGAAGGCCGGATTCACAGTGGCGCCACCTGTTGCTGAAGAGACTTTACCCGTACATCGATGGCATGCAACGTCAATCGGCCACCTACCTCAAGAATTTCTTTCACGTCAGTTCTGATGACCTGGCAAGCCCTTTTTTTTCCCATCTGCCGCGCTGGGATCTAACGGCCAAGTTAAAAGTTTTCTTTTCGGAAGATGTTCGCGCGGCCACGCAATCAACGGATGGACTTTGTGAAATAGCGCGTGCGATGCCGCGGGATTTCAGCTCTTGGCATCCCTTCAACCAGGCCGAGTACCTGGAGGCTATGTATCTGTTGCCCGGATACATACTGTCCTCGCAGGGCGATCGCATGGCCATGGCCCATTCTGTGGAAGGACGGTATCCGTTCTTGGACCATCGAGTTGTCGAGTTTGCTGCCAGACTCCATCCGGGCCTAAAGATGAAAGTCCTCGATCAAAAATATCTGCTGAAACGGGCAGCCAACGGACTGATTCCGAAGTCAATTCAAACGCGTTTCAAACAGCCCTATCGCGCGCCGGATGGGAAGAGTTTTTTTGCGGGAGCGAGGAGTTGTGCCCACGAGTTCTTGTCGGCCGAAAGCATCAAGAGAAACGGAATTTTTAACCCTAGCATGGTGGCGGCGTTGGTCGCCAAGTTCGAAAATGGACGAGGTACCAGCGTCGCGGATGACATGGCCCTGGTCGGTATTCTCTCGACCGAAGTTCTACTCGATCAGTTCGTCCAGAACCCGAGTCCGTCGGTCGCCGGGCGCTCATAGGCTCGTCCCCCCAAACATTCCCGCGGGTTAACGGTGATACCAGGTCATCGTCTGGCTTTTGGTCTCACCGACCACGGTTTCTACCTGATCTCTATGGGTTTTACCCGATTTCATAGTATCCCGTCGGTCGAACGAAAGTCCGTAAGCGGATCCCGAAGCCTCCATGGACGATTCACAGTGATCTTAGTCACAGACACACCAAATCGGCCGGGCCGAAGATATGAGAGCGGAGATCGCGCTCCCCCCCTCCATTCGCAATCAATGGGCATTTTCTCCAAGGCAGCGCAGAATGCCGGCATTGTTCTTGTTTTTGCCTGCCTTTCTGGCTGCGGGAGCGAGACGTTGGAGAATAAGAGCACTGCCAGCCTGAACACCCTCAGTGACCAACAGGCCGCGACCCTTGCGGCCAAAAAGGTATTCTTCGGGCATCATTCGGTCGGAAACGACATCATCCAAGGCATAAGGGAACTGGCGAGCGCCGATCCGCGACTGAACCTGAAAATTGTGAAGTCGCCAGACCCACAAGCGGTCGCTGGTGCGGTGTTCGTTGAGTTTGAGGTTGGCCAGAACGGCGATCCGCTGTCAAAACTGAATGCCTTCGTGGCCATCCTGAACAAGGGAATGGGCGCGCAAGGCGGGATTGCGATTTTCAAGTTTTGCTATGTCGATATCGAGTCCTCTACAGATGTCGAGAGGCTCTTTGACATCTACCACGACAAGATGGCCTCGTTGAAGAAAGAATATCCCGGTCTGAAGATTGTTCACGTGACTGTTCCCCTAACAACGGCCGACTCTTGGGTTAAGGCATGGATCAGGCGGCTCCTCGGAAGAGGTAATCGACAGGATCAGAATGTAAAGCGTAACCAATTCAATAATCTGATGAGGCAGGCCTATGCGGGAACCGAACCGCTCGTTGATATCGCCGAGGTCGAGTCCACGCACGCTGATGGCTCGCGAGCGTACTTCTCGCAAAACAACGAGAGAATCTACGTGCTAGCTCCAGAGCTTACGTCTGACGGGGGCCACTTGAACGAAATCGGGCGGCGCGCCGTGGTAGTTCGACTTCTGGCCAACGTCAGCGAGCTATAAGTCGTTTTCTCCCCCTGTGTCACTGGCATGCGTGTCTGCCAGCACATTACATCGTCAAGGAAAGGGGTAAGCGTGATGCCAGTAGCAAGCCTGGTTGCCCAACAAGTAAGGGAGTTTATCGTGGAGAATTTTCTCTACGGCCAGCAACGCGCATTTAACGACGAGGATTCGTTTCTTGAAAATGGCATTGTCGACTCGACCGGCGTTCTGCAATTAGTGGCCTTTCTCGAGGAGACCTACCGGGTCACGGTAGAAGACGAAGATCTCATTCCGGCGAACCTCGATTCCATCAAGAATGTGACTCTGTATCTTTCCCGGAAAGTGGACCTGGCCGCGGAAGCCCAGGTGGGGGGCAATCAAGGGCGCCGCGTATGAGTACACACTCAATCGTGTCTGCCGACATTCTAGAACTCGATGCTCAACGGGAGACCGAGCGCATTATTAACGGCATTCGGGGGCTTGTGTTCGGCCAACTCAAGCGTAAGGGTGCGGTCGTGGGCGTCTCGGGAGGCATTGACAGCACGGTTGTTGCCTATCTTTGTGCGAGAGCTCTCGGAAAAGAGCGAGTGGTGGCGCTTTTCACGCCCGAAACGGATTCCTCTCCAGACAGTCTCCGGCTTGGCCGGATGATTGCTGATGATTTAGGGATTCGCTCTTTTATAGAAGACATCAGTCCAACCCTGAAGGGTGCAAGATGTTATGAGCGGCGCGACGCAGCAATTCGGCAGCTAATCCCCGAATACGGGCCTGGCTACAAGTCCAAAATCGTGCTGCCCAATCTTGTGGACGCAGATCGCTATGCCCTCTTCTCAATCGTTATTCAGTCGCCCGACGGAGAAACAAAGAAGGTGCGGCTCAGCCTGGATGCCTATCTAGGGATCGTTGCGGCCACGAATTGCAAACAACGGGCGCGCAAGATGATCGAGTACTACTACGCGGACCTCTACCAGTACGCAGTCGCCGGAACGCCGAACCGATTGGAGTACGATCAAGGTTTCTTCGTCAAGAATGGCGATGGTGCCGCGGACTTTAAGCCCATCGCGCATCTCTACAAAACCCAGGTATATCAGCTGGCGGCACACCTTGGGGTGCCCGCAGAGATTCTGCACCGCCCATCGACAACGGACACCTATTCTCTTGAGCAATCCCAGGAAGAGTTCTATTTTGCGATTCCGCTCCCGAAAATGGATCTTTGTCTGTATGGCAAGAACAACGCTATTTCCGCCGCTGATCTGGCTCCTGTTGCCGGCATGGACGAAAAACAGGTCCAGCGAATCTACGCGATGATCGATGCGAAACGTGCCGTGGCTCATTATTTGCGTTCGGCGCCACTACTGGTGGAAGACGTGACGGAGGTCCTGTAAAAACGTGGCTCGCGAGCATTCCAATGTCGCCGACTTTCTTTTGGAAGGAAAGCCAGACGGACGGATTGCGCTGCGGCTTCTCAGTGGAGAAGTTAGCTATGGTGAGTTGCGCCAGGCGGCGGCCGCGTTTGTGCGCTACTTCGGCGATCTGGGCTGTCGCAAAGGTGACCGGATCGTTCTGGCAGCGGAGAACTCACCGTTTTGGGTCGGGGCTTACCTGGGCATCTTGAAAGCTGGATTGATCTGCGTGCCCCTACCACCCAGTATTGCGCCAGAAGACCTGAGAGATGTGCTGACGGTAACAGAATCGCGGGTCGCAGTTATGCAGGACAGGGTTGCGATCAACCACGCCGCGCTTCTTCACGGCGTTCACTTGATCACGGACCAGTCGATGCACGATCGCGAAGTGGCAGGTCTTTGGGGGTTTCTTAGCGAGGCCACTTTTTCTCAAATCAGGTCATACAGCACCAGTGGAAAAAGCCTGGGCCAGGACGTTCACCCCGACGATATTGCAGCCCTCATGTTCACATCCGGCTCCACGGGCAAGCCGCGGGGGGTGATGATCTCGCACCGAAACATAGCTGCCAACACGAAATCGATCATTGAGTGTCTCGGGCTCACGGAATCCGATCGCATCATGACGGTCCTCCCCTTCCACTACTGTTTTGGCGCATCCTTGCTCCACACTCATTTGAAAGTCGGTGCCAGCCTGGTAATAGATGCCCGCTTTATGTATCCGGAAACTGTTCTGCAGCGGATGGAGGAAATGGAATGCACAGGATTTGCAGGCGTTCCGAGCCACTTCCAGATTCTGCTGCGAAATTCCGGCCTTGGAAAGAGAGCATTTCCTCGCCTGCGGTATGTACAGCAGGCGGGTGGTCATCTGGCGCCAGTGTTTATTCAAGAGCTCAAGCGAAGGTTGCCCGGGACTCAAATCTTCGTGATGTACGGCCAGACGGAGGCGACAGCCCGTCTTTCCTACTTACCGCCGGAGTGTCTTGAAGCGAAGCTGGGATCAGTGGGCAAAGGAATTCCTGGCGTCTCTCTCCGCGTGGCCAGCGAGGCTGGTTCCGATGTGAATCCGGGCGAAATTGGCGAAATTGTAGCGGAGGGTGAAAACATCGCGCGGGGATATTGGCGTGATCCGGAAGAAACAGCTAAGACATTCCGGAATGGCAGACTCTATACCGGTGATTTAGCGACGGTGGATCAAGACGGTTTCATCTACGTTATTGAACGCGTCAAGCAAATCCTGAAGTGCGGTGGCAAGCGAGTGAGTTGCCGACAGGTGGAAAACCGAATACTGGAGTTTGAATGTGCGCTCGAGGCGGCTGTAGTCCCTACCCCGGACGATGTTCTGGGAGAGGCCGCCAAGGCATTTCTGGTAGCACGGATGCCAGATTGCCCCGCGTTCGAAGACTGCTTCCGCGCGTTTTGCAAACAACATATGCCGCCCCAATTTGTGCCGAAAGAATTTGTCGTGCTATCGGAGCTTCCCAAGAACGCCTCCGGCAAGGTGCTCAAGCAAAAACTGGGAACTGTCTAAGGCTGTTTTCGTCGCACCGTGAGTGCTTAAACCAACTTCAGGCCGACAGTGTCGGCGATGTAGAGTGCGACCGCCAAGAACGGAGATGTACCCAGGGCGTCGAAACACTGATACTTAAGTTGATTGAATGAAAGATGGCTCGCGGGGCGTCAGGCAGGAACTGCTGCCATGACGCGATCCTGTGGAGGAGTCATTCACAGCACAGCCACCTGGACTAGCCCGCGACGATCTGCGAATTCACAAGCAGTATTGCGTTGCAGTTTGCTCAGTTTGCGAGGATGATTGCCTCGCACGACTGCGGCGGCATTTAGCGTAATGGGGCGAAGGAAAGGATGGAACGATGATGACTTCGACAACCAAGATGATCCTCGGGATATTGACAGCTTTAGCGATGCTCCTGCTGACATTTGCTATTCCGAGAGGTGGGGCGCTACGCGATGCACAATTAGTGTTGTTTCCATTGACTGTTGGGGTGTGGGCGATCTTCGTCTTACTCTTTGTGAAATTGAAGTAGAAAGCAGATGAGCGAACGGCTCCCATTAAGGAAATCCCCGAATAAGCCTCCCACCCTCACCCGGGTGGCAAAGCAGGGACCTCTCTAGTAGAGATAAGACACTCTCCAGCTCCCAGAACCCGGGTTTGACGCCTTGACCCGGTCGACCGACATCCTGATGTTCAACTCGCGTAACCTCGGCGCTCTGGTCGTGAAGGAAGAGCCTCATGTCCAGAACTGGGAAGACGCGCTATGGCACCCAGGAGATGTTCGTCCGGCATGAGCGGTCTCTCTTATGGTCGCAGTCGGCCCTGTAACCCTAGCCTGCCGTCCCTTCCGGGCACCTTGCCACCGTTCCGGAACCTGACCGTTCGAGCTCACCGGCGCGGATTAATTGCATTCCACGACAGAGACGTACGAGCCGCCCCGCCTGCCACACACCGAGGCCTTGCCCGGCCACACTTCAGGCGGGGCGGGTAGCGTCGCAGCTTGATCGCAGCGGAGGGGAGAACAAGGACTACCTATATATAGAGGAGCAGCGGGTGGGGGGACCATCCTTCCACGCCCCACGCCTCCTCCCTTTACCCATGAATCACCGGTTACCAGAGCGATCAAATCTGATCAGTCTTTTGCCGCCTGAAGTTTGATACTGACGGCGAATGGGTTTTGACACCTGTAGAGCGAGTTTGGCAACGGAAGGTCTAACAAACGCTCTAGGTGCAAGGAGGACTCAATGTATCTAGATTTGCTGGATCCCAAAGTGATTGCTTTGGCAGTTCTACTGCTTGTGTTGATCGCGGTTGTTGCTGTGCTCTATATCCGGAAGCGGAGAAATGCAACCGCAGAACTGCGGGACAAGTTCGGGCCCGAATACGATCGGGCGGTGTTGCAGCATGGGTCGGAACGAAAAGCACAAGCCAAACTGGAAGATCGAGAAAAAAGAGTAGAAAAGCTCAACATCCGTGATCTAGATCCAATGGAACATGAGCGCTTTTTGAAACAGTGGCTATCCACTCAGTCCCGTTTCGTCGACTCTCCGAAGGGCGCGGTCGCGGAAGCGGATGATCTCGTGTCTGCTTTGATGAAAGCTCGCGGTTACCCGATGACCGAGTTTGACCAGCGTGCGGCCGACATCTCCGTCGACCATCCTCGCGTAGTGGAGAACTACCGCTCGGCGCATGAGATCGCAGGGCGAGCCGGGAAGAGCGAAGCGACTACTGAAGAACTCAGAACGGCAATGATCCACTACCGCTCCCTGTTTGAAGAGTTGGTCGAGCTGCCGACGGTTGAACGGAAAGAGGTAGCGTGATGGAAGAACCAAGGACAAAAGCAGATGAGCTTACGCCGGCCGACCTGGCAGCCTATGGCATTTTGCCTAAGCCACCCGAAGGGCTCGCAGTCGTCAAAGATACAGCCTCGAAGATCCCTGAGATGGTGGCCTCAATTCAAGAACACGTGCCACTGTTCTCCGATTCTGAGGCGGATGATTTTCGATCTCAGTGGAGCTCAATACAGACTGGCTTCGTCGATGGCCCGCGACGGACAGTCGGAGATGCGGACAAACTGGTGGCTGCAGTGATGCAGCGGCTCCAGGAAGGGTTCACCCTCGAGAGATCGGGCCTCGAAAAACAGTGGGACAGCGGCAACAACGTGTCCACCGAGAATCTGCGCGTTGCGCTGCAGCGCTACCGTTCATTTTTTGACAGATTACTGCAGCTCTAGACAAACCGACCCGGCTGACTGGTGTCGAGTCATGGCTGTCCATTTCGTCCCGCTGAGAGATCGTGGGCCAACGCCAGTGTTTCAATAGCGTGTCGTAAGGCACATTTTGGAGGGAGATTATGTCAAAAACAGTAGTGGAACGAGCGGCAGATCAAATTGCCGATTCCGCCGATCAGGCCAAGCGTGCGACCTCGGCAGTTGCAGACGCAATAGGAAGTGGAGTAGGAGCCGTCAGGCGCGCCACCAGGCAGGGTGGCGACGCCGCTGAGGAATTCTTGGATGATACCGCTCACCGCATGCAGAGACATTTGTTGCTCACCCTTGCCACAACATTTGCTGTCGGTGTCGCCACCGGAGCATTGATCGGTTGGGCGAGTCAACGAAGATAGATTTGCAGACAACGGGGAAGCAGTTATCGGAAAGCGACCTGCACCAAGTGTGCGGTGATTGCGATAAAAGGAGAACAAATGACGATGTCGAATGGACAAAACAAATGCGCACACCTGCCATGCCGTTGCATGGTGCCACCCAGCGATAAATACTGCAGTACAACCTGCAAGGAGGCGGGAGCCAATGAAGTCGAGATCGCCTGCCAGTGCGATCACGGAACCTGTCCTTTGACCGTATGAAAGTCGGGGCGCTCCTCGTTGCGCAGATGCAGACTCAGAGGAGTGCCAAATATGAGGAGATATCCGTACATCGCCTTACTGCTGGCCATCGGTAGCCTTGCTGGGAGATCAACTCCGGTTTTGGCGCAGGCGCAGGCTGCTTCGGGCGACTCTTCGAGTTCCGCTGTCGTGTTGCCGGGGATGGCCACGGAGCAACCATTGAGGAGAAGTAGCTAGGCCGCCGCGGAGAGCGGCGGGTACCGGCCATCCATCGCCGGAGATCCTCCACCGCTGTTTTTAGAATTTGCCACGGGGCGCGCCGCGTTGACTCGCATGGGCTGCCCCTTTGGAGAAGGCGCTAACGATTCTCGCAAGCGCAACCTGGCCTTGTGCAGTTGTGACTTCGAATTTCCAACCGAACAACCGAGCAAGTCCGCGATTTCGTGGTGCTCGTAGCCCTTGATCTCATGCAGGATGAAGATCTGCCGGTATCCGGCCGGAAGGTCCTTGATCGCACGGGCCAATGCAATCCGGTTCACGCAGCCTGCCAGTTGACTGTCTTCTCGTCCATATTCGCGCTGGTATTTCGTACCGTCATCGCCAATGTGGGGCTCGTCGAGCGAAACGCGTAGCAACGACTTCTTGCGAAAATGCATGAGCACTGTATTGACCGCGACCCGGTGGAGCCAAGTGGACAATGCAGCATCTCCCCGGAACTTGGTCAAATGGCGGAATGCCTGTAAGAAGGCACCTTGCGTGAGATCCTCAGCTTCGGCTTCGTCGTTGGTCATGCGGAAGCAAACCGAATAGATCTTGGCCTTGTGAACGTCAAACAGTATCGAGAACGCATCCGCGTCGCCTCGCTGGGCACGGCAAATGATGTCGGGGTTCACCTGAATTGGAGTCATCACATCAGCGGACATTCGATTGCCCTTCCTTAAAAGGGTCGTCAAAACCTTCAAGTGAGGAGTGCAACGGTGTGACGTAACTTAATCAAAGCGGGAGGCATCCAGTCTGAGCAGAATTGCTCACCGGGACTGGCACCCATATTGGCGAGGACTCTTACGAGGGGACACGAATCGGGGGAGCAGGCGAAGCCCCGAATGTAATCAGGATTTCAAGCCAGAGGCGTCGGGTAGCGCTTAATCATGGAGCCCGACCCTCAGAAGGGATCTGTCGACTTGCAAACTGCTGCTTCTCCGCCGACATACTGGATGAACCCCAGTTTTCGGGTCGACCAGATCCTCTTCATAACAAATATTGCGAGCGAGTCAATACTTGACGAACACCTCTGAAATGGCCCGTTCGCAGTGAAGTGCAGCGATTATTGTCTTCTTCTCAATTCGAAGGAGCTGAGCACTTGTGAACAGACCCGCTCCGCCCGATGAGAGAAACTCCGTGTACTGGAAGTGAATGCCGTAACAGGAAAAACTGTCAGGGCCAACGGCTGTATGTCTCCGAGCTGGCCCTTTGTTCTCGGGCGTTTCGTGTGGGGGAACTCTGGTCGGCCGCAGAACGATTGGTGTGTTTCACATTTCACAGAGGAAGGAAATCAACATGCTTTGGACAATTATCGTCGTTCTAGGAATTTTGTGGTTGCTGGGCTTCAGTCTCCATATAGGCGGAGCGCTCATCCATCTGCTGCTGGTCGTGGCATTGGTCGTTCTCGTCATCAACCTGATGAGCGGCCGCCGTGGAGTAGCGTAGGAATGGCTTCCACAACATGGTGACCCGGCGCGAGGAGAGTTCCAAATGATTCTCGGACACACGATATCTCGGACTCGCTTCGCGTACGCACTCCTAACGACCGCAGTGTTTCTTCTGGCGTCTACCGATAGCCTCGTAGGATTGGACGCCGGCAAGGAAGGCGCGGCGAGCGCGCATCGGAGCGAGATAAGAAAGATGCAAGAATCGTTGCGCGATAAAGGGCACTACCGGGGCACGATCGATGGTGTCTTCGGTCTGCGAACCAGGGCCGGTATCCGAGAATATCAGAAGGCTGAAAAATGGCCGGTTACCGGCGAGGTCGATAGCCGGACTGCTTCCGGACTCGGAGTCCGATCTGATTGGGGCAATGCCATGGGCGCGGGGGGAACGAGAAGGCTGGCTATAGTCAGCGAAGAACCTCAACAACAAAAACCTTCCGCTGGAATCAAGGTGGGGAAAGCTCGTAGCCGGGCAGGGAAGAAATTCCCCAGCGAGTAATTATGCCTGGCAAAGAAAGTGGCCGCAGAGACTTCCAGCTCCGAACATCGAAACCCGTCTTTTCACCGCGATGA
>Ga0265339_10004054_pt1 | contig 10116 bp, 6 predicted proteins | sample 4CB219metaG_FD_202085 | JGI IMG/M metagenome (GOLD analysis project Ga0265339, IMG submission 202085) | Rhizosphere microbial communities from Carex aquatilis grown in University of Washington, Seatle, WA, United States - 4-CB2-19 metaG | ecosystem: Host-associated > Plants > Roots > Rhizosphere...
CTTCGTTCCACTTGAAGCGAAAGCAGCCTTGAAGATCAACGGCGCCACCATTTGCGATGTCATCTTCGCCTATGCACGAGGACACGGCCTCCGCTTTGCCAACTGGCGATCCTCGCCACCAAAGTGATAGACCTTTCCAGGCGAGTAAGCGGCCCGGAGGAGCTTCAACGTTAGCTGCGGAACGGTATTTTCGTTCGCTGCCCAATTGACGCATTCTCGTAGCGTCCCCACCGAGACAAAACCAATCGGGTCGAGTGCCGCAAGTGCTGGCTTACCGTTGTTGTCGTGCATCTCGGCGGCCGGGTAAGCAGCGAAAAGAATGGGTGAAGGACCGGAAACCGGAGCAGGGCGTTGTGGCTTCGCCTCCTGTGAACTTAATTTCGCTCCACAAATTGCGATCGCAATTGCGAGCTCAATTGCCGTTATGCTGGAAAGCGCCAACTGCCCTCCTCTTAACCGCGCGGCCTCACACTCCCACCGGAAACGGCTTGGGGCTCGATTCGTCCACGTTCGCGCCGCCGCGCCAACGGTTTATCACGCTGCGTTGGCCGCCTGCTTGGCTGTCTTGATAAGTAGCCGTAGAGCGTCGTTCACGCTGTCCGAGTCCGGGAAGGCTGCAGCCACGTCCGGAGCCAGCAAGACCATCACCGCGTCCGGCGGAAATCGCTTGGCGTATTTGCCCCGAATCGCATTGGAAAAATCGTATTCAGGTCTCATTTCATCCTCATCGGGTTTGCGATTGTTGCTCATATTGCCTCCTTTCTCTCGGTTGCGCTTCCCTTGCGCTGATGATTCGAATCGTTATCTCGTCATCTGTATGAATCACCACAAGCAGAACTTGTCTTTCAGACCGACCCAGAGCAATCCAACGCTCTTCCCCCAGAGAATGCGCCAAATCCGGCATGACGAGCAAGAGAGGATCGCGAAAAACTGTCGCCGCTTCTTCAAATGAGACATTGTGCTAGGCGAGATTCGAGACCGCTTTCGATGGATCCCAAACAATCTGAGGGCCCATACGTCACACTCCCACCGGAAACGGCTTGGGGCTCGACTCGTCCACGTTCGCGCCCCCACGCCAGCGCTCGAACCGCCCCTGCAACAGGCTCATCAGCCCCGTATACCAGTAGCCGATCACAAACAGGATGAGGAACGGCGCGGTGAAGTAGTTGTGGTTCGTAAAGCAGTACACGATGGCCAGCCCGAAGTACGTGCCGATCAGCAACTCGATCCACGGCGTCAGCACCAGGCGCTTGCGATACTTCTTGCCCGCGCTCGACTTCTCGCCCTTCCTGGCCACGCGGTACTTGGGCGTCCGCGCAAACGCGCTCTTGATGCCCAGCAGCGCCTCAATCACCGCCTTCGAGTTAGTCACCGTAAGCCCTATTCCCAGCGCCATCAGAAACGGAAGATACAGGAACGTCTTCATCCACGACTTTGGGAAAAGCACCTTCTGGCTGCCGACATAAAACACGGCGATCGACAACGAAGACGCAGTGAAAAGCGGAAAATCGATCAGCAGCATCTGGAACCAGCCCTGATAGAAGCGCACGATCATGCTCGGGATCAGCAGCGCTGTCATGATTATCATCAGCGGATAGCTCATGTTCGCCGTCAGGTGATACACGCTCTCCACCTTGATCTTTCGCGAGGCCTTGGTCCGGAAAAGCGTGGGCAGGATCTTGATGCTGGTCTGGATGAGGCCCTTGGCCCAGCGTGCCTGCTGGGTCTTGAAGGCCGTCATCTCGATGGGCAATTCCGCCGGGCACTCGATATCCGGCAGATACTTGAACTTCCATCCCGCCATCTGCGAGCGGTAGCTTAGGTCGGTGTCTTCAGTCAGCGTGTCGTGCTGCCATCCGCCGGCATCCGTGATGGCCTGGCGCCGCCACATGCCGGCCGTGCCGTTGAAATTGAAATACTCGCCCATCCGCGCACGCGCGCCGTGCTCCAGCACAAAGTGCCCATCAAGCAGGATGGCCTCAATCTGAGTCAGCATGCTGTAGTCTCGGTTCAAGTGCGTCCACCGCGTCTGCACCATGCCGATCTCAGGCTGTGCAAAGTGATGGATCACGCGCATCAGCCAATCCGGCGGCGGCACAAAATCGGCGTCGAAGATGGCGACGAACTCGCCTTTGGCCACCTTGAGCCCCGCGTCAAGCGCGCCTGCCTTGTAGCCGTGCCGGTTGGTGCGATGAATGTACTCAATGGGATGGCCCATCGCTGCATAGCGTTCAACGATGGCTGCCGCAACCTGCTGCGTTTCGTCGGTCGAGTCGTCCAGCACCTGGATCTCCAGGCGGTCACTGGGATACTCCATCGCGCATACGGCTTCAATCAGCCGGTCAATCACAAATTGCTCATTGAAGATGGGCAGCTGCACGGTCACCCGCGGCAGCTCCGCGAACCGGCTCGGCGGGTCCGGATGGTAATTGCGGCGGTACTTGAAGTACTGGTAGCACAGCGTATAGCGGTGCACGCCGTACAGAGCCAGAACGATCATCACGATGAAATAGGGCGTCAGGAGCAGGGCGTCAAACCAGTTCCAGTAATGGTGAACGTTGGAGAATGGATCGTTGAAAATTGACTTGAGCTGGCGCCGGAAACTGTTCTGCGAAAGGACCAAGAAGAAGAAGCCCATCCGCTGCGGCAACCCGCATGTGAGCAACAGCTTCGTACTGACGAACCATGAGCCGAACAGGGCAGACCCTCCCAACCGGAACAATAAAAATTGTACGCGAAAGCGGTTCAGTGAGCCGGACGGCGGCCCCGCGCCGACTTCAGGACTTCAGGAAAATTCCGCGGTGGTTCCACCCTTATCCCGAATACTTCCTTGCCGTACCATTTGCCAAAGTGCCGCGAATCGCCCGTAACCAGAAAGTCTGCCCGAAGCAGGACTGCGGCGGCGAGCACGGGTTGGTCCTTAGTAGGCAACTCCGCAGGTGCGTTCTCCAGAATCGGAACTGCGGAAAACCGCGCGACCCGCACTTGCTCCAGAAGCAGCGTCAATCTATTCTGTTGATCTTGTTCAGGCAAATTTCGCCGGGATTCATCCACAACATAATCTGAAGTCACCAACTCAATATTCAGGATTTGCCAAAGCGCCAGAAGACGACTGCCAAGCTTCCAGGCGGCAGAGACAAGCACATTGGCATCAAGAAACAAGCGAAATTGCGGTCCGTGGCTTCGTGTCATGCCGGCCAGCGCAGGTGCTCAACTGAATCGGGGTCGATGCCCAACGCAGTCACCCGCTGGCGCGCATCGAGATAGTCTTCCCGATCCATGGCGTTGTTCAGAAAAAACTCCGCAAGCCGCTGCGGCGAGTAGATCTCCACCTGTGGCGCGGCGCCGGCAAAAGGGCGAATCAGGATTCCATCCTCCCGCTCCTCCACCTGGATCGCAGAACCCTCGTCGAGGCGGTAGCGAGTGCGCAGCTTCGCCGGAATGACCAGGGTTCCGCGTTTCCCCATGACGATGGTCTTCAAGCCTAAGTTCCTCTGAATTCAGAATATCAGAAATCTGTAAAACGGAAAAACAGACAAATTGACTCAGGCCCCCGTCGGCCTCGCAGGTAGAATGAATCCTCACCATGCGGCGCACACGAAAGCGACCCAGGAGGATTACCGCTTCCAGTCGAGTGGGCCAGGTTCTTCTTCTGGTCCTGGCGGCTATTCTGTTCCTGCTTTTCCTGCTCGGGCGGCTCACGGGTAGCTTTCCCCACTCGGCGCACCCGCGTGCCCACACCGGAACCAGCATCTAAATTCATCGTGCCTTGGTTGTCCGCCCGGTGTTGCTTGGCGTATCCTTCTCATGCAGTTGGAGATATTCCCCAATGTCCTCTGTTATTGGCTTGCCCCTGGCCGCGGCGGGAGGCAGTTTTCTTCTGGAATCCCGCACGCCCGACGAGGTTTTCACCCCGGAAGACCTGAACGACGAGCAGCGGCAAATCGCGTCCACAGCTGCCGCGTTTGCCCGCGACGAGATCCTGCCCTCAGTTGCCGCCATTGAGGCCAAGCAGCCGGGCCTGATGCGCTCGCTTATCCAGAAGGCTGCAGCGCTGGGGTTCACCTCGGTCGACATTCCCGAGGCGTACGGCGGGGTAGGCATGGACAAGACCACCTCCACCGTCATCACCGATCACATCGCGGCGCTGGCCAGCTTCTCCACTGCGTTCGGCGGACAGATCGGCATCGGGACACTACCCCTGGTCTGGTATGGAACCGAAGACCAGAAACGGCGCTACCTGCCCAAACTTGCTACGGCGGATTGGATCGCCGCCTACGCGCTTTCTGAGGCCAGCTCCGGCTCTGACGCCATGAACATCCGCACCCGCGCCACGCTGTCGCCTGACGGCAAGCATTACCTGCTCAACGGCGAGAAGATGTGGATCACCAACTGCGGCTTCGCCGATCTCTACACCGTTTTTGCCAAAATCGACGGCGAGAAGTTCTCAGCATTTCTGGTGGAACGCACATTTCCCGGCCTGACCGTGGGCGCCGAAGAACACAAGCTGGGCATCCGCGGCTCATCCACGTGCCCGCTGGTGCTTCAGGATTGCCGCGTGCCGGTAGAGAATCTGCTGGGAGAGCCGGGCAAGGGACATCACATCGCGTTCAACGTGCTGAATGTGGGCCGATTCAAGCTGGGCGTGGCCTGCGTGGGCGGCGCGCGGCGGGCCTTTGGCGAGATGGTGCGCTACGCCCGCGAACGCAAGGCATTCGGCAAATCGATCGCCGAGTTTGGGCTGATCCAGCGCAAAATCTCGACGGCTGCTGCGCGCATCTACGCTGCTGAAAGCATGGCCTACCGCACCGTGGGCATGATTGACGCGGCCCTGGCCGAGCTGGGCCACGATGCGCCGGCCAACGCGCGCGAGACCCAGCGGCGCATTGAGGAATACGCGGTGGAGTGCTCCATCCTGAAAGTCTACGGATCGGAGATGCTGTCATTCGTGGCCGACGAATTAGTGGCCACCATGGGCGGCTATGGCTACGTGGAGGAGTACCCGGCAGAGCGTTTCTACCGCGACGCCCGCATCAACCGCATCTTCGAGGGGACCAACGAGATCAACCGCATGATCATCACCGGCTGGCTGATGAAGCGCGCCATGGCGGGCAAGCTGGCGCTGCTGCCCGCCATCAAGCGGGTGATGGACGAAGTCATGCAGCCGCCCTCGTATGACGGCGCCGGAGAAACAGGCGAACCGCTGGCGCGCGAAGCAGGCGTGCTGGCCGCGACGAAGAAGATCGCGCTGTTTGCCGCCGGCGTAGCCAGCCAGCGCTACATGACGGGGCTTGAGGAACAGCAGGAAATCATGGCCGATCTCGCCGACATGGTGGCGCAGGTGTACGCGCTGGAGTCGGCGCTGCTGCGGGCGCGAAAGCTCGCCGGCGCGCGGCGCGCGTCCGCGCAGGTGGCGGCGCAGATCACCGGCCTGCTGGCCGAGGAGGCGCTCGCCCAAGCTGAGCAGGGGGCAAAGCGCGTGCTTGCCGCATGCAGTGAGGGCGACATGCTGGGCACGCAACTGGCAATCGTGCGCCGGCTCGCGCGCTCCACGCCGGCCAATGCCGTAGCACTCAGCCGCGCAGTTGCCCAGGCGTGTGTGCGCGCGGAGAAATACCCCGTGTTCGCGTCCTGAACTCCGTCCGCGGGAAATCCTTCATCGGTGGACATCATCGGAGAGTGCAGACCGATGCTCATGGAAATCTCAAGTACGGCATGTATGCTCAATGGGTTGATGAAAGCGGCAATTCCAATGATCCCAAACTGTGGAACGCTGGGGCCTGCCGCTTCGCAAAAGGAGGTTGAGTGATGAAATTTGGATGCATGGTTGTTGCGGGAGTGATGGCGGCTTCAATGCTGGCGGCGGGCGCACGCGCGCAGGAGATTGGTCCTTACAGTGTGACCAGGATTCAATTGACAGGCGGCGACGGCGGCTGGGATTACATTACCGCGGATCCCGACGGCCGCCATCTGTTCGTCGCCCGCTCTGGCCCCGCGGGGCATATCGGCGTCTATAACCTGGACACGCTGGAGCAGATAGGGGACATTCCCAACGTCAGCGCGCACGGTGGCGCGGTGGACACGGAGACTGGCCACGGCTTTGCCACGTCGAGCCCGGTGACGATGTTCGACGCCAAGACATTCGCCGTAATCAAGAAGATCGATACCGGCGGCCATCCGGATGGCTACCTGAACGACCCATATAACCACCACTTCTATATCCTCAGTCACACTGCGCCCAACGTCACCATCCTTGACGACAAGGACGGCAGCATCCTGGGGACCATTGACCTTGGCGGCGCGCCGGAAGAGGCGGCGACAGACGAGCACGGCAAGATCTTCGTGGACATCGAGGACAAGGCCGCCATCGCGGTGATCGACGCCAACACCATGAAGATGGTGGGCAAATACGATCTGTCGCCGAGCGGCTCCGGTTGTGCAGGCTTGGCGCTCGACGCCAAAAACGGCATCCTCTTTGCCGCATGCCGCGAGAAAAACAACATGGTGATCCTGTCCGCGGCCGACGGGCACATCATCACCGATCTGCCCACGGGTGAGGGCTGCGACGGCGTCACGTTCAATCCTGGAACGATGGAGGCGGCCAGCTCGCAGGGCGATGGAACCTTGACCATCATCAAGGAAGATTCGCCCACCAGTTTCCGCGTGGAGCAGACGGTGTCGACTCCGATGCGCGCCCGGACCCACACGCTGGATCCGAAGACCGGCAACCTCTACACCATTACGGCGGAGTTCGGGCCCGCGCCCAAGACACCGCCGGCGAATCTGCCGGCCAACGCGCCCGCATGGATGCGCATGCCCCGGCCGCCGATGATTCCCCACTCCTTCCAGATCCTGGTGATCGGCAAGAGCCAGTAACTCGGGAACAAAAAATTGCCCATGCCGGCGCGGTCACTACGCCGGCATGGGCTTCTTAGTAACGTAGATACACTGAGCCCGAGTCATCGCAGAACTTGACGGGTAACTGGACGCCAGTTCACGCGATTCAATCAGGGGGAGCGAAGCGTATCCCCGAAGTTAGCAGTTATGGAGTTGTGTTAGCGCTGCACCTCGACATTGAGCGTCAGCACAGAGGGCACCGTGCGGTTGTTGAGCACGGCCGGAGACCAGCGGAACTGCCGGACGCCGTCGACTACGCGCGCATCCACGGTCTGGTTGATGGCGCGAAGCACCTGGATCTGCGTGGGACTGCCGGTTTCGTCAAGGTGGATCTCGAGCACCACGGTTGGGGAATTGACCGTCGCCATGGGCAGCTCATCGGCGGGAATGCTGATGTGCGGCGTGTGGACGAGATGAGGGTTGGTAACTCCGCCAGTGACGGAGGTTGGGGCAGAAGCGTCGTTAACCGGCTTGCCGGTGGTTGCCGCTGCGGTAAGGGTTAGGGATGAAAGCAGGGTGGTGAGAAGTATACGGCGCATGTTGGACCTCCTTTACGTTGATAGTTACCGACACCAGTGTTACCCGGCTCCATAACCTCAGTCAACCGCCAAGTGCGCCTCCACCACTTATCAACAAGTTACGAGGTATTTTGTATCTCATTGCGAGAAACGCATGAGGATGTAATAAAGATTGCCTCTGGATGTAATCTGCCTGTAATCGTTTGAGGTCTGATCCGCGCCAAAAGAGCAGCGGCCCGATCCTCGTGTGAGGATCGGGCCGCTGACCTGCGTTTGAATGCGCTACGCCTTGGCCGAAGTCAGCGCCCCCAGATCCGCTGCCAACTTCTCCGTGGAGAAGGACTCGATCAGGTCGCCTTCTTTCAGGTCGGTGAAGTTGGAGAGGCCGATGCCGCACTCCATGCCGTTGGTCACTTCGCGTGCGTCGTCCTTGAAGCGCTTGAGCGAGCCGATCTTACCCTTGAAGACCTGCTCGCCGCCGCGCATCACCTTGATCTCGGAGTCGCGGCGGATCACGCCGTCCTGCACGCGGCAGCCGGCAATGGTGCCCACCTTGGGGATCCTGAAGATGTTGAGCACTTCCGCACGGCCCTGGTAGTTCTCCTTGAACATGGGTTCCAGCAGTCCCATCATGGCCAGCCGCATCTCGTCCTGCAGCTCGTAGATGATCGAGTGCAGGCGGATCTGCACGCCTTCCTGCTGCGCCAGCTCCGCCGCCTTGCGCTCCGGCCGCACGTTGAACCCAATGATGATGGCGTTCGACGCGGTGGCCAGCAGCACATCGCTCTCGGTGATCGATCCCACGCCGGAGTGGATCACCTTCACCCTCACCTTCTCCGTCGACATGCGCACGAGCGAGTCGGCCATCACCTCAACCGATCCGGTTACGTCGCCCTTGATGATCAGCGCCAGGTCCTTCACGCCTGCCTGGCGAATCTGCTCCGCCAGCCCTTCCAGCGATACGCGCGAGCTCTTGGCCAACTGCGCCTCGCGCTCTTTCATCTTGCGGTATTGCGCTATTCCCTTGGCCTTGTCGCGATCGGCCACAACCAGGAACGTGTCGCCGGAATCGGGCATCGCTTCCAGCCCCAGCACTTCCACCGGAGTGGACGGCCCTGCCTGTTCCAGCGCGCGCCCGCGATCGTCAAACATCGCGCGCACCTTGCCGAACGTATTGCCCACGATGAAGCTGTCGTTCAGATTGAGCGTTCCGTCCTGCACCAGCACCGTGGCCACGGCGCCGCGCCCGCGATCGAGCTTCGCTTCCAGCACTGAGCCCACAGCCTTGCGGCCCGGCATCGCTTTGGGAGCCTTGATGTCGCTTACCAGGCAGATCATCTCCAGCAGCAGGTCCAGGTTCAGCCGCTTCTTTGCGGAAACTTCCACAAACACGGTGCCTTCGCCGGCCGCGGCCCACTCTTCCGGAACCACGCCGCGATCCGCAAGCTGCTTCTTCACGCGATCGGGATTGGCCTCGGGCTTGTCGATCTTGTTCACCGCCACAATCATCGGCACATCCGCCGCCTTGGCGTGGTCAATGGCCTCCACCGTCTGCGGCATCACGCCGTCGTCCGCCGCCACCACGATCACAACGATATCCGTCACCTTGGCGCCGCGGGCTCTCATGCGCGTGAAGGCCTCGTGGCCCGGCGTATCCAGGAACACGATCTCGCGCCCCGATGCCGGAGAGCCTTCCTTGTTGAAGCGGACCTTGTAGGCGCCGATATGCTGCGTAATACCACCGGCCTCGCCCGCCGCTACATCGGTTTCGCGAATCGCGTCAAGCAGGCTGGTTTTGCCGTGGTCCACGTGCCCCATCACGGTTACTACCGGCGCGCGCGGAACCTCCAGTTCGTTGGCGTTCGGCGCTTCCACAACCTCTTCGATGGCCTGGTTCGCCAGTTCCTCTTCATAGCTGATTACCGTGGCCGCCGCGCCAAACTTGGCCGCAACGTCCTTCACCATCTCCGCGTCCAGCGACTGGTTCACGGTGACAAAAATGCCGCGCATCAGCAGCGCCGCAATCAGGTCCTTGGCGCGGATTTCCAGCTTCTCGGCCAGGTCCTTCGCGCTGATGCCCTCGGTCACGGTGATCTCGCGGCTGATGGGAATGGGCTCAGTGCTGAACTGGGCAGCCCCGCCAAAACGCGGCGGCGGGACAAAGCCCTTCATCGGGCCTTCCTTTGTCTTGGGATACTGCTGGCCTCCACGGCCGCGGCCTCTGGCTGCGGGGCCACGTGCCGGGCGCGGAGCTTCGCCCGTAGGCGGAGCCGAGCCTCCGGGGCCGCCGAATCCGCCCGGACGCGGTCCGAATCCGCCGGGGCGTGGGGCGCCGAAGCCGGGGCGCTGGCCGAAGCCGGGACGTCCCCCCGGACCGCTCGGACCGCCGGGTCCTCCAGCTTGGAATCCGGTTGGCGCGGAGCGCGTGGGGTGCTTGGGTCTTGGGCCCCCGGCAAATTGCCCGGGAGCGCCTTGCGGGCGCTGTGCAAATCCGCCCTGACCCGGCGCACCTGTGGGCCGGCGGTCAAAGATGGGCTTGCCGCGCTGAATCGCCCCTGTTGCACCGGCTGCGGCGGCTGCCGCCGGGCTGAGAATCGGCGCCTTGTACACAGGCCGCGGACCGGTTTGGGGCATTACCACGCGGCGGATCGGCGGGACCGGCGCCGTGGGAGCTTCGGGCTCGGCCGGCTCGGGAGCGGCC
>Ga0265339_10004056_pt1 | contig 10114 bp, 8 predicted proteins | sample 4CB219metaG_FD_202085 | JGI IMG/M metagenome (GOLD analysis project Ga0265339, IMG submission 202085) | Rhizosphere microbial communities from Carex aquatilis grown in University of Washington, Seatle, WA, United States - 4-CB2-19 metaG | ecosystem: Host-associated > Plants > Roots > Rhizosphere...
AGGATGCGCTCGAACTTCACGAACGGCTTCTCGTAAAAGACGATGTAGTCGACATCGGCGATGCCGATCCCCGCCTGCTGCAAGCAAAACTGTATGGCGAGGCTCGGAAAGCCTGAGTCGTGCTTCTTGCGCGAGAAGCGTTCCTCTTCCGAGGCGGCGATGAGCTGACCGTCGACCAGCAACGCCGCAGCCGCATCGTGATAGAAACACGAGATTCCGAGAATGATCATTGTGTGGGGGCCCTCGCGATCGCTTCGTAGATCGCGCTCATGGAGTCGACGTGGTGTTGCAGGGAGAACCGTTCGCGCGCTTGCGCGCGCGCCCGCGCGCCGACGGCAGCCGCGTTGGGATCCGCCAGCACAGCGCGGAGCCGGGCGGCCAGCGCCGCGGCGTCACCCGGCGGCGTGAGATAGCCGGTTTCGCCGTCCGTGATCAGCTCGCGCACGCCGCCGGCGTCGCTGGCGATCACCGGTTTGCCGAGCAGCATGCCCTCGAGAATGACCCGGCCGAAGGGCTCGGGTCGCACGGAGGCGTGGACGACGACGTCCCACGCCGCCATCACGTCCGGGATATCCGAGCGAAAGCCGGTCAGATGCACGCGCGATGCGAGACCGAGCGCCTCGATGCGGTCCCGCAGCGTGGCCGCGTACTGCGCTCCGGCGCGGTGCACGCCGCCGGCGATCACGCAGTGGACGTCGGGGCGATCCGCGAGCAGGGCCAGTGCCTCGACGACGACGTGTTGGCCCTTCCACTCCTGCACGTTGCCGGCCAAGCCGATACACGGCGCCTCGAGCGGAATGCCGAGCTCGCGGCGCACGCTCGCGGCGTCGCGACGCGGCGTCAGCCAGGTCTCGTCGACCGCGTCGTAGACGATCCGCTCATCGGCCGCATGCACGCCATGCGTGTGGCAGTAGTCGAGAATCGCGCGCGTCATGCAGATGAGCGTCGTACGCCGCGCCGCCCAACGTTCACGCGCGCCGTACTTCTCGAAGCCTTTGACGTGACAGATCACCGGCGTGCCGGTGAGCAGGCCGGCGAGGATGCCGTCGAAGTTGGCGCGCACGCCGTTGCCGAGATGCAACACGTCGGCGCGCTCCCGCCGGATGACACGCGCCAAGGCCAACGCAGCGGGAAACTCTTCGACCAGGAGGCGCGCCGTCTGACGGCCCGTGCTGAGCGCGGTTCGCACCGCACCGACGCGCCGCGCGCGCTCATAGCCGCCATGGCCGATCAGCGGATGCTGCTTGGGCAGCCGACGCCGCGCGATGTGATGCACGCGCACGTCGAGCTGCGCCAGGTCCGCCTCAATGGGTTTTGTTTCGTAGAGCGCCATGCCGATGCGAAAGCGGCTGCGGTCCATGCCGCGGATCAAATGGTAAAGGCCAGTGAGCGAACCACCGAGCACGCCGCCACTCGATGCCTCGATGAACAACACGCTGGTCATCGATGCGATATTCTGCCGGCGTAGCGGTTCGCGCGCAGGCTCGCCGGCCGCCCTCGGGCATCGGCCGACGAGCCGCGCTGCGCCCCCCTCATGCAAGCGATTGCGCCGGCTCCGTAGCTGCCGCGTGCGGCGTGTTCTCCGGCGCCGCGAAACTGCGCCGCAGCGCTTCGTCGATCGGCACGCGCGGCGACCACCCGAGCTCGTTTTGCGCCCGAAAAGTGACGAAGGTCGCGCTGCGCAAGGTGCGCTCGACTTGATGCCGCGTGATCGGCAACGTGCGCCCCGCCAACCCCGCGGCACGCTCGGCGGCGCCGAGCCCCAAGCGCAACAAGCCGAGCGGCGGATACACCGGCAGCCAGCGCTGGCCGCCGATCTGTCGATACAAGCGCGCATACTCGGCCTGGCGTGCGTGGACATCGACGATGGTATAAGCGCGGCCGCGGGCCGCGTCGTGCTGCGCCGCGAGCACGACGGCGTCGGCGACGTTGTCGACGTAAGCGAGCGGCAGCAAATAGTGGCGGCTGGCGAACAGCACGCGCAGCGGGCCCAGCCCGACGGCGCGGCGCGCCAGCGGCGGCTTGTGGCCAGGGCCGTACAACAGGCCCGGGCGAATGATCGTCACCGGCGCGCCGGCCTGCATCGCCGCCCGCGCCACCTTGTCGGCGGCCAGTTTCGAGCGTGCGTAGAAGCCGCGCTCCTCACCGCTGTCATCGTAGGCGCTTTCCTCGGTGACCGTCGCGCCGTCTGCCGGTACGGCGTAGACGCTGAGCGAGCTGATGTGCACGACGCGCCGCACGCCCGCGGCGACCGCGAGACGAATGATCGCCTCGGTGGCCTGCACGTTGGTCGATTCGAACTCGTCCCATGCACCGGTGGTACTGACACGCGCGCCGGCGTGAATGACCCAATCACAACCCGCGACTGCGCGCGCCAGCAACGCTTCGTCGCGCAGGTCGCCTTCGAGGCGCTCGTCCGCGTCGCTCGGACGACCGGGGCGCACCAGTGCGCGCACGCGCACGCCGTCGGCGCGCAAGCGTGCGACGATGCGCGGGCCGAGAAACCCCGACGCGCCGGTGACCAGTGCGGTCGTCATCGCGTTAGCCTGCGAGCTTCGCTGGCGTCGCCGCAGCGGCGCTCTGGGTGAGGATCTCGTCGTACCACGCGACGACGTCGCGCCCCTCGGCAGCGCTGACCGGCGGTTCGCCGCCCTGCGACACCGACGCATACAGCGCCGCCAGGTGCCGGCCGATGCCGGGATAGAACCGCTGCTTGCCGGTGGCGAAGGCGATAACGTTGCGCACCGTGGACGTCGAGAGCTGCGCCGCTTCGCTGAGATTCGGCCATACCTTGCCGACCAGTTTCGGCAGGCGGCGCGGGCGGCGCTCGATCAGCGTCATATTGTTCAGGTTCACTTCGAGACTGGCGGCGGTGCCGAGCAGCGTCAGACGATTCATGAACGGCTGCGCGCGCATCGACATCGTCACCGCGCCCAAGGCGCGCTCGCCGTCGGCGATGAGGCGCACTTCCTCCAACTGGCCGCTGGGCGAGCGGCGCGCGATGACGCGCAAATCGCGCGCCGGACCGGCGAAGCGACGCATCAGATACAACGGATGCGACGCCAAGTTGGCCAGCAGACCGCCTGGCAAACGCGTGCTCCAATGCGCCTGATCGCCGGGCTTCTCGGATTCTCCAGGCTCGGCACCCTGAAAGACCTCGACGCCGACGAGGCGGCCGAGACGCGCGTACTCGACGGCGCGCGCCGCATCCTGAATGACCGGATCGAACCAGCGGTTGTGGTCGACCGTCACCCAACGACCAGCTCGTCGGGCGGTGGCAATCACCTGCTCCGCCTCGCCGAGGTCGAGTGCCAGCGGCTTCTCCACCAAGACGTTGACGCCCGCCTTCAACAACTCCATGGCCAACGACGCGTGCGTGTGCGGCGGCGTGAGGATGTGCGCCACGTCGGGCTTGCCGCGCTCGACGAGCTCGCTCACCGAGGCGAACTCCGGCAAGCCGGTCTCGCGCGCAAACGCCGCACGCGCCGCCGCATCGGTGTCGCAGACCCCGATCAGCTCAACCGACGACAGTTCCTGCAGATAGACGCGGTGCACGCGGGCTATGCGCCCGCAGCCGACCAATCCAACGCGCAACCGCGCCGTCACGTTCACGCGGCTCCTTGCAGGCGCCCGTTACTGCTCAGCCACTTGGCGTTGTGGAACTGATCGTGGCGAAAGTCCGACACCACGCCGCTATGCATCAGTTGTCCGACCTCGGAGATGGCGTCGTCGACCGTCCGCTGCGGCTTGAAGCCCAGCTCGTTGCGGATGCGATCGAAGCTGACGCGGTAGCTGCGCAGATCCTGCGCGTTGGCGGCGTACTCGATCTGCGTATTCGGCACTTGCTTCGCGACGTGCTCGGCGATCTCACCGACGGTGAAATTCTGCGCGTCGGACCCGACGTTAAAGACCTTCTCTTTGGCGGCACGCGCTTCGACGGCGCAGAGGAACGCCTCCGCGGCATCTTGGACGTGCAGATGCGGGCGCCACTGCGTCGCGCCGCTCACCTTGATGGCGCCTTGTGCCAGCGCGCAGGCGGTCATGGTGTTCACCATCAGGTCGAAACGCATGCGCGGCGATACCCCGCATACCGTCGCCAGACGCAGGATCACCACCTCGATGTCGCGCTGGCTGAGCAGCAACTCCTCGGACATGATGCGCGTGCGGGCGTAGAGCGATACCGGATTGAGCGTCGAGTCCTCGTCCAGCACGTCGTTGTCCTTGGCGCCGTACACGCTGCACGACGAGGCGAAGACCAGCCGCTGCACACGGGCCTCGCGGCAGGCGTTGAGCATCTGTCGAGTCGACTCGTAGTTGATGGCCATCGTCCGGTCGGGGTCGAGGTCGCACGCCGCGTCGCCGACGATCGCCGCCAGCGCGACTACCGCATTGACGCCGGAAAGGGCGCGCGTCAGGGCCCGCTCGTCGCAGATGTCGCCGCTGACCAACTCCAGCCCGGCGGGCTCGCCGAGGTCATCCAGGCCTTGCGGCCCATAGACGAAGTTGTCCAGCACGCGCACGCGGTGCCCGCGCGCCAAGAGTTTGCGCGTGAGGTGCGAGCCGACGTAGCCCGCGCCGCCGGTGACCAGAACCAGATCCCCCATGATCATGTCCCCCTGTCCGAATCGCGAAATGCGAAATCCCTCGAACTACGTCAATGGCGCGCCACTGCCATGCTGCCCGCTGACAGTCCGGCGCGCTCTCCGCCAAACGCTTCGGCACTGAGTAAATCACTCAACGCCGGGACGATCCGATATTCAACGCCTGCCTGCTCACAGACATCGACGACCTCGCGCGCGGCGTGGTCGCTCAGATCAGACATACACACGAACACGGCCTGGATGCGGTTGGCCGAGACCGCCAGCGGCAATTCCGTCGCGCCGCCGAGCACGCGGACGCCGTGGATCAGCGAGCCCCAGCGCTCCGGCACTTCGTCGATGAAGCCGACCGGCCGATACGGACAAAGCGGATCCTCGAGCAGTGTGCGCGCGATCGATTCACCGCCGACGCCGGCGCCGACGACCAGCGCCTTCTGCCGCCGCTGACCGCGCTGCCGCCAACCATGTCGCACACCGGCGCGCAGCCCGTACCGCACCCCGGCCAGCATGAAGAGGATGATCGCCCAGTCGATGACGAACACCGAGCGCGGGAACGACTGGAAGCCGAAAAAGAAGGTCAGCCCACCGGCCACGATCGAGCTCAGCGTCACCGCCTTGGCGATGGCTGCCAGATCCCACAAGCCGAAATAGGCGAAAACGCCCTGATAGGAGCCGAAATACATCAACGCAATACAGCGCACGACCAGGGTGATGAGCAGCGGCAACAGCAAGAAGCGCGGATCATCCGGAAAGTCGAAGTCGTGACGGATCATGTACGACAGGTAGCTGGACGCGGCGATGAGCAAGCAATCGGCGCCGAACAACGCGACGCGGTGCCGCCGCCGCCAAAGGAACTTGGTCTTCACCGCGCCGCGCAGCGTCGCCCAGATGCCGCGCGCCAGCAGCCCCATGTCGCCGAAGAACGTGGCACGCTCTACGTACGCGAGGTCGCGCATCAGCTTCTCCGGCAGAATGTGATCCCGGTAGTACGCCTCGGTGTCTTTTAGGCCCTCGGGATAACTTTCGAGCTCGTCGCGCCCGAGGATCTGGCTAGGTCCCACCATGCCCGGCCGCACCGACAGGACGCCGCGCTGGCTCTCGGTGTAAAAGCGCACGAAGTACGGATCTTCCGGGCGCGGGCCGATCAGGCTCATGTCGCCGATGGCGACGTTGATCAGCTGCGGCAGCTCGTCGATTTTGAACCAGCGCAGCATTTGTCCGATGCGGGTGACGCGCGGATCGCGCTTCGTCGTCAGGCGCGAGCCCATCTTGTAGGCGCCCTGCACCATGCTGCGAAATTTGAAGATGCGAAACGGCCGTTCGTTCAACCCGACGCGCTCCTGGCGAAAGAAGACGGCCCCGGGACTGTCGAGCTTGATCAACAGCGCCACCACCAACAGGAACGGCAGCAGCACGATCAAACCGATCGTGGCGATCACCAGGTCGACAGCACGCTTCAACATGACAGGTTCACCGGCGGTGGCGACGCAAGATGTCGCGGAGGGTTTCGGCGACCCGTGCGACATCGGCGTCGCTTAGGCCAGGATAGAGCGGCAGCGAAATGAAGCGTTGCCATTCGCGCGCCGCCACCGGCAGCGAGGCAGCCTGCTCGCCGAGATGCTCGCGGTAGTAACTGTGCTCGTGCAGCGGAATGAAGTGCACGCTGGTCCCGATACCGGCGGCCGCGAGCTCGGCGATGACCGCGGCGCGGTCGATGCGCAACTGTTCCAGCCGCAGGCGTACGACGAAGAGGTGCCAGGCATGCTCCACGTCGGAGCGGCTCGTCGGCAGCTCGAGCGCCGCTTCCTCGGCCAGCGCCGATTGATAGCCGGTGACGATGCGGCGGCGCGCCGCCTGCATCTCGTCCAAGCGGCGCAGCTGCACGATGCCGAGCGCCGCATTGATATCGGTCATGTTGTACTTGAAGCCGGGATAGGCGACGTCGTACCGCCACGTGCCGGCGTCGGTGTAGCGTTTCCACGCGTCGCGCGTCATGCCGTGCAGCCGGCGCTGACGGATGCGATCGGCGAGCGTGGTGTCGGCCGTCGTCACCATGCCCCCTTCGCCGGTACAGAGGTTCTTGGTGGCGTAGAAGCTGAACACGGTGAGCTCGCCGATGCTGCCGATGCGCCGGCCGCGATACGCAGCCGGCAGGGCATGCGCCGCGTCTTCCACCACGTGGCCACCATGCTCACGCGCCAGGTTCTGCACCGCGTCCATGTCGCACGGGTGGCCGGCGAAGTGCACCGGCACGATCGCCTTAGTGCGCGCCGTCCACTTGCGCGCGGCGTCGGCGACGTCGAGGTTCAAGGTATCCGGCTCGCAATCGACCAGCCGCGGCGTCGCGCCGACGTGCAGGACGGTGGCCGCGGTCGAGGTGAACGTAATCGTCGGCACCAAGACCTCGTCGCCAGGCCCGATGCCGAGCGCGTCGAAGGCGAGATGCAAGCCGGCGGTGGCGGAGCTGACCGACACGCTGTGCGACGCACCGACCGCGGCGCCGAACTGCTGCTCGAATGCCGCGGTCTTGGGACCGATGCTGAGCCAGCCCGAGCGCAGCGTCTCGACGACGGAGGCGATCTCCTCTTCGCCGATGTCCGGACGCGCGAACGCGATCTTGTGCACCGGCTCTGCCGCGTCCAACGTGCGATTCGATTCCCGTGCCAAGCTCACCACGCGGCTCCTGCTCTACTCACACGCGCCGGAAGACGCCGAGTATGTCCGCCTTCAGGGCCTCGAGCCCCGGGCGGTCGATGAAGCGTTCGAACAGCAGCGACCCGATATAGAGCGGTTTCACGAAGCCGAAGGAGTGCGCCAAGGCGACCCTTTCGAGCCGCTCGACGCGAAACGCCGCGGCCGCGCTCAATCGGCGCAACCGGCCGACGGAATTGGCGCGATAGAACGTCGGGAACATGTCCTCGTCGTGGTCGGTCCACTCCCGTCGCGCCAGGTAGTAGCTCAGTTTCTTGTACCAGAGGTGAAAGCGATACGGCGTGGCGGCCGCGACGAGCATGCCGTAGTTGAACAAGTTCGGCGTAAAGACGACGAGCTGCGCCTCGGGAGCACAGACGCGCGCGATCTCGCTGAACGCTACTTCGGGGTCTGCCAGGTGCTCGACGACGAAGGAGCTGGTCACCAGGTTGAAGACGCCGTCGCGGAATGGCAGCGCCGACGCGTCGCAACGCACCAGGTTGCGGATGCTGGAGTGCTTGGTGAGGTACGGATCGAGATCGACGCCGACGGCGAAGCGAGACCGCTCGGGCAGCGACTGATTCAAGTCGTCGTCCATGCAGATACGCTTGCCGCAACCGAGCTCGAGCCAGACGGTGTCCGGCTTGACCAGCTTGTCGAGCAAGACCTGGTAACGCACTTTCGGCGAGCGGTAGCGCGGAAAGTAGCGGCGGATCAGTGCGGCGTTACGTCCTTGCATCGCCTCACCCCACCTGCCCGAAGCCGCCCTGCTCGGCGAAGCGCAGCAGCCCGTCCGCCTTGCGCCAGAACGGATCGCGGCCGCCGCGGCCGGCGGCCCAGCGGTGCACCAGGGCGCGCACCGGCCGGCGCTCCAGCACGGCCTGTGCGAGCGGATGAAAGACGATGCGTTGGCGCAGCGGCGCGGTGCGAAACCCCATGCCGAATTTGAACTGATCGAGCGGCCCGACCGGCTCCAGCGATTCGAGCCCGAAGGTGATCTGCCGTACGCCGCGCTGCGCCAGCATCTCGTGCGCGACCGTGTAGATGAGCGCGTTGTTCGGGTACGCATCCAGACAGTCATTGCGCGACCGCGCCAACAGAAATTCGACGCAATCGTCGATCATCACGGTGACCAAGAACGCCGCCATCTTGCCGTCCGCAAAGGCCGCCCACCCTTCCATGCTGGATGTCGCAGCGGCGGCCTGCCAATAGCGCGCCCAGCGCTCGTCCGCGTGACGCGAACCGCGGCTCTGCCGCGCCACCGTATCGGCATCGGCGGCGCGCCCCTCGTCCGCGATGCGCGAGAACGGGACCGCCGTCACGGCGCAGCGCCGCAAGCCGCGCCGCACCTTGCTACGCGTGTTGGCGCTCAGGCGCTCGAGACCGTACGCGCGGTCATCGCAAACGATCTGGTAACTCAGCTTGCCGGGCGCATCGAGCGGCGCGGTGAAGCGGACCCCGGCGCATCCGGCGCGCCGCACCAGCGCGCGCAGCTCGGCGGCATCGGGCGTCAGCAAGCGATGCGACGGAACGGCCAGCAAAAACCCCTTGCTGGCGTCGTACCAGTACGTCCCGGCACCGCGCAGGACGCGATGACCGGTCGCGCTCAGAAAGTGCGCGAAGGCTGCGGCATCCGTCCGCTGATCCGTCGCGGGCGCGTCGCCGCGCGGCGAGTGCGCAGTCATCGTCAGGCGTACCCCGGCTGCAGAGCTGGATGGGCGACCGGATCGGGCGCCCACCACAACGGCTGATAGCGTTGGATCAAGACGCCGGCGACCCCGAGCAGGAAGTAGGAGAACACCAGGTCCCACAAGTCCGCGAACAGCGAAAAGACCATGAAGGAGATGAGACAGACGCGCGTCGCTTTCAGCAACCAATCGAGGCCGTCGTCGCGCGCCTGCTCCATCACTGCTGGAGAGCTCTCGCAACGCAGCAGATCGCGCACGGTGATGTAGAAGAGAAACAAATAGAGACCGAGGGTCACCACCCCACCTTCGACCAGCGACTCCAGATACGAGCTGTGCGGCGCCGCCGCCGAGCGGATCGGATCGTTGAGAAAGCGCACCAGCGGCCAGTTGCCCGGTCCGACACCGATCACAGGCGCCTTGGCCGCCAATTGCAGCCCGAGCTCGTAGGTGTAGGCGCGGCGCTGCGTCGAGCCCTCGCCCTCGGCATCGCCGCCGTCGTCGTGGTGCAGTCCGGGAATGTTGCTCAGGCGCTCGATTGCCTCTGGCGGCACCAGCTCGAGCACCAACACCCCGCCGACCAACATCGCGACCAGTCCGTACACCAGCCGTCGCGAACCGCCGCGCCGGCTGACGAACAACATCGCGCCGGCCACCAACATGCCGAGCAACCCGCCGCGCGAGGCGCACATGAAGACGGTCAACACGAACAGCACCGCGGTGCCCATCGCGGCGAGACGCTGCCAGCGCCGCAAGGCAAACGCCTGCGAGTACTCCCACACCAGGACCAGCCCGATCGTGGCCACCATCGCGAGGCGGTTCGGATTCTGCGAGCTCTGAATCAACACTTCCGTGCCGCCGGCGCGATAGTCGGCGACTTCCGGACGGCCGCCGCCGACGAACGCGGACTCGTTGCCGCTCCATGCCGTAATCACGGCCAGCCCGATGAACACCCAGACGATCATGCGCAGGTCGCGTGGTTTGCGCAGAAAGAACACGAACAACACCAGAAAGAGGCCGCGCGAGATCAGCTGCCGCGTCGGATCCTGCGCACTCGAGCTCAGCAGTCCGACCTGATCGAAGTCCTCCGGGCCGATGCCGCTGACGAACCCCGAGAACGCCAGCACCGCCGTGATGATG
>Ga0265339_10004060_pt1 | contig 10110 bp, 8 predicted proteins | sample 4CB219metaG_FD_202085 | JGI IMG/M metagenome (GOLD analysis project Ga0265339, IMG submission 202085) | Rhizosphere microbial communities from Carex aquatilis grown in University of Washington, Seatle, WA, United States - 4-CB2-19 metaG | ecosystem: Host-associated > Plants > Roots > Rhizosphere...
TCGATTCAGCCGGTATGGATCGATTGCCGTCATGGGCGTCGGCGCTACTGTCATAGTCGGTTGGCTCTTGAATGTGTCCGTTCTCAAGAGCCTGTTGCCAGGCTTTGTTTTCATGACGATGAGTGCGGCATGCTCTTTCATAGCCGCCGGCATAACTCTGTGGCTTCTGCGCAGTTCCGAACTGCCATCAAGGGCGCGCCTGATGGCGCGAATTCTTGCGATTTTTGTGATCGCGTTTGCCGCACTGACATTGGCCGAGGATATCTTCGCACTCGATTTTGGGATCGATCAGCTCATCCTGCGGGATAATTCTCTGAACTCGATCAACATCCATCCCGGCAGGATGTCCCCGATCACATCCTTCAGTTTCATCGTCGTCGGCATTTCCCTGCTTGGTCTCAAGGCAGGCCGACGGCTGGTTGCCGTGAGTGCCCATTGGATTACGCTGCTGCCAATCTTCGTCTCTATGCTCGCGATCGTCGGCTACATGTACGGTGTCAGTTCGTTGTATCAAGTGAAGCCGTTCGCTCCGATGGCTCTGAATACGGCGTTGACATTCTTCATCCTCGCGCTGTCCATCAAAGCGGCGGATCCCATGCACGGCATCGTCAACATCATGGCCAGCGATACCGCGGGCGGCGTTGTCTCCCGATGGCTGCTGCCCACGATCCCCTTGGCCATGATCGGGATCGGCTGGCTGCGCCTCTTGGCCAACAAAGCCGGGTTTGAAGACACCCCGTTCACCCTCGCTCTGGCGGTATGCATCAAGATCGTGGTTTGCGTGACCGTGATCATATTGATCGGTTATGCCCTTCGCAGGTTCGATCTGACACGCCGGCGCGCAGAGGCCAAAGTCGCCGGTCTCAACATGGGACTTGAGAAACTGCTGGAGGAACGCATCGAACAAGTTGCTCAACTATCGACCGCGCTTAGCGCGAACAAATCTCTCGAGCAGGACTCTCTGCACGACGGACTGACCAATATTCCCAATCGGCGTTTCCTTGATTCATATCTAGCCCGTCAGATCGCGATCGCTCGCCGGCACAAGCGTGCTTTGGCGTTCGTTCTGTGCGACGTCGACTCGTTCAAAAGCTACAACGACCACTACGGACACCAAGCCGGCGACGAATGCTTGAAGCAGATAGCGACCGCCATACATTCATGCTGCAAACGTCCCGCCGACATGGCGGCACGCTATGGCGGCGAAGAGTTTGCCTTGATCCTTCCCGACACGGATACGGCCGGCGCGACCCGAATTGCCGAAGCCGCAAGAGACGCAGTGGTTCGACTGAAAATTCCGCACGCAAATTCCACGACCGGCCCCTGTATCAGCATCAGCGGCGGCATTGCGATTCTACTTTGGGAAATCGACATGACGGCAGAGGAACTGATCGCAGCAGCCGACAAATCCCTGTATCGGGCGAAACACGAAGGCCGCAATCGCATGATTTCCGTGCAAGCAGAAGCTGCGTAGCGAACCCATCACCACGCGAGTGGCCCCCACTTGAAAAATGCGGCGTCAGATACCGTTCTTGACGAATGGCATCCGACGCCTTTTCTCGCTTCTTCAATTACTGCGCGGGGAGATTCTTGCGCTGCACCGTCCACTGCTTGTCGGTGCAGATGCCGCAATCCTTGCCGACGAAATACGCCTCGGCCTTCTTGTCGCCGCGGAGATGCCATTCGAGCCACTCGACCGCCGCATGCGCCGACGGCCCGCCATTGGGCCGCAAAAAATCGCCGCCGTGATCGGAGTTGTTGCTGACCGCCACCACCGGCACTTGATCGATCCGCGAGAAATCGTCCATGCCGTTTTTGTAGGCGATGTCCTTCGCTCCGCCCAGAATATAGATGATCGGCGTGCGCAGCGTTTTCGGGGTCGCTTTGCTGACGCCGGTCCCAGGCAGGAAGTTCATGCCGTCCGGGAACATGCCGCTGTTTTGCATGATCACCGTTTTGACCCGCGGATCGCTGGCCAGCGCCATGGCCTGGGCACCGCCGCAGGAAAAGCCCGCCACCGCGAGCTTGGCCGGATCGATCTTGCCGTAATAGGCGCTGCCAGGCCGCGCATTCTCCGCGAGCACCCATTCGATGCCCGCCTTCACGTCGGCGGCCGTCGTCTGCAAGACGAATTTCGGCGGGCCGGCGGCTGGCGGGGGCGGCGGCGGCAACGGAGTCGTACCGGGGCCCGAGTGGATGCCGCCCGGCGCGACGACCACGTAACCGTATGAAGCGATCTCGGCCAGATACAGGCGCGAGCCCGCGCCGTCGGCGGAACAGCCGCCATTGCCCCAGCCGACGATGCCGAGCTGACCTTTGCCGACTTTCGACATATCCTTCGGCCGGTAAACGACATGGTTCGGCAAGCCGGGGTCTTGTTCCTTCAGCGCCGCATACGCGCCGGTGCCTTCGGTATCGGGCATCTTGGCATAGGCCGCCTGATCGGCATCGGATTTGGCTTTTTCCTCCGGGGTCTGCTGCGGAAACGGTGGCATCGGCGGCGGCGGCGCGTTCTGCGCAACCGCCGCTCCACTGAGCGCGAGCGCCAGGATTGCCATGCCAATGGTGCGTTTCATTCTTCCCTCCCACTTGCTACCGCCTGACCGGCGATGATTTGTCCGACAAGTGTATAGCCGATCCGAACCGGATCTTCACTATGTCCGGCTCAATTTGCCCGAGAATGTTGGATTACATTTCGCCGCGGTTCGGCAGATTAGCGGCCGCGCGGCGGGCCATGACAAAGGAGGTTTGGGCGCCCGCGATGCGCTAGAGAACGAGAATTATTTGATACGCCGCCTCGCGTTCGGCATCAATCTGCGCTTCGGCGCGCAGCCAATGGCGGAGCGCAACGCCATGCGGACAGCCCTCTTTCTCCCAGATCAAATAGCTTCGAAGACAGATTTCTTCTTTGCGGGTCATTGCCCAGCTCCATATACACCAACGTGCGCGACACTATTCGTGCGCGCCTCCCCGAAGGTAGACACGGAATCTACTCAGTTCAAACGGGCCAGCATTTGCGGGGATGTTACGATTGAATGACGGTCACGATGCGAAGGCTTAACCGCGCCTCACGGCACGGTGCCGCAGCCGGGAATTGCCGGAGTGGTTCAATTCAATTCGAATACACTTCCGTTCAGTGGAAGCCGCCTGCCGCAAGAGTGCCGGTGTTGCCTACCAGGCGGATGACGAGATCGTGGCCTGTTTGATAACCCGCCACGCCGTTGAGATCGACGACCAGGAAAGTCTGGCCCTTCAACGTTCCGACCGTCGGCGTGAACAGCACCGCATGATGGGCGCCCAGATGGCTCGACGATATGGCCGAGGTCAGATTGGCGTCGAAGCTAGCAGTGGAAAGGGTCCCGCTTGCCACTTTCGTGTTGATACCTGTGATCGTGCCGGTGGCACCTGGGGTGTCGAAGATGTCGACACCGAATTTGAAGCCGGTGATCGTGTCGTAATGCACGCCGGTCGATTGCGCCGCCGAAGTATACGTAAACGTGTCCGACATCGTTCCGCCAGTGAGAACGTCCGCGCCGTTGCCGCCGATGATGATGAAATGCCCGTTGGTCTCCGCCGCACCGTTGAACGTCAGGACATTACCTGCGCTCAGGGCAGCGCCGTTGATCGTCAACGTCTGACCGGATGCCACCGTCGCGTTGTTGGTTGTCAGCTTGTAGCTGTGGCCCGTCGCCAGCGTAATTTTCTCCACATTGACCAGCGTTGTGGCATTGAATGTCACGCCGGCCGCGTAATTTCCATTTAGCGTTACCGTATCGGTTCCCGTCCCACCGTCTATTTTATCCGCAGCTGTCAGCGCCCCGCCGAAATTGAAGGTGTCGTTACCGGTGCCGCCGCTCACCGTGTCGTTACCGCCTTGGGTAAGATTGAAAGTGTCGTTGCCGGCGAACCCGGAAAAATTGTCGGCGCTCGCCGACCCGGTGAATGTATCGTTACCGCCGAAAATCAGGTTGCCGAATGCCGTTGTGTTGAGTGTCTCGATGTCGGACCACAAAGTCGGGGCCGAAACGCTGAAGCCGCTCCATGTCGTGAAGGTGCTTTCACCGGCATTCTGAATCTTGACCCCGGTCACCATGCCGCCCGTAGGAACGCCCGCCGAGCTGTAGGTAAAGCCGCTTCCGGTGAACGTGACCACGGGCCCGGGATTGGTATCGACCGCAAACTCGCTCGAATTCTCAACAGTGACGTCGCCTAGTACTAGGCCGTCCAAATTTGCCGCCGAGATTGCATAGTCGAAGCCACTCGCTGCCGCGACGACAGTTGTCATAAATCTTCCCAACCCCCTAAATTTGCAGCGTAAAAACGAAGCAATGCGGTATGCTGCGACTGTGTCGCATTGACGCTATAGTGCGCAACACAGCAGCGCAAGGAGGCGGCTTCCGCCAAGTAACGTTCGCTGACGTCATCCGAAAATGGCGAGACGGAATTCAAGGGACATTGTCGTTAATCGGCGCCCGCCGCGTCTCAATACTTCTCCGGAACCCAGCGCTGCTTGGATTTCTTCGGACGGACGTAGCCAGTGTCGGGTTGGCGCGGCGGCAGTTCGAGCTGCACCGGGAGCAGATCCTTGTAGGGCACCTGATGCAGCAGGTGGGAGATGCAGTTCAACCGCGCCTTCTTCTTGTTGTCGGCGTTGACGATGTGCCAGGGCGCGCGCTTCTTGTCGGTGTGCTTCAGCATCACGTCCTTGGCGCGCGAGTATTCCACCCAGCGCTCGCGCGATTCGATGTCCATCGGGCTGAGCTTCCAGCGCTTGATCGGGTTCTTCATGCGCTCGCGGAAGCGGCGCTCCTGCTCCTCGTCGTTGACCGAGAACCAGTACTTGATGAGGATGATGCCCGAACGCACCAGCATCTCCTCGAACAGCGGACAGGCGCGCAGGAACTCACGGTATTCGGCGTCGGTGCAAAAGCCCATGACATGCTCGACGCCGGCGCGGTTGTACCAGCTGCGGTCGAACAGCACGATCTCGCCGCGCGACGGAAGCTGCTCCACATAGCGCTGGAAATACCATTGGCCGCGTTCGCGCTCGGTGGGGCTGGGCAGCGCGACGATGCGGCAGGAGCGCGGATTGAGGCACTCGGCGATGCGCTTGATGACGCCGCCCTTGCCCGCGGCGTCGCGTCCCTCGAAAATCACGACGACCTTGAGGCCTTCGAGCCGCACCCATTCCTGCAACTTCAAAAGCTCGAATTGCAGTCGCGTCAGCTCGTCGATGTAGGAATATTTCTTGCCCGGCGGCTTGGGCGGATGCGCGTCGCCGAGAATATGCCAGCGGCGTTCCACGCGCGCCTTTTCCTTGGCATCTCGCAGCACCTCGCCGCCCATAAGCACGAGCTGCATATCGGTGGGTTTTTCCATGGCCCGCTTTGGCGATGACCGCCCCTTAGATCTCGGCGCCATGGTCAGGCAAATTCACCAAGAATGCGTGAAGGCTCCAGATGCGACATACTCTGAACAATAGGGCAAAAGCGGCCCCAATCAAACCCGCATTCCGGCGCCCGGGTAAGACGGAACGGACAAAGCGCCCGAACGGCCGAGCCCCGACCGCAACCGCCGGACCAGAATCCGCGCGCCAAGGTCCATGGCCCGCAGGAACAGCCAGGTCGGCGGGACCAGAAGAGTCTCTGCCTTCAGAGTCCAGTCGACCATCGCGCCGTCGAACCTGAGATTCGAGTAGCCCGCCAAGCCTACGATGCCGGAAATCCAGAACAGAAATGCGGTGCCGGCGATGAAGAACGCCAGCAGCAGCGCGAGCTTGTCGGCCCAGATCAGGCGAAAATTCTTGAACATGGGAGTCCCTCGACCAGAAGGTGCGAGGGTAATCGGTAGCGAGATTGCAGAGGTAGAATCGGAAACTACCCAGGCCCGGCCCACGTTTGATCGCCGCGCCCCGCGGCAATCTTTCGTCTTGCGCGCTTGGTCATAGTCCGGTCCGACTAACGGTCCAATCCCTCGCCCGAATCCGGGCCTCACCTTAGAAATAGCGTAAACATGAAAACCCATTTTCAGGTGCTGGATGGGCTGCGCGGCACCGCGGCCCTCACGGTCGTGCTGTTCCATATCTTCGAGTGGCTGACGCCCGATTGGGCACACAATCCTCTGCATCACGCCTATCTGGCCGTGGACTTCTTCTTTGCGCTGTCGGGCTTCGTGGTGGGCTATGCCTATGACGACAGGCTGGCGCGCGGCGCCGAACCGAAGCTTGAGCTTTCCTTCTGGGAGTTCATCAAGCGCCGACTGATCCGGCTGCATCCGCTGGTGCCCGTCGCCGCGCTGCTCGGGCTGCTCGGCTTCATGTTCGATCCCAATGTCGGCACGGCACAGACCGTGGGCATCGCGATTTCTCCCGGAAAGCTGATGCTGATTTTCACGCTCAGCCTGTTCCTGCTGCCGACGCCCAATCTGCCCAACACCTACGGCGAAACGCATTCGATCAACGGACCGTCCTGGACTCTGTTCCTCGAATACATCGCCAATCTGTTGTACGGGCTGTTCGCACACAGATTGAAGCGCAGGCTTCATATCGTTTTGTGCGTCGCGAGCGCCGCGGCGCTGATTCCGGTCGCGCTGCATTTCAATCTGCTCGGCTTTGGCTGGAGCTGGGATACCTACTGGGTCGCGCCCATCCGCCTGGCCTATCCGTTTCTGGCGGGGCTTCTGGTCTATCGCCTGAAGCTGAAGCTGCGCGTGCCGCAGCCCTATCTGCTTTCGTCGCTGCTTCTGGTCGGTATGTTCTCGGTGCCGTTCTTGGGCCGGTACACAGGTTTGTACGAAGCGGGATGTGTGATCCTGGTCTTTCCGCTGATCCTGATGATGGGCGCCGGGGTGGACAAGGTGGAAGGACGGATCGGCGCGTTTTGCCGTTTTACCGGCGAGCTATCCTATCCGCTGTACATCCTCCACTACCCGTTCATTTATCTGTATGCCCACTGGCTGATGAGCACCCACCCGCACGGCGCGCTTCGCATAGGGGTCTCGGCAGCGGTGTATCTGGGGGTGATCGGCATCGCCACGATACTGCTGTATTTCTACGACAAACCGGTGCGGGCTTGGCTGGCGAGAAGATACCTCAGGCCGTAACGAGCCAACGCATTAGCCACCAAATCGTCCGAAGGAACCTTCCGGTTATTCCTGCGTTGAGTACCTAGGTAAATGCCGACGGCATTGCTGCACGGCGCGCTGTGCTACTGACGACGCGAGATTAGAAGGATAAAGGCCATGACGATGAGAACCTCACTGCTTTCCGGCGTTGCTGGCCTGGCGGTTGCCAGCCTGTTGACATTCGGCACCTACGCCCAAACGGATGAACCGATGGCGGCCCCGCAAGCGACCAATCCGGGGCAGACGCCCGCGACCGCGCCGTCCGCCGGGCCGGTGGCCCACCCGAAAAATCTCCACCACCGTCTGTACCGTGGCCAAAGCGGGCCGCAGGATTCTACACCGGCAGAGCATGCGGCGACGGACCGCCTCAACCAGATGTCCCTTCAGCAAGCCGGGGCCGCACAGCCAGCCACGGCAGTGAGCCCGCCTGCTCCTCCCGCAGCACCGGATCAGCCGACGCCACCGCCCAGCACTCCGCAACAGTAAATAGACCCACTAGGATGAAACGAAAGCCGGCGTTCTCCAGCGCCGGCTTTCGGCTTATTTGCAGGGACGTGACAATCGAATGACGGCGGCCGAACCGCCGCCGATTGTGCTATGAACTATCGTTCGTCTAGTTTCGTCGTTCGATACGCGGCTGGGAGCGGGTATCCAATGATCGTCGTACATCATCTCGACACTTCGCGGTCGCACCGCATCCTGTGGCTGCTCGAAGAGCTGGGCGTGCCCTACGACATCGTAGCCTACAAGCGCAACGCCAAGACGATGCTGGCGCCGCCCACGCTGATGAAAATCCATCCGCTCGGCAAATCGCCCGTCATCATCGACGGCGACCGCACGATTACCGAATCCGGCGCGATCATCGAATACCTGGTCGAGACCTACGGTCCGCAGCTGGCGCCCGCACCCGGAACGCCGGAGCGGCTGCGCTACACCTATTGGATGCACTATGCCGAAGGTTCGGCCATGCCGCTGTTGCTTTTGAAACTGGTGTTCCAGCGGATGCCCGCCAATGTGCCGATTCTGATCAGACCGATTGCCCGTGCGATTTCGAAGCGCGCGCAAAAGACCTTCATCGACCCGCAATTCGAACGCCACATCGGATATTGGAATGCCGAACTCTCGAGCCGGCCCTGGTTCGCCGGCGAGAACTTCACGGCTGCCGACATCCAGATGAGCTACCCGGTGGAAGGCGGCATAGCCCGCTTTGGCATCGGCAAGAAATATTCGGCCGTGCGCGCCTTCCTCGACCGCATCCGCGCGCGCCCGGCCTACCAGCGCGCCGTCGCGCGCGGCGGACCGCCGACACTGTCGCGCTGACAGACAAATTGCCGACGGTCACTCCAGATCAGGATAGGGACCCTTGCCGCCGCTGGCGATGAACGCGTCGATACGTTTGGTCAGCACCGGCAGCGGCACCGAGCCCAGTTGCAGCACCGTATCGTGGAAGGCGCGGATGTTGAACTTCGGCCCCAGCGCCCTCTCCGCCTTGGCGCGCGCCTCGCGGATCGCGATTTCGCCCAGATAATAGGACAGCGCCTGACCGGGCCAAGCGATGTAACGGTCGACCTCGGTTTCGATCTCGTGATCGGGAAGCGCGCTGTTGTCGTGCAGATATTGGATCGCTTGCGCGCGCGTCCAGCCCTGGCTGTGGATACCGGTATCGACGACCAGCCGCGAGGCTCGCCAGATCTGATAGCTGAGCATCCCGAAGCGGTCGTAGGGGGTCTTGTACATGCCCATTTCCTGGCCCAGCCATTCGCAATAAAGCGCCCAGCCTTCGCCATAGGCGGAGATATAAGTGTAGCGGCGGAAATCCGGCAGCGTCTTGTCTTCCATCGCCAACGGAATCTGGAAGGCGTGACCGGGCGCGGATTCATGCAATGTGAGTGCGGTCAGCGCATACAGCGGGCGATGCGGCAGATCGTAGGTGTTGAGGAGATAGACGCCTGGCCCGCCGCGGCCGGACGTATAGAACGGCGCCATGTCCGCCGGCACCGGCTTGATGGCGAAGCGCCCGCGCGGCAGTAGCCCGAAAAATTGCGAGGCCTTGCCGTCGAACTCCTTGGCGATCCAGGCGGCATCGCCGAGCAATTCCTGCGGTGTCTTGGCGGTGAATTTGGGGTCGGTGCGGAGGTAACGCAGGAAGGCCGGAAAATCGCCCTTGAATCCCGTCTCCTTCATCACCGCGATCATCTGGGCGTGGAGCTTGGCGACTTCGGCGAGGCCGATCTTGTGGATCGCCTCCGGCGGAAGGTCGAGCGTCGTGTATTCCAGGATTTGCTGGCGGTAATAGGCCTTGCCGTCGGGCAATGCCTGGGCAGCGAGCGTCGTGCGGGCGTGCGGGACATATTCGCCGTTCCAGAATTTCAACAGGTCTGCATAGGCCGGTTGCACGGCGGTCGCGATCACCTTCAGCGCTTCGGCGCGCAGGCGCGCCTGGTCGGCGGCCGCGATGGTGGGCGGCATCTGCTTGAACGGTATGAAGAACTGCGAATCTTCGGGCCTCGCCTTGGCAACCGACGCAATCGAGCCGTCGCGGCCTTGCAGCGTGACGCGCGGCGGCGTGAAGCCGCGCTTCAGGCCCGCGCGCATCTCGGCGATCTGTTCGCGGAAATAACGCGGGATGTCGCGCATCTGCCGGGTCCAGCTCTGGTAGTCGGCGAGCGAGCGGAACGGCCGCCGCGCCGTGTAGCCGATATCGGTCCAGAAACTGGAATCCGAGTTGGCGGGCATTTCGTGTTCGCGGAATTGCTGGCCGGCGATCAGGGCTTCGAGCTGCGGCTTATAGACGTCGTAGTTCACCCGCTCCTTGGCCGAGAGTTGCGCGGTGGGGATTGCGTTCAACTTGCGCATGACGATTTGCCAATAAGCGAGCCGCGCGGCCTGGGCAGCGGGATCGACCTTCGGCAGATACGCGACGACAGGCAGCGTGCCTTCATGGTCGTCCGCGAACTGCGCCTCGCGCCAATTCCATTCGCTGGTATA
>Ga0265339_10004062_pt1 | contig 10108 bp, 8 predicted proteins | sample 4CB219metaG_FD_202085 | JGI IMG/M metagenome (GOLD analysis project Ga0265339, IMG submission 202085) | Rhizosphere microbial communities from Carex aquatilis grown in University of Washington, Seatle, WA, United States - 4-CB2-19 metaG | ecosystem: Host-associated > Plants > Roots > Rhizosphere...
GGTGAAGCACGGCATCAAGATGACCGGCATGCCGAGCTTCGGCGCAATCGGCGCCGAGGACAATGAAGTCTGGTCGATCGTCGCATTCATCCGGACGTTGCCGACGGTCTCGGAGGCGGACTTCAAATCGTGGACCGCAACGCCGTAGTCGACCTGCGGTGGCTTGACCGCGCTGCGGAGCGCCAGCCGTGACAGCTGAGAGTTCGGTGCAGAGCCCTCCGCCGCCCGCGAAGAGTTGCGACCTCGGCCTGCGCGGCGATATGCGCGCGTTGCGTGATTTCATCGTGGCGGCGGGGCTTTGCTGGTCGGTGTTGTTCGTCATTGTCGGGGTCGGCTACCAGCTGCAATTATATGGCGACGGTTCGATCTTTTCATATTCGGTCGCCGTCGAGGACGCCTGGGCCTTTCATTGGCACAACATCGTCGGTCGCATCGTCGTCTATCTGTTCGCCACGGTTCCAGCGGAGGCCTATGTTCATCTGACCGGCGACGCCGCCGGCGGCATCGTCGCCTATGGCATTTTGTTCTTCGCGAGCCCGCTGCTCGGTCTTCTCGCCACCTGGGCTGCCGACCGCTCAAAGGGCCGTATCATCTTCTGCTACGCCTGCGCGTCGACCGCGTGTCTGTGCCCGCTGGTGTTCGGATTCCCCACCGAAACCTGGATGGCGCATGCGTTGTTTTGGCCAACGCTTGCCTTGTGTCACTACGCCCCCCGCGGCATCGCGGGCGTCGTCGCGATCTTTTGCGCGCTCCTTGCGCTTTTGTTTACTTATGACGGCGCACTCCTCTTTGCGCTTGTCATCGTTGCAACGCTGCTGTTGCGGGGACGGTGGAACCAAGCAAGCGTCCGCGCCGGGGCAGCCCTTGTGGCGGCGGCGTTGATCTGGATCATCGTGAAGTGGACATTCCCTCCAGACGACTACGATGCGGTCGTTCTGGCGAGAGCCGCATCGCACGTTTTTGACGTCGCAATATTGACCAACGCGATGACGCTGTTGCTGTTTGCGACGCTCGCGAGCTATGCCGCCGTGTTTTATGTGTTGCAAAGGGTGCGAGTGCTCGATGGCGCTGTTTATGCGACGTTGGTGGTCGCGCTTGGCCTTGTCGCGTATTGGATGTGGTTCGACTACGCGTTTCATGCCGACAACAGATATTACATGCGCACTGCGCTGCTGATCGCTGTTCCACCGCTCGGCGGGCTCGCCGCTGCCTACGCGTGCCGTGCTAACGGTGAATTGGCATTGGCCGTGCCGGTTCTGCCACGCTTGTTGTCTTCGCTCACGACAGGAGTTGCAGTTCGCGCCGCGGCCGGGGCTCTGGTGCTGGTGATGCTGGTGCATGCGGTCGAGACCGCTAAATTTGTGTCCGGTTGGCGGCGTTACCAATCAGCGGTTCGGGCGCTGGCCATGGGCTCGGCATCGGACCCGGTGCTTGGCGATCCGCGTTTTGTCTCATCCGCCAGAATTGGCGAGAATTTGAACCGGCTGTCGTGGTTTTCGACCACCCATTTCCTATCGGTTCTTCTTGCGCCGGGCTTCGCGCCGCTGCGACTGGTGGTGGACCCGACCGCCGCTTATTTTTGGCTGACCTGCGCAACGGCGTCTGCGAATGAACGAGCCAACCGCGCCATTCCCGTGGACGCTCGCGCGCTGGTGCGGATCCACGCCTGCCTGCATCGATAGGGATGCTTAGCGCCTAGGACGTACTGATTGTCATGTTTTCGATCGCAATCCGGCGATGCGGCACCTGAGCCGCGAAGTCGTCGTCGTGGGTGACGAAGATGATGCCGTAGCCGAGCGCGCAAAGCCGCCGGACGACCAGAGCCAGCTCCCGACGGGTATCACGATCCTGTCCGATCGTGGGCTCGTCCAACATGATCCAAGGCAAAGCGCCGGAAAATGGCCACAGCCAGCTCAGACGCTTGCGGGCAGCCAGTGGCAATTCGTAGAGCGGCTGGTCGAGTGACGGAAATCCCAGATCGCGCCCGAGCCGCGCAATGCGCTCGTCTGCGGGCGGGGGCATGTCGATCCGCCGGGTGAGGGTGGAACGCCGGCGCGTCACATCCTCGCGCAAGGTTGCTCCGCACCATTGGTGGTCGGGATTCTGGGTAGCGAGCGCGATGGCACGGTTGCCGGTCCGCGCCGGCTCGTAGCACACACCATCCAGCGAGATGCGGCCTGACGACGGGGTGAGAACGCCGACCAGGATCTTGAGCAGCGTGGTCTTCCCGGCGCCGTTCGGACCGAGCAGGCGATGGGCAGCGCCGGGCTCGAGCGTCAGATCGGCGCCCCGCAGGATTGTCCGTCCGTTCCGATAGCCGAAGTGCAGATCGTGAATGGCAAGCGGACCGGCATGTTGCGGCAGGAGATGGTTTGCGAGCGCAGGCAGGTCGCAGGCAAAGGTGGCGCTCTCGTTTGTTTGCTCGGTACAGGACCAATGCGGAAGCGGGCCATCCAACCGATTGTCGGTGAGGACCACATCGAATTCCTGTCGGCTGCTGCCACCAAGATAGTCGAGCGCCAATGCGCGATTGGCGCCATCCAGTTGTTCCAGCGCCACGTCGATTGCGATCGACTGATAGGCGGAGCGCGAGAAACAGTGCAGCGCCAGCAGAACCTGTTCACCGCCTGAAAGTGTCTGTGGTTTGCGATCGGAAAGGGAGGTGAAATCAAGGGGCGAAAAGTCCGCCTTGGATGATGAGACGTCGCTGGATTGGTAGATCCGGATCTCGTCGGCGACGACACTTGAGAGACCGGAGAGCGCAGCCTCCGCATAAGGGCCGACAAAGAAGCTGGCAGGCACGTCAGACGTCGCGCGCAGCAGGTTCATCAGCGCGCGGCTGCGGCCGGAGAAATTGGGGCCGACAATGAGCGTGCGACCGCGCATCAGCGCGCCCCGATCGCAAAGACGGCGGCGGCCAGCGCGAGCGGCAGCCAGATCAGGTCATGGCGGCTCAGCGTCCGCTGGGCGCCCCGCGCCAGTGCGCGGTCAAGCTGCGCGAGCGTATTTTCAATCGGCCATTTGTCACGCAGGCGGCCGACCACGATGGTGATGGCCGTCAGCCAGACCGTCTGTACCAGCACCCAGGCGTGGAGGAGATTGCGGAGCGATCCCCGACTCGTCAGCAGGCCGCAAGCCACCAGTGCCGTATGGGCGCGATCGATGGCGTGCTGGAAGGTTTCGACCAGCGACAGCGTGAAGACCAGCAGTCGCTTGCAGACCAGCGGCACACGTAACGCAGCGATGAAGCCAAGCGGTGGCGTCAGCGCGAACCGCGCCATGATCAATTGCAGCACGGACGCGATCAGGAATAGCCGCGCGCAGACCAACGCGACGTGGAACAACGCCGCAGCTCTCGACCCGCTCGTGCCTGCCGCAATCTCGGCCGGCGAACGTCCGACGATCCCGACCCACACGATCAGCATGAACAGGGCGAGCGGAATGACCAGGGCAAGCGAACGTTTGAGCGCAATCGCGCTCGCGGCGCCGACCTCAAGGAATGCAAACGCGGCGCAGAGCGCCGCCAGGAGCGCGAGGCCCGCGACCCCCGCGCTCGCCATCGCAGCGATGATGAGGATCAGGCCGAAAGCGACCGCGCCGCTAGGTGTGAGTTGTCGTTGCCGCAAGGTCGTAGCTTGTCCGCAACATCTTGATGAACTCGGTCGGAGTCGCACGATAGAGCAGGGCGGCAAATAGCACCTGCAGCGTCTTGTCGATGGGGTCAGCGGCCAATCCGGACAGGATTGCCGCGCTCATGAGCTGCTGGCCGGTCTTGAGAAAGAGCGCGACCAGAAAGGCCGATCCGCTTCCGGTCACGCCACCGAACAGATAGACGACAACCGGTGCAGAGACGAGCGCCGCGATAATGCCGGTACAAACGCCATAGACGACCACCCTGACGGCGAACGGGACGGTCGGCAGCGGATGGGTGCGAAAGGTATCAGCCCCCCTGGCGATCACCAAGGAGGAGAACAGCGCAATCGCGACATCCGTCATTTCGAACCAGGGCACGAACGGATTGATCAGTAGGCCGCTGAGGACGAGGCTGAGCGCTCCCGAGATCCAGGCGCAGACGAAGCCGCCGCGGCGATCGGGAAACAGCAGAAGGGCGCACAGGATCGTGCCGATCGAATCCAGGTAGATTGGGAGCTTGGTAAGGTAGACAACCGATCCAATCGAGAAGTTGAGCGCGGCACAAAGGGCGATGGCGATCAATCGGGGCGTGGTCAGCATTCGGCGTCCGTGGGACAAGGCGTGCAACCGGCCTATTCCGGTAGCACGCTCCGGGATTGTGTTCCAACATCATTGCTTGGAAGCGTCGACGCGAAGCGTGTTATCCCAGGATGTATGCAAACCCTTTCGTGCCGGTCGGTCGAAGTCCGCCGCCAGGGCAGCTCCCACAAGGTCTCGGCCAATCCGGGAGCCAGGTTGCTCAATCCGCCCTGCGCCGCTCAGTTGATCCGGTTGCCGCTGATCGACAACTGCGTGAACCGCAGCGGACCGTCCTTGCTGAGGTCGTCCGTCATCGGGTTCAGCCGGTCCATGCCGACGATGGCGCCGCGTCTCGCGCCGGAAATCAGATTGTCGGCGATGAGCGCCGCACCGGCTTCGGTTGCGACCGACACCGCCACGCCAATGTCGGCCTGGCGCACCACGTTGCCGGTGACAGCGACATCACGCAAATAATTGCTCCAGCCGATCATCACGCCGGCCAGGGACGCATTGTCGACGACGTTTCCGGTGACCGCCGTATCGGCTTCGACATAGATCCCGACCCCGTGTCCGTCTGCCTCCGGCCGGCGCCGGCCGGGCGCGACGTTGCGAATGATATTGCCCTGAACCACTGCGAGCCGGCCGCCGTCGCTGAAATTGGCGACCGACACGCCGATTCCGGCGCCATCGACGTGATTGTGGGCGATGATGACACCCTCGAAACTGAAAACCGAGACGAGCGCCGCCTCGCCGGCATCTACGCAATTGTTGCCGATCATCTGGATGTTGGACGCCGAATCCGCGCGGATCGCCGAGGACGCGCAAGCGCGGATCTGATTGCCTCTGACAATGACATTGCCGGCACGCTGAATGCTGATTGCGTTGCCGAACTGTGATGATCCATCCTGATGATTCTCGATGCTTTCGATCCGGTTGTCGGCAATCAACGTGCCGTCGTCGCCGGCCTCCTGTCGCAGGATCAGAATGCCGTTGTTGCCGGCCTCGCGGACGATGTTGCGTGCGATCATCAATCCACGCGCGTCGCGGGAGAGCACGGCGACATCGGCGCTTCCGCTGATCGTGGTGCCTGTAACCTCGCCCCCGATGGCGTCAAATAGAATGCCGTGACGACCGGATCGCACCAATTCGCAGTTCACGATCTCGACGCCGCGGCCGTCGGCGAAAGCAATCAGCGCCTGGCGATCCGACAATGGGATTCCCGCGCCGTCGAGGACGATGCCCGAAAGCCTTACGCCATCGGCCTGTCGAGCCTCGATCATGGTGCGGTCTTTGGCCGAGACCAAGCGGGTGGCGCCACGGACGCCGACCAGTTGCGATCCTGGTGGCAGCGTGAGGCCGCCGATGCGGTAGACGCCCGGCATCAGCGCAAGTGGCACGCGCATTTCCGCCGCGACGTCGATCGCCCGCTGCACTTCCGACGTTTGGTCCTCGGAGCTGCCCGCGCGAACGCCGAGCTGGGCCGCATCGATGCCAAGGGCAGAGACGGCCGGTGTTGCTGCCTGCGACGGAGCAACCAACGCTGACGCCGTCGCGACGCCCGCGCCTGCCGTGATCCCACTGAGCCGCAAGAGGTGGCGTCGGTCGAAATTCATGTCCTGTCTCCGGAAGGGTTCAGGCGAAGACCTTCGCGGGCCAGTATTGCCATCCCATAAACCGAATGTGGAACGGCATCGGCGCCATGATTTGTCATGAAGGATTGGTTAAAGCGGGGCCTGCACCCCCGCGACCACTGCGGCCAGGATCGCTTCGCCGGCCCTCACCAGATCGATCATTCGGGGCGCACGAGGTCTCAAAGAACTCCGCCGGCGCGCGCTCGTAAGCACCTTCGGCACATGAATGAAAACAATTATCTCCGGACTGGTTTTGGGCGCGCTCTGGATGTGACCTGACGACGCGGCGCCCTCGATCGCGCGCCAGTAGCAATAATTGCAGACATAACGTCCCGCATTGCGAGAGAGCACCGCGTCCGAGCCGCGCGAACGCGCGGCAGCCAGCAAGCGCGAAAATGCTGCTCGGCCGCGAAGACGGTCCGGGCCTTGCGTTCGAATCCTGGGGGTTCGAGGCGAAAATCCAGTCGCGTCCGGAAATAGAACCAGCTGTCGGTTGCGCGCCTGCATTTCGATGCGAACGGGTTTGGTCCGGCTGGCGAGGCCGAACATCACGATCGCATCCGGCTGATGATGCGCAATCAACTCCGGCATCTCACGATCGACCGCGGCATAGCTGGTAGCGAAGACGTGGGCCAGGCGGCGAATCCCTGCAAACGCCGGCCGCCTGATCCGGGCCAGTTTGCGGGCCAGCGGCCCAGACGGATTGTGGGACGCGCCTGGAAATCGTCCAAAGCCGGTGAGCAGAATTGTCGGCACGCGTTAAGCCGATAGCCCGAGCGCAGCCGTCATTTCATCCACCGCCAGCGCCGGGGAAAGCTGCCCGGCCGCGACCGCGGCCTCGATCTTTGGCAGCCGTGCCTTGAGCGCAGGGTCGGTTTTGAGACGGCTGCGCAATCGTTCTTCGAATATCGTCCACATCCAGGTTACCTGTTGAGTGCGGCGGCGGGCGGCGATGTCGCCGGAAACCGTCATTTTCTCGCGGTGTTCAAGCACGCGGTCCCAGAGCTGCTCGAGGCCGCGTCCGGTTAAAGCGGAGTAGGTTACGACCGGCGGTGTCCAGGCCGGCGATCGCGGCGTCAGAATGTGCAGAGCAGCACGATACTCCGCCGCCGCCGCGTTCGCGCGACCGATGTTCTCTCCGTCGGCCTTGTTGACCGCGATCATGTCCGCGAGTTCAACCACGCCCTTCTTCAGGCCCTGCAATTCATCCCCTGCGCCGGGCAGCATCAGAGCGAGGAAGAAGTCCGTCATGTCGGCGACAGCGGTTTCGGACTGGCCGATTCCGACGGTCTCGACCAGGATCACATCGTAACCGGCGGCCTCGCAGATCAGCATGGTCTCGCGCGTCTTCGCGGCAACCCCGCCGAGCGTCCCGGCGGTTGGTGAGGGCCGGATGAAGGCATGCTGGTCGGAGGAGAGCCGCGCCATCCGCGTCTTGTCGCCGAGGATCGAACCACCAGTGACGGCAGAGGAGGGGTCGACGGCGAGCACGGCGACCTTGTGGCCACGTCCCGTCAGGAAGATGCCCAGCGCGTCAATGCTGGTCGATTTGCCGACGCCGGGCGCTCCGGTGATGCCCACACGGATCGCATGGCCGGTGAACGGCAGCAGGTCCTGAACCAGCTGACGGGCCTGCTGCTGGTGATCTCTGCGCTTGCTCTCGATGAGGGTTATGGCGCGGGCCAGAACCGCACGCTCGCCGTCGCGGACGCCGCGGGCGATAAGGCCGAGATCCGGGCCGGCTTCAGTCAGGTCGCTGCGCGATCTCATGGGCAGTGATGGGCGTTGGTCCGGTGAGGCAGGTCTGCCGCGTGGCCACCATGGAGGAATCGATAAGGCATTAAAGTACCGCTGAAATTTTGGTTAATGAGAGGTGAACTTTACTGTCCATGGCTGCGACCAATTGGATATCATGCTTTCATGCGGGAGCGGGGGAGACTTGTCATGGCCAGGATCAGGTGCACCAAGGCCACGTTCGCAGCGACATCCGTTCTTGTCGCCCTCTATTCTATCATGGGGATCGGTTCCGGCCATGCCGCCGATCTCATCTGGGAGGTCGAAAATCCGTTCCGCTTCTTCAAGCGCACCAGCACCTACGACATGTTCGAGAAGGCCTTTGCCGAAGCGCGCGGAACCTCCGAGACGCTGCCGTCAAACATCATCTGGCGCATCGAACGCAAGCTGAACGATCCGGATTGCAAGGATTCTTCCAGCCCATCCGCCTGCGCTGCCACCGCGCGCGCGCGTTATGAGACGAGCCGCATGGGTTGGGCGGCGCAGACGGTGGGCGTCAATTGCTATGATCGCAATGCGCGGCCGCGGCACTACATGACGGTCTGCGAGCGGCAATATTCCTGGGGCGTCGCCAAAGAGGACTACGTTCTCCCTGATGCGCACACGGTCGTGATTCGCTTGTCGCCCGAGCATCTCAGCGAGGCGGGTGTAGGAGAGTGTACCTGGAGCTGGCAGCCGCGACGGCCCGGCGGGGCGGCCGAGAGCCGAAAGCAGCCTTGTAAAGACAAGCTCGTGATCAAGCGGGTTCCCTTTGCGCTCGACCGCGCGGTTTCCGGCGTCTCGGTCAAAGTGCAATTGCCGGACGGCCGGGAACTGGCCGATCCCAATGTCGTGGTCGAGGACTTGTTCATTGTCGCACTGGGTGACTCCTTTGCTTCCGGCGAAAGCAACCCCGATCGGCCGGTGGTCTTCAGCGCGGCGCGGGAGATGGTCTACGATCCGGTCAACGCCGAGACGCGCGATCATTTTGCGTCACGCAGCCTTAAGCCTGCGCCGAATTACGGGGTCGCCTCCAGCGCCGACAATTTCGATCCCAAGAGCTTGCCCAAGCGCAAGATCGACGACGAGGAGCGCGATCTGGTCTATGCGCCGACCTCACGGGAATTTCTCCATGCGTTCGAGGATCGGTCAGCGCAATGGCTCAGCGCCGATTGTCATCGTTCGCAATATGGCTATCCGTTCCGCGTCGGCATCGAACTCACGCTTGAGAACCGTCATCGGGCGGTCAGCTTCGTAAGCCTGGCCTGCTCGGGATCCGACACGGTCGAGGGTCTGTTCCAGGAACGCGATGCGCGCGAACGCTTCGGTGAACCTGGCGGCAAGAAAGCCCCCGGCCAATTTGATGCCCTCAGCGATCTGATTTGCCGGGGCGGCAATGCGGCGCGCACCCGAAACGAGAGTTACACGCTTCCGGTGTACAGCTGGGGCAGCACCCAAATCAGTTCCGAGACCATCACCAAGCGCTGGTGCCCGGCTGAGAGCCGCAAGCGGCAAATTGATCTCGTGTTGATGTCGATCGGCGGCAATGACGTCGGGTTTGGTCCGCTCGTATTATACACGATGACCAACAACGCCGACGATCTCGCCCCGATCGCGGGTTGGATCGGGCAGCAGATCCGCTTCGGACCCGACGTTTCGCGGGCCTACCTGAATGTGCTCGATCAGCGGCTCAAGGCGATCAAGTCCGCGCTACAGGACGGTTTCGGTGTCGACCCGTCGCGGGTGCTGCAGAACGCTTATGAACCCATTCAATTCGATGAAACCGGCGCGGTCTGCGGCGCACAACCGACGTTGGGAATGGACGTCCATCCCAAGTTCAGCGTCAGTCGGGAGCGCGCAACCGAAGTCTCCAATTTCGCCCGCGAGCTGCAGACGCGCATGGAATGCATCACCGATGCCCGGCGCCATTCCGATTGTCCCACGGGGCTCGCAACCGGCAGCGGCACAGGCTTTGGTTTCGTCACCGACCATCTCGGCGAATTCGCCAAGCGCGGAATCTGTGCCCGCGACCCGGCGCGCGCTTTGATGGATCAGGTGGCCATGGGCATGCCGCGCAAGTCGCATGTCTCGGAGACTTTCGAGCCTTATTCTCCGGCAAACACGCTGCCCTACGCTCACCACTGGCGGCTTATCCGCAACCCGAACGACGCATTTCTGGCAGCCAATCTGCACCGGGAAGGAATTTCCCCGTTCGATCTGCTGCAACCGGCCTATGCCGCGCCCTATAGCGGCGCCTTCCACCCGTCCGCCGAAGGGCATTCGATCGTCGCCGACCATGTCATCCGGCACGCGCGCGAGGTCCTTGATCGACGCAATGCTACGGAAAAGTTCGGGGCGCTGACTCAGCCGGAAAGCCGGTAGCGTCCCAAGACGCTACGTCAATCGTTGTCCGTGTCTTTGGGCGGTCGCTCGCCGGCGAAGATCGCAACGCCGGTTGGCGACAGAAAGTCCTTGAACGTCGTCCAGGGCAC
>Ga0265339_10004064_pt1 | contig 10107 bp, 8 predicted proteins | sample 4CB219metaG_FD_202085 | JGI IMG/M metagenome (GOLD analysis project Ga0265339, IMG submission 202085) | Rhizosphere microbial communities from Carex aquatilis grown in University of Washington, Seatle, WA, United States - 4-CB2-19 metaG | ecosystem: Host-associated > Plants > Roots > Rhizosphere...
AGTCGGGGCGCGGCGCGATCCTCGCGAAGCGGGTCGTCGACGCGTCGGGCGACGCCGACGTCGCGCACGACGCGGGCGCGCCCACGCGCAAGACCGCGCGCGAGCGCATGTTGCCCGTGACGGTGATGTTCTCCGTGGCGGGCGTCGACCGGCGGCGCTTCCTCGACTACGTCGCCGAGAACCCTCAGACGTACAAGAACTGGGGCCACGAGTGGAACATCGCCAAGGGCAACAAGGAGGACGAGCTCTTCAGCCCGTACCTCCAGGAGCCTTTCGAGCGGGCGCGCGCCGGGGGCGTCATCCCCCCAGGGCTCAAGACGATCGGCGGCACGTGGAGCACGATCAGCGACGCGGGCGAGGCGACGTACCTCAACATGATCCACCTTCAGGGGTTTGACGGCACCGACGTCTGGGACCTGACGAAGGCGGAGATCGAGGGGCGCTATCAGGCGCTCGAGGCCATCAAGGCGCTCAACCATTTCGCGCCCGGCTTCGAGAAGGCGAAGCTCCGCACGTTCGGGATGACGGTCGGCGTGCGCGACACCCGCAAGATCGAGGGCCACTACGACCTCACGGCCCACGACGTCCAGAACCAGGCGCGCTTCGACGACTCGATCGGCATCTTCCCCGAGTTCATCGACGGCTACGGCGTCCTCGTGCTGCCGACGACGGGCCGCTACTACCAGATCCCCTACCGCGCCTTGCTCCCGCGCGACGTGCGCCGCCTGCTGGTGGCCGGCCGCTGCATCGCGGGCGACGAGATCTCCCACGCCTCCGTGCGCAGCATGATGTGCTGCACGGTCACCGGTCAGGGCGCGGGTGTCGCCGCCGCGGTGTCGATCAAGGACGGCGTCGAGCTCGCCGAGCTCGACATCGGCCGGCTGCAGGCCGAGCTGCGGCGCCAGGGCGTGCGGCTCGAGTAGAGGCTGTCCCTAATTCCGCCCCCCCGTCCTCGTCCTCGTCCTCGTCGCCGTCCGCGATTCGTTAGCGAAGCCCGCACCTTCGCAGCGTTCGATCCGAGATCGCCGAAGGCAGTGGTCGGACTCCGGCCTCGGCCGACGCCATCTTGGATAGAGCGCGACTCCTCGCGGCGATCTCCGAAGCCGAGTGGGACCAAGCGAAAGCGCTGCTGGTCCGAGTCGTCGAGATGCTCAGCAAGATGTCGTGAGGGCGAGGACGAGGACGGCGACGAGGACGAGGACGAGGACGAGGACGGGAATTAGGGACACCCCTAGCACGGCCGTTGCAGGGTGAGACCGCATGGGGGCGGTTCCCGGGCTAGGTCCGCGTGCGTCTCGGCGCGTCGCCGAGCCTCACCGCGACACACCTGTCACGATCTCGTCGGCCATGCGCGTGGCGGTCGTCGTCGGGAGCCAGCGACCTCCCGTCGTCCTCTATCGGCTGTTCGCCCCCGAGACGGCCGGCTGCACCCGCTGCGAAGACAACTTCGTCGCGCAGCTGATAAAGGAGTGAAGGATGGAGATGCGCCATTTCCCCTGGGTCGCGCTGTCGGCGGTGATCGCCGTGATGGCGTCCTGCTCTGTCCCTCCGAAGGATGGCTCTTCGCTCGCCCATGATGGCGGCGTCGCGGTGGGACCGCCGCGCACTCCGGTCAAGCACCGCGCCGCCAGCGCCTCCTGTCCACAAGAACGGGCCGCAGGCATGCCCGTCGGCGGCTGCTTGCTTCCGTCGAGCTGCACCGGAGATGGTGATTGCACCGCGGGCGCGAACGGCCGTTGCCTGCTGACTCCTCCCGGGTGTGGTCATGAGTGCTCCTACGACACCTGCGCGAGCGACTCCGACTGTCCCGACAACGGGGTCTGTGCGTGCCGATCGTCGAGCACGGATACGTCGGCGAACACGTGCTACGCCGGTAACTGTCGTATCGACGCGGACTGCGGACCTGGCGGATTCTGTTCGCCGAGCCTCGTCGACCCCTTTCCCTGCGAGAATTGCTGGCCCGGCTACTTCTGCCACACGCCGATGGATAGTTGTCTCGACGACGCCGATTGCGACGACCCGAACGGACCGGCCAAGAGGTGCGTCTTCGACGCAAAGGGCAGCAGGCTGTGGGCGTGCGCCGAGGTCTTCTACCCCGGTTGATCATTGGTGAACCGGCGCGCGCCGCTGCATGCGCGAGACGGCGACGAACAGCACGCCCGAGACCAGGAACGCGGCCATCGCGCCCACGAGCGCCGTCGCAAGCGGCGAGGCGGCGTGGCCTCTCAGCAAGTCGGACGCGCGGCCCGTGACGAGCGAGGACGGCGAGTTGCCGCACAACGTGACGATGAGGAGGAAGTTCGCCTGCAGCGTCGTCGCGTAGGCGCGCGGGCCCATCTCGTCGACGGCGGCGGCGATGGGACCGTTGTAGACGGAGAAAAGGAACGCGGCGACGGCGGTGAGGGCCATGAACAGGAATTGCGACGGGATGAAGAGCGCAACGAGGCCCACGGGGACGCTGGCGATGAAGGAGACGCCGACGACGAGGGCGTGGCCGGCGCGGACGCGGCGCGAGAGGGCGTCGCCGGCGTAGCCGCCGAAGAGGACGCCGCCGGCGCCGCAGACGATGGCGACGAGGCCGAGGTAGAGGCTCGCCACCGTCGGCGGGATGAGGCGCTCGCGCAGCATGAGCGTGGGCATCCAGGCGATGATCGCGCCGGCGCCGAAGTTGGCGAGCGCGCCCGCGACGACCGCCGTGACGTAGACGCGCGAGAGCAGGTAGCGGCGCGCGGGCAGGCGCGGCTCGACGGGGATCTCGGCGGGGAGCGCCATGCGCGCGGACGCGAGCGCGAGCAAGAAGCCCGGCAGGCCGGCGATGAGCAGCGAGCCGCGCCAGGTGATGTAGGGCGAGAGGACGCCGGCGGCGAGCAGCGCGAACGCGCCGCCGCCCGCGCCGCCGAGGGCCATGCCCACGTTGAAGATGCCCATGGCACGGCCGCGCTTCTCGGGAGGCGCGTCGGCGCAGAGGAGCGCGTTGGCGCTGGGGCCGAAGGCGCCCTCACCCACCCCGACGAGCGCGCGCATGACGAGCAGGAACGGATAGTTGGGCGCGAGCGCCGAGCCGACCGTCGCGAGGCTCCACACGATGACGCCCGTCGCGACGACGGCGCGCGGGCCGAAGCGGCGCGTGGCCGGGCCGCTGATGATCGAGGAGAGCGCGAAGACGAGGAGGTTGCCGAAGCCGAGCGCGCCGAGGGCAGTGTCCGACAGCGCCATGTCCTTCCCGATGAGCGGGAAGAGCCCGTACACGATCTGTCGGTCGAAGTAGTTGACGAAGTTGATCGCCGTGAGGAGCGGCAGCGGCGCGAAGCCGCGGCGGGCGCGCGCGCCCGGGGGGACCACCGCCGGCACGACGCTCACGCCGCGATCCCGGTCTTGAGCCGCGGCGCGCGGATGAGCGAGATGCTGATCCAGACGCCGACGCTGAAATACAGCGTCATCCACGGCATCTCGTCCTTCCAGTCATCCCAGCGGCGCGTGACGACCGTCCGGCGCGTCGAGTCCGCGAAGCCCTCGCCGACCGTGAGGTAGGTCTTGTGCGCCGCCGTGTCGGCGCGCACGCGCGCCTTGTACATGGGCACGTCGACCGTCGCCATGAACATCACGTAGAAGGCGTTGAGCACGATGGCCGCGCCGATGAAGGGCCGCCGGATCTCGCGGCGACGCCACCACAGAGAGATGAGCGTGATCGTCATGAGCGCCGAGGTGACGGCCCAGGTCGACTCCTCGATGACGCTGCCCGCGAAGTTGGTGGTGAGCGCCGTGTACCACGAGCAGATCTCGGCGAAGGCGATGGCGGGCACGAGGAAGCGCGAGACGACCCACCCGACCCGCGAGCCGATGGCCTTCGTCCACTGTCCCACGAAGAGCGCCCACTGCGCGGCGATCGACAGCTCGGCGATCGTCGCGATCGAGCGGCTCACGAAGGCGTTCGAGAACCACATGTCGACGAGGACGATCCGCTGCGCCTCGGCGAGCGGAAGGAAGGACCGATACGCGCAGCCGAACGTGAAGAGCCCCGACAGCACGACCTGGTACAGCCGCTCCCGACGCAGCTCCGGGTCCTCGTCGGCCTCCTCGCGGCGCGCGACGAGCAACCAGGCGACGATGTTGGCGACGCCAATGGCACTGAGGGCGCTCCACCAGAGCATGACGCCGAAGGACTGCTCGGTCGCGGGCATCGGACAGCTTCAAAAACCACGTTTCGCTCGCGACGCCGAATTAAATCGCCGCGCTCCATCGTTTTGGCACGGGCGGTCCATCGTTTTGAAACTTTATTGTTACAGCCCAAATACGTTGAGCCCGTGACGCCGGTGTTACGGTGTCACCACCGATTCACCATTGGAGGGAACAGAGATGACATTCTCCGAGGCGCTCGCGGAACAACGGTGGGACGACCACCGCTTCTATCACCACAGCCGCATCAACCAGACGCTCCACCTGATCAGCGCCAGCAGCTTCATCGTGACGTACGTGCTGCTCTTCTTCCACCCGGTCTTCGCCGTGCTCTTCGGCTGGACCTTCTCGATGTGCAGCCGCCAGATCGGGCACTTCTTCTTCGAGCCGAAGGGCTACGACGACATGAACCAGGCGACGCACGAGTACAAGGAGGCCGTGAAGGTCGGCTTCAACCTGCGCCGCAAGGTCATCCTGCACTCGGCCTGGGGCGCGGCGCCGCTCGCGCTGTACTTCTCACCTTCGTTCTTCGGCATCTTCGCGCCGTGGACGGACGTGATGAGCTATTGCGACCACCTCGCGAAGGTCTGGCTCGTCCTCGCCGGCGCCGGGCTCCTGGGCCGCACCATCCAGCTGTTCTTCATCCGCGACGTCCAGACGGGGCTCGTGTGGTTCACGAAGATCCTCACGGACCCCTTCAACGACGTCAAACAGTATTGGCGGGCGCCGCTGTTTCTGATGAAGGGCGAGCTGATCGAGCCGGCTCACTCCCGGCCCGCTTGAACAAGCGGCGGAGGTGAATTGACAGCATCTCCCGGAGGACGCGGCGCTTGATGGCCTTGTTGGTCAGCGCCGCGTCCGCCCACCAGAACCCGTCCTGCTCCATGGCGCGCGCCGCGGCCACGAACTTGTCGGCGACGGCGGCGAAGTCGGCGTCGGAGTAATTCAGGCTGAAGATGAAGCGGCCCGTGCCCACCCACGACAGCGCCAGCCCCTCGGCGCGCAGATAATATTGAAGCATCCAATTGTAGCGGGACGGGCGCGTGTAGGTGACCGTCCAGATGGACGAGAGGTTGGCGACGCGCACGGGCAGCTCGAGCCGCGCGAGCCGATCGTTGAGCGCCTCGGCGCGCGCGTTCCAGACGCGCTCCAGCGTCGCGTAGAGCTCGGTGATCTCGGGCCGCTCGATGCGCTCGAGGAACTCCTGCATCGCCGCCATGACGTAGGGGTGCGAGTTGAAGGTGCCACGCGCGAAGCAGATGTCGGTGGGACGATCGTCGCGGAAGCGCCGCATGAGGTCCTTGCGGCCGACGAGCGCCCCGATGGGCAGCCCGCCGCCCAGCGTCTTGCCGTAGGTCACGAGGTCCGCCTTGACGCCGAAGTACTCCTGCGCGCCGCCCTTGGCCAGGCGGAAGCCCACGAACACCTCGTCGAAGATGAGGACGATGCCGCGCTCGGTGCAGACGGCGCGCAGCTGCTCGAGCCACTTCGTGTAGGCCGCGCGGTCGTACTTCGCGGTGCGGCCGCTGTCGAGCAGCGTCCCGTCGCTGGGCGCGCCCGCGTTGGGGTGCAGCGCCTGCAGCGGGTTGACGAGCACGCAGGCGATGTCCTTGCGCGTGCGCAGGACGTGCAGCGTGTCGTCATCCATCTCCTTGAGCGTGTACGTCTCGTGCGCGGGCGACGGGTTGCCGATGCCCGGCTGCACGTCGCCCCACCAGCCGTGGTAGGCGCCGCAGAAGCGGACCAGGTGCGAGCGCCTCGTGTGGTAGCGCGCGAGCCGCACCGCCTGCATGACGGCCTCGGTCCCCGACATGTGGAACGACACCTCGTCGAGGCCGGAGATCTCGCACAGGCGGCGCACGTTCGCCGCGACGACCGGGTGGTACGAGCCGAGCACGGGGCCGAGCGCCTCGACGCGCGCCGCGCCCGCGCGCATGCACTCCTTGTAGAAGTCGTAGCCGAAGACGTTGACGCCGTACGACCCCGTGAGGTCGTGGAAGACGTTGCCGTCGAGGTCGGTCACGGTGACGCCCGACGACTCCTTCAGGAACGTGCCGCCCTTGAGGTGCGTGCGCACGAAGCGCGAGTACTGGAAGGGCACGCGGTAGGTGTCCGTGAACTGCACGTCGGAGATCGCGCCCTCGACCTCGGCCGTCGCGCGCGCCGTCTCGGCGAAGCGCGCGCGGTAGACCCCCGCGAGCCGCATGAAGCCCTCGCGCCGTTTGGCGGCGACGTCGGCCGGCGCGTCGTCGGAGCGGAACAGCGTCTCCTCGTCGTACTCGTAGAACGGCACGAGCGCCGCCACGCGCCGGGACATCTTCGAGTGCCCGCGCAAAGAAGGGTGCTTCGCCTTCGACAGCTCGAGCCTGTTCTTGATCTTGAAACCCAGGCCCGCCGCCGCCGCGGCGCCTGCGATCCAACCTTCAGGCGGAATTCCCATCAACGCGACCTCCGACGAGAGCCATCATAATGCCCAACGCCCTCACCGCCCTCCTGCTCCAGGACGATCTCAACTTCCTGCTGACGAACCGTATACCGCGCGCGCTCGTCACGCGCTTCTTCGGCTGGTTCGGCAAGATTGAAACGCCGCTCGTACGCGACCTGTCCATCGGCGTGTGGCGCCTCTTCGCGGACGTCGACCTGAGCGAAGCCCAGAAGTCTGAGTTCCTGAGCCTTCACGACTGCTTCATCCGGGAACTCAAGGACGGCGCCCGGCCGATCGACCCGGATCCCGCGGTCCTGACGAGCCCCTGCGACGCGATCATAGGCGCGTCCGGCAAGATCGAGGGCGATCAGCTGATCCAGGCCAAGGGACTGACGTACACGCTCGCGGATCTTCTCCGCGACCCCGAGCTCGTCCACCTCTACCGCGACGGCCGCTACGTCACCCTCCGCCTCACGTCGAGCATGTACCACCGCTTCCACGCGCCCCACGAATGCCGCGTCGAGCAGGTCACGTACGTCTCGGGAGACACCTGGAACACGAACCCCGCCACCGTCTCCCGAGTCGACCGCCTCTTTTGCAAGAACGAGCGGGCCATCGTCCGCACGCGGCTCGCCGCCAACGGGGCGCTGCTGACGCTGGTCCCCGTCGCGTCGATCCTGGTGGCGAGCATTCGCTTTCATTTTCTGGACGTGCTGTTTCATTTGAAATACCCGGGCCCGCGCGTGCTGCCGTGCGACGCGCCGTTCAAGAAGGGCGAGGAGATGGGCTGGTTCGAGCTGGGCTCGACGATCATCGTGTTCGCGCCGGCCGGCTTCGAGCTCGCGCCCGGCGTGGAGACGGGCGCGACGATCCGCATGGGCCGACCGCTGCTGCGCCTTCCCTGAGCGGGAGCGCCGTTCAAGACGCGGCCGCGTACGGGACCGTCTGGGCGCGCTCGCCGAGGGGCACGAGGTGCGCCCGGAAGACGTCGTGGCCCGCCTCGAGCGTGCGGTGCACGATGCTGGCGCGCGCGCGCTCGCCCGAGCACTGGATGGCCCGCTCGCACGAGGCGAGCAGGTTGTCGTCGACGGCGCCGTTGACGCCCTCGGTGATGAGGTCGATGGGGCCGGGCGCCGGCACGGACGCGACCGGGATGCCCGACGCGAACGCCTCGAGGATGACGTTGCCGAAGGTCTCGGTGCGCGACGGGAAGACGAAGCAGTCGGCGCTCGCGTAGTGCGCCGCGAGGTCCTCGCCGAACTGGTAGCCGCGCCACACGACCTCGGGGTGCTTGCGCTGGAGCGCCTCGCGCGCCGGGCCGTCGCCGACCATCACCTTCGTGCCGGGCAGCGGCAGCTCGAGGAAGTCCTCGAGGTTCTTCTCGACGGCGACGCGGCCGACGTAGAGCCAGATGGGACCAGGCAGATCGGCGTAGACCGAGGCGCGGCGGTGGCGCGGGTTGAACAGCGTCGCGTCGACGCCGCGCGGCCAGTGCACGAGCTTCTTGCCCACGCGGCGCATGCGCAGCTCGTCGAGCAGCGTCTGCGAGCTGACGAGCGTGTGGTCGGCCTTGTCGTGGAACCAGCGCACGAGCTGGTAGCCCCACTCGAGCGGCACGGGCGCGCGCGCGTTCAGGTACTCGGCGTAGCGCGTGTGGAAGCTGGTCGTGAAGTGGAGCTTCTGGCGGCGCAGCCACCCGACCGTCCAGAAGCCCAGCGGCCCCTCGGTGGCGACGTGGATGGCGTCGGGCGCGAACGCGCGGATGCGCGGCACGGCCTTCCAGGGATCATAGGCGACGCGGATCTCCGGGTACGACGGCAGCGGCACCGTGCGGTGCGCGTCGGGCGAGATGACGAGCACCTCCGTGCCCTTCGCCTCGAGGCTCCGGACGAGCTTGACGAGCGTGTTGACGACGCCGTTGGTCTGCGGCTTCCACGCGTCGGTCACGAGGGCCAGCTTCTTCACCTCGAAGCCGGCGTTGAGAGGATGAGATTGTTGAATGCGCCCGCGGAGACCGTCGCCGAGGCGCCCCGAAGAGAGCTCTTTGAGGTTCATCACGCGACAATCGTAGTGGTGCCCAATGACACCTACGTTGCGGTCACGTGAAACCCTCGTTGTGAATTGCCAACAATTCGGCGGCGACGCCGCGTTGATTTGGTGGCGCGAAAGTTACGGAATGGCGACGTCGTCCCGATTGCTCTCGGGGGCCCAGTGGTCGCCGTTGTGGGCGGCGAAGCGGCGGAGGCGCGCGAAACCGGCCGGCGTCGTCGCGCCCATGACCAGGATCGAGCGGCCCTTCGCGAACGGGCTCGGGGTGACCAGACGAAAGGCGCCGTCGCCGGTGACCGTCCTCGCGGCGGGCGCGAGCGCGTTCAGCGGCGCGGCGCCGACGAGGACGAGATCGAGGTTGGCCTTCTCGGCCGCCGTCACGTCTTTGTCCGCCTTGATAGTGAACGTGACCGCGGCGCCGCGGCCCCAGTGCGCGAGCGCCTCGGCGAGCGTGCGCGCCTCCGCCATCACCTGCGGCGTCCCGTGCGTGCCGTAGACGTAGAGGTGCGGCCGCTCGCGCGGCAGGCTCTTGCCGAAGAGCCCGGGCACGGCCTTGTTGGCGGGGAACGGCTTGCGCGGCGCGCGCGGCGCCTTGGGGTCGCGCGCGATCCCGGCCAGCGTGCGCAGCAGCTCGGCGCCGGCGTAGGCCTTGGTCCAGGCGTGGTGATCGACGCCGGGGTACTCCGTATACGTCACCGCCTTACCGAGCCATCCGAGGGCCTTGAAGCGCGCGGCCATCCGGCGCGAGTTCTCGACGGGGACGACCGGATCGGCGTCGCCGTGGAAGATGAAGACGCGCAGCCCGGCGGCGTTCTCCGCGAACGCGGGGGGCGACAGCGCCTCGAGCGCCTTCTCGTCGTAGTCGCCCCGCTCCTCGGGCTTGATCCACTTGCGCACGTCCGTGACGCCGCAGATGGGCGCGAGCGCCGCGAAGAGCTCGGGGTGCCGGAGGCCGATCTGCCAGGTGCCGCCGCCGCCCATCGAGAGGCCGGTCAGCGAGATGCGCGCGGGATCGATCTTGTAGGCGCACTGAACGTCCGCGAGCACGCGCAGGGCGTCGCGCTCGCCGAGGCCGTCCCAGCCCATGAGCTCGCCGCGGCCGTACGGCGCGACGACGATCGCCGGCACCTCGGGGAAGACCGGCTCGTTGCGCGAGGCCTCCTCGTCGGTCTCGCCGGCGCCGTTGTCGAGGCCGAAGGCGCGCCGGAGCATGTGCCGGTGGTCGGAGCCCGCGCCGTGCAACGCGACGACGAGCGGCCAGGGCCGGTGCGCGTCGTAGTCGTGCGGCACGAAGATCGCGTAGGGCTGCAGCGAGGCGTCCCACTCGTCGCGGTAGGCCTTCACCATCGCGCCGCGCGCGTAGTCGTAGGGATCCTCGCCGCCCGAGAGGACGTCCGCGTAGCCGCGGGCCGTCTCGTACGAGCGCCGCACGAACGCCTGATCGCGCTCGGCGTTCG
>Ga0265339_10004067_pt1 | contig 10098 bp, 13 predicted proteins | sample 4CB219metaG_FD_202085 | JGI IMG/M metagenome (GOLD analysis project Ga0265339, IMG submission 202085) | Rhizosphere microbial communities from Carex aquatilis grown in University of Washington, Seatle, WA, United States - 4-CB2-19 metaG | ecosystem: Host-associated > Plants > Roots >...
TCATCCGCTCGGCGACGTCATGCTGCTGAAGTACGCGCCGAAGCCGTCGGAGCTGCAGGAGGGCGTGGCGTTCTACGGCCGCGCCGGCAACGCGATCCTCAAGTCGCTCCAGCGCCTGCACGTCGATCCGATGGCCGTGTACGGGACGAACTGCCTGAAGTTCGCCGACGGCGAGGAGGAGGAGTCGCGGCCCTTTCTCGTGCGCGAGCTCCACATCGTCCAGCCGAAGCTCGTCGTCGTCATGGGCGAGCGCGCGGTCGCGTTCCTGAACGGCCTCGCCTTCCCGCTCGCACGCGAGCTGTCCACGGCCGAGGGCGAGCGGCAGCAGTTCACGGCGACGATCGCGGCGATCGTGACGCCCGACATCGACGACTCGCTCGATGAGGCGCCGGCGAAGACGAGCTTCTGGAACGCCTTCAAGTCGCTCGGCACGTGGTGGGCCGAGCTGCCTCCGTATTGACCCGGCGGGTCGCGGCATTCGTCGCGCTCGCCGCGGTCGTCGTCGCGTGGTTCGCCGTCGCGCCGCACCTGCCGCGGCTGTCGCTCTGGCCCGACGTCGTCATCGTGAGCTTCGCGGTGATGCCTGCGACGCTGCTGCTCGTCCTCGTGGCGCTGCCGCTGTGGACCCGGCGGTGGATGCCCGTCGCGGTCGTCGTGCTCGCGCTCGCCGCATTCGGCTTCGCCGAGGCGGGTTGGGGGCTGGAGGAGAACTTCGCGAAGCTGTTCGCGGCGGTTGCCGCCGGCTGGTCGTTCCTGCTCATCTTCGAGCAGCTCTCGTGGGTCGTGATCGTCGCGTGTGTCATCCCGTTCGTCGACGCGATCTCGGTGTGGCGCGGGCCGACGCACGCGATCACCGCGCACCACATCGAGGTGTACACGTCTGTCGCGATCGCGTTCGTCGTGCCGCACGGCGGCGCGGCGTATCTCGGCCCGCCCGACGTCCTCTTCTACGCCCTCTTCCTCGCCGCCGCCGCGCGGTGGGGGCTGCGCGTCGGCTGGACGTGGATCGGAACGACGCTCATGTACGGACTGACGGTCGCGCTCGCGAACGCGCTGCACGTCGACGGCCTGCCGGCGCTGCCGTTCCTCTCCTTCGGCTTCCTCGCCGCGAACGCGGACCTGCTCTGGACAAGGCTCAGGGGCCCTGCGTCGCCTTCTTCCCCGGCGCAGAGCTGACCGCCGACTCGCCGAACGTGAACGGTGCGCGGAACGACGCGATCACCGCGAACATGATCCCGATCGCGACGGCGAACCAACCGCCGCCCGAGTCGTAGCCGGTGATCACCATCGTGAAGCCGAGCGCGACCATGGTGAAGCACAGAACCCATGCCGGGCCCTGCACCCACAGGTGGAAGCGCTTCGTCGGTGCGCCGACCTGCACGTGCAGGTTCGCGTCCGTCTGGAGCTCCGCCGCATCGATCCGGGCCGCAACCGGAGGCATCGCATCGTCCATCGTGCCCTCCGTGTCCCGAGTTGACCGGCGGAGCCTACATCAAGGCTGCGGCTCGTCCTCGTGCATGCTCGGACCGCCCGCAGGGTCGGGGTCGTCGACCGGCTCGGGGACCGGGTCGCCGGGCACATGGTGGAGTGGCGCCGGCTTGACCGACCGGTCGTGCACCGTCAACGGGCCGAACTCGCCGCTGTGCTCGCGCTCGGTTTCCTTGTCCTCCTCCGCCCAGGCGACCTCGCGCGTCTCCTCGTCGAGCCGTTCGAGTGCGGTCTTCTCGGCCGGCGACTCCGGCTTCGGCTTCAGGAATCGAAGGAACCGAGGAAGCTCCACCGGGTCAGGCTACGCACTCGAGGCGATTGACGAAAGGGACAGAGGCTCCTAGCGTTGGCCTCGCCGTGATCGCCAGCCTCCATTCCGTCCTCCACTGGCCGACGCAGGGCGGCTACAACTTCGTCAGCGGCCCGCTCGCGGACATCACGCTCGCGACGGCGTTCTTAGGCTGGCTCTACCTCTTCCTCCGCCACCACAACTGTCACGTTCACAGGTGCTGGCGCTTAGCTTGGCACCCGCATCCGGTTCACGGGCATCCGGTGTGCAAGAAGCACCACCCGGAGGGCAAGACGATCGTGGCCTGAGAAGCTCTAACTGAATGAAGCGCGCACTCCTCCTCGTGTTGGCGATGGCAGCGTCGGGTACGGCGGCGGCCGGCGCACGCTCGGCCGACGTGGTCAAGGTGGGGTGCGATCAGATCATCGGAACGGCCAAGACTGGTCACGATGCCGGTTACCGCGTTGTTCTCAGCGTCGTCTCCGCTCCTCCGGCGGCTCTTTCCGGCGTCGTGCACGCTCCGGACTCCTCCCCGTTTTCTTACTGGCGGAAGGCCGGAATGGTGATCCGCGCCGGCAAGAAGCCGGTGACGATCAGCGTGCCGACGGCGTGGCGTCGCCGGGTTCGCATCGGCTGGGGTAATCCTGCCGCGCCCGCGAGCGTGGTCATATTCGCGGCATGCCCGTCACCGCGCGCCTGGAATGCGTATGCGGGCGGGTTCTACCTGCGGGCGCACTCGGCTTGCGTCCCGCTCGTCTTCGCCGTAGGCGGCCACCGCGCAACGTTGCGGTTCGGTCTCGGACAGCACTGCGCCTAAGCGCGTTCGAGCAGCGCAACCGCCTCGACGTGCGGCGTGTGCGGGAACATGTCGACCGGCGTCGTGCGCAGGAGCTCGTAGCCGTACTCCTCGCGTAGCGTCTTCACGTCGCCGGCGAGGGTTGTCGGGTTGCACGAGACGTAGACGAGGCGCGGGGCGCCGAGCCGACCGAGGTGGCGGAGGGCCTTGCCCGCGAGCCCGGCGCGCGGCGGGTCGACGACGACGACGTCCGGCGAGCCGGAACGCTCGACGAGCTCCTCGACGACCTGGCCGACGTTGCCGGCGAAGAACGCCGCGTTCGTGACGCCGTTCAGCTCGGCGTTCTCGAGCGCGCACGCGACCGACTCCTCCGAGACCTCGATCCCCCACACCGTCAGCGCGCTGCGCGCGAGCGTGAGCCCGATCGTCCCGATGCCGCAGTAGAGATCCCAGACAGTCTCGCCGCCGGTGAGCGCGGCCGCGTCGGCCGCGAGGCCGTACAGCCGCTCCGCCATCGCGGTGTTCGTCTGCAGGAACGCGTTCGGACGGACGCGGAAGCGGAGCCCGCCGATCTCCTCCTCGATCCACGGCTCGCCCCAGAGGAGCTGCGACGGCAGATTCGTCACCTCGGCGGGCCGGTCGTTCACCGACCAGTGCACGGAGCGGACCTGCGGGAAGCGGCGGACGACCTCGGCGAAGTATCCGGGCTCGAACTTCTCGCCCGGTGCGGTGACGAGCTGCACGAGCGTCTGGCCGGTGTTGCGTCCTTCGCGCACGACAAGGTGGCGGAGGTAGCCGGTGTTGTCCGCCTGCGAGTACGCCTCGAGCCCCTCCTCGCGCGCCCAGTCACGCACGGCGTCGCGGATGCCGTTGCCGAGGTCGGTCGTGAGCCAGCACTTCCGGATGTCCAGCACCTCGTCCCAGCGGCCGGCGCGGTGGAAGCCGAGCGCGGGGCCTTCCGGCGTACGCGTGAACGAGTACTCCATTTTGTTGCGGTAGTGGAAGACCTCCGGCTCGCACGGGACGATGTCGCGGAGCGGCGGCTCGGGGATTCCGGCGATGCGCTGCAGCGCGTCGCGCACCTGCGCATGCTTCTGTTCCAGCTGCGTCTCGTACGCGAGATCCTGGAAGCGGCAGCCGCCGCACGCGGGGAAGTGTGCGCACGGCGCGTCGACGCGGTTCGGGCCCGGGCGGAGGACGTCGGTGGCGAGCGCCTCCGCGTAGCCGCGCTTCACCTTGGTGACGCGCGCACGCACGCGGTCGCCCGGCAGGCCGCTGCGGACGAAGACGACGAAGCCGTCCAGCCGCGCGACGCCGTTGCCGCCGTAGGCGAGCGATTCGATGTCCAGCTCGAGCTCTTCGTCGCGGGTGACGGGTGCGGCCACGGCGGCCAGCCTAGCCGCGACCCGACAAGCCACGTCCGGGGCCAGGCCCCGTCACGAGATGGTCACGTCTCGTACGCGCCGACCGCAGCGAAGCCGCAGTTGCGGTCACACACCGGTAACAGGGTCTGGCCCCGGGGCTCAGCTGTACGGCGGGTGCAGCGGCAGGATCAGCGGCGGCCGCGGCTTCTGCGCGAAGTCGAAGTCCTGCACGAGGTTGCCGAGGACCTTCGCGTTCTCGCGCACGTCGGGGCGGGGATCGGGGCGGCCGTCGGTCTTCGGGTCGATGCGCGCGCCGCCGAGGAAGTCGTCCTCGATGAACTTGAGGTACGCGTCGTGACTCAGAACCTGGTGGTCGACGAACCCGCGCCGCGCGTACGGGCTGATGACGAGCCCCGGCACGCGCAGCCCGTAGCCCTGCCCGTCGACGCGCGGCGGCGCAACGTGGTCGTAGAAGCCGCCCCAGTCGTCCCAGCTGAGGAAGATCGCCGTCGACGACCAGTCCTTGCTGCGCATGATCGCGTCGATGAGGCCCGTCACGTACGTCTGACCGGCCGAGACGAGCCCGGGCGGATGTTCGCTCACCGCCTGCGCCGGTGTGATCCACGAGACGGCGGGGAGCGTCCCCGTCCTCACCGCCGTGTAGAACGACTGCAGCGGCGCGACGTTCGCGACCTGCCGGTCGTTGCGCACGGTGTCGAACCACGGCAGCGGGTTCCAGATTCCCGGCGTCTTCGCGTCCTGCGGGACGGGCGCGCAGAACATCGCGTTGTCCGCGCAGTCGGGCTGGTTCCCCTTCGCGACGTAGTACCGCCAGCTCACGTGCGCCTTGTGCAGGAGGTACGTGAGATCCGTCCACGCGTAATCGGGAGCGGCGCCGGTCGTGTTCTGCGGCTCGCCGGGCGGCGAGCCCGGCGCCTGCACGGCGGCGTGACAGCTCATCGGGTCGCCCTTCTTCGTGCACTTCGCCGACCAGCCCGAGACCATGTACAGGTGCGCCGGCATGCTCCACGAGAGGTCCGGCTGGAACATGTGGTCCTGGAGGACGAAGTCGCGCGCGTACGCCCAGTAGTTCGGGATCTCGTGCCAGTCGTGGTAGCCCATGACGTCCGGCGCGTGCGGCGAGAGCGAGCATGCACCCGAATCGATTTGCGCGACGCACGCGAGCCGCCGGCCGCCGACGGCGCGGCGAATGAAGCCGTTCATCTTCCCGCCGGCGACGTCGCCGACCGCGTCGACGTAGTCGTGCGGCCCGCCCGCGTTCCGATCGGCGGTGTCGTGGTACGGGCGCTGGCAGCTGTGCGTGAGCGGATCGGGGACGCAGACGCCCGTCCGGATCCCGTCGGCGCCGGGATACGTGCCGAAGTAAGAGTCGAACGAGCGGTTCTCCTGCATGATCACGACGACGTGCCGGATCTTGTGGATGCCGGCCGGCTGCGACGCTGCGCCGCCACCTTCGGGAACGACCGCCCACGCGGCGCCGGCAACACCCAGAAGCGCCAAGACCCAAGCCACCCGCCGCACGCCTCGAACGTACGGCGCGATTGTTCAGCTGACGTTACGCCTGCGTTACCGCAGCGTGGTGACGTACACCTTGCGGTCGCGCGGGCCGTCGAACTCGCAGAAGAAGATGCCCTGGTACGTCCCGAGGCCGAGCCGGCCGTCACGCAGCGGGATGAGCACCTGCGACCCGGTCAGCGTCGCCCGGACGTGCGAGGGCGCGTTCGGGCCATCCGGATCCTCGGTGTGCTTCCACTGCCAGTCTTCGTGGACGACCTTCTGGAGCGCGTTCTCGATGTCCTCGCCGACGAGCGGATCGGCTCCTTCGTTGATCGTCACGCCGGCGGTCGTGTGCGGAACGTAGACGAGGGCGGCGCTCGCACCGTTCGCGTCGGCGATCGCGTCCTGCACCTGCCTCGTGATGTCGACAAGCTGTGTCTTGCGCTCGGTCCTGAGGGCGATCTCCTGCATCGGCGCACTATCCTAAGCTCGCCATGGCCGAACCGCTGAGCCAACGGCAGCTCGACGACTTGAGCGCCGACGCCGACCGCTTCATCGCCGAGATGGACGAGGAGATCTACCTCCACTTCTCGGGGCAGAAGGACACGTACGAGCTCACGCCGATCTACGAGCGCCACGAGGAGCTGACGAAGCTCGACACGGCGCTTCGGCTCGGCGCGTCCGTCGACGGCAGCCGGAACGTCCGCGAGCTGTGGCGGTTCGCGTGCGAGGGCTATCTCGGCAACTTCGTCCGCGAGGAGGCGGAGCGCGCGGCCGGCCTCGAGGCGAGCCTGAAAGCGAACGTCGACGGCGAGGAGATCCCGTACCGGAACCTGCGGCCGGCGATCATGAACGAGCCAGACCGCGGACGGCGGGAGCGGCTCGAGCGCACGCGCAACGAGCTCACCGAGGAGCACCTGAACCCGCTCCACGCGCAGGCGGCCGAGGTCGTGCACCGCGAGACCGTGCACCTCGGCGCCGCGAACTACACGGAGCTCTACCGCGGCTTCGCGTATCCGCTCGACGACCTCGCCGAGCAGTGCCGTGACTTTCTCGACTCGACCGAGAGCCTGTGGGACAGCGCAGGGGACCGCTTCTTCCGCAACGGCGTCGGGCTCGGGCTCGGCGAGGTGGAGCGCTGGGACGTCGCGCGCGTCTGGCGCGGCGTCGGCTGGGATGCAGCGTTCCCCGGCGACCGCATGCTGCCCGCTCTGGAAGCGAGCCTCGCCGACCTCGGCGTCGACCTGCGCTCGCAGTCGAACGTCCATCTCGATCTGGACGACCGTCCGAACAAGTCGCCGCGCGCATTCTGCGTCCCGATCGAGATCCCGGACCGCGTCGTGCTCGTCATGAAGCCGGCGGGCGGGCCGGACGACTGGCGCGCGCTCTTCCACGAGGCCGGCCACACCGAGCACTTCGCGCACACGTCGCGCTCGCTCACGGTCGAGGAGCGGCGGCTCGGCGACAACGCCGTCACGGAGGGCTGGGCGATGCTCGTCGAGCACCTCACGAACGATCCGGTGTGGCTCGAGCGGCGCCTCGACTTCCCGCGCCCGCGCGAGTTCGCCGCCGAGAGCGCCGTCCAGCTCCTGTGGCTGCTGCGCCGCTACTGCGCGAAGCTCATCTACGAGCTCGAGCTGCACGCGGCCGGCGACGTGACGGCGATGCGGCCGCGGTACGTCGAGCTGCTGAGCGACGCATTGAAGGTGACGCCGAGCGACACGGACTACCTCGACGACGTCGACGAGGGCTTCTACGCGTCGCAGTACCTGCGCGCGTGGGCGTTCGAGGCGCAGCTGCGCGGCTACCTGCGCGAGCGCTTCGGCAACGCATGGTTCACGCGCCGCGACGCGGGCTCGCTCGTCCGCGAGCTCTGGAACGAGGGCCAGAAGCCGACGGCGGACGAGATCCTGAAAGACGTGAGCGGCCAGGATCTCGAGCTCGAGGCCGTCGCTGCTCGCATTCGCGAAGCGCTCTAGACTCCCGGCTCCAGTGATCCCGCTGCGGGACAACGTCCCCACCCGGTCGACGCCGTTCGTCACGATCGGCCTCATCGCCGCCTGCTTCCTCGTCTGGTTCTGGGAGCTGCGGAGCCCGGGTGTGGACGTGCACGTCTTCCGAGACGGCTTCTACCCGTGCGCCGTCGAGGGGCCGTGCCGCCTCCCCGCCGGCTTCCACGCACTGCCCTGGTACGAAGGCGTCTTCACCGGCATGTTCATGCACGCGAGCTGGGAGCACATCCTCGGGAACATGCTCTTCCTCTGGATCTTCGGCAACAACGTCGAGGACGCGATCGGCTCCGTGGGCTTCCTCATCTGGTACCTGGCCGCAGGCCTCGCCGCGTTTGCCCTGCAGACCGTCGTCACCCTCGAGTTCGCCGGTACGACCGCGGCCAGCATCCCGAACATCGGCGCCAGCGGCGCGATCGCCGGCGTCCTCGGCGCCTACTTCGTGCTCCTCCCCCGCGCGCGCGTGCTGACACTCATCTTCTTCGGGATCATCCTCATCCGGGAGATCCCGGCCTTCTGGTTCCTGCTCGTCTGGATCGGGCTTCAGATCTGGGACGGCGGCCTGAGCTTCGTCCAGCCGCAGGCGGCCGGCGGGGTCGCGTTCTTCGCTCACGTCGGCGGCTTCGCCTTCGGCGCCGCGACGATCCTCCTCGTCGCCCGGAGACGTCCGCAGACCCCCACGTCGAAGTACCCGGTCTATTGAGGTTCGAGGCCCACGTCGAGCGGGCGGTGGCGTCGTTGCCGCCGGAGCTGCGGGAGGCGGTGCGGAACCTCGAGCTCACGGTCGAGGACGAGCACCCGGACGATCCCGACCTGTTCGGCCTGTACGAGGGCGTCCCGCTGCCGGAGCGGGGCGACTGGGCCGGCTCGCTCCCCGACCGGATCCGGATATTCCGGCTGCCGCTCGTCGAGTCGTTCCCCGACCCGGCCGAGCTCGAGGACGAGATCCGGATCACCGTCCTCCACGAGTTGGCGCACTACTTCGGTATCGACGAGGACCGCCTGGACGAGCTCGGATTCGGCTGAAATCCGCCTCTCCGTTTCCTGCGGAATGACTGGGGTACGTCGAGCGTTTGTGACGGTCATGAGGACATTCAGCGAGATCCACCAGGAGATCGAGCGTCTCAGCGAGGAGCGACGCCAGCTCTGGCAGCAACTCTCCGCCGAATACGACGCTGGGATCGTCGCGGACATCCACCGGCTGGACGCGGAGCTCGACCGCCTCTGGGACGAGCATCGCGCCCTCCGCGCCCGGGTGCGCTTCGGCGACCGGACACAGATCGTCGCCCGGGCGCGCGTCGAAGAGCGCCTCGAGCGGGCAGCCTGAGGATTCCGGAGCCCCCTGTCAGCCCTTCGGGGTTGACAGGGGCCCGATCCCGCTCGATGCTGTAACCGGTCTGCGGCCAGACCTCCCGAACCGAAGGAGATCCGCCGCATGACAATCTCGCGACTGCCCGAGGACGCTCCCTCCGAGTCGGACCTGACCCGGCGGCTGCGCGCCGTCGAGCGGCGGGAGCGGGAGCTCGAGCAGGCGCTCGCGGCGGTCGCCTCGCAGCGGGAGCGGTTGTCGGCGATCCAGGCGGAGTACGAGCGACGCCGCGAAGGGCTCCTCGAGCGGACCCGCGAGGTCCGGGCGGAGCGCGACGCGCTGCGCGACGAGCGGGCCCGCCTCATCGCCGCGAACATCGCGCTCGAGACGCACGAAGCCGGGCCGTCCCGGCCGCAGGCGAGCGGCGCGCCGCTCGCTTCGCCGCTCGAGCCGGCCTGAGCCGAGGGCTCTACACTGGGGCGCGCACGGGGCGTTAGCTCAGCTGGGAGAGCGCCGGCTTTGCAAGCCGGAGGTCGCCGGTTCGATCCCGGCACGCTCCACTTCTCTTGGTCGAAGCTGCGCGAATCTGTCGCGGCGTCGACGTCCGCTCGGCTGCGCGTACCCGCAGGCTGATCGAGATGCGCTCGCTCAGGAGAAGCGATGGAGGATGGCGTCGACGACGTCGTTCGGGCGTGTCATCGTCGGCACGTGGCCGCTGCCCTCGAATTCGAGGAGCTCGGCGTCCGGGAGGAGTTCCACGAGCTGACGGCTGCCCTCGATCGGGACGATCGCGTCGGCCGTCCCGTGGAGGATCAGCGTCGGGGTGTCGATTTGCCTCGGGTCGATCTCGGGCACGCTCTCGTCGCGCCACATTTCGATCATGCGAGCCGCTTGCTCGGGCTCTGCGCGCAAGAGGACGTTCCTGGCCCAGCGCTTGACGTGGCCGCTGTCCGGCTCGGGGAAGCAGGCGTTGACGAACTGGTCGACGGCCGCTGGGTAGTCGGAGCGGCACGCATCTGCGAATCCACCGGTGCGCTCGCTGCGGCCGGTGCGCGCCGGCGCGGAGAGGACGAGCCCATCGAACCGGTGTGGGCTGCGGGCAGCCGCATACTGCGCGATCGCACCTCCCTGCGACTCGCCCGCGAGGATGCAGCGCTCGACTCCGACCACCTCGAGGACGCCGATGACGTCGTCGACTAGAGCTTCGACGCTGATCAGCGCCGGATCGACCGGCGACTCTCCCGATCCGCGGTGGTCATACGCGACGCAGCGCCAACCTCGTGCACTCAGTTGCGCAATCGGCTCCTCCCACACCTCCCAGCTCC
>Ga0265339_10004070_pt1 | contig 10093 bp, 3 predicted proteins | sample 4CB219metaG_FD_202085 | JGI IMG/M metagenome (GOLD analysis project Ga0265339, IMG submission 202085) | Rhizosphere microbial communities from Carex aquatilis grown in University of Washington, Seatle, WA, United States - 4-CB2-19 metaG | ecosystem: Host-associated > Plants > Roots > Rhizosphere...
CAGCGTCTTCTCCTGGCTGAGCAGGACGTTCTTGACCATCTGCATGGTGATCGACGACGCGCCGATGCGGAATCCGCCGCGTTCGAGGTTGCGTTTCAAGGCGCCCTTGAACTGGGAGGTCACCCAGCCGTGGTGCTTGAAGAAGCCGTTGTCCTCGGTGGTCATGATCGACCCGATGAGGTAAGGCGAGATCTCGGCATACGGCGTGAAGTCGGGGTTGTCGGGCCCGACGATGAACTGCATGTCCTCGGTCTCGCCCGGTCCCATCGACGTCCCGGGCGGCTTGGGCACCTCGACGGTCATCACGATTGGCTCGCCCTCGCGCAACGCCGCCACCGCCTCGGGTGCCTTGACCACCTTGCACCCGTTGATGCCGACCTTGCCGCGCAGGTCCAGCGACTCGAGATCCGCGAAGTCGATCTTGGTGCCGACCAGCGCCTCGAAGTTGCCCTGCAGCACGAATCCCTGCAGCTTCGGCGTGAGCGCCGCCGGGATGCTCGCCAGCAGCTTGGAGCACGGCAACTTGGGAACCGTCAGCGCAAGATCGATCTTCGGGACCATGCTGAGATGGCTGCCGTCGGTGAACACGTACTTCCCGCGTGGCAGCTCGACCGAGCCGGTGATGCGCGCAACCAGGTTGCGGAGGCGCCCCTCGAGCAGCTCGAGCTCGACGCGGCGGCGCTGCGGATAGGCGATCCCGCGCAGTACCAACCCCAGCGACATCCCTTCGATCGGCTCGCCCGACAGCGCGTCGTGCTGCAGGCTGAGCCCGGTCACCGCCAAGTCGCCGCCGAAGCGGACCGACTCGCCCGCCCAGGTCAAATCGAACGCAGCGTCGATGTTGGAGCGCGCCGGCGACAGCACCGAGCGCGGCAGCACGTCGGCGATCTTGTCGAGCGAGAACTGCGCCGCGCGCAGCGACAGTCGCCCCTCGCGGTTGGCCGGCTGCGCCGTACCTTTCGCGGTCCACAGCGACTCGCGCGCGCCGCCATAGCTCCCGTGCAGATCGATCACGACGCCGCGGCCCTCGGCGTCCGGCGTCGTGCCCGCCGCGGTGGGCGGCGGCCCGACGGTGCCGGTGATGCCGGTCAGAGCGAGCGTCGGCAGCGGCGTCGCGAATCCATCCTGGACACGCACATTCGGATAGCCCTGCGGGTGCAGGCCCGACGCCAGCGCCGTACGGACGTCGAGCTCGGTCGCGCCGAAGCGCGGACCCTTGTCGCCGCCGCCGAGCGCGAGCAAGCCGGAGACGCCGCGCAGCCGGACCTGCGCCTGGCGCCCCGGCGCGAGCAAGCCCGCGATGCCGGCGACCTTCAGCGAGAGGCCGCTCTCCGAATCTTGTAGGGAGATCGTGCCGCTCTCGACGCGCACACCCGGCACCGACGAAGACGACGTTGCGCTCCCCGACGCCGCCGCGCCGTCCGCGCCGCGCTTGCCGCGCAGGCGGGTCACGATGTCGCTGACGTTGTCGCCGTCGCCGCCGCGCACGGCGTTCACGCGCAGGCCGATCACCGTGATCGGGCTGCCCCCCCACGCGGCGCTGAAGGGGACCGAAATCTCTTCGGCGGTGACCAGCGGCGGCGCATCGGACTTCGTGTCGGGCTTGGCGCCGGCCTCGCCCGCCGGCGCGTCCCCGACCACGGAGTCGTGCACAATGAGGCCGCGCAGAACGAAGCGGCCGAGCCCGCCCCGCCCCTGCGCGATCGTCACCGGCCGGCCGAGCCGCGCGCCGATTTTCGACGCGACCGCGTGCGCGACGATGCCGCCGATCACCAGGGGGTAGAGCACCAGCAGCAACACGGCGACCGCGCCGGCCAGCCAGAGCTTGGGACGCCGACGCAGCAAGGCCGCCAACGCACTGACGGAGCCGCCGGACTTCGCGGATACGGGGGCCACTCGCCCGTCATCCTACCAGCACCTTCGCCAAGCCAAGCGGAGGAAATGCGAGGCAGCGAATTGCCGCCCCGGGCCCCTCCCCCTGCATCAGTGCTTGCCGCACGTGCGAGAAGGGCCGATGCTGGAGAGGGGACGCTCTGACCGCGACATGAGCAGCACGGCCACGACGGGCGAGAAGGGCAATGGCGCGGCGAGCGAGGGTCCTCGCGCGCGCGACGAGATGCCCGACGTGCTGCATCTTTACCGCACCGGCGCGCTCGACGAAGCCGAGGCGCGTTGCCGCGCGATCGTCGAGCGCGATCCCGCGCACGGCGCAGCCTGGGATCGCCTGGCGCACATCGCCGACCGGCGCGGGCAGAGGGCGGCCGCCGAGGAGCACTACCGCCGCGCGATCGCGACGCTGGCCGAGCCTGCCGAGGCGCACAGCAACCTGGCCGTGCTGCTGCAGCGACGCGGCGACCTCGCCGGCGCGCAGGAGCATTACCGCCGCGCGATCGCGCTCGGGATGCGGCACGCGATGCTGCACAGCAACTACGGCTGCGCGCTGCGCGGCGTGGGCCATTTACAAGAAAGCGCCGAGCAGTTCGAGCTCGCGCTCGCGCTCGACGACACGCTCGCGCACGCGCACAGCAACCTCGGTGTCACGCTGGCGCTCCAGGGGGAAATCGCCGGCGCGGTGGCGCACGGGCGTCGCGCCGTCGCGCTGCAACCCGAATGGGAGCTGGCGCGCAACAATCTGCTCTTCTGCCTGAACTACGCCGACGAGCTCGACGCCGACGAGATCGCGGCGCAGCACCTCGCGTTCGGACGGCGGCGGCCAGCGCCCGACGAGGTCGCGCCCGACCTGGACGCGGACCCCGACCCCGACCGCAGGCTGCGCATCGGGTTGGTGTCGCCGGATTTCAAGCAGCACTCGGTGGCGTATTTCGTCGAGCCGATCCTCGAGGCCTGCAACCGTGAGCGCGATGCACTGGAGCTCACCTGCTACTCCGATGTGGCCCACCCCGACGCGGTCAGCGAACGCCTGCGCGCCGCCGCCGATCGCTGGCGTCCCATCTATGCCTCGGACGACGACGCCGTCACCCAGCACATACGCGCCGACCGAATCGACATCCTGATCGATCTGGCCGGCCACACCGCCGGCAACCGCATGTCGCTGTTCGCGTCGCGCGTTGCGCCGGTGCAGATGACTTATCTCGGCTATCCCAACACCACCGGGCTCGACAGCGTCGACTGGCGCATCACCGACGCGTGGGCAGATCCCCCCGGCACCACGGAATCGCTGCACAGCGAGGAGCTGCTGCGCATCACCGGAGGTTTCCTCTGCTACCGGCCGCGCACCGACCTCCCGGAGCCGGCGCAGCCACCGATGCGCGCCTCGGGCCGCGTCACGTTCGGCAGCTTCAATGTTCCGGGGAAGATCTCGCCGACGACGATGCGGCTCTGGGCCGAGATCCTGCGGCGCGTGGCCGGAGCGCGCCTCGTGCTCAAGTGCGCGTCGTTCGGCGATCCGGGAACGCGCGCCACCTTTGAACACCGACTCGCGCGCTCGCCGCTCGCCGGCTGCGACGTCGTGCTGCAAAACCCGTTCGCCAATGAGCTCGATCACATCGCCGCGTACGGCCGCATCGACATCGCGCTCGACACGTTCCCCTACGCCGGCACGACCACCACCTGCGAAGCGCTGTGGATGGGCGTCCCGGTGGTGACGCTCGCCGGGCGCACGCACGCGTCGCGCGTCGGCGCGAGCTTGCTCACGCGCCTCGGCGAGCCGTCGCTGGTCGCCGCCAGTTCGGCGGCGTATGTCGAGACCGCGGTTGGGCTCGCCGCCGACCCCGAGCGGCTGCAGGTGCTGCGGGCGTCGCTGCGCGGCCGCATGATCGCGAGTGGCATCACCGACGCGGCCGCGTTCGCGCGCCACTTCGCCCAGGCGCTGCGCCGTGCCTGGCGCATCCACTGCGAGCGCGTGCGGGCGGCACGCACGCCGCTGCCGGCCGGGACGACCAGCGTGCCCATGCGCGGCCCGCTGCGCGTCGTCGTGCCCGACGCGCTCGACCAGATCACGCCCTACGTGCTGGCCGAGCAGCACGATTGGTTCGAGGACGAGATCGACTTCGTGCGCGCGGCGCTGGCGCGCGGCGAGCGCGCGGTCGACATCGGCGCCAACCACGGCGTCTACGCGCTGGCGGCCGCGCAGCGGGTCGGGCTCACTGGCCGTGTCTGGGCCTTCGAGCCCGGCGGCGCGGTCGCCGAGCGCCTGCGCGCGAGCCTCGCGATCAACGCGCTGCCGCAGGCGGAGGTCGTCGCGGCCGCGGTCAGCAACCGGGAGGGGAGCGGCACGCTGGTCGGCGGCGGGCACAGCGAGCTCGGTCACTTGCAACGGACCGAGGACGCCGGTCCCGGCGCTGGTATGGGCGAAGCCGTCGCGCTGCTCACGCTCGACTCCTGCGGGGCGCGCCTCGGAATGCGCGACATCGCCTTCGTGAAAATCGACGCCGAAGGCGCCGAAGCCGAGATCATCGAGGGCGGCCGGCGCTTCTTCGCCGAAGAGTCGCCGCTGGTGATGTTCGAGGTGCGCCCCGGCGACGCAACGATCGACACCGACCTGGTCGCGCGCTTCGAGCAACTCGGCTACCGCGTCTATCGTGTGATGCCCGGCCTCGGGATGCTGGCGCCGTTCGACGGTGCGCGCCCGCTCGATCCCTTCACACTGAACCTCTTCGCCAGCCGCGACGATCGCGCGCAGCACCTGGAAAGGCGCGGACTGCTCGCGCGAGCCGCGACACTGGCGAACGCCGCCGGCGACGAGGCCACGCCTGTCGGCGCCGGGCTCACCCATCTGCGCGCGCAGCTGTTCGCGGCGACGCTGTGGCCGCGCTGGTCAGGGTGGAGCGCCGCCACGCCGAAGTCGCCGCACGACCGCGCCTACGGCCGCGCTCTCGATGCCTACGCGATCGCACGACAGATCACCGAACCGCCCGCGCGCCGCGTGGCCGCCCTCCTGCGCGCGCTCGACCTCATCCGCGCCAGCGCGCGGGACACGCCCACGGTGGCGGTCTGGCAGTCCTGCGCACGCATCGCCTGGGAGGCCGGCGAGCGCGCGCTCGCGACCGAGGCGCTCGGCCAGATCGTCGGTCGCTGCATCCAAGCTGGGCCACCCCTCACCGGCGCCATCGACGACAGCGAGCTCGGTTGCCCGTTCCTGGCCGTGAGCCCGCGCTTCGACGACCTGCCGCCGGTCGAACGCGACGATCCGCACGAGGCCAAGCAAGAGATGACCCGCTGGCTCCTGGCCGGCGCGCTCGAGCAGCGCGAGCGGCTGCGAGCGTTCTCGTCGTTCTACACCCTCCACGATCCCGCGACGCTCGCGTGCCTGGAGACCATCGCCCGCCTCGGCTACGGAAGCCCGGAGATGGCGCGCCGGCTGGAGCTCGTAAAAAGGCGGATGGGACGCTGACCAGACTACGCGGCGAAGGCCGGCGCCAGCTCGACCGCCAGACGGCGCCGGGCGTGGTGCAAACGCGACATCACCGTGCCGACCGGGCAACGCGCGATACTGGCGATGTCCTGATACGACTCTCCATCCATCTCGCGCAGCGCGATCACCTCGCGGTGGACCGGCGACAGGCGCTCCATCGCCGACTGCACGGAGGCGCCGACCTCGGCCTGCGCGTACAGGTGCTCGGGCGTCTGCTCCTCGACGGTCAGCACCGGCTCGGCGCGACGATCGCCGTCCTCGTTCTCCAGCGTCGAATCGCGCCGCGCCTCGGGCCGACGCAGGCGATCCAGGCTGGTGTTCACCACGATCCGGTGCAGCCAGGTCCCGAACGCCGATCGCCCCTCGAAACGCGTGAGGTAGCGGCACACCTTGAGGAGTGACTCCTGCACCACATCCTCGGCGTCGTCTGGATTGCGCACCACCCGCAGAGCCACCGCGAGCATCCGTGGGCGCACGCTGGCGAGCAGCCGATTGAGCGCATCGCGGTCACCGGTCTTGGCCCGCTCGATCAAGTGCCCATCTGCCTCGCTGCCCTGAGACAGTTTTGCTTCGTCCCCTGCGGCGGACTCGGTATCGACTGGGTTTTTCATGGCTGACCAAGATGAATTGCAAGGTCAGGACCGTTTCGAGGTGTCACCCCTCACGCCTACATCCTGCTACTATTGCGTGGGCCGTCGCATGAACGAGTTGCAGCGGATCCGGAGTGTGCTCACCGCCGTGAGGCGGCGTGCCCTGTTACGCGCTGCACTGCAGACCACCGGCTTCGGGCTCGCGGGAATGCTCGTCGCGCTGCTGGTGTTAGCGCTATCGGCGACTGCCGTCGGCCCGGCAGGCTTCTGGCCGCTTCTCAGCGTGGTGGTGCTCGCCGCGCTCGCCATCGGCGCGCTCGCCTTCGGCTTGATTCGCCCGGCGCGCCAGCTGCGCGGAGATCGCGCTGCCGCCCGCCTCGTCGCGCAGTTGCATCCGGCAGTTGCGAGCGATCTGGTGTCGGCGGTCGAGCTCGGGCCGCCCGACGAGATGCCCGCCGAGGCCGACTCCGAGTCGACGACCGTCTCGCGCACGCTCGTGCGCGCGCTGCAAGGCTCGGTCGCCGGCGCCGTCGAGCCGCTGGATCCGCGGCGGCTGATCTCGCTGCGGCCGGCAGTGAGCGCGCTCGGCGTGCTGTTCGTCGTCGGCGCGGGCACGGGCCTGGCGCTGCAACGCTGGCCGGACCTCGTGCGCGGCATCGCGACGCTCGCGCACCGGCCGACGCGCTTCGAGGGCGCGGCGATCTCGCCGGCGCCGCTGGTCGGCGACCTGCGGATCTCGTACGAATATCCTGCCTACACCGGCTTGCCCCCGCGCGTGGTCGACGGCTCGACCGGCGACATCAACGCGGTCAAGGGGACCAAGGTGCGGCTCGAGGCGCGGCCGCTGCGGCGCACGCGCAAGGCCCTTTTGCTGCTGGGCGAGGACGGTGAGCGCGGCGAGTTGCCGGCCAAGCTGGCGCAGGGTGTGATGTCGACGGAGCTGACGCTCAACGAGAGCGGCACCTACCGCTTCTGGCTGGCGCCGATCCTGGGCCGTCCGGTGCGCGAGCTGCGCAGCCATCAGATGACCGCCGAGGTCGACCACCCGCCGCGCGTCGAGATCCTCGGCCCCGCCGACCGGCTGGAGCTACCGACGCCGCGCCCGATCGAGATCGGGTACACCGCCGACGACGACTACGGGCTCGACCGAGTCGAGCTGGTCTACCGCATCGGCGATCAACCCGAGCAGCGCCAGTTGCTGCGCGATGCGCACGGCGCGCGCGCGGCGCAGGGGCGCATGGTCTGGGATCCGGCGTCGGCGGGCACCCTGCTCGCGGGCGAGCGCATCGCGTATCGCGTGGAGGCCAAGGACCGCGACGAGGTGTCGGGCGCGAAGGTTGGATCGTCGCGCACGCTCTACGTCGTGATCCAGAATCCGCACGAGAGTATCGAGGAGCGGCTCGATCGCCAGCGCGAGCTGCTCGATCGGCTGGTGGCGGATCTCGCCAACCGGCTCGAGCAGGCGCCGGCGCCGCACGACGGGGGCCCGCCCGCCGCCGGCGACGCGCAAGCGCGCCTGGCCTCGATCGCGATCCTGCACGACGCCGAGGAGTCGCACCTGGCGCTGTTCGGACGCTTGCTCGACGACGACCGGCGCGAGGGGACGCTGGGCAAGGCGCTGCGCAGCGCGCTGGCCGGCATTGCCGACCGGCTCGAGCACGTGCTGCGCGACGAGGCCGCGGCGCTCGGTCCCAAAGGCGGCGCGGCGAACGGGAGCGCGCTCGGCAGGGTCGCCGGCAAGGTGACGGCCGCGGGCGCGCCGGCGACGCTGGCCAAGGTCAACGGGCTCGCCGACAAGCACACGGCCGAGCTGGAGAAGGACGTGCTGCTGCTCGACGATCTGATCGGGCGGCAGCGTCTCGAGGATCTCGCGCGGCTCGGGCGCGATCTGACCGACGCGCACCAGCGGCTACAAGATCTGTTGCAGCGCTACAAGGCGACCAAGGATCCCGGGCTGCGCCGCCAGCTGGAGCGCGAGGCGCGCGATCTGCGCTCGCGCATCAACGACCTCGCGCAGAAGATCGCGGCGCTCAAGGCGCGCAACGACGTGCCCGAAGAGTGGCGCAACATGCCCGACATGAAGGCGGTCGCCGAGCAGGCGCGCAAGCTGGACGATCTGCTCGAGCGCGGCGACGAGGCGGGCTTGTCCAAGGCGCTGTCCGAGCTCGGAGAGAACTTGAAGTCGCTGCGCCAGATGCTCGATCAGAACCTGGAGGGCTTCGGCGCCGAACGCTTCCCGCAGGAGAACCGCGTGGTCGCCGAGCTGATGAAGAAGATCGGCGATCTCGAGGGCGACGAGCGCGCCCTGCAGAAGGAGACGCAGGGGCTGGCCGATCGGCAGGAGGCTGAGATCGAGAAGCGGCTCAAGGGGCAGCTCGACGAGTTCTTGAAGCGCGAGAACGAGAAGGTCGAGCGGCTGCGGTCGCGGCTGGCCGGCGTGCCGACCGGCGACCCGGAGAGCGCGCTCGCAGAAGAGATCGAGCGCGCGCGCGACAGCGCCAAGCAGATGAAGCGGCTCTTCGCGGAGCGCGACCTCGCCGAGGCCAAGGGCGAGGCGGAGCGCGCGGCTTCGAGCCTGGATCGCGCGTCGGAGCACATGGACGGCGACGAGGGCAACCGCAAGCGGCGGCCCCGACCGGCGCGTCCGTCGGACGTCGAGGCGGTGAACGACGCGCGCGCGACCGCGCAGGAGATCGCCGAGGATCTCGAGAAGATCCTGCCGCGCGCCAGCGAGATGATGACGCCCGAGGATCGCGAGCAGGCGCGCCGGCAGGCCGAGCAGCAGAACGCCATCGGCAACCGCACCGACGAGGCGGCGGCGGAGGCGGCCAAGCGCCTCGGCAAGATGCCGGGGCTCGAGAAGGCCGAGTCGGATCTCAAGGGCGCGGGCACGCGCATGCGGCAGGCGGCTGAGATGCTGAAAAAGAGCGAATCGAAGCCGGCCTCCGGCGCCGAGCGCGATGCCGCCGACCGCCTGGCCAAGCTGCGCGATTCGCTGCAGGAGCGCACGATGGGCACCGGCAAGCAGCAGCACGACCCGGTGCGCATCCCCGGCGCCGACGAATCGACCGCGCCACGCGCCTGGCGGCAAGAGCTCATGGACGCCATGAAAGAGAAGGCGCCCGAGCGGTTCCGCGACGAGGTGCGACGCTATTACGAGGAGCTGGTGCGATGACGCGCGGGTGGGCGGCCGGGTTGGTGGCGACAGCGGTGGTGGCGGCGGCGGCGGTGCGCGCGCCGATGGCCGCGGGGGAGGGCGCGCGCGCGGGGGCGCCGGCGGCGACCAGCGGCAACGCCAACGTCGTCGAGAAGATGTTCGACGAATGGCGCTTCCGCGACGGCACGGCGGCGCTGCAGGAGCTGGTCCGCACGGCGCCGCAGGCGCCACAGACGCTGGTGATGGAAGGCTACGCGGCGTTCCTCAAGGGCGACTACGAGGGCTCGGTGCGCAAGCTCAACGCCGCGGTCGAGGAGTCGGGCGGCGCCGAGCCCACGGCCGCCGCGGCGGCGAAGGAGCTGCAGGGGCTGGCCAGCGAGGCGCGCGATGCTGTCAAGGACCACCGCGAGGAGCGCTCGACGCACTTCTTGATGCGCTATCCAGCCGAGGACGCGGTGCTGGTGCCCTATGCGCTCGAGGCGCTGGAGTCGGCGTACACGGCGCTGCACCAGGATCTGGGGTTCGACGAGGAGATCCCGATCCGCATCGAGATCTACCGCAGCCCGTCGGACCTGGCAGCGGTCTCGTCGCTGTCGCCGGCCGAGGTTGCGCGCACGGGGACGATCGCGCTTTGCAAGTGGGCGCGCCTGATGGTGACCACGCCGCGCGCGCTTGCCTACGGGTACCCGTGGCTCGACAGCATGAACCACGAGCTGGTGCATTACGCAGTCTCGTCGCTGACCGGCGACCGCGCGCCGGTTTGGATGCAGGAAGGGCTGGCGAAGTTTCTCGAGCGGCGCTGGCGCGAGCCGGCGGGCGGTCGGCTGGCGCCGTCGATGGAGCACCTGCTGGCGCGGGCGCTGCACACCGGCAAGCTGATCAGCTTCGATGCCATGCACCCCTCGATGGCGAAGCTGCCGTCGGCCGAGGACGCGACGCTGGCGTTCGCCGAGGTGGCCAACGCGATCGCTT
>Ga0265339_10004072_pt1 | contig 10092 bp, 5 predicted proteins | sample 4CB219metaG_FD_202085 | JGI IMG/M metagenome (GOLD analysis project Ga0265339, IMG submission 202085) | Rhizosphere microbial communities from Carex aquatilis grown in University of Washington, Seatle, WA, United States - 4-CB2-19 metaG | ecosystem: Host-associated > Plants > Roots > Rhizosphere...
GTATGTGGACGCCCGCTAAACCGCAAGCGGCCTTCCTGGCCGCGCGGACACTTCAAACCGAACCCGTAATCCTAAGGTTCCAGTGTCTCGGAGGGCTTGGGCTGGATGTAAACCGGCAGCGGCGCCAAGCTCTTCAGGTTGACGTCCCTGGTTGGGAACGCCATTTCGATGCCTGCTTCGCGGAATGCATTGCTGATGGCCACGTGCAGCTCGTGCTTGACCTTTGCGTAGCGTTCCATGTCCTGGACGAACACGCGGAGCTCCATATCCAGACAGCTCTCGCCAAATTTCATGAAGTACGCATCGGGGGCCGGATCGCGCATGACAAGCGGGTTGTCGCGGGCGATCTTCACCAGCAGGGCCTTTGCCTTTTCCGTGTCGCTGTTATAGGCCAGGCCCACAGGCACGACCACGCGGAGAATCGTGTCAGAGAGCGTCCAGTTCACCAGCTGCGCGGTGATGAACTCCTTGTTGGGCACGATCAGTTCCTTGCGGTCGAAATCGGTGATCGTGGTCGCGCGGATACGAATGCGGCTGACGGTGCCAGTCACGCCAGCGACTGTCACAACGTCGCCCACGCGGATGGGGCGTTCCAATAGCACGATCAGGCCCGACACAAAGTTGGCGAAGATTTCCTGCAGACCAAAGCCGAGGCCCACGGTCATCGCGGCCACCAGCCACTGGATGCTATCCCAGCTCAGGCCAAGCAGGCTGAAGAACACCACGCACCCAGCAACGCCTATGACGTAGCGGAAGATGGCGGTGAACGCGTAGCGTCCGCCGACGGTCCAGCGTAGGGGCGTCAGGACGGTCATTTCAATCAGGCCCGGCAGGTTGCGTGCGGCGACCATTGTGACCGCGCCGGCCACCAGGGCCATGGCGAGGTCAGCCAGTGTGACTGAGACAGCCTTTTCCAGGAGCCCGGTGGCCGAGTCCACCTTGACCACGTGCGTCCAGAGCTCGACCCGCTTGAGGATTGACAGGGCGGATGAGACGTCTTTCCAGATCAGCCACAGGCCCAGGATCAACAGGCCCCCTAGCAGGTACGTGAACAATTGGCGGGCCTGTGTGTCCAGGGACACAAGGTCGCCCTTTTTATTCGCATGTGCGCGGGCGTCTGCTGATTCCCGAGCAGTCGCCGGCGGGGCGCCCTTGATGTGGATCTCCGCAGCGGCGCCGTCACGCAGGGGCTTGCCGCTTCGCAAATGCAGGGCATCAGACGAGCCTGGCCTGTCGACGCCCGCATCGCTTCGCGGAGCAGAAGTCTTTGGATCGCAGACCGAGCGCGAGACACCCTCGCCGCTGTCGGCGTCGATAGCCTGCATCGCCATCCGCCGCCTGGCCGCCTGCCGCCAACGTTTGAGCACGCCCTGCAGCAGCAGCAAACCAGCCACCAGGTACAGGCTGGCCACCAGGCGATGCGCGAACTCGCCAGCCGTGTAGTAGTACCCCCCCGCCGCAAGCGCCGCCAGCGCCAGAGGAGCAGCCACACCCAGCAGGTAGGCTCCCCGCCTGAGCCGCTGCGCCCAGCGTGGCGAGAGCGTTCCCCACAGGGCGGACATCAACTGCCCTCGTGGGCGAAGCATCAGGTGGGCGAAGACTGTCTGTACCAGCAGCGTGGCGATGAAGCACACTCGGCCAAGGGACGCATTTCGCGTCTCGCTGGCCGCCGACATCGCAGCCGCAACGAACGCCAGCGGCAGCGCGAGTGTCATGAGCAGCGGCAGGTGTCGGCGGACGGCCGACAGGCTGGACAGCGGCCAATGGAAGAATGTCTCGCCCAGTCCGCCATGGCAGCAGAGTTCCAGCAGCACGCAGCCCAATAGCAGCAGTTGCGCCAGCGCTGTCAGGCCTGCCGCGACGGCCGTCGCTTCGGGCGCCGATGACCGCCCCATCGCCGTAGCCAGGTACCACACGACCGCCGGCAGCCACAGTGCACGCACCATCCCCAGCAGGACGACCTGCACCGAACCCCACAGGCTCAGTGTCCGCTGATTCTCCAGCGACGCCGCCATCGCGGCTGCACGCCGCGAGACAACCAGCGACACGCCAAGCCCCCCCGCCAGCATCACCAACAGCGTGATGGCCTGGCCCATGGACAGCGCCCTGACCGCCTGCCGCCACGTGGCCGGCGATGCGACAAAGCCGGCGGCCTCCTGACTTCTGGGCCAGTCGGCGAGGCCAAGCGGACAGGTGCTGCGGACCCAAAGGATCCGCTCATCGATGAATCCGGCAAAGGCCGCGGTCTCCTCCAGCAGCCGGTTGTGACGGCTCTCAAGATCCCCCAGTGTGGAGGAGTAATTGGTGTAGTCGTTGGTCAGGGCATCGAGGTACGAGCGCTGGGCAAGCAGCACCTGGCGGGTGAACTCCTCGATGGCGGCGGTGTCATGCTGTGCCGATGCCGGCACCTTGGACATAACCACGCGGACGTGCTCGTCGATGTCATACAAGGCGGCCCGCTGGTCCTCCAGGTCTTTCAATGTCGACTCAACGCGAACGTGCTCTTCCTGCACCCACGCAAGGCGGTCGCGATGCTCCTGAACGTTGGGCAGGTTTGCCCGCTGCTTGAGCAGCAGTTGCCCGATGCTGTTATTGTTGATGCCTGTCTTGGCACGCTCCTCGGCGCTCGTGTGCTGGGCGCGAACCTTGCTAAGCTCTGCCCCCACTCGCTCGAGCTCCGAACCGCCCTGCTCCATCAGTGAAGATAGTCCCTGCGGCCCCAGCCGCTCCTGGGTCAGGCGAACGTTCTCTGCCACCAGCGGCGCCAGGGAGTCCATTGAGGCCAGCGGATTGGCCGCCTGCGTTGCAGCCTCGGCGGCGGCCTGCTCGGCCTGACTCTTACGTCCTTCGCGCACGATGTCCTGCCAGAACTTCACAGCCTTTTGCGCCATCGACAGCCGACGTGCGGCGACGTCCTGGCGGGCGGTCAGGAGTTCGTGGGTCGCATCGATCGCTTCGCCCTCACGCCGTGCTGCAGACATCTTCTTGCGAATCAACTGCTCACCGGCCTGCAATAACGTCAGCTTGGCCGTGCTCAGCTCGGGAGCCTCGCCCGCGGGTGCGGCGACCGATTCCTGTTTACGCAACTCCGCCAGCGCTGCCCGGAGACCATCGGAAAGCTTCGGCAGTTCCTTGCGACGGTCGGGCCGGGCCTTGTGATCGTTCTCCAGTTCCATCACCGCCCGCCGCGCGGACCCCATTTCAGCCTGGGCAGCCGCCAGGGAGGCCTCGCATTGGGCCAGCGTCGCGCCGGCAGGCACGGCAAGCTCACCGGTCGATGGCCGGGCCAGGGCGGCCTTGGCTGCCTCCAGCAGTGCAGGGGCGGTCTGCTTATCCTTCTCGAAGGCGGCGGCCTTGTCGGCCCATTCCTGCGACTGCTTCAGCAGGTCCAGCGCCTGCTTGTAGGCAGCGGTCCCCTGCTCAACAACCTTGGCATCGAGACCCCTGGTCTCCTGAAACTGGCGAAACCGCGACTGCGCGGTCTCCAGGCTGATGATGTCTACCGGGCGGGTGTCGGTGGGCGACGTTGCCGGCCTGGTGCAAGGGGCGGACGCAGGCTGCGACGCTGGGACAGCCTCTTGCCCTGCTGCCGGCAAGATAAACGCCCACGCCATCACGCACGCCAACCACCTGTAACGTTTGCTGGATAATAGTGTTCGCATGAAGTTACCTATCATACCGAGTTCGCCCCCTGCGAAACAACACCGCTGTCCGTGAGGATCAGCAGGATAAACAGGATGATTACCCTGAGCAGAGAGTAATGCAGCGTCAATGGCGTTACGCACCGGGCTTTGGGTGTTCCTGACTGTCGCGATTTGTCCAGCGGGCATGGACGCCCGGAAACATTTGCGACCCGTCGCTTCCGCTCCGGGCTCGTATGTACGCCTACACTGTGCAAAAGGAGACTCCAATGGGCAATCCATACCAGACACAGGGTGCGTTCAGTTGGTTTGAATTAATCACGCCGAATGTTGAAGCTGCCAAGAAGTTCTACAGCGAACTGTTCGGCTGGCAGTACGAGGCCGCTCCGATGGCGCCTGAATACACGGTTATCAAGGTCGATGGCCAGGGCGCTGGCGGCATGATGATCCCGCCCCCGGCGGCAAAGGAATGCCCGCCGCACTGGGGCATGTATATCACGGTTACGGACATCCAGTCGACAGTCGCCAAGGCTCGCCAAATGGGCGCCAAGATCCTGTTTGGTCCACAGGCAATTGAGAAGGTCGGCACCTTCGCGGTGATCCAGGACCCCCAAGGCGCGGTAGTCTCCGCGATGCAGTACGTGGAGATGTAATAGATGCAAACGCGGAGGCAGCAGAGGAAGCAGAGGAACGGCAGAAACACTCTATGAACCCCTCTTCTTTAGCTGGCTCCGCTTACCCGCCGGGTATAATCCACCGGCGTCGCTCGCGGCTGGCCATGAATCAGGCCTACCTGTCAGCGGCACGCGCCCCATAGTTTTAACTCCAGGGCTCGTACTATCCATCAACATCCCAGTGCATCAGGGCCATGAATTCCGCACTCCGCAATCCGCACTCCGCATTTCCTCGCTCCCGCCCCGGGCTCATATCGCTATTACTTTGCTCATAAGATGTGCTAATATAACTCTCCACGCAAATGCATTTGCATTTACGTCTGACATTTGTGTAAATGACGGTAAGTTAGGTGGAATTCTCAGAAGGAAAACACACTTAACCTTATAACAGGCCGCATCGAAGCGGCGGCCGGTAGAAAGAGAGTTTTTGCATGACAGCGATGAACATGCGACAGGCGGCGGTGGATAGCATCGTCAACTTTGCACCCGTATGCGGCAAGGTGAATTACGTCACCAAGCCGCTGGGCGAGGTCTATGGCGAGCACGTCTTCAGCGAGAAGGTGCAGCGCGAGCGGCTGCCAAAGGCGGTTTTCAAGGCCTTGCAGAAGACGATCAAGAGCGGCAGCGAGCTTGACGGCACGATCTCCGATGCCGTGGCCGTGGCCATGAAGGACTGGGCCATCGAGCACGGCGCGACGCACTTCTGCCACTGGTTCCAGCCTATGACTGGCCTGACGGCAGAGAAGCACGACAGTTTCATTACCCCGACGGCCGATGGCGGCGCGTTGGCTGAGTTCAGCGGTAAGGAACTCATCCGCGGCGAACCCGACGCCTCCAGCTTCCCCTCCGGCGGCCTGCGTGCGACGTTCGAGGCCCGCGGCTACACGGCGTGGGATCCCTCCAGCCCGGCCTTCATCCTGGACAACCCCAACGGCGCAACGCTGGTCATTCCGACGATGTTCATCAGTTGGACCGGCGACGCCCTGGATAAGAAGACCCCGCTGCTGCGGTCGATGGAAGCGCTCAGCAAGCAGGCGTTGCGTGTCCTGCGGCTGTTTGGCAACACAACCGCCACCCGCGTCTTTACCACGCTGGGCGCCGAGCAGGAGTACTTCCTGATCGACAAGCACTTCTACTTCAGCCGTCCGGACCTGGTCAATACAGGCAGGACGCTCTTTGGCGCCAAGCCTCCCAAGGGCCAGGAGCTTGAGGACCAGTACTTCGGCGCTATTCCCGAGCGCGTGCTGGCGTTCATGGCCGAGATGGAGTACGAGCTGCTGCGTCTTGGCGTTCCCGTCAAGACCCGCCACAACGAAGTGGCCCCCAGCCAGTACGAGCTCGCCCCGCTGTTCGAGACCGCCAACCTGGCGACCGATCACCAGATGGTGGTGATGGAAATGCTCCGCCGCGTGGCCAACTACTACGGCATGGCCTGCCTGCTGCACGAGAAGCCCTTTGCCGGCATCAACGGCTCGGGCAAGCACAACAACTGGTCGATGGCGACCGACGACGGCGAGAACCTGCTCAACCCAGGCGATACCCCGCACGCCAACGCACAGTTCCTGACCTTCTGCGCCGCCACCTGCCGCGCGGTGCATAAGTATGCCGGGCTGCTCCGCATGGCCGTCGCCGGCGCGAGCAACGATCACCGCCTGGGCGCCAACGAGGCCCCGCCGGCAATCATCAGCATCTTCCTGGGCGACCAGCTCACCGACGTGATGACCCAGCTCGAGAAGGGCACGCCCAAGACCAGCAAGAAGAGCGGCCACATCGAGGTCGGCATCTCCATGCTGCCCAAGCTGCCGCGTGACGCCGGCGACCGCAACCGCACGAGCCCATTTGCCTTCACGGGCAATAAGTTCGAGTTCCGCGCGGTTGGATCGAGCCAGTCTGTTGCAGGCCCGAACACGGTGCTCAACACCATCGCCGCCGAGAGCCTGGACTTCGTTGCCACCGAACTGGAAAAGGCCGTCAAGGCCGGCAAGGACTTCAACAAGGCCCTGCAGGACCTGCTGGCCAAGATGGCCAAGGACTTCAAGCCCATCCTGTTCGAGGGCGACAACTACAGCGAGGAGTGGCATGCCGAAGCCGCCAAGCGTGGGCTGCCCAACTACCGCAACAGCGTCGACGCCTTCGAACTGGTAACCTCCAAGGAGTGCATCGAGCTGTTCACCAAGTACAAGGTGTACTCCAAGCGTGAACTGACCAGCCGCCAGGAAATCCTCCTGGAGAAGTACGTCAAGGACATCAACATCGAGGCCCAGACTCAGGCCATGATGGCCCGGACGATGATTCTGCCGGCAGTGCTGAAGTATCAGGCCGATATCGCCGCCGCCATTAACAACGCCAAGACGGCCGCCGGCATCGCGGACGATGAGCAGGAGAACATGCTCAAGGACCTGATGGAGAGCATCAGCACCCTGAGCAAGGCCACCAAGGCACTGGACAAGGCCAACGCCTCTCAGCCGCACGGCAAGGTCCTGGACCACGCCCGCTACATGCGTGACACGATCCTGCCGGCAATGGTCGCCGTACGAAAGGCCGCCGACAAGCTCGAGACGATGACGGACGACGCCCATTGGCCTCTGCCCGTCTACCGCGAGATGCTGTTCATCCGGTAAGTGACGAGCGACAAGTAAGCAGTATAGAGAGCAAACAAGATCGAGCCGGACGGCAACGCCCGGCTCGATCTGTTTTTGTTGGTCGTAAACCGTAGTCGGAAACCGTGGTGGGAGACCGTGGTGGGAGACCGTAGGGTGTGCAGGTTCTTGACGCGTTGTTTGCGTCAAGGTTCTGCACACGCAGCTTCGCAATTGTTCCCCTGCTGACGCCTTCCGTGTGCAGAACCTTCGCCGCAAGAAACAACGGCGCGGCGAAGAACCTGCACACCCTACATTGCGACCCGTCGCTTCCGCTCCGGGCTCGTAGGAACGGATGCATCGCCTATTTCGCTACGTCCCTATTCGCTACGTCCCTATTCGCTACGTCGCTATTTGCCTACGTCGCTGTCTTCTTGAACCTTCTTGCCGCAAGGATCAGCATCAGCGTGCCCAGGATCGCCAGGCCGATCATCTCTGGCCAGAGGATGTCCAAGCCTACGCCTTTGAGGAAGATGCCGCGGACTGTGACGATGTAGTACCGCATGGGGTTTGCGTACGTGAGGTACTGCACCACCTGCGGCATGTTGGCGATTGGGAACATGAAGCCCGACAGCAGGATCATCGGGAAGTTGATGAAGAACGTGGTCATCAGGGCCTGCTGCTGCGTGCGGGCGATCGTCGAGATCACCAGGCCCGTGCCGACGGCCGTCAGAAGGTAGAGCGTCGTGCCAAGGAACAGGACGCTCAACGGCCCGCGGATTGGCACGCCGAACCACAGCACACCCACCACGCTGATGAGCACCACGTCGAGGTAGCCCACGAGCATGAACGGCAGGCTCTTGCCCAGGATGAACTCCACCGGGCGGATCGGCGTGACGATCACCTGCTCCATCGTGCCGATCTCCTTCTCGCGGACGACGGCCATCGAGGTGAGCATAAGCACCGAGATCATCAGCAGAATCGCGATCACGCCGGGGATGTAGAACAGGCGGCTTTCGAGGTTCTCGTTGAACCACGTGCGGTACTGGAAATCCATCGTCGGCGAGTTGACCGGCCCGGTCAGCCGCTGGGCCTGCTGGAGGCTGACCAGTTGCGAGTAGTCCGCGGCGATGCGGGCGGCGTAGGTGAGTATGATGCGGGCGCTATTGGAGTCCGTCCCGTCAAGCAGCAGTTGGACCGGTGCCGAGCGGCCGGCGTCCACCGCCCCACCGAACCCGGAGTTGATCCGCAGAACGACCTGGGCGTCGGAACTGTCCAGCAGCCTCGTGATTTCCCGCTCGTCGTCGGTACGGGAAACGACGTGGAAATACGTGCTGCCCACAAAGCGGTCGACCAGTTCGCGGCTGCGAGGGGTGTGGTCCAGGTCCACCACCGCCAGCGAGACATCCCGGACGTCGGTATTGGCGGCGTAGCCAAAGATCACCAACTGCACGATGGGCATGACGAGAATGATCGGCCGCATCTTCGGGTCGCGAAGGAGCTGGATGAACTCCTTCTTGAGCATGTTGAAGATGCGTTCGAACATTGGACAACCCGCCTCCGGATAACCGCAGAGACATAGGGATCACAAAAAAGGCGTTAACTCGTGAATTCGTTAACTCGTGAATTCGTTATCGGCTTGCCCCGTGAAGCGTCTGCGAAGAGCAAGCCGATTCCCACCTCCGACGATTCTTACACGAGTCCCAGTGCTATAGCGTCAGTGATTCCGCATTTCGCAATCCGCGATTCCTACAGCTTCTTTTCTTCGTACTTTGGCGTGTACTTGTTCACCAGCGTGACCAGGTCGTCCTGCTTGGGGTTGAGTTCCAGCGAGCGTTTCCATGCCGCCAGCGCCTTCTCGCGGAGGTCGGTCTTGGTCTGATCGTCCAGGAATTTGCCCATGTACACTACGCCCAGCCCGCGGTACGCCTCGCCGCACTTGGGGTCGATTCGCGAGGCCGCCAGATACGCCTCGATCGCGTTGTCGATATCTTTCATGCGGTAATAGACCACGCCCAACTGTAGGTACGGCTGCACGCTCTTGGGATCTTCGCGGGAGGCGGCGCGGAATGCACCGACAGCGTCCTTGAGCCAGCCCTGACGCACATACGCGGAGCCCAGGTTCAGGTGCAGCCGCGGCTGATGCACGTCGCGCTCCAGCGACTGGCGATATGCCGAGATGGCCTCGGCCAACTTGCCCTGGTTATCGTAAATGGTGCCCAGGTTGGTCCAGCCCAGCGGGTTGTCGTCATTGACGGCGATGGCGGCCTGGCAGTACTCCTCGGCCTCGTGGTACTTGCCCAACTGGAAGTAGCAGGCCGACAGGTTGAGGTTAGCGTCGTAGAAGTCGCTGTCGTGATCATTGGCCTTGACGACGACGGCCTTGATGGCGATTGCCCGCAGGTACACGTCGCAGGCGCGGCGGAGATATGTCTCCAACAGCTCGTCCGTGGCCGCCTTGTCCGCCATCGCCTGGTAGACCACGCCCAGGTTAAAGTGCGGCTTGAAGTAATAAGGATTGCTGTCGCAGGAGCTCTCGTAGAACTTGCGGGCCTGGTCCAGGTTTCCCTGGCGGCGGTAGATGTCGCCGGCGGCAGCGCTGGCGTTGGACAGCTTGGGGTCGGCCTCCAGTGCCTTCATCAACTCAGCCAGGGCCGCGGCATCGGATAGTCCCTGGGACTTGACGTAGTGGGCAATGGCAGCATCGGTATCGATATTGGGGGCCGGATCTGCAGGCGTGAACAGGCATCCACCCACAAAGCACGTCATAGCCAGGACCGCAGCGCCCGCGGCAAGATGTCGCATGACCGATCTCCTTATCGTGAATGGCAATAGTGTCGCGTGCCGCCACCCCCTACGTCAAGGGGCATGCCCAAAAGCGAAAGAGGATAAAGCGTCGTGTTGCTTCATTTCGTTCCGCTGCCTGGGCATGATCGGAGAGGCCCGCGGGGAAAATAAAGGAAAACTGGCGTAGAATTGGCCATGTCTCTCAGGTCTCGCCGAAATGGGCGTTGTGCGCAAGGCCACCCTGCAAAGCGGGGGCTAAATGGCTCCGCCCGCACCCTCACGCCCCGCCCAAGCTGCGAAACATCAAAGAGTTGCAGATTCCGATTTGCCAGTCCCTTCTTTGGTATCGTACTTTCCATTGTCGCAGGCATCCTGATACCTGCACCGGAGTCATTGCGCCTTGGAGGCGAT
>Ga0265339_10004074_pt1 | contig 10088 bp, 9 predicted proteins | sample 4CB219metaG_FD_202085 | JGI IMG/M metagenome (GOLD analysis project Ga0265339, IMG submission 202085) | Rhizosphere microbial communities from Carex aquatilis grown in University of Washington, Seatle, WA, United States - 4-CB2-19 metaG | ecosystem: Host-associated > Plants > Roots > Rhizosphere...
GGCTTCCCGTTCCGGTTGAGGAGCGACCGCAGCTCCTGGCCGGGAGAGAAGGTCACGGTCTCCTGGGCGGGGATCGTGATGGGCTCCTTCGTCTTCGGGTTCTTCACGACCCGCTCGCCGCGGCGCCGCTTCGAGAAGGTGCCGAACCCGGGGTAGGTCAGCTTCGCGCTCTGGTTGCGCGTCAGCTTGCTGCGGATGAAGTAGTCGCCCATCTCCGTGAAGACGAGGTCCACGATCTGGATGACCGTCTTCTTCGTGAGCTCACGCGGGAGCTGCTTGTGCCCGTAGACGCGCTCGATGAGCTCCGCCTTCGTCATATCCTAGCCCCCCTGGTCGCCCCTTTGAACAAGGGCGCGAGAGTAAAGATTCGCAACTTGGGTGTCAACGGCGAGACTTGGTCTATTCTTGTCTGTGCGATGACAGCGACGGGGAAAGTCACCTACGTCAGCCTGGCCGCTGACGATCCTGAAATGAACGCGGCGTTCGATGCCGCGATCGCTCAAGTCGGGAACGAGCTGGGTCGCTCGTATCCACTGCATGTTGCAGGCCATCACGTCGCCGGCCGCCCGACGATCGACAGCGTGTCCCCCAGCGACACGCGCATCGTCGTGGCCCGCGTGGCCAGCGGCACGAAACAAGACGTTGACGATGCCGTCGCCGCGGCGCGTGCGGCGTTTCCGGCCTGGAGCCGCACGCCGTGGACGCAGCGCGCGGCGTTGCTCGACAAGGCGGCCGAGATCATCCGTCGTCGGCGCTACGAGCTGTCGGCGTGGCTCATCCACGAGATGGGCAAGAACCGCATCGAGGCGCTCGGCGAGGTCGAGGAGACCGCCGATCTGCTCACCTACTACAACCAGCAGATGCGGGAGAGCGGCGGCTACGTCAAGGAGATGGGCAAGCTCGTCCCGACGGACCGCAACACCAGCGTGCTGCGCCCCTACGGCGTGTGGGCCGTCGTCGCGCCGTGGAACTTCCCGTTCGCGCTGCTCGGCGCGCCGGTCGCCGCGGCGCTCGTCACCGGCAACACAGTCGTGTGCAAGCCCTCGTCGGATACGCCGCTGATCGGCCTCAAGTTCGTCGAGATCCTCGAGGAGGCCGGCCTGCCGCGCGGCACCGTCAGCTGCGTGCCCGGCAGCGGGCGCGTCGTGGGCGACGGCCTGACGATGCACCCCGACGTCGACGGCCTCACCTTCACGGGCTCGTTCGACGTCGGCTTCAAGCAGCTCTTCCAGCGCTTCTCGACGAAGTACCCCAAGCCCTGCATCGTCGAGATGGGCGGCAAGAACCCGGCGCTCGTCATGGACAGCGCCGACCTCGACAAGGCCGTGCAGGGCGTTTACCGCTCGGCCTTCGGCATGAACGGGCACAAGTGCTCGGCGTGCTCGCGTGTTTACGTCCACCGCGCGGTGGCCGACGCCTTCCTCGAGAAGCTGGTCAAGATGACCGAGGCGACGAAGATCGGGAACCCGCTCGAGAAGGGCGTGTTCGTCGGTCCGGTCGCGACCAAGGCCGGCTACGAGGACTACCAGCGCTTCGCCGCCGTGGCCGCGGCGGCGGGCCCCGGCGTGGTGCGCACGGGCGGGCAGGTCCTGAAGGACGGCGCCTTCGAGCACGGCTACTTCGTGAAGCCGACGGTGCTCGCGGGCCTGCCGCGCGACCACCAGCTCGTCCGCGAGGAGCTCTTCGTGCCCATGGTCTCCGTCGCGACCGTCGAGGGACTCGACGAGGCGCTCGAGCTGGCGAACGACACCGGGTTCGGCCTCACAGCGGGCTTCTTCTCGCGCAAGCAGGACGAGGTCGACGCCTTCCTCGACCGCATCCAGGCGGGCGTCGTCTACGTCAACCGCGCGGCGGGCGCGACCACGGGCGCGTGGCCGGGCGTGCAGCCGTTCGGCGGCTGGAAGGGGTCCGGCTCCACCGGAAAGAACATCGGCGGCGTGCACACGCTGCCCTGTTATTTGCGCGAACAGAGTCGCACGATTTGCGAGTGAGGCGCCGGCGCGCCACGATTGTGACGTGACACCTCAAGAAGCGGGTCTAACCGCCCGATTCTCCGAGGAGAGCGAGGTAGATCGGATGACTCCTCAAGGCGCATCGTCCACATTGGCAGCGACGAAGCTGGCGCTCCAGGCGCTGGCCGCGCAGCCCATCACGATCGTCACGGAGCCACCCGGCCCGCGCGCTAAGGAGATGATCGCGCGCGCGGTCCCGCACCTGTCGCCGTCGCTCATCCACTGCTACCCGCTGATGGTGCGGCGCGCGTCGGGCTGCATGGTCGAGGACGTGGACGGCAACGTCTACCTCGACGCCGAGGCGGGCGTCGCGACGGCGTCGACCGGCCACTGCCACCCGGCGGTCGCCGCGGCCATCGCCGAGCAGGCCGAGGTGCTGATCCACATCTGCGGCACCGACTTCCACTACCCGGGCTACGGCGCGATCTGCGAGAAGCTCGGCCAGCTCGCGCGCGGGATCGGGCCGAATAGCCACCACTGGCAGACGTTCCTCACGAACTCGGGGACCGAGGCGGTGGAGGCCGGGCTCAAGCTCGCGCGCAACCACACGCACCGGCCGGGCATCATCGCCTTCCGCGGCGGGTTCCACGGCCGCACCTTCGGGTCGCTCTCGCTCACGGCCAGCAAGTCGAAGTACCGGAAGGGCTTCGGCCCGCTGCTGCCGAACGTGTACCACGCGGAGTACGGCAGCGCCGACAGCGTCGAGGAGCTGTTCCAGACGGTCACGTCGCCCGAGGACGTGGCGGCGATCGTCGTCGAGCCCGTGCTCGGCGAGGGCGGCTACATCGTGCCGCCCGCGGACTTCCTGCCGCGCCTGCGCGCGCTCGCCGACAAGCACGGCATCATGCTGGTCTTCGACGAGGTGCAGACGGGCATGGGCCGCACGGGCAAGATGTTCGCGGCCGAGCACTCGGGCGTCGTGCCGGACATCCTCCTCCTCGCGAAGGGCATCGCCTCGGGCATGCCGCTCGGCGCGATGATGGCGCCGCGCGAGCGCATGACGTGGCCGCCGGGCAGCCACGGCTCGACGATCGCCGGCAACCCGGTCTCGATCGCGGCCGGCATGGCGACGATCGAGCTGCTCGAGCGGGGGCTGGTCGACAATTCCGCGCGCGTGGGCGACAAGCTCAAGGCGACGCTGAAGACGGCGCTCGCGGGGAACGCGAACGTCACCGACGTGCGCGGCGTGGGCCTGATGATCGGCGTCGAGCTCGCGACGGCCGCCCTCTCGGAGGCCGTCGCGGACCTGTGCTTCAAGCGCGGCCTGCTCGTGCTCGAGTGCGGCAAGAAGGCGATCCGGCTCAGCCCTCCCCTCATCCTCACCGAGGAGCAGGCGCGCGCGACCGCGGACGTCTTCGCGGCCGCGTGTCGCGACGTCACAGCGTGAGCAAGCCCGTCGACCTGATCGCGCGGCAGCGGGAGCGCGTCTTCTATACATGGAGCGCGCAGAACGCGGCGTTCCCGCTCGAGATCATCGAGGGCCAGGGCGCGCGCTTCACCACGGCCGACGGCGCGCGCTGGTGGGACCTCGGCAGCATGACCTGGAACGCCAGCCTCGGGCACGGGCACCCGCGCATGCGCGAGGCGCTCACCGCCGCGGCCTCGCAGGGGCTGCTCGCCTACCCCACGTCGGTGTTCCCCGCCAAGGCGCGCGCGGGCGAGCTCCTGGCCGAGGTCACGCCCGACGGCCTTTCGAAGAGCTTCCTCTGTCTTTCGGGCGCCGAGGCCAACGAGAACGCCGTCAAGATGGCGCGGCTCGTGACGGGCCGGAAGAAGATCGTCGCGCGCACGCGCAGCTACCACGGCGCGACGCTGGCGATGCTCTCGCTCTCGGGCGATCCGCGGCGCGAGGCGTTCGAGCCGGGGCTGCCGGGCGTCGTGCGCTTCGGCGATCCGTACTGCTTCCGCTGCCCGTTCGGCAAGGAGCCGACGTCGTGCCACCACGAGTGCGCCGAGGACCTCGAGACGACGCTGCTGCGCGAGGGGCCCGAGACGGTCGCCGCGGTGATCGCAGAGGGCATCGTGGGCGCGAACGGCGTCTTCGTGCCGCCGCCGGGGTACTGGCGGAAGCTCCGCGACATCTGCGACAAGCACGGCGTGCTGCTCATCGCCGACGAGGTGCTCTCGGGCTTCGGGCGCACCGGCCGCTGGTTCGCCGTCGACCACGACGGCGTCACGCCCGACATGATGACGATGGCCAAGGCCATCACGGGCGGCTACGCGCCGGGCGGCGCGGTCATCGTCAACGACCGCATCGCGCGGCACTTCGACGACCACGTGCTCCAGTGCGGGCTCACGACCTACGCGCACCCGCTCACGTGCGCGGCGATCGTCGCCGCCATCGAGACCTACCGCGACGACGGGTTGATCGAGCGCGCGGCGGCGCTGGGCGCGCGCCTCGAGCCGCGCCTGCGCGAGCTCCAGCGCACACGCCCCAAGATCGCCGAGGTGCGCGGGCTGGGCCTGCTGTGGGCCTTCGAGCTCTGCGAGCCGGGCGGCAAGGAGCCCATCGCGGCGCCGGCGCGCGCGAAGCTGGCCGAGACGCTGCGCAAGCACCACCTGCACATGCACAAGCGCGAGAACCTCCTCTACCTCGCTCCCCCGCTCGTCATCAGCGAGGTCGAGCTCGAGGAGGCCGTCGCGGCGCTGGGGCGCGCGCTCGACGAGGGCCTGGCTTGAGCGGGAAGGTCTACGCCTCGGTCGACGACGCGCTCGCGGGCGTCCTGCGCGACGGCCTGCGCGTCATGTCGGGCGGCTTCGGCCTCTCGGGCAACGCCGAGGCCTGCATCGAGGCGCTCGCGAAGAGCGGCGTCAAGGACCTCACGATCATCAGCAACAACTGCGGCAACCAGGGCCAGGGCCTGGCCGTACTGCTCAAGAACCGCCAGGTGCGCCAGGTGATCTGCAGCTTCATCGGCGGGAACCCGGACCTCGCCGAGCAGTACCTCGCGGGCACCGTGAAGGTCGAGCTGAACCCTCAGGGCACGTTCGCCGAGCGCATCCGCGCGGGCGGCGCCGGCATCGGCGGCTTCTACACGCCGACGGGCGTCGGCACGATCGTCGCCGAGGGCAAGGAGATCCGCGAGCTCGACGGGCGCAAGTACGTCTTCGAGCGCCCGCTGCGCGCCGACCTCGCGATCGTGCGCGCCGCGGTGGGCGACGAGCTCGGGAACCTCCGCTTCCACCGCACGTCTCGAAACTTCTCCCCGCTCATGGCCATGGCCGCCGACGTGACCGTCGCCGAGGTCGACCGCCTCGTCGAGCCGGGCGAGATCGATCCCGACGACGTCCACCTGCCCGGGTTGTTCGTGAAGCGCATCGTCGAGGTGCCCACGCACAAGAACGTCATCGAGTTCCGCACGACGAGGCCCAGAGGGGCGAAATGAGCTGGTCGCGCGACGACATGGTGAAGCGCGCCGCCGCCGAGGTGCGCGACGGCCTCATCGTGAACCTCGGCATCGGCCTGCCCACCGAGGTCGCGAACTTCATCCCGCCGGGCGTGAACGTCCAGCTCCACTCGGAGAACGGCCTCCTCGGCATGGGTCCCTACCCCTACGACGACGAGGTCGATCCCCAGCTCATCAACGCCGGCAAGCAGACCGTCACCGCGCTGCCCGGCGCGAGCACGTTCGACTCCGCGCTCTCGTTCGCGATGATCCGCGGCGGCCACGTCGACCTCGCCATCCTCGGCGGCCTCGAGGTCGCGTGCACCGGCGACCTCGCCAACTGGACCGTCCCCGGCAAGCTCATCACCGGCATGGGCGGCGCCATGGACCTCGCCGCCGGCGCCAAGCGCGTCGTCGTCCTGCAGAGCCACGTCGCCAAGGACGGCAAGCCGAAGCTCGTCGCGCAGGTGACTTTGCCCGTGACGGCCCTCGCCTGCGTCCACCGTGTCATCACCGAGCTCGGCGTCTTCGACGTCGGCGGCGACCACTTCGTCTGCGTCGAGCGCGCGGCCGGCGTGAGCACGGAAGAGATCACGCGCGGCACGGGCGCGCCGGTCACGTTCGAGTGATCCCGCGGGCGCTCGCCGGCGCGCTGGTCGGCCTCCTCGTCGCGAGCTGCGACGGCTCGGGCGGCGCGCCAGCAACGGGTGCTCCCAAGCCCCTGCCCCTGGTCGACTACCTCGGCGGGCCTGTCATCGCGTCACCCAAGGTCGTGACGGTGACCTACGACGGCGACACCCAGCGCGACCTGCTCGAGAGCTTCGACGACGACATCACGCAGACCGGCTGGTGGGACGCCGTGCGCGCCGGCTACTGCGACGGCGGCACGCCGAAGACCTGCGTCGGGCGCGGCGGCTCGGGGGGCCACGTGCACCTGGCCGAGGCGCCGCCGGCGGCGCTCGACGACGGACCTGCCGGCGGCGCGCTACGCGTGCTGCTCGACGGGTACTTCACGAGCGGAACGTTCCCCCCTCCCGACAGCGACACGATCTACGTCGTGCACCTCCCCGCCTCGACGGGCGTCCTCGTCGACGGCTGGGCGCAAAGCTGCGTGGTGTTCACGGGCTACCACGCGAGCTTCGACGTCTCGCTGCCGGGCGCCGCCACCACGGCTGTGCCGTACATCGTCATCCCGAGCTGCACGGCCGCCGACGACGACCTCACGTCGACGGCGAGCCACGAGCTCATCGAGACGGCGACCGATCCCGTCGATCCGGATCCGGCTCTCGGCGGCGATGCGTACAGCTTGACCACCGACACCGTGTGGCCCCTGGCCGCGGGCTCGGAGGTGGCCGACCTCTGCTCGTGGCCCGACGACCACGACAGCTACGTCGAAGGGCCGTACACGGTCGTGCGCAGCTGGTCGAACCTCGCCGCCGCGGCGGGGCACGACCCCTGCGTGCCGGCAGACCCAGCGAGCGGACCCTACTTCGGCGTGGCGCCCGTCGCGGAGGCGATCACGATGCCCGTCGGCGCCTCCACGACGCTCGAGCTCGACGCCTTCGCCGACGGCGCGCGCCAGGCCTGGGACGTCTCGGTGGTCGACGTCTCGAAGGCGATCGACGGCACCGCCGGCGCCGCCACGTTCGCGCTCGACCGGGCGGTCGCGAGCACGGACGCCAGGCTGCACCTCTCGATCCACGCGAAGAGCCCGGCGCCCGCCGACCACCCGGTGTTGCTCATGATCGTCTCGTCCGACGGGACGACCACGAATCGGTGGCCGCTCTCGATCACTGTGCAGTGAACGCGCTCACCGCAGGTCGAGGCGCTCGAGGTCCTCGGCCGAGACCGGCGGCAGGTAGTCGCCGAGCTCGTGCCGCTTCCACCACCGGCCCGTCTCGCGGCGCTCGCGCGGGCGCGTGTACCGATACCGATAGAAGCGCGCCCGGACGAAGCGCGGGCGGCGCCCGTCGAACGGATCGCGGCGCAGCAGCCCGAGCACGCCGCGGTCGGCGGCAAGGAGCTTGCCCACGAGGCGAATGAACCAGGTCTCGTAGTATCCGGAGACGCCCGTCGGCGAGAACTGAAGGAACCACATCATCCAGTCGAGCCGGAGGTGGTACGGCGCGACTTGCGGCGGCCGCCGCCCGAGGTCGCCCGGCTTGCCCTTGAGCTCGTACTCGCGCCAGCCGGCGGGGTCGTTCGGATCGTCCGCCTCGCTGCCCTCGAGGACGACCTCCTTCCGCTCCCTGCTCACGCTGCCGAACGCGCCGTACGTGTTGACGAGGTGGACGGAGTTGTAGCTGAAGTTCATCGCCTGCCGCCTCGAGAACAGGTTGAGGACGGGCTTGATGCTGAGCACCGCCGTCACGCCCACCAGCGTCCACTCGACGGGCACGTAGAACGCCGGCGCGGGCAGCACGGCGCCCGCGTGAACGAACGGCAGGACGTGCCCGAGGACGGCGTCCGACAGCGTCGAGAGGCCCAGCACGACGGTGAGCCAGTTGAGCCACGAGTAGTTGCCGCTGACGATCAGGGCGAGCTGGTGGGCGATCGCGAGGCCGCCTGCGACGGACGCGATCGGCTGCGGCGCGAAGAAGCCGAGCGGGACGATCAGCTGGACGAAGTGGCTGAAGAGCACGCTGCCGCGATGGAGCGTCTTCGGCAGGCGATGGAAGTACCAGCTGAGCGGGTTCGGCAGCGGCTGCGTCTCGTAGTGGTAGTCGAGGCAGGTGAGGTCGCGCCAGCAGCGGTCGTGGCGCAGCTTGATGAGGCCCGCGCCCAGCTCGACGCGGAAGAGCATCCAGCGCAGCAGGGTGAGCGGCACGAGCGACGGCGCCAGGTGCGCCGGCCCGAGGAACGCCGCGAAGAAGCCGGCCTCGAGCAGCATCGACTCCCACCCGAAGCCGTAAAAGATCTGCCCGACGTTGACGATCGAGAGGTACAGCGCCCACAGCAGGAGCCACGCACCGATGGAGAGCCAGAGCGGGCCCGCCTCGGTGAAGCCGAAGACGGCGGCGGCCGATAGCGCGACGCCGAGCAACGCCACGACGGAGAAGAAGGCGTCGCTGTAGTGGAGGTGAAATACGCTGGGCGCGTCTTTGAAGCGCGCGTCACGCAGGTGGTCGCGCACGGGGAGGAGGCCCCCATCGCCGAGCAACGGCCGGAATTGAAAGAACGCGCTGGCGAACGCGACCAGGTAGATCGCGGCGAGGCCGCGCTGAAACGCACAGCGGACGAGCCAGACTCCGACCGGGTGCTCCATCCGGGCGTGCCGAGCGCGCTCACCCGGCCGTCAGCAGGCGGGGCCACCCGTGCCGGCCCGACGCGAGCGCGCGCCCGGCGCGCCAGGCGTCGCCGGCCGCGAGCGAGGCCAGGGTCGCGTTGATCGCCGCCGAAGAGAGGCACCAGAAGCACCACGCGCCGACCTTCGTCGGCTGCTCCCATGTCAGGTACGCGCTGACGCCTCCCGCGCCGGCCGACAGCGCGCCCAGCCCCAGCGCCTGCCACGGCCGCTCCTCGGGCGTCCGGTCCCCCGCCCACAGCGTCAGCGCCGCCATCGCGGCGTAACCGACGGCGCCCACCGCCGCGTTCGGCACGCCGAAGTGCCTCGCGTGCGGCGAGCGCCCCACCGTGTCGCACCCCGACCCGAAGAACGGGCACCACAGCTTGCTCAGCAGCCCGCCGTGGTACGCGAGCATGTACAGGGCATCCGCGATCCCCGCCGCCGCCAGCCCCGCCATCGCCCACCTTCTGATCGCCCGCGTGGTCATGAGCTTCGAATGAAGCAAACGCAGGACCCGGCCGCGCCCCGGACTGTCGGGCCGAAATCGATTCAGCGCGCGGGCGCTAGCGGGAGTGCGAGACGGGCTGCACCGTGGTCCCCGTCTCCGTGTAACCGACACCCTTGACGACATCCTTCGCGTTGAAGGTGATCCGCAAGGTCTTCGTCGTCATCGGAGCTCCCATCACCGGCGCCGGGACCACGGAGACGTACTGGAGCGCCGAATCACCCTCCTCGGCATCGTCCTCCAACATCGCCGGGTACAGCCACGCGGTCGAAGGCTGGCCGAAGCGCGCCAGCACCTGAGCCTTCGTGGTCGTGCCCTTCTTGATCTCGGAGGTCGCGGTGGGGCTCAGGTCTCGTTGCTCGCCAGGCGAGGTCGAGGCGAAGGAGAAGCCGACGAGGCGATCCTCCACGAAGGCGAAGCTGTAGACCTTCAACTCGATCTGGCCCGTGATGTGTCTCGTCGCGGAGACGTACTCCAGCGACGTGATTGGCTGATCGTTCTGGAAGCCGTCCCTCGTCCTCTCTGGATTTCCGTAGGTGCGAAGGACGCTCTCCTTGGTCGTCTGCCCGAGCGTGAGCGACGAGAGCGACGGCCTCTGGAAGCCAGTTGCACAGCTCACTCCGATCGCGAGCACGCCGACGGCGAGTCGGGCCCACGTCGGCCGGACGCGAGTCATCTCTTGGTGAGCGCCGCCGTCGGCTGCGCCGGCTTGCCGTCCTCGCCCGGATCGGCGTAGCCGCGGAGCTCGATGGTCGTCGGGGCGTGGCCCTCGCTGTCGAAGGACCAGGCGCGGTGGATCTCCGAGCGCGCGCAGGGGACGTCCTGGCCGGCCTTGCAGGCGTGGACCGTGTCGAGCACCAGCACGTGCTGGCCGGCGGTGAGCGGGCCGGCGTAGATCT
>Ga0265339_10004083_pt1 | contig 10076 bp, 5 predicted proteins | sample 4CB219metaG_FD_202085 | JGI IMG/M metagenome (GOLD analysis project Ga0265339, IMG submission 202085) | Rhizosphere microbial communities from Carex aquatilis grown in University of Washington, Seatle, WA, United States - 4-CB2-19 metaG | ecosystem: Host-associated > Plants > Roots > Rhizosphere...
TGTTCAACCGCAACTGCGCCGACCCGAAGTCGCACGGCGACATGTATAGCGGGGCGTGGGCGTTTCCGGAGTCGTCGGTTTGCTGCGGGACGTCACTTTCGTATTGTCAGTACACGGCGGGGCCGACGTTGATCCGTTACGGCGTTCTTGCGCAAAGCGAATGGGCGCGCGAAATGGGGCGGCGCATGATGCTCATGGCGACTTATGACAGCCTGGAAAACGGCGTGGTCAAAGACGGTTTGTACGGCGACCAGGTGGCGACGGGCGAGTGGTCGAACCTGGCGCATCCGTGGCCGTTGTGCCAGGTAATGGAGGCGCTGGCGTGGATGCCGCGTGAATTTGGGCCGAACCGGGAAAACCACATCATGCGCTCGACGACGGTGGTGCAGGACGTCAGCTACGGCAAAGGCAGGATCGCCTATCACAGCTTCGACGCTCCGGCTGGGACGGAAGATGTGCTGCGGTTATCGTTTCGCCCAGCTTCGATCCAGGCGGATGGGACGCGGCTGGAGGAAACGCCGAGTCTTGACAGAAACGGCTACAGGATCGACGCGCTGCCCAACGGCGATTGCGTTGTGACGTTGCGCCGCGACGGCGCCAAAACCGTTGTTGTCGAGGGCGATGATCCGCAGCAAACGGCTGGCGCCGATGCGTTCGTCTTTACAGGGAATTGGCCCGGCGTGACAAACGCGGTTCGCGCATCGAGTCACGCGGGAGACGTTGCGCTGTTCAAGTTTTCAGGCAATCAGGCGCGCATCCTCGGGGAGGTTGGACCGGAAGGGGGATGGGCGGACGCTTTTGTTGACGGCGCGAAGGAGCCGACGATTGTCGAATGCTGGAATCCGGCGGCGCGCCACCAGCAGCCGATCTTCTTCAAGAAGGGCCTGTCCAACGGGCCGCATGAAATCAAACTGGTTGTGCGCGGGGAAAAGAACCCGCTGGCGACGGACCGGCGAATCTGGATTGACGGGGCGCAATTCTCCGCGGCAACGGGCGAGGCGGGATTCGGCGCCGGCGGCGGGCCGGCGGAGGCGCAGCGGATGATTTTTGGGTATACGGGGCGGGAGGATTATATTGACGGCGAGGGCAACGCATGGCGGCCCGGAACGGAATTTGTCGTGAGGAGCGGTTTTGGAGCGGACACGGTGGCGCATTCGTGGTGGACGTCGCGACGCAGCATGTATATTGGCGCAACAAAGGACGAGGAGCTTTACCGTTACGGCGCGCATGCGCCCGAGTTTTACGTGAACCTGACGGTTGCGCCGGGCGATTACCTGGTGCGGCTGCATTGGGCCGACACGCCTGAAACGGCATGGGTGGAGCGCGAAGGCGATTGGAAGCCGGTGAGCCGCCCGACGACCGTCGCAATCAACGGGCAAACGGTCATCGAAAACCTCAACGTGCGCGACGTGGCGGGGACGTTCAAGGCCTATACGCGCGAATTCTCCATCCGGGCGCAAAACGGCGCCATTGAAGTGCGCTTCACATCGACTCCCGGCCACGAGGCGATGATCCAGGCGCTTGAGGTCATTCCACAGTCAAAATCCGGCCAGGCAGGAACATGAAAACAACATCGCGCAAAGAGGGTTTCACGCTGATTGAGCTACTGGTGGTGATCGCCATCATCGGGATCCTGGCGGCGATGCTGCTGCCCGCGTTGAGCCGCGCGAAGTCGAAGGCAGACCGCGTGGCGTGCCTCGACAACCTCAAGCAGATCGCCGTGCTGATGCAGATTTACACCGACGAAAATCGCGACACGTTCCCGGCGCATCGAAACCAGAACGTCAATGACAACAATACAGACATTTCGATGACGAATTGGTGGGGCCTGACCATTCTTGCCGCGGCGCATAACCCGCAGTCGAATTTGTTTCATTGCCCGGCCATCAAAGGGAGGCGCACCGACCGCACGGCCGCCGGACTGGTGACGTGGTCGTGGAATTTTGATCCGCACCTTGTCGGCTACGGCTACAACAATTTCTTTCTTGGCGCGCACCCGTATCTTGGCACGTCGCTTAAGGTGACGACGATCACGTTTTCCAACCCGGAGGAATTCAAACGCACGTCGGTGGTCAAGCCGACGGACACGATGATGATTGGCGACGCGATGCCGGCCTCGTCGGACACCAATTCGACTGCGTGCTGGAGCTCCTGCCTGTGGTGGCCGTATTCATCGCACACGGGGCTTCAAGGCGTGGAAACCAACCGTCATCTAGGCACGGGAATTGTGGTTTTTGTTGACGGCCATTCCGAAGCGCGGAAGGATTCGAACATCAATCCGCCGGCGGACCCGGCGGGGCGGACCGTGCAATCGCTGATCAATTGCCGGTATTGGGATCCGCAGCAGCGTTCGCAACGATAGAACAAATGAAACTGACACACGCGCTATTCGCAGTATTGACACTAGCCGCCGCCTCCGCGCTGGCGCAGCTCGACCCCGGCAACCCGCTGGACGGCCTGCCCAAACTCAAGGACTTTGAAACCAGGCGCGCTTCGTCCTCCGATCCCGACTGGCGCAATGGCAACGGAGATTGCCGCTGGATCAAGCCCGGCGGAACGCTGACGCTGGCGGAACTCGACGGCCCCGGCCAGATCGTCCATATCTGGTTCACCATCGCCCATCGCGCGCCCGGTTATTCGCGCCTGCTCACCCTGAAGATGTATTGGGACGGCGAGACCGACCCGAGCGTGGAATGCCCCGTCGGGGATTTCTTCGGGATCGGGCACGGCGTGGACCAGCCGTTCACATCGATTCCGGTGCGGGTGACGTCGGACGGCAAGGGGCGGAACTGCTACTGGCCGATGCCGTTTCACAAGTCGGCGCGCATCATCGTGGTGAACGAAAGCGAACTGCCGTGCGACGCTTTTTACTATTATATTGACTGGCAGAAGCTGCCGTCGCTATCGGCCGACACGGCGTTGTTCCACGCCAAGTACCGCCAGGAATTCCCATGCGTCATGGGGCGCAACTATTTGATCGCCGACATCGTGGGGCGCGGCCATTACGTCGGCACGGTGCAGAGCGTTTACCTTTCATCAAGCGGCTGGTATGGCGAAGGGGACGATTTCTTTTTTATTGACGGTGAGAAAGAGCCGAGCCTGCGCGGGACAGGCACCGAGGATTATTTCTGCGACGGCTGGGGGTTCCGAGAGCAATCGGGGCCGTTTTACGGAACGCCGCTATGGGAGGGTTACGATGCCGGGGACCGCGGGAGCGCCTATCGCTGGCACATTCCCGACCCGGTGAACTTTCGAAAATCGCTGCGCGTGGAGATCGAGCACAAAGGCGCGCAGGACTTTCCGGACGGACAAGGCACGGGCTATATCGAGCGGGACGACCTGATGTCGAGCGTGGCGTATTGGTATCAAATCGAGCCGCACAAGCCGTGGCCGGCGCTGCCGCCCGGGCCCGCGCGCCTGCCTTTCCACGAGCGCGATCTGGCCATTGGACACGAGGTTGCTGGCGCCGCGAAACACTCGGACGACGCGGTTGAAACGCAGGCGATTGGGGGCGCGACGGACGGCAAACAGCTTTGGTTCCGCGCAGGCAGCGACAACGGCTGGCTCGAAATTCCATTTGACAGCCCGACCAACCAGACGGTTGACCTGATGGCGAGGATGGTCCATTCGTGGGATTATGGAGTTTATCGCGTCCTGCTGGATGGCCGCGCCATCGGGCGGTTGGACCTGTACGACCCAGAGATCAGCCCCACGACCGAAAAACTGGGCCGGCAGACATTGAGCGCCGGACCGCACACGCTGCGCTTCGAAGGCGCCGGCAAAAACAACAAGTCGGCCGGTTATTATTTGGGCTTCGACGCGCTGTCGGTTCGCATTCCCGCTTATGAACGGCCAAGGGGTTTTGATCTTCGCACGCTGCAAAAGAAATCTACGGAGTAATCCGAATGCGGGCTGAGCGCGTGTGTTTGACTCGCAGCGCAACGCCGCCGGTCTTCATGTTTTCGACGCTGTAACCTTCGTCGCATTGGCGAATGTCGGCGACCCGCGCCAGGGCGCGGCCGCCCGCCCGGACTTTCGCCGGGGCGGCGGGAAGCCGGACGGTCTCGGTGGCGGCGTTGTCGAATGTCACATATTCGATTTCGCCGGCGGCGTAGCGGACCCGGCGCACAATCGAGGTTGAGCCCAACACATGCGCTTGATGCGCGGGCGCCCATTCGGGGACCGACGCCATGCCGCGCTGGAAATGGCGCATGTAATCGCCGTAGCCGTCGGAAAACCAGTAGCCGGTGCCTTCGTCCAAACTGGTTTTGACAAGGCCGTCCTCGCGTTCCGAGTAGGCGGCCCAATTGAACGACCGGAAGGCGCGTTCCCGGGAGTCCGCGTCGCCCGAGACTGCGCTCCAGAGAGCGCGCAACTCCGCGTAGCGTGCGGTGTGGCTGGACATTTTGTCCATGTCATTGACCTGCTCGGAGAGGACCTCGGCGCCCCATTGCAGGCCTTTTTCGTGGAGGCCGGCCATCGTTTTGGAATCCCGGGCGAAAAAGGCGGCGACCCAGTCGATCAGGTATTTGGCGTGGGCGAGGGCCTTGGGATCCTTGTCTTGATGCTCGAGAAGGTAGCGGGCGGTTTCGAGGGGCGAATACTGGTTTCTATTGACACGATAATCGGGGTAGATCAGGACGTCCTCGAAATATTGGGTCCAAACGTCGTTCTGCATCGGGTAGGTCATCAGCCAGCGCCAGGCCGTGTCGCGCGCGCGGGCGTAGGCCGTGCCATCGCCCCGTTTGATCCTGATCAGTTCGTCAAATAGACGTATTGGCCCGATGGCGTTGGCCGTGTAGGGCTCGCGGACGACGGCGCCCGTTTTCGCGTCGACTCGAAAGGGCCAGGGCGAATGGCTTGCGTCGCCGGGTTGGACATGGGCCGCCAATGCGTCGGCGCAATGGATCGCCGCGCGAAGGTATTTCTTTTCGAGCGTGACTTCGTAGAACTGCAAGTATGCGAACCCGAGTTCGCCGATCTTGTCCGGCTCGAGAAAGCCGATGCCGTCGCCGCGCCCGCAGGGCGTGTGGTTTTCCTGGTCGCAATAAATGGTGTCGGTTCCGCCGTGGAAAACCGGGTTGCCGGCGTCGCTGCTGGCGTACGGGCACAAGGCCCAGAAATCGGACGCTTCGGTGGTCCCGTGAGCAAGGATGTGATCGAGCATTTCGCGGACGCGGTCCAGCGCGACGGCGTCGCCGCTGTAAGCGTGATAGAGGATGGCGCCGTCTGTGAGCATGGCGAAAAGGCCGGCCGGGTTGTGGGCCCAGATTCTTCCCGAGAACTCCGGGCCCTCCGGATCGTTCGGGCCGCGGAAGGTCGGATAATCAATGTACGTCCTGAAGCCATTCGACTGGACTGGGATTTTCTCAAACATCTCCCAGCCCTTGCGAATGATCAGGTCGTAGGGCGAATCCGAATCGACCCAGCTCAACAATTTGCCCTGGGAATCCAGGCGCGGCTCGCGCCAAAACAGGCGGTTTGCCGGCTGGGCATGCGAACAGACGGCCGCCAGAAGCGCGGCGGCTGCGCCGGGCGCCAGAAATCGGCGCATTCGGTGAAGAATGGAGTCAAACATATTCTAAAGCGATGATGCCGGCGCCGGGCGGGCGGCGGCGGCGAAACTGCCCGGGCGTCATGCCGATCTTGCGCGTAAAGACCGTATGCAGATATTCGCCATATTTGAACCCCGTCCGGCTGGCAATCTCCGCAAGGCTCCAATCGGTGTCCGCCAGCAGTTGTTTGACGCGCTCCAGGCGGATGCGGATGATTTCCGCCTTGGGCGTGCGTCCCGCCTGCCTGGAAAAGCGCCGCTCAAAAACGCGGCGGGACATTCCGGCCGCGCGCGCCGCCTCGTTGACAGTGATTTTTTCAAAGGCGCGCTCGCGAATGAGGCGGACGCCGGCGGCCAGATGACGGTCGTCCATCGCCAGGGCTTCGGTGGATTGCCGCGTGACGATTCCCAGCGGGGCGATCAGGATCGGTTCGCGGGGGGGCGCCTCGCCGTTCATCATCCTCTCCAGGAGCGACGCGGCCTCGTAGCCGATGCGCATCGTGTCGGGAGCGACGCTGGTCATCGGCGGGTCGGACAACTCGCAGAGAACCGAGTCGTTGTCGACGCCGATCACTGCGACTTCGTCCGGGACCATCAGGCCGGCGCGGCGGCATAAATTGAGCGCCTGCTGGCCGCGAATGTCGTTGCAGGCCATGAGGCCCACCGGCTTGGGCAGGCTCTTCAGCCAGTCGCGCAAATTTTCCTGGAACAGCAGGCCGCGCTTTTCGTGGCGGATGGTCGGCCCGCGCCCGGCGGCCTGGGGAGCGGCGTATATATGACAGTCGTGGCCGGCCTCGGCGACGCGGCCGGCGAAAAAGCGGCTTCGTTTGTCCGAGTAATTGGCGCCGGCGAAGCCGCAGAACGCGTAATGCCGGAAGCCGCGCTCGATGAGGTGCTCGGCCGCGAGCGAGGCGACCTTCTGGTCGTCCGTGTCAATCAAAGGAAAATGGAACCCCTGCGCCGTGCCGCGCAGGTCCACCGCCGGAATGCCAAGGTCTTGAATGATCCGCGCCATCGGCGCCGTTTCCACGCGGGCGATCACGCCGTCGCCGTCCCAATGCCGGAGCCAGGCCGGCGGCGCGTCGGTCCACTTCCATTCCTCGCTTTGCACCGACCAGTCGTGGCGCTGGCGCACAAACTTCGCCACGCCCAGAAACAAACCGCGGCCATAGCCGCGAGAGGATTCGATGAGCAACGCAACGCGCCGGCGCGGTCTGGCAGGCGCTTCGATTCGTGGGCTCATGGCTCCGACACTCGGCAAAGCGGCGCAAAATCTCAATGAAAAAGCGTGAGCTTTGGCGCTCAATCCACTATCACGCGGGTGTGATGACGCCCCACTCGCGGATGCCGCGCCGCCGCTTTTTGACGGTTGCGGCGGCTCTCGCGCTGGCGTCGAAAACGCGGCTTTTCGGGGCTGATCCAGCGCCCGAATTTCGATTCGATGCGTCGCAGGACATTTTTCCCGCGCCGGACGATCCGGCGTTGTGGCCGGCGTACCGCGCGGCGTTGGCGGCGTGGCGCGGGCAGACCCGCGCGAGGTTGGGCTACGACGACGCGCTCTATCGCCGCCCGGAATTCGCGTGGGCGGCGTCGAATTTTGCGTGCGGCTTCGTGATGACGTGCGATGAACGGTTCTACGACCGCGGCGCCGGGCGTTACACTGTCAACAAACTGCTGGACGCGGCCAAACGCGACTTCGGCGGTTACGACAGCGTGGTGCTCTGGCATGCCTACCCGCGAATCGGCGTCGACGAGCGCAACCAATTCGATTTTTACCGCGAGCTGCCGGGCGGATTGGAAGGGCTTCGCGGCGTTGTGCGGCAATGCCACGGTCGCAATGTCCGCGTTTATCTGGATTACAACCCGTGGGACACGGGGACGCGGCGGGAGCCGAAATCGGACCTGGAGACGCTCGCCGAATTGACGGGAAGGGTGGAGGCCGACGGTATTTTTCTTGACACGCTAAGCTCCAGCGCGGGCGACTGGCGAGGGCGTCTGGACGCCGGGCGGCCGGGCGTGATTCTTGAGGGGGAAGACGCCATCCCGCTGGAACGCATCCGCGATCATCACGCTTCCTGGGCGCAGTGGTTCGCCGACAGCCGCGCGCCCGGTGTGCTGAAGGCGAAGTGGTTTGAGCGCCGCCATATCCAACACCAAATTCGGCGCTGGGACAGCGATCACAGCGGCGAGTTGCAGTCGGCTTGGATGAATGGCAGCGGCATGATGATCTGGGAAAACGTCTTCGGCTCCGCGGTTCCGTGGAATGCGCGGGACCGCTCGATCCTTCGCGCGATGTTGCCGATCCAGCGCCGGTTCGCGGCGTTGTTCAGCGCGGGCGAATGGACGCCGCTGGTTCCCGTGGAGCAGGCGGGCGTCTACGCTTCGCTTTGGGAACGCGGCGGGATCCGGCTCTGGACGATTGTCAATCGCACAGAAGAGACGCGGCATGGCGCTTTTGTGCGCGCCGCGCCGCGCGACGGCGACCGATTTTTTGACCTGGTTGGCGGGGTTGAGGTGAAAGAGCCTGCGCTTTCCGGCGGCCTGCCGCCGCGCGGCGTTGGCTGTCTGCTCGCCTCTAATGAGAGAGAACTTGGGCGCGGCTTCCCCAAATTCCTGCGCAACCAGGCGCAGACGAACCGCAGGGCGGTGTTCGACGCGCAACAACCAAAAATCCAGACGCGGCTCTTTCCGGTCAAGCGCGCGCCGCAACGCGTTGCTCCGCCGGGAATGGTGGAAATTCCCGGAACGACAGTCGATTTGACAATCCAGATGCGCGTGCGGGAGTGCGGGTTCTACGAGTCGACTCCGCCGCCCGCTGGCGACGTCTACAATTTCCAAGTCTGCATTTTTCATCGTTCGGTCGAATTGACCCGCTACGCGATAGACCGACGCCTGGTGACGAATCGCGATTACGCGGCGTTTCTGAAGGCGAGCGGTTACAGGCCGCGGCACATCGAGAGTTTTCTGAAGCATTGGCGCGAACAGGCGCCGCGGCCGGGAACGGAAGACGAGCCCGTGGTTTACGTGGGCCTCGACGACGCCCGGGCCTACGCGCGCTGGGCCGGCAAACGCCTGCCGACGGAGGGGGAGTGGCAATACGCGGCGCAGGGATCCGGCCACGCGCCTTTTGGCTGCGTGGATATGTGCGGGAGGGTCTGGCAATGGACGGAGAGCGAGCGCAGCGACGGCTGGACGCGGTTTTGCATCATCCGCGGCGGGTCATCCTACCAGGCCGCCGGCTCTGGCTGGTACGCCGATGGCGGGCCGCGTCCGGCGGACTTCGCCGAGAAGTTCCTTTTGACATGGCCGGGACTGGACCGGTGCGGCACGATTGGCTTCCGTTGCGCGGCGGACCTGCCGGCCTGAGCGGGCGGTCGACTTTGCAAAAAATGTTCAGGGATTGCCAAGGAAGGGAAAGCGGCAGTTTTGGGCCATGACTAATGTCATGGTCATGGAACCATTACTACAGCGACAGAACGAGCAGACGGCCACAGGCAATGCGTCTGCGGCCGCGCCTGCCGCCGTTGTGGGCAACTCGCGGGAAAGGATGCTCACGGCCCTGAATTTGGGGGCCGTGGACCGCCCGCCGGTATGGCTGATGCGCCAGGCCGGACGCTGCCTGCCTGAATACCGCGAGCTGAAGAAGGAATACACTTTTCGCGAACTGATCCACACGCCGGAGCTGGCCGCCGAAATCACCGTCCAGCCCATTCGCCGCTTCGGTTTCGACGCGGCGATCCTATTCAGCGACATCCTGGTGGTCCCCGAGGCGCTCGGCCAGGGGTTCCGCTTTCGCGACACCGGCGGGGTCGAGATGAAGTTCACTTTGCAGAGCCAGGCCGACATTGAAAAGCTGGACGCCACGGAGGTGGCGGGACGGCTGCAATACGTGGCCTCGGCTTTGAGGGCGATCAAGAAGGAATTGGGCGGCCGCACGGCGTTGCTGGGTTTCGCCGGGTCGCCCTGGACGCTGGCCAATTTCATGCTGGAAGGCGGCAGCTCCAACGAGTTTACCAAGGCGCTGGAACTGTTCCGCAAGGACCGCCGCGCGTTTGACCTGCTGGCCGGAAAGCTGGCGGCGGCGGTGACGGAATTCCTGCAACTCCAGATCGACAGCGGCGTCGACGCCGTCCAACTCTTTGACAGCCTCGGCGGGTTGCTGCCCGGCGAGGATTTTGAGGCGGCCTCCGGAAGCTGGATGCGCCAGATCATTGAAGGTTTGCGGGGGCAGGTTCCGGTGATCGTTTTTGCCAAAGGCGTGCGGCGCTGGAACGACCTGGTTAAGACGGGGGCCAAGGCGCTCGGCATCGATCACGGCATCGACATCCTTGAGGCGTCGCGAAACCTGCCGGCGTCCGTCGCGCTCCAAGGCAATTTCGATCCTGATCTGCTGACGGCGGCCACGCCGGCGACGGTGGCGGCCGAAGCGAAGGTCCTGCTGAAAAAAATGCGGGGGCGTCGCGGATACATATTCAATCTCGGCCACGGCGTGCCCGCCGAGGCAAAACTGGAAAACCTGGAG
>Ga0265339_10004084_pt1 | contig 10075 bp, 6 predicted proteins | sample 4CB219metaG_FD_202085 | JGI IMG/M metagenome (GOLD analysis project Ga0265339, IMG submission 202085) | Rhizosphere microbial communities from Carex aquatilis grown in University of Washington, Seatle, WA, United States - 4-CB2-19 metaG | ecosystem: Host-associated > Plants > Roots > Rhizosphere...
TTGACGGCACCCGTCATGGCACCCGGTCCGAATGTGCCCGCAACCGTGACAAGCCCCCGAGTGACGCACGGCGGCAGAGCACGCGGTCACAGTGACGCGTTGTAATCGTCCACGATCTGCCCTACCAGGCGGATGCGTTCGATGTCGCCCATTGCGCTCATCTCGTCGCTGATGCCGAGGATCAGGTTGGGGGCGAACAGCTCGATGCAGCGCTTGGTGCAGTCGATCAGCGTCTTCTCGCTGTAGGTCGCGTCGAAGTAAATCGCGGGTATGCCGTCCAGCAGGAACATGTCGCCCAAAGCGGCCTTGGTCTCCTCGAGCGTCACGTCGCCCTGCGGCTGCGGGGTTATGGCCTCGATTCCATCCAGGCCAGTGTCGCGGGCAAATTCCAGCAAGCCCTTGCAGTTCCCATCCCAGTGCGCGTTAACGAACTTGCCAGCCCGGTGCAGCCGCTCGGTCCGCCGCTGGTAAACCGGCAGTACGTACTTTTCGAACAGTTCAGGCGAAGTCGTGGAACTGTGCAGGTTGTCGCCGTAGTTGACGATCATGATCGGGCTGGCGTTGAGGACGTCGACGAGCCTGTTTTGACTCTCCTCAAGGGCCTCGAAGTAGGCCTCGCAGGTCGATGGCCAGTCCATCAGCGCGAAGATGGCGTTCTCCACGCCCATGTCCTCAACGTACAGCTTTGCAACGTTCGTGCGGCAAATGCAGTAGTTGACCGCGCCAAGCCCCTGCCACTCCTGGCAAATCTGTTCGTAGTTGGCCTGGTTCCACCTGTACTGGCGGTTTTGCTCGCGCCACGTGGCCACCTTCATCTCTTCCTCGGTGGTGATGGGCCACTTGATCGGCTCGTGCCACCAGTTGTTTGGGCTTACGCGGTACCTGGCGTACTGGTCGCCCACGGGCGTGTGGATGGTAACCTCGTACTCGGTGGGCGAGATTTCCTTTTTCACGAACTCCACGCGCGGGTCTTCGATCTTCTGGGCAGATCGGTAGAAGTCATATACGCGGTTGGTGCAGCCAAGCTCTCGGTAGAGATCCGGAACGCTCAGTCCCTTGTATTTCTCGGGCATCGGGAAATAGCCACGCTGGACGCGGTCAGAATACCAGGCCTCAATTCGCGGCTCCCAGATCACCTTTCCGCCGGCCCGGTGAAAGGGAACGTCCAGCGACAACTGCGTCAGGTCCAGGTTGCGGTGATCCGTAGGTCGTCCAGGCACGGCAATTCTCCATCGTTAACAATAAAGTCCAAACAAGGCGGCGGGTACGACGAAACAGACTACCAGCGCCGGCGAAAGTGCACAACAGCGAATTTGCGGGGCTTTACTTGCTGAACATGCCGCGGTATTTCGTCAAGGCCTGGCAGATAGCTTCGATGTTCTCCAGCGGCACGCCGTCGTCCACCTCGCCTGTCAGCCACAGCCCGCCGGCTGGGTCGCCCATCGCCTCGACACACTCTCGCACGTGGCGGTCGATCTCGGCCGGCGTGGCGAACGGGAACATCTGCCTGTCCAGGTCAAGGTCGATGCAGTACTTTCCCTTGCAGACGCGGGCCAGGTTATCGAGGCCATTAGCACGGAACTGCGCATTGACCACGTTCACGCCACAATCGAACAGATCCGGGATGATCTCATAGATGTGGCCATCCGTGTGCATATACACGGCCATCCCTGCGTCGTGAACCTTGTTATAGATTGCCGTAAAACATGGCTTGAGATACTTGCGCCACTTTTCCGGGCTCATGGGCAGGCTGTGCTGAATGCCAAGGTCGTCGCCGAACCACATGTAGTCCTGGCCCTGGCCCTTGCTCGCGGCGATACGCAGATCGACCTGACGCAGGTTGTATGCCAGGACGATGTCGATAAGCCGCTGCAGCTCGGGGGGCTCCTCGGCGAAGTCGACCATTATCTCCTCGAAACCACGCAGGTCAGCCAGGCGCAGGTACATGAAGCCGTGGCCTATCCCGGCGTCCTCCTTTGGCATCTGGAGCTTCCGCACGTCTTCGCGGTTGGGCAGCGGGTGTCCCGTGACAATGGCCTCGTGCCCGTGGTATGCGTTGCTCCAGACGCAGCCCCAGACATCGGTGTACTGGCCCACCGCGAAGGTTGGCGCCCACAGACGGTCGAAGTCGGTGGGTACGCCGAACTCGAACAGTTCACGGTAACGTTCCGCGATTGCGGCTAGCTTTTCGCGATATTTGATCCACCCCGCCGGCAGCACAACCACGCGGGCCGGAATCCTCGTTGGGTGATCAAAGTTAATCGCACGAATCTGGTCTTGCGTCATTGGCATAGTTTGTTTCCTCGTAGATGAACGCCATGGTAGCATGTGTGAAAGGGTATTGCGTCCGATCCGGTTGCGCAGTACGAAAACGAACATGGCAAGTGTACTTCCGAAAAAATGCAACAGGCTGATGCTGGACCTTCGGGCGATTGGCCTGCCCGAAGTGCCGACGATCGGCGTGTACAACCTCGACGCGACCCTTGGGGGTCTTAGAGAGCACGTCCACAAGGGCGCGATGGAGATCTGCTACCTCGTCCGCGGGCAGCAGACATACCACGTCGGCGGCATGGATTACCCTCTGCGAGGCAACGACCTGTTTGTTACCCTCCCCGACGAGCGGCATGGATCGGGCCATAACCCGATGGGCAAGGGACTGCTCTACTGGCTGCAGGTCAGGCCCAGGCCTGGGCGGAAGTTCCTGCTCCTCAGCCCCGGCGAAAGCCGCCCCCTGGTGTCGCAACTGATGCGGATGCCGCGCAGATCGTTTTGCGGAACGCGGGAGCTTAAACCGATCTTCGAGAGCATCATGCGCCAGTCGCAAACACCGCCCACGCCGCTGCGAAAACTCCGCGTCGCGACACTGCTGCTGGAGTTCCTCCAACTGGTAAGCGAGTGCTCGCGCCAGCCAGAGCCGCCGCAACGATCAGGCGATATCCAACGCGTTCTGGACGCCCTGACGCTAAACGTTCGCGAGGACATCAACGTCGATGCCATGGCCATGTTGGCCGGCCTGTCGACGCCACGATTCAAGGTCAAGTTCAAACAGCAACTGGGCATCCCCCCGCGAGAGTACTTCGTGCGGGCCAAGGTGCAGGTCGCGGAGAAGATGCTCGCCGCCGGCCAGCCGGTGACGGCGGTCGCTATCGAACTTGGCTTTTCCAGCAGTCAGTACTTCGCGACGGTCTTCAGGCGTTTCACTAACCGTCGCCCCAGTTCGGTATGCGTGCGGTAAGGCCGACAGTCAGGACGATCTTCGCATGAGAGCTACCTTGTGTTCACTAATAAGGATGTTTATCTCGGGCACAGAAATCCGAAATCCGAAGCACGAAATCCGAAACAAACGGCAATGACCAAAACGGCAAATTCCAAGCACAGAGAAATGGGCACATCGGCTTGGCAGTCGAACGGGCTCTGCCTTTTTGCTCTTTTTCACGTGGCGGAGAAAAGAGCAAAAAGGCAGAGCCCGCTCAAAGGATGCGCCTCCGCGTTTGAGAATTGCCGTTTGGATCATTGCCGTTTGGATCATTGCCGTTTGTTTCGGATTTCGAGATTCGAGTTTTGAGTTTTTGAACGGGGTCCCACCATTGCGGCTGCCCCATTCACTACGCCATGATTATTTCGCAGTCATTACATGTCTACACGCCAGCCGTGCTTAAGCCCTCCTAGAATCCCCTGATGCCATTCGCGCTGTCTTCAGCCAAGGCCAACGATCCAGCAGCTTGAAGGTGCGACGAAGGAGTTATCTGGTGGCGACCTGCCGACGCATACTTATCCTCACATGGGGCATACTGTTCTTTGCAGGCTGCTCGGCTCCGGAGCCTGCACCGCTGACGGCCTCGGCGGTGGAGGGCTCGCTCGCGGCGCCGGCGATGAGCGTCCTGCGGATGAAGGCTCAGCAGATTCGCCACCCCCTGCTCAAGGGGCTGGTGCTGGACGACCGCGACGGCATTTCTCCGGACGAGGCCGCCGTACTGGCAGTGCTGGTGAACCCCAGCCTGAGGGCCATTCGCGACCAGCGCGGCGTGGCGCAGGCCCAGTTGCTGCAGGCGAAGCTCCTGCCCAACCCAACCGCCGAGCTGACAAACGATTTTCCTTACGCGGGCCCGGACCCGTTTGTCGCCTACGGCGTGCTGCTGAAATGGGACATATCGCAACTGATCACTCAGGGCGCCAAAGAGGATGCAGTCCGGTCGCAGGCGGCCACCGTGGACCTGGACGTTGCATGGCAGGAATGGCAGGTCGCGCAGACGGCGCGATCGGCCGTGTACAAGCAGTTGCTGTTGGAACAGCAACTCTCGCTTGCCCGTGATGTGGATCGAGGCCTGAAGGAGAACCTCCAGACGGTCCAGAAGGCGGTCCGCCAGCAGTTGAAGACCGAGACTGACCTGTCGGCGGCCGACGCGGCCAGCGTGGAAGCACACACGACGGTCCTTCAGTTGGAGCGGGAGTTTGCGAAGGGAAGACTTGCTCTCAACCGACTTCTGGGCCTGCCGCCCCACCAGGACGTTCGCCTGCAGTCGGTGCCGCTACCTTCGCAGATGACCCCGCCGACGTTGGAGGCACTTGAGCAGGGGCTTGACCAGGGGCGGCTGGACCTGCTAGCCCTTCGTCGCGGATACGACGCGCAGGAAGCAAACATTCGAGCGGCGGTGCTGGGCCGGTTTGGGCAATTCTCCCTGGGGCCAAGCCATGGGAGAGATACCTCAAGCAATTACACGTTTGGCTACAACGCGTCGGTCGACCTGCCTATCTTTGACCAAGGCCAGGGGAAGATTGCGATCGAGCAGGCAACGAGGCAGCGGCTGTTTGACGAGTTCGTCAACCGCGTGCACGAGGCCCGATCGGACATAGCCACGGCCCTTGCGGATATTGACTCGCTCAACCGGCAGATCCGATTCGCCACCGACGCCCTGCCGGCCCTGCAACGGCTGGTCCAAAGTTATGAGCGTGCACTCGCCGCCGGCAACGCAGACGTCCTGAGTTACTACACCGCCCGCAACAACCTGGCCAAGAAGAGAATCGACCTGCTCAAACTCAAGCAGGAACTCATCGACACGTGGATCAGCCTGGAGAACGCGTCGGGCCAGTACCTGCTGCAGCCAAACCAACCGACATCCGCACCCGCATTGATCAGCGGGCCGATATCACGGAGTTCAAAGGAATGAATCGCACGAGAATATTGGTGCTGATTCTGGTGGCCGTCGCCCTCGCGGCGGCGGGGTTTGTCGGTTACACCATCGGCCGGGAGAATGCCCCGCACAGCGGCAGCGCCTTTGAGGGCGGCAAGGCGGACGAGGAAGAGCCCCCCGTGGCCACCGTGCAGACGGCCGTCGCGGCGCAGGCTCCGCTGAATATCACCGTGGCGGCGTATGGCACCGTTATCGCCTCTCCGGAAGATACTCATAACGTGTCGGCACCGTTCGAGACGCGTGTGCGTCGGGTCCTGGTGACGACGGGCCAGCACGTGGAATCCCAGACGCCCCTGGTCGAGATCGAGCCGACGCCCGCCGCGTTGCTTGAGCTTCAAGATGCGCGATCAGCCAAGGAGGCGGCGGCCAAGGACCTTCAGCAGGTCCAGCAACGGCTGGACATGAAGCTGGCGACGAAGTCGGAATTACTGACGGCAGAGCAGGCCCTGAAACTGGCCCAGTCCAAGCTCGACAGTCTCGAGAAGCAGCAGATCGCCCCACGGCGGCTCACGGCCGGAATGACTGGGCTGGTAAGCAAGGTGGATGTTCAGGAGGGGCAGGTAATCGCCGCAGGCGGGCCCTTGGCGGAAGTCGTGCCGTCCAACCGGGTGCAGGTGAGGCTGGGCGTTGAGCCGCGCGACGTGCCGCAACTCCGCGTCGGGCAGGCCGTCGAGCTTATGCCCGTAGAGCATGCTGGCAGCCAGGCGGTACAGGGCAAGGTCGCGATCATCACGCAGCGGGTAAACCCTGCCAGCCGGCTCGTCGATGTCTTCGTCGCCCTGCCGGACAAATCGCCGTTGATGCTGGAGACGTACGTCCGCGGCCTGGTGATCACGGACACCAAGCAGGCCCTCGTGGTGCCGCACGCCGCCGTGCTGCCGGAGGAAGATAAGCAGATCGTCTACACCGTCAAGGACGCCAAGGCGGTCAAGCGAGAGGCCCGCGTGGGCTTGGATGACGGCACGCACGCGGAGATTCTTGAAGGCATCAAGGCTGGCGAGACCGTGGTCACGCAGGGCAACTACGAACTCGAAGACGGGATGGCCGTTGAGGTCGAAACGGAGCACAAGCCGTGACCTTCACGAACTGGATCCATGACCATCACCGGTCCATCCTGTTCCTGATGGCCGCCTTGGCCATCGGTGGTCTGGCCTGCAGTTTCTCGCTGCCCGTCGCCCTGTTCCCGCAGGTGCATTTCCCGCGAGTCGTGGTGGACTTCGAGGCCGGCGACCGTACCGCCGAACGCATGGCCACCGAGGTGACGTACCCCGCCGAGGAAGCCGTCCGCGCGGTCCAGGGCGTACGCAATATCCGATCCACCACCAGCCGCGGCAGCAGCCAGATATCCATCAACTTCGACTGGGATCAGGACATGACGGTCGCCATGCTGCAGGTGGAGTCGGCCGTCAACCAGGCGCTGGCGTCCATGCCGACGGGCACCACCTTCAAGGTCCGCCGCATGGATCCCACGGTCTTTCCCGTCATATGCTACAGCCTCACCAGCGACGAGCCCAACAGCGGCGTGAAGCTGTACGACCTGGCCCAGTACCAGTTGCGGCCGCTGTTGAGCACGGTCAACGGCGTGGCGAAGATCGACGTGATGGGCGGCCAGAAAGAGGAATACCGAGTCGAGGTGAATCCCGCGAGGCTCAGCGAACTTGGGCTTACGCTGGCGGACCTTGGCAATGCCCTCTCCGCAGCCAACGTCCTGACGGCGGTCGGGCGCCTGGAGGACCACGACAAGCTTTACCTGATTGTGACGAACACCAGCTTCACGGACCTCAAGCAGATCGAGTCGACTGTCATTCGCAGCGACGCCAGCGGGAGCATTCGCCTGCGCGATGTCGCGGTGGTCCGCAAGGACGCACAGCCGCAGTGGTCGCGCGTGACGGCCGACGGCGGCGATGCGGTCCTGTTCCAGGTGTACCAGCAGCCCGGCGGCAACACGGTGCAGATCGCCCAGGACATCAAGGCCCGCCTGGCCGACGCCAAGGCCCACCTGCCCAAGGATGTCAAGATCGCCAACTGGTATGACCAGAGCGAACTAATACTCTCCTCGTCCCGCAGCGTTCGCGACGCTGTCCTGGTGGGCATCGTGCTGGCCGTGCTGATCCTGCTATTGTTCCTGCGGAATATCAAGACCATGCTGATCGCCGCCATCATCGTGCCCTGCGTGCTTGCGGTCACCGTGCTGATGCTCTACGTGCTGAATATGAGCTTCAATATCATGACGCTTGGCGGCATGGCGGCGGCCGTCGGCTTGATCATCGACGACGCCATCGTCATGACCGAACACATCATACGGCGCCTTCGCGGCGGGCAAGGCGAGCCCCACGAACGGGTCAAGCTGGCCGCCTACGAGTTCAACAAACCCCTGTTTGGCTCGTCGGCCTCCACGATCATTATCTTTCTGCCGCTTGCCTTCCTCACAGGCGTGACGGGGGCGTTCTTTAAGGCGCTGTCGCTGACGATGGCTGCCAGCCTGCTCATCTCGTTCATGGCGGCATGGCTGGCCGTGCCATTGCTGGCCGGCAGGCTGCTGAGCATGAAGGACGCCGCACAAAAGGAGGAAGGCCCCGTCACTCGTGGACTGCACCGCGCGTATTGGGCCGTCATGTCACGTCTGGTGCCCCGTCCGTGGCTGATGCTGGTACTGCTCGTGCCGCTCATCGCCGGCGGGTGGCTGGCCTACCGCAGCATCGGCTCGGGCTTCATGCCCAAGATGGATGAGGGCGGCTTTATCCTGGATTACAAGGCCAAGCCAGGCACCTCGCTCACCGAGAGCGACCGCCTGCTTCGCCAGGTGGAGGCCATCCTCCAGGAGACGCCGGAGGTGCAAACATACTCCCGCCGCACGGGGCTGCAACTGGGCGGCGGAGTGACTGAGGCTAACGAGGGCGACTTCTTTGTCCGCCTCAAGCCATTCCCGCGCCGGCCCATTGAGGACGTAATGGACGAGGTCCGTCACAAGGCGCAGCACACGGTTGCGGGCCTGAATATCGAGCTGTTGCAGTTGATGGAGGACGTCATTGGCGACCTGACGGCGGTCCCGCAACCGATCGAGATCGAGCTCTACTCCGACGATGGCCAACTGCTGAAACAGCTAGCGCCAAGGGTGGTCAAGAAGCTCCAGGGCGTGCGCGGAGTGGTGGACACCAGCGACGGCCTGGTCTTGGCCGGCGATGCGTTGGACATCCGCATCGAGCGCGAAAAGGCCGCCCTGGAGGGCGTGACACCGGAGTCGGTGACGAAGATGCTGGAGGATTACCTTAGCGGCCAGGTCACTACGCAGATCCAGCGCGGACCCAAGATGATCGGCGTGCGACTGTGGGTGCCGCCCGACCTGCGGTCGCAAGAGAAAGCGGTGGCCGACATCTCACTTCGCGCCCCCGATGGGCATCTGTTCCCGCTCAAGCGGATTGCCACCGTTACTCCCATCGTCGGACAACCGCAGATCCAGCGCGATGACCTCAAACGCATGGTGGCCGTCACCGGGCGGATCAGCGAGCGTGACATGGGCTCGACCATCAGCGACGTGAAGGCCATGCTGGACGAACAGGGCCTGCTGCCGCCAGGGATCTACTACCGCCTGGGCGGACTGTACCAACAGCAGCAGATCGCCTTCCGCGGGCTTGTGATCGTGCTCATCGCCGCCATCGCCCTGGTATTCATGCTGTTGCTGCTTCTATATGAGAGTTTCAGAGTCGCCATCGCGATACTGATAACGACCCTGCTGGCCACGGCGGCCGTCTTTCTGGGGCTGTGGGTCACGGGCACGGAGTTGAACATCACGTCATTGATGGGGCTGACCATGGTGGTCGGCATCGTCACCGAGGTGAATATCTTCTACTTCTCGGAATACCGCGAGTTGCCGCCGGGGCCAAGGCGGCTCATCGACGCTGGAGTCAACCGCATGAGGCCGATCGCCATGACGACGCTGGCGGCCATCCTCGCCCTGATGCCGCTGGCCCTGGGCTGGGGGCATGGCTCGGCCATGCAGCAACCGCTGGCCATCGCCATCATCTCCGGCCTTATCATCCAGTTGCCCCTGGCCCTGCTGGTCCTGCCGTGCCTGCTGATGCTGGTCAGAATCCAACCGCGTGCCACAGGCACTGTCGCGGGCCAAGCTCCATAGGTTCGCTCAGGCACGTCTCGCTTTCAGTGGGCCGGACCAGAATTGCTTCGGCTTGGCTCAGTGCCTTCTTGTACGCTCGCACGTCATCGAAACCCGCATTTCACTACATGGTTTCGGCCGTTCTAAGTGTTCACACACCTGGGAAAACGCTGTCGGCCGGAAGGCCAGACATTGCATCTCAGTCGATAGAGGATACTACACCCAAAACGTGCTCTTGCCAAAGCACGCCAAGTGACAAAGCGTCACCACCTTCGTCTGCTGCCAGGGGCTGCCATAACTGGCGGGTAATAGAGTTGCTGACACGCAGAATACTGGTATACTTTATCTATACCAATCAAATTCGAAGGATCATTGGATGACAGGGCAAGATCTCACAGCAGCCAGCGTGCTTAAGGCCTTGAAGATGGTGGGCGAGTTACTTGCCCAGCCGCAAGGCTGACTTGGATCAGGTGGCTGCTGCCGAAGAGTACCTACGCCAACTAGAGGGCCAGCAGCCATGAAGGAATCTTCCACCATTACTGCTCAGTGGGCACGCTTGGGCTTATTGTTCAATGTGCAGCCCTCGCAGCAGACGCCCGACCTGGAGCGGCTACTCATCGACACGGCTGGGCAAATTCCTGATAACCCGCGTCTATTCATCATGTCCGCCACGTGGCTTGGACAGTACAGCCTGCTGGTGGCCAAGCACCGCCTTACCCAGATGGCAAGCAAGCTTGACGACACCAACGCCAGCGCGGCCCTGGGGCTG
>Ga0265339_10004085_pt1 | contig 10075 bp, 10 predicted proteins | sample 4CB219metaG_FD_202085 | JGI IMG/M metagenome (GOLD analysis project Ga0265339, IMG submission 202085) | Rhizosphere microbial communities from Carex aquatilis grown in University of Washington, Seatle, WA, United States - 4-CB2-19 metaG | ecosystem: Host-associated > Plants > Roots >...
GATTTGCCGGCGCCGTTTTCGCCGCAGATGGCGTGAATCTCGCCTGTCTTGACCACCAGATTGACGTCTACCAGCGCTTTGACGCCGGGGAACGTCTTGGTGATGCCCCGCATTTCCAAGATCGCGTTCATCGAGCACTCGGAGGATTGTTTCTGGTCGTCTATCCGGCAAATGCGCCGGCGATTTCGATCCAGATCAAAAAAGCCCCGCGTCGTTGCCGACGCGGGGCCAGACTGTCGTCAGCCGATCATTTGAGCTGGTCGGCCTTGTAGTAGCCGCTGTCAACCAGGGCCTTCTGCACGTTGGAGGCGTCGACCGCCACCGGGGTCAGCAGGTAAGACGGAACGACCTTGACGCCGTTGTTGTAGGTCTTGGTGTCGTTGACTTCCGGCTCCTTGCCGGCGAGGACGGCGACGACCATGTCGGCGGCGACCTTGGCGAGGTCACGGGTGTCCTTGAAGACAGTCGAATACTGCTCGTGAGCGAGAATCGACTTGACCGACGGGAGTTCCGCGTCCTGACCAGAGATGACCGGCATCGGCTGATCCTTCGAGCCATACCCGACGCCCTTCAGCGACGAGATGATGCCGATCGAGATGCCGTCATACGGCGACAGCACGGCGTCGACCTTCTTGCTGGTGTAGAAAGCCGAGAGCAGGTTGTCCATGCGGGCCTGAGCGGTGGCGGCGTCCCAACGCAGGGTCGCAACCTTGTCCATGCCCATCTGCTTCGACTGGATGACGATCGTGCCCTTGTCGATCAGGGGCTGCAGGACCGACATGGCGCCGTTGTAGAAGAAGAAGGCGTTGTTGTCGTCGGCCGAGCCGCCGAACAGCTCCATGTTGAACGGGCCCTTCTTGCCGCCGTCGACGCCGAGGCCGTGGACGATCGAGCTCGCCTGCAGCACGCCGACCTTGAAGTTGTCGAAGGTGGCGTAATAGTCGACGTTAGCCGAGCCGCGGATCAGGCGGTCATAGGAAATGACCTTGATGCCGGCGTCGTGCGCCTTCTGAAGCGCGTCGGAGAGCGTCGTGCCGTCGATCGCCGCGATGACCAAGACCTTCTCGTTCTTGGTGATCATGTTCTCGATCTGCGCGAGCTGGTTCGGAATGTCGTTGTCGGCATACTGCAAGTCAGTGTTGAAGCCCTTGCCCTGCAGCACTTTGACGATGTTGTCGCCGTCGGCGATCCAGCGCGCCGACGACTTGGTCGGCATGGCGATGCCGACCGTAACTTTGTCGGCGGCGTTGGCGACGCCAGTCAGGGCAAACAGCCCGACCGCTACCGCCGCGGCGAAAGAAAGAAGTTTCATGCAAGTCCTCCCGATAAGCACCAATTACCATACTAAACGGCGCTCGCGCGCAGACAACTGGCGGCCGCCCCCCGGCGGTCGGTCGTCGTCGCTCGAAATTGCGTCGCGGGGCTAGCTAGTTGGAAACAGTCATGACAGTCAAATGCTTGGACTGGCGCAATCCATGCCAAGTTGATATATCTGACTTATCGCGGCGCCAGAAAGCTCCTGGGATATTCACGGGCTATGGTCGATAAATCTAAAGACGGCAGCGTCGCCGTCCAGCGGCGGTCAAGAGTCGCGATCGACGACGAAGCGGGCAGCCGCCTGAAACTGGCGCATTTGCGGCTGGTCGCGGCGCTCGCCGACACCGGCATGGTCAGCGCGGCGGCCAAGGCGGTCGGCATGACGCAGCCTGCGGCGTCGCGGCGAATCGCCGAACTGGAATCGCTGCTCGACGCGCCCCTGTGCGACCGTCTGTCGCGTGGCGTGCGTTTGACGCCGCTCGGTCATTCGCTGGCCCGTCACGCGCGCTCGGTGCTGCTCCATCTCGCGCAAGCGGAACGTGAGTTCGCCGATCTGAGGGCGGGCCGGCGCGGCGCCGTCGCGATTGGCGCGGTGTCCGGACCGGCGGTGGAGATCGTCGCGCCGACGATGGAGCGGGTGCGCGCCGCGGCGCCGGGCGTCGAGGTCGACATTCGCGTCGACGGCTCCAGCACGCTGGCGCACGAACTGCTCGCCTCGCGGCTCGACTTCATTGTTGCGCGCGTGCCCGACGAACTCGATCCGCAGGCGTTCGATAGCCTGACGATCGGCGTGGAAGAGGCGCGCGTCATCGTCAGGCGCGACCATCCGCTGCTTGGCCGGGGACCGGCGACGCTCGCCGACGCGAGCGGCTACGAATGGGTGATGCAGCCGCGCGGCACGCCCTTGCGCCGCGCGGTCGAGACGCTCTTCCAGGTCGCCGACGTCGCAGCGCCCGAGCGCCTCCTGACGACGACTTCGATCTTCCTGACGATGATGATGGTCGCCCGTTCGGACGCGCTGGCGCCGTTGGCGACCGCTGCCGCGAACTTCGCCGGCTACGAAGGCGCGCCGGGCAAGCTGGCGATCCTGCCGACCGTCTTCTCAATTGTCGTTCAGCCCTACAGTCTCATCCGATTGCGCAATCGCGCGCTGTCGCCGGCGGCCCAGACCGCCTACGACATCATCCGCGAGCAAGCGTTCTCGAGCCCGCGCAAAGGCTAGGGCGGTCGGCGTTGAATTGGAATCGCGCGTTCGTCATTGCGAGCGAAGCGAAGCAATCCATGAATCGTAGGGCAGCGCCCTTTCGCCGTGGATTGCTTCGTCGCTGCGCTCCTCGCAATGACGTGGCGGCACTTTTGAAAGCAGCCCGCTCTAAGGCGTCAGCACCGCGGCGCCCTGCAGGCGTCCGTCGCGCAAGTCGCTGAGCGCGCGATTGGCGTCTTCGAGCCGGTAGAGCGTCACCTCGGTGCGGATGTCGACATGGCGCGCCGCCGCGAAGAATTCGACCGCGTCGGCGCGGGTCAGGTTGGCGACCGAAACGATCTGCCGTTCCTCCCACAGATCCCGATAGGGGAAGCTCGGAATGTCGCTCATATGGATGCCGGCGCAGACGACGCGACCGCCTTTTCGCGTCGCTCGCAACGCGGCGGGGACGAGCGCGCCGACCGGCGCAAACAGGATCGCGGCGTCGAGCGGCGCTGGCGCGGCCTCATCCGAGCCGCCGGCCCAGACCGCGCCGAGCCCACGGGCGAAGTCTTGCGCCGCCTCGTCGCCGGGGCGGGTGAAAGCGTAGACCTCGCGGCCGTCGGCGCGGCAGATTTGGGCGAGGATATGCGCCGCGGCGCCGAAGCCGTAGAAGCCGACGCGCCGGCCTGATCCCGCCGCCTTGAGCGCCCGCCAGCCGATGAGACCGGCGCACAGCAGCGGCGCCGTCGCCGCGGCGTCGTCATTTTCGTCGAGCGGCGTTACAAAATCGGCCTCCGCGACAATATGCGTCGCGTAGCCGCCGTCACGGTTGTACCCGGTGAACGCCGGATCGTCACAAAGGTTCTCCCGACCATCACGGCAATACGGGCAATGGCCGCAGGCGTGACCGAGCCAGGGAACCCCGACGCGCGCGCCGATCGCGAACCTCCCGACCTCCGCCCCCAGCCGCGCCACGCGGCCGACGACTTCGTGGCCAGGCACGATCGGCGGCCGCACGTCGGGCAGCTCGCCGTCGACGACATGCAGGTCGGTGCGACAGACGCCGCAGGCTTCGACCCGGATCAGCAGCTCCGAAGGCCCCGGTTCGGGGTCGGGACGCTCTTCCAGAACCAGCGGTTCGCCAACCCGTCTGAGCACCATCGCCCGCAATACGCTCTCCTCTCCTCAGTGCGACATGAAGATTGCGGCCGTCGGCTGACGCAGCAGCTCTTGGCTGACGCTGCCGAACAGGGTCTCGAACAGCCGCGAGTGGCCGAAGGCGCCGGCGACGATCAAGTCGGCGTCCTGCGTGTCGAGGTTGGCGAACAAGGCCTCAAGCGCCGAGACGTCGCCGGTGTCGGTCCAGTCCGAAAGATGGGCGGTGACGCCGTGGCGAAGCAGATGGTCGGCGAGGCGCTCCGCCGACGCCTTGAACGCATGCGCGCGCGACGAGAAGGTGAAGATCGTCACCTTGTTGGCTTTCTCAAGCAACGGCATGGCGTCGTGGACGGCGCGCGCCGCTTCCCGGCTGGCGTTCCAGGCAATGACGATATTCTTGCCGAGCGGCCCATAGGTCCAGTCCTGCGGCAGGATCAGCATCGGGCTGCCAGCCTCGATCAGCACCCGGTCGGGCACCTCCGCGCGCACCAGCCTGCGCGCGTCGCCCTCCGGGCGCGAGGCGACGATCAGATCGACGCAATGAGCGAAATCGACGCCAAGCGCCGGCTCGGCGTCGGCGCCGATGTAATGGGCGGCGACGCCCGCCTGCTGGACGGCGGCCTCGAACGCCGGGCGGATGTGCAGCACGCGGTCGCCCCACGCGCCGATCAACGCCGATTCGTCGCTGGCATCGACGCCGATCAGCCGCGCGCCATGCGCCTTGGCCAATTCTACAGCCAGACGCAGACGGTCCGTCGCGTCGGCGCCAGCGTCGAGATAGACGAGAATGTCTTTGTAGGACATTTGCCCCTCCCTGACTTTCGGCTGTCGAGCAGCGCCATGAGCGCGTCGACGTTGCTCGTCGCCGCTCCTCTTTGTCCGCAGCTTAGCCGCGCCGCGGCTTGCTCGGCCCCGAATTCCCCGCGGTTTGGCCGACGTCTGCAGTCGGTAATTCATAGCATTTTGGCCCGCCGACGCATTGATCCGGCCCAAGGCCGGGCCACGCCGCTTGATCGGCGCGCCTGAATCGGGCATAGGAGCGCGCTCATCGTTTCGCCGTGGGTTCGCCCGCAGCTCATTGTCCCCTGGGTGCTCCCGTGAAGGTCCGTAACTCCCTCAAATCGCTCCGCAATCGCCACCGCGACAACCGTCTGGTTCGTCGCAAAGGCCGCGTCTACATCATCAACAAGACCCAGAAGCGCTTCAAGGCGCGTCAGGGCTGAGCGGGTCGCTGACCCTCCAGCGTGCCATAATCGTGTTTTGACCCCGGCGCGGCGCTGCCTTAGGCTCGCCGTCATGACGGGTCGGCCGCTCCTCGTCTCTTTGTGTTTGCTGGGACTCTGTGCGCCTGCAGGCGCGGCGGACGCCCCGACGCCTCCGCCTGCCCCTGCCCCACAAACCGCTCCTCAGGCCGACGGCGGCCAGGACGCGGGCCGCGAGGCCTTGCTGGCGCGGCTGGCGACCGCCGCCGATCCCGATGAAGCCGACGGCATCGTGGCGCGCCTTGACCGGCTTAATCAGCATTCCGGCTCCGACACCGGCGATCTGCTGCTCAGCCGCGCCGCAGCGGCGATCGACGGCGAGAACGTCGAGGTCGCGCAGCAGTTGCTCGACGCCTTGACGGCGCTGCAGCCGCAATGGGCCGAGGCCTGGGCGGCGCGGGCCAACGCCGACTACCTCGCCGGCGATCCGAAGGCGACGTTCATCGATCTCGCGCGGGCGCTCGCCGACGACCCCAAGCACTTGAAGGCGATGACCGATCTCGCGGCGGTGCTCGAAAGCTCCGACCGGCGCGACGACGCGTTGCGCGTCTATCAACGCGCGCTCGAGATTGCGCCGCAGTGGCGTCCGGCGCGCGAAGCAACCGAGCGACTCCGCAAGGCGATCGCCGGACAAGCGCTATGAACGCACCGTGACCTTCGCATTCGTTGGTCTCGCCGCCGTTGCGGCGGGCCTGTCGATCTTCACCTTGCTCGCCTCCCGCATCATCGAAGCGCGTTTCCCGCCGGTCGGCGAACGGGTGACGGCGGGACCGCGCGGCCGCGCCATCCATGTCGTGGAACGGCCTCCGAAGGCGCCGGAACGCGGGGCCGTACTGCTCATCCACGGCGCTTCGGGCAATTTTGCCGATTTGGACGTCGCCTTGGGCGAACGCCTGGCGGTCCTCGGTTTCCGCGTCTTCGCCGTCGATCGTCCAGGCCACGGCTGGAGCGATCGCCTTCCTGGCGCGGACGCCGCCTCGCCCGCCGATCAGGCCGCCGCGTTGCGAGCGGCGGTGGCGAGTCGCGGCGTCGAGCGCGCGATCGTCGTCGTCCATTCGCTCGCCGGCGTGCTTGGACTGGCGATGGCGCTCGACGCGCCGCAATTCACGCGCGGTCTCGTGCTGCTCGCGCCGGTCAGCCACCCCTGGCCGGGCGGCGTCGCCTGGTACTATCGGCTGGCGGCGTCACGACGTTTCGGGCCGACGTTTCGCCGCCTACTTGTCCTGCCGGCGGGCTTGCTGTCGATGCGCGGCGCCGTCCGCGAAGTCTTCGCGCCCAGTTCGCCGCCGCGGGGTTACATCGTCGCAACCCGCTTGCCGCTGGTCTTCCGGCCGCGTCACTTCCGCGCCAACGCCGAGGACGTCGTCGCCGCAGAAGCGCATGTCGCGGCGCTGTCGCCGCGCTATCCGACAATTCGCGTCCCGACGGCGATCGTCACCGGCGATCACGACGGCGTCGTCTACGCCAAGATCCACTCAGCCGGCTGCGCGCGCGATATTCCCGGCGCAACGCTGACGGTGCTGCCAGGGGTCGGCCATTCGCCGCACCACAGTGCGCCCGACAGCGTCGTCGCGGCGATCCTCGAGGTCGAAGCGCGCGCGCTCAGCGAGGAACGGCGTCAGCGCGATCGCGCCCCAGCCCCGGCATGAAACGATGCGCGAACAACGCGTCGAGCGACCACGCGCCGCCGCCCAGCGCAGCGAGCGCGAACAGGCCGCCGCCGATGGCGAAATCCTTGCGGAATTCGAGCACCGCGCTGTAATCGGCGCCCTGGTGGAACAGCAGCGCCGTCAGCAGCGAGAAGATTCCGATCGCCAACGCCAACGGGCGCGTCGCGGCGCCCAGCGCCAACGCCAACCCACCGCCGAATTCGAGCGCAATGACCAGCGGCAGCAGCCGCGGCTCGACGCCGAACTGCGCCATATACGATTGGGTGTCGGCGTAGCCGCTGATCTTGCCCCACCCTTCGAGAACGAAGAGGTAGGCGACGAGCAGTCGCGCCGCCAACGCAGCAACGTCGCTGAGCACGGAAACGTTGGCGAAGCGGCCGCCGAGAGTCGGTAATCCTGTCTGCATGGAGTTCGCGCCTCAAATCGAAAGAGAGGAAGAGACGGCGCGCCGCAGCGGGCGGCGCGCCTTAGGGAATCAGATATCGCCGTGGGCGAGCGCGTCCGGATGGGCGATCGCCTTCGACAGGTCCTCGTATTCCTCGCAGTCGGTCGAACCGCAGATCTTGGCGATCGTGGCGAGCTGCTCGTGGGCGAGATCGAACTTGCCCTTGATCACGTAAGCTTCGCCGAGATACTCGCGCACCTGCGCGTAGTTCGGATCCATCGCCACCGACTTCAGATAGTAACTGATGCCTTCGTCGGTGCGGCCAAGCTTGCGGGTCGCGTAGCCGCGATAGTTGAGGGCGCGCGGCGTGTTGGGGTTCTTCAGCAGATCGAGCGTCTGCAGGGCTTCGTCGAAGCGCTGTGCTTTGGCGAGCGCATAGGCGTATTCGACCATCTGGTCGTCAGGCAGCGCGTCGCTGCGCTGCATCAGGCAACGCTTGGACTTGACGTCCCAAACCTGACCTTTCGGGCAGGTCGTGAGATCCTGTTGGGTCTGCTGCGAGCCGGAATGCCCGCCGCCGCCGCCGCCGCCGCCACCACCACCACCACCACCGCCGCCGCCACCGCCACCGCCAGAGGCGAACGCGTAGGGTGCGGCGGCCGCGAGGGTCAAGGCGAGGGTCGCCGAAGCTGCGACTCGCCGAGCGTTGATTTGAAAGTCTGTACGCATTAGGTCAGTCTCCTTTCTGGGGACGTGACATGAACACGCGTTGGCCGCCGCTTATTCGGTCGCCGGCCCCACGAGGCTTCAATCGATGAACAATGGAGCGCGAGAGGAAGTTCGGGGTGGCCTCGAGGCGCATCTGGCGCGCCTGTGGCGCTACGCTCTGTCTCTATCGGGCGCACGCGACGTCGCCGAGGATCTCGTCCAGGCGACTTGCGTCAGGGCGATCGAACGCGCCGACCAGTTCCAAACCGGCACGCGGCTCGACCGCTGGCTGTTTTCCATCCTGCGATCGATTTGGCTTAACGAAAGCCGGGCGCGAAGGGTCAGGGCCGGTCAAGGCGTACTCGACTCCGGCGAAGCGCTGAGCGTCGATGGCGCGCATGAGATCGAAACGAATATTTCGGCCGCCCAGGTGTTGAGGGCGGTAGGCGCCCTGCCATCGGCGCAACGCGAAACGGTCTTGCTGGTCTATGTCGAAGGCTATTCCTACCGCGAGGCGGCCGAACTGCTGGGGGCGCCGATCGGCACCGTTATGAGCCGCCTCGCAGCGGCGCGGGCGACGTTGACTCGGACGCATGAAACGAAGGACGCTTAACCGTGGCGACGAGCGACGAGGACGACCGCGAGCTGACGGCCTATCTCGACGGCGAGCTTGACGACGTCGAACGAGCGGCGCTCGACCAGCGGCTGATCGACGAACCGATGCTGCGGGCGCGGCTCGAAGACTTGCGCCCGGCGGCGGAACACACCCGTCTGGCCTTTGCGGCGCTGCTCGATACGGCGCCGATCGCCGACATGCGGACGCGGCTCGACGCCGCGCTGGCCGCGCCGCGGGCGCCGGCCGCGCCGCCCTGGCGCCAGCGGGTCGCGGCGATCGCCGCCGCCGTCGCGATTGTCGCGTTCGGGGCCGGGCTGACCGCCGGGCGCTTGAGCGTCGGCTCGGGCGACGTTGTCGCCCAGCACGACGACTGGCGCCAGTCCGTGGTGAAATATATGGCGCTCTATACGCCCGAAAGCTTCGGCGAAGCGGTTTCGCCGCGGCTGAGCGAGGAACTGGCGTCGTTGTCGCGGCGGCTCGAAGCGCCGCTCGACGTCGATCGGCTGAAAGTCGACGATCTGTCGCCGCGCCGCGCCGAGCTGCTGCAATACGACGGCGCGCCGCTTGGTCAGATCGGCTACCTCGACGGCGCGACGCCGGTCGCCTTTTGCATCCTGCGCGACGGAGAGCCGGATGCGGCGTTTGAAACCTCATCGCGCAGCGGCTTCGCCGTCGCCTCATGGGCCCAGGGCGGGCGCGGCTTCATGCTGATTGGCAAGATCCCGCTCGACCGACTGACGACGCTCGCCCATTCGCTGAAGAAGAAAACGGGATGACGGCGGGCGGACGTCCTGGCGCGCGGCGACAGTTCAGAATCGTGTCGTCCGCAACGCGTCTTGGAGCGAGCTGCAATTGGGCCGAACCGCCTCGGTCGTCATCGCGAGCGACAGCGAAGCGATCCAGACTAAGCCGCCGCCGCAATCCCAAAGTCCGGGTCCCCCCGGACTTGATCCGGGGGTCGCGATGACGACTTCGGTGATTCGACGTGAATGCGATCCGCTCTACGCGGCGCCGCCGTCGGGGCCGACCCGAGTGATGCGCAGATTGTTTGTCGCGCCGGGGGTGCCGAACGGCACGCCGGCGACGACGATCACCCGCTCGCCGACGCCGACAAAACCGTCGATATAGGCGTGGCGGCAGGCGCGGTCGGCCATATCGCGCTCGTCGCGGGCGTCCTCGGTGACGACGGCGTGCACGCCCCAGGCGAGGGCCAGTCGGCGCGCGATGGCGACGACCGGGGTCAGCGCGATGATGGCCGAGAACGGCCGCTCGCGGGCGATGCGCAGACCGGTCGAGCCGGAAGCGGTCCAGGCGCAGATGACTTTCGATTGCAGCGTTTCGGCGACGTCGCGCGTCGCCTCGGCGATCGCGTCGGAGCCGCTGCGCTCATGCGCCGGGCGTTGGGCGGTGATGATCGCCGGATAGATGCCCTCGGATTCGACGGTCGTGGCGATGCGGTCCATCGTCGTCACCGCCTCGACCGGATATTGGCCGGAAGCGCTCTCGGCCGACAGCATCACCGCGTCGGCGCCCTCGAACACCGCGGTCGCCACGTCGGACACTTCGGCGCGGGTCGGCACCGGCGTCGTGATCATCGATTCGAGCATCTGGGTGGCGATGACCACCGGCTTGCCGAGCCGGCGGGCCCGGCGGGTGATGGTCTTCTGCAGGCCCGGCACTTGCTCGAGCGGCATCTCCACGCCGAGGTCGCCGCGCGCCACCATCACCGCGTCGGAAACTGCGAGGATATCGTCGAGGCGCTGAATCGCCTGC
>Ga0265339_10004090_pt1 | contig 10067 bp, 6 predicted proteins | sample 4CB219metaG_FD_202085 | JGI IMG/M metagenome (GOLD analysis project Ga0265339, IMG submission 202085) | Rhizosphere microbial communities from Carex aquatilis grown in University of Washington, Seatle, WA, United States - 4-CB2-19 metaG | ecosystem: Host-associated > Plants > Roots > Rhizosphere...
CATCCTCAGCCCCGCGAACGGGCGCCCGATCATCCTGCCGTCGCAGGACGTCGTGCTCGGGCTCTACTACATGACGCGCGAGCGGCTGTTCGCGCGTGGCGAGTACCCGCACGGCAAGGGCGATGGCTCCAAGGTCGAGAAGACCGACGTCAAGCTGGAGAAGATCACCGTCAACAAGATGCACGGCGTGTACGCGTCGCCCGAAGAAGTGCGCATGGCGTACGACCACGGCGAGCTCGACCTGCAGGCGGCGATCCGCGTCCGCACCGACGGCGAGCTGGTGCCGACCACGGTCGGTCGCGTGCTTCTGTACGAAATCGTGCCGAAGCAATTGCCGTTCAAGATCGTCAACCGCGTCATGGGCAAGAAGCAGCTCGGTGATCTCATCGACAGCTGCTATCGCGCCTGCGGCCAGAAAGAGACGGTCCTGCTCGCCGACAAGCTGCGGTCGCTCGGGTACACCTACGCGACCAAGGCCGGCATCTCGATCTGCGTCGACGATCTTCAGATCCCGGCGCGCAAAGTCGAGCTGCTCGAGACCGCGCAGAAGGATGTGCAAGAGATCGAGGAGCAGTACACCGAGGGTCTCATCACCGACGGCGAGCGCTACAACAAGGTCGTCGACATCTGGGCGCAGGTGTCGGAGCAGATCGCCGAAGAAATGATGAGCGAGATCGGCAGCGACGAGCTGACCAATGACGAGACCGGCGAGAAGCGGCGCAGCCCGTCCTTCAACCCGATCTACATCATGGCCGACTCGGGCGCGCGTGGATCGGCGCAGCAGATTCGCCAGCTGGCCGGCATGCGCGGCCTCATGGCGAAGCCGTCGGGCGAGATCATCGAGACCCCCATCACCACGAACTTCCGTGAGGGTCTCTCGGTGCTCCAGTACTTCATCTCGACGCACGGCGCGCGCAAGGGTCTGGCCGACACCGCGCTCAAGACCGCGAACTCGGGATACCTGACGCGCCGTCTGGTCGACGTCGCCCAGGACTGCATCATCGCCGAGTACGACTGCGGCACCATGGACGGCATCGAGCTCGGGGCGCTCGTCGAAGGCGGCGAGATCATCGAGAAGCTCGGCGACCGCATCCTGGGCCGCGTCGCCGTCGAAGACATCTTCGACCCCTACACCGGCGAGGTGCTGGTGCAGAACAACGAGGAGATCACCGAGGACAAGGTCCGCATCATCGAGGATGCCGGCATCGACCACATCAAGATCCGGTCGGTGCTCACCTGCGAGACTCGGCGCGGGATCTGCGTGCTCTGCTACGGCCGCGACCTGGCGCGCGGTCACATGGTGAACATCGGCGAGGCCGTCGGCGTCATCGCGGCGCAGTCGATCGGTGAGCCCGGCACGCAGCTGACGATGCGCACGTTCCACATCGGTGGTGTCGGTCAGGTGCGCACCGAGCAGTCACAGCTCGAGGCGCGCTATGACGGTGTGGTCAAGCTCGAGAACACCACGGTGGTCAAGCGCGAGAAGATCTGGATCGTGATGAACCGTCACGGCGAGATCGTCATCCAGGACGAGACCGGTCGCGAGCGCGAGCGGTACGGCCTGACCTACGGCGCCAAGCTGTTCTTCGGCGAGGGCGACGCGGTCAAGCAGGGCCAGCTCCTGTCGGAGTGGGATCCCTTCTCGGTGCCGATCCTCACCGAGGCCTCGGGCGTGGTGAAGTTCGGAGACGTCATCGAAGGCGTCACCATGACCGAGCAGCTCGACGAGATCACCGGCCTGTCGCGCAAGAGCATCACGGAGTCGAAGGACGCCGAGCTGCGGCCGCGCATCTCGCTCAAGGACGAGCACGGCAAGACGATGAAGATCCCGAGCGGCGAAAACGACGCTCGGTACTTCTTGCCGGTGGGCTCGACCATTGCGGTGTCGGAAGGCGACCGCATCGAGGCCGGCGACATCATCGCGCGTATCCCGCGCGAGACCACGAAGACCAAGGACATCACCGGTGGTCTTCCGCGCGTCGCCGAGCTCTTCGAGTCGCGCAAGCCCAAGGAGCACGCGGTCATCGCCGAGATCGACGGTACCGTCAGCTTCGGCAAGGACACGAAGGGCAAGCGCAAGGTGCTGATCACGCCGGACAAGGGCGACGCCAAGGAGTACCTGATCTCCAAGGGCAAGCACTTGTCCGTGCGCGAGGGCGACAAGATCAAGGCCGGCGAGCCGTTGATGGACGGCGCCGCCAACCCGCACGACATCCTCAAGGTGCTCGGCGAGAAGGCGCTGGCCAAGTATCTGGTCGACGAGGTCCAGGAGGTCTACCGACTTCAGGGCGTCAAGATCAACGACAAGCACATCGAGACGATCGTGCGGCAGATGTTGCGCCGCATCCGGGTCATCGACGTGGGTGACACCGGCTTCCTCATCGACGAGCACGTCGAGAAGTACGTGTTCGAAGAGGAGAACGAGCGGGTGATGTCCAAGGGCGGTAAGCCTGCGCAGGGCGAGCCGTTGCTGCTCGGCATCACCAAGGCGTCGCTCTCGACGGAGAGCTTCATCTCGGCGTCATCGTTCCAGGAGACCACCAAGGTGCTCACCGAGGCCGCGGTCTGCGGCAAGGTCGACTACCTGCGCGGCCTCAAGGAGAACGTGATCATGGGCCGGCTCATCCCGGCGGGAACCGGCCTGGCGGCCTACAAGCGCCTGTCGGTTCACGTCGACGAGCCGACCGCCGAGGAGCTGGCGGCAATGCCGCCGCCGCCTCCGCCCGCCGTCGCGGCCGTGGCGCTGAACCCCGACGAATAAGTCGCCGATCATCCGTAGTCAAATTGCCGCGGGGAAGAGGCTGGCTCTTCCCCGCGGTTTTGTTGTATGCCCTTGCCGATGCGTACAACGAACCCGACACGGGCCCGGCTTGCCGGCGCCCTGATGGTTTTCTCGATGCTGCTGGCGGCCTGCGTATCGCCGGGGCCTGCGGAGCCCGAGAAGAAGGCGCCTGAGCCGGTTCCGCCCGAGCCCCCGCGCGCGGCGTTCCAGGTCGACCCGGCGGCCCACTACAACCTGGTCGCGGTGGGCGCCGCCGGGAAATGCGTCCAGCCGGCGGGGCAGAGCCAGGCCAGCGGCCTGCGGCTTCAGATCTTCCGCTGCGACGGCTCGAAGGCCCAGCAGTTTCGGCTGCAGTTGATGCCCGGGAACTACGTCACGATCGTCAATCTCCTGAGCAACCTGTGCGTCGACGTCGCCGGCAACTCGCAGGACAACGGCGCCGAGATCTTGCAGTACGCCTGTGGCGGCGGCACGAACCAGCAGTGGGTGCTGGCTGACGCGCCCGAGGGGAACCTCCGCTTGGTTGCACGCCACAGCGGCCGCAGCCTGGACGTCCAGGGCGCGGTCAGCAACGACGGCACCGGCCTGATCCAGTGGCCCTGGTCCGGCGACCCGAACCAGCGCTTCAAGCTGGTGGTGGCCAAGGATGCGCCCGACGGCGGAGCAGTCGCGGGGAAGGACGCCGGGGCGGCGACCGCGGTGGCGGCGAAGGGCAAGGATAAGGGCGGGGTGAAGAAGAAAAAGGCGAAGTAGCGTCGGGTCGGCCGGCCAGCGATCCCGTGCTCGAGTCCGAGTCCGAGTCCGAGTCCGTGTCCGTGCTCGTGTCCGTGCGCGGCCAGCGGTATGCGATCCCGTGGCGCGGCTAGCATTCTCCGGATCCGGATCCGGCGAGATCCGCTCCCCGCATCGCGCGATACGCTCACGGACACGGACACGGACACGGACACGCTCACGGACACGCTCACGGACACGGACACGCTCACGGACACGGACACGGACTCGCGCTCGCTAGCCCTCCGGATCCGCGCCCTCCGGCCACAACCACGCCGCTCCCCTGACCCCACTCGCGTCCCCATGCTCCGCGCGCACCAGCCGGTTGCGCAGTCCCTTCGCAGCTGTGTACCGCTCCCAGAGCCGGGGCACGTTCTCGAAGATGCGCGGGTTGTTCGAGACGCCGCCGCCCAGCACGATCACGTGCGGGTCGATCAGGTTGATCACGCCGGCCAGCGCCCGCGCCAGGCGGGTCTCGTAGACATCAAAGGCGCGGCTCGCGGTCGCGTCGCCGGCAGCCGCGCGGCGACCAACCTCGGGCGCGTCGAGATCGGCTCCCCCGAGCGCCCGGTAGGCGCCGGCCAGGCCGCGCCCCGAGACGAACGATTCGATGCAGCGCGCGCGGCCGCAGAAACAGGCGTAGGGCGAGACCTCGTCGTCTTCGGTGAAGGGCAGGGTGGTGTGGCTCCACTCGGCGGCGGCGCCGTTGGCGCCGTTGAGCACCCGGCCGTCGATTACGATACCGCCCCCCACGCCCGTCCCCAGCGTGGCGCCGAACACGACGTCGATGCGGCCCGCCAAGCTCGGCCGTCGGGCACGCGCTGCGGCGCCGTCGGTGGCCTCGGACAGCACGAAGCAGTTGGCGTCATTGTCGACGCGCACCGGCCGCCCCACGGCGCGCGACAGGTCCTGATCGACCGCCTTGCCGTTCAGCGACCCCAGGTTCGAGTTCAGGATGCGCCCCGTCTCGGGGGAAAGGAACCCGGGCGTGCCGACGCCCACGCTGCAGCGGGCGCCGGCACGCGATTCGAGGTCGCCGATCAGCTTCACGACCGCCGCGAGAAACGCGTCGTAGGCATCGTCCTCGCGCGGCGTGGGCACGCGCACCCGTGCCACTTCGTGCCCATCCCGATCCAGGACGACCCCTTCGATCTTGGTTCCGCCGACGTCGATTCCGATTCGCATGAACGGCACTTTACCGTTGCCCGCGAGGTTGCCAAAATGACCCTGTAGAGTGAAATGACGCGCCCGCTTACCCACCGATCGTTTCGTTTGGCGGCGTCGGTGCTGGGCCTGCTGGGGACGTGGTTTCTCGCCGCCGGATCCGCGCGCGCGCAACAGGGCTGCCAGACCCTGCGCTACACGTTCCAGCCCGACTGCCTGCAGTCGGCCAATCACCCGGGCACGTGCCCGGCGGTCCTGTACCTCCCCAGCTCTACCGATCCGACCAAGGATACCAAGAACGTCGATCGCCTGGATCTCGGCCCGCAGATCGCGGTCTGGATCGAGAGCGCCGACGGCACCATGTTCGTCGACACGTTGATGGTGACCAACCAGGTCGCGGCGCGCGGCATCGGCAATCGGCCCGGAATCTCGTACTTCGTCTCCAGTCCGAAGTTCCCCTACGGCAAGCGGCAGATGGCGTTGCCCATCTGGGCCCACGCGCGCGGCAAGCTCTATCCGACGGTGGTCTTCCAGGACGTCGACACCGGCGGCAACACCGGTGCCTGCAGCGGCGAGGCGCGCATCGGCTTTCACGAAAAATGCTCCTCGCCCGAGCCGTTCTACTGCCGGCCGCTCATGCCCTCCGAGTTCGTCGACGCGATCACCTGCCCTTCGGCGTCGTTCAACAGCTCGAAGGGGCACTTCGACATGACGCGGCCCATGTCCTATTACCCCCCGCGCAGCGACCTCGGCAGCAATCCGGCAAACTTCATTTCGAAAGACTGCGACATCGTTCTCGACATGCTCCCCGGCTGCACCGTCGACGCGGAGAAGTACGCGGTCGACCCGACCGTCGGTAACGACCTGGACGCGGTGGCGCAGGCGACGCCGCCTTACGGCGCGCCATACAGCGGCACGTGGGCCATCCCGCCGACGCTCGAGGCCGGCGACTACGCGGTCTGGGTCGAGGTCAACAAAGAGTTCGACAGCAACGGCACCCACAATCAAACCACGCACCCGGCGGTGTTCGACAACCAGGGCCTGTCGACGTACGGCATGGACGGTAACTTCGGGCAGCCGTCGGTGGTCTACCGCGCGCCGATCCGGCTCGACGACGTGACGACCGACGCCACCGGCACCGCCGACCTGATCCAGGGCTACAGCGACTGGACTGGCTCCACCGGTACCGTCATGCCGCGCGACTCGACCATCACCACCGGCAAACCTGGGTCGGGCGAGGGGCGGCTGCTGGAGATCTCGGGGACCGCGGGTACCGGCCGCGTGCTGGTGTCGCTGGAGGACTGCTCGCCGGTGGTTTGCGACCCGCCACCGCCCGCGCCCGAGATGGTGTCGAATCTGAGAGTGGAAGGCATCACTGCGGTGAGCGCGATCGTGCGCTTCGACAATGCCAGCGCCGGCGGGCATTCGGTGAGCGGCTACGAAATCCGCTACCTGGCAACCGACGACAAGACTCTTTCGCCCGACGAGTTCTCGCAGGCGACGCGCGCGAGCCAGGTGACCCCCGGCCAGCCCGGCAGTAACGGGGTGCTGACGCTCCAGAACCTGAAGCCGAGCCAGCATTACGTCATGGGCATCCGTTCGCGGGGGCCGTGCAACGGCCAGTCGGACATCGCCATGATCGATTTCCTGACGCCAAGCCAGAAGTTCACCCAACTCTCGGGCTGCTTCGTCGCCACGGCAGCGTACGGGTCGGAGATGGAGCCGCAGGTGGCGGCGCTTCGGTCGCTGCGCGACTCGCTGCGGCCGAGGAGTGGCCTGGTCGCGGCGGTGGTCGACCTTTACTACCGGTCGGCGCCGGCGGCGGCGGCGGTCATTGCGCGCAGCGACACCGCGCGGACCCTGGCGCGGCAGCTGCTGGCTCCCGCCGCCGAGCTGGCCGCGGCGGCCGTCAAAATTCAAGAAGCCGCGAGTCGGCAGTAGCGTGGTCGAGGACTCGTCGCCGAGGTTGCCAAAATGACCGCTGTAGGTTGAAATGACCCGCTTGCTTACCCCCCGCTTTTTCCGTTCGGTGAGCTTGGTTCTGGGCGGTGTGCTCGCGATCTGCCTTCCGGTGGGATCCGCGCGAGCGCAGCAGCAGATCTGTCAGACTTTGCGCTACACCTTTCAGCCCGACTGCCTCCAGTCGGCCACCCACCCGGGCGTGTGTCGGCCGGTGCTGTACCAACCCGACCCGACCGATCCCACCAAGGACAGCAAGAACGTCGATCGCCTCGACCTCGGCCCGCAGATCGCGGTCTGGGTCGAGAGCGCGGATCGCTCGGTGTTCGTCGACACGCTGTTCGTGACCAACCAGGTCGGCGCGCGCGGCATCGGCAATCGCCCCGGCCTTTCCAACTTCGTCTCGAGCCCGAAGTTCCCCTACGGCAAGCGGCAGATGGCGCTGCCCATCTGGGCTCATTCGCGCGGCAAGCTTTATCCGACGGTGGTGTTCCAGGACCTCAGCGCCGAGGGCCAGCCCGGCGCCTGCAGCGGCGAAGCGCGCATCGGTTTCCACGAGCCCTGCTCGTCGCCCGAGCCGTACTACTGCCGGCCGCTCATGCCGTCGGAGTTCGTCGACGCGATCACCTGTCCCTCGGCGCTCTTCAACAGCTCGAAGGGGCACTTCGACATGACGCTGCCTCAGTCGTACTACCCGCCGCGCAGCGACCTCGGCAGCAATCCGATGAACTTCATCTCGAAGGACTGCGACCTGGTGAACGACTCGGTTCCCGGCTGCACCGTCGATTCGGAGAAGTACGCGAGCGACCCGAACGTCGGCAACGACCTGGACGCGGTGGCGATGGCCACGCCGGCCTACGGCGCACCCTACAGCGGCACCTGGACGATCCCGTCGACGCTGCCCGCCGGCGATTACGCGGTCTGGGTCGAGGTCAACAAGGAGTTCGACAGCAACAGCACCCACAACGGCACGACGCACCCATCGGTCTTCGACGGTGGCCTGGCGTCGTACGGCATGTCGGGGAACTTCGGCCAGCCGTCGGTGGTCTACCGCGCGTCGATCCGCCTCGACGACGTCACGACCAGCGCCACCGGCACCGCCGACCAGATCGAGGGCTACAACTGCGGCCCCCCGCTACCCGGGATGTCGGGGTGCGACTGGACCGGTAGCACCGGGACGATCATGCCGCGCGACGCGACCATCACCACGGGCGTGCCCGGGTCGGGCGAGGGGCGGTTGATGGAGATCTCGGGCCCCGCCGGCACCGGCCGATTGCTGGTCTCGGTGGAGAACTGCACGCCGGTGGTCTGCGATCCGCCGCCGCCCACACCGGGGATGGTATCGAATCTGCGGGTCGACGATGTCACCGCGATCAGCGCCATCGTTCGCTTCAGCAATGCCAGCGCCGCCGGGGCGCAGGTCAGCGGCTACGAGATCCGTTATCTGGCGACCAACGACACCACGCTGACCGCCGACGAGTTCTCGCAGGCGACGCGCGCCGATCAGGTGGCGCCTGGGCAGCCCAACAGCGACGGGGTTCTGGTTCTTCAGAACCTGAAGCCGAGCCAGCACTATGTCGTCGGGATCCGTTCGCTGGGCTCGTGCAACGGCCAGTCCGACATCGCCATGCTCGACTTCACGACGCCGGCCCAGAAGTTCACGCAGCTCTCCGGCTGCTTCGTGGCCACGGCGGCCTACGGGTCGGAGATGGAGCCGCAGGTGGCGGCGCTCCGCTCCCTGCGCGACTCGCTGCGGCCGAAGAGCGGCCTGGTCGCGGCGGCGGTCGACCTCTACTACCGGTCGGGTCCGGCGGCGGCGGCGGTGATCGCGCGCAGTGACACCGCGCGCACCTTGGCGCGGCGTCTGCTCGCCCCCGCGGCCGAGCTGGCCGAGGCGGCCGTTCGGGCGACCGCGACCGCCGAGCACGCAGCCGCGCTCATAACCCGTTGACATTCCGATCGACCTCCCTATAATCCGCCCTTCCTGCGTCAGCGGTCTGCCTTCGGGCTTGTCGCGCGCGGGGCGAACAGAGTCGGTCACAGCGAGTTTTTCAGGGGTTTCCGAGTTTCTCACCGAGGTTCCTTTTCCAGCATGCCCACCATCAACCAGCTTGTGAAATTCGGCCGCGAAGCGGTCCGCAGGAAGACCAATTCGCCGGCGCTCAAGTCCTGCCCGCAGCGGCGGGGCGTTTGCGTTCGCGTCTACACCACGACGCCCAAGAAGCCGAACTCGGCCTTGCGCAAGGTCGCCCGCGTGCGGCTCACCAACGGGATGGAGGTCACGACCTATATCCCGGGTGAGGGCCATAACCTCCAGGAGCACTCGGTGGTGCTGATCCGTGGCGGCCGCGTCAAGGATCTCCCCGGCGTTCGCTATCACATCATCCGCGGCACGCTCGATACCTCGGGCGTCTCCAATCGTCGCCAGGGCCGTTCGAAGTACGGCGCCAAGCGGCCCAAATAACTACGACGCAAATACGAGGTCGATAGAAGATGCCACGCAAAGGCGAAGTACCGAAGAGGAAGCCGCTTCCCGATCCGAAGTTCACCGATCAGGCCACCGACACCCGCCGCCGGGTCACCAAGTTCGTCAATACGGTCATGGAGTCGGGCAAGAAGGCGGTTGCCGAGCGCATCGTTTACCGCGCGTTCGACATCGTCGCCGAGAAGGCCAAGGAAGATCCGGTCAAGGTCTGGGACCGCGCCCTCAGCAACGTGCAGCCCAAGGTCGAGGTGAAGTCTCGTCGCGTCGGCGGCGCCACCTACCAGGTGCCGGTCGATGTCCGCCCAGAGCGCGCCATGGCGCTCGGCATGCGCTGGATCATCAAGGCGGCGCGTGAGCGCTCCGACGGCCGCACCATGCAGGAGAAGCTGGCGGGCGAGTTGCTCGACGCTTCGGCCAACAAGGGCAACTCGGTCAAGAAGCGCGAAGATACGCACAAGATGGCGGACGCCAACAAGGCGTTTGCGCATTACCGCTGGTAGATGCAAGCTATCCCCCCCGCGGCATTGTAAGCAGTAACGTCAGTCAGATAGGAGCTTCGGAAGTAGTCAGAACATAGGGTGAGACGATCAGGGCAGCGGCTCTCAGTCTGAAAGGATGAGCTGAGCGGCGTTCGAAGAGAACGCCTCGGCACATCCCTCCAGCCTGGAAATCATCGCCTCGACGACATTCTCGCCCGCAAAAACGGAAGCAACGGACCTGGCGAGTCGCCAGACGGGGAAGTCACTGATGGCTCCCCCAATCTGGTTGAAGCGCCTGCGCGTTGGAAAGGGTGCTCGGAAGTCGTGGCTCGGCAATTCCCCATATCTCAGACCCGAAACATCGGGATCATGGCGCACATCGATGCGGGGAAGACCACGACCACCGAGCGCATCCTGTACTACACGG